>Ga0105044_10004559_pt1 | contig 19023 bp, 8 predicted proteins | sample MAT01_FD_78092 | JGI IMG/M metagenome (GOLD analysis project Ga0105044, IMG submission 78092) | Freshwater microbial communities from Lake Fryxell liftoff mats and glacier meltwater in Antarctica - MAT-01 | ecosystem: Environmental > Aquatic > Freshwater > Ice > Liftoff microbial mat | place...
GAGGACGATGTCGAAGAACGGGCTGAGGCCGCCGCACGTGATGGCCAGCCCCTTGTCCCCGGCCCGCGCCGCCGGCATCCCCATCAGCAGCACCTGCACGCTGTTGCCCAGCAGCACCGCGCCGAGGCTCGGCAGCGGGATGGGCGGGGCCGGCGGGATCAAGCTCGGCGGATGAGCGTGCGTGTGCGGGGCACCGACGTACAAGCTGCCGAGGGTGGCCGCCGGCATGCTCGGATACAGCGCCGCCAGCGGCGCGGTGAGGGCGGCGAAGCCCATGTCCAAGGCGTTCTCGGCCGCGCCGAACACGCCGGTCACGGCGGCGACGGTTTGCTGCCCCCGGCGGACCACCGCGACCGAGGTCTCGAAGGCCCCCTCCGGCGCGCGCGGCTGGCCGTCCGCGCCGGTGATGGTGAGCGGCTTGACCAGACCCGTGAACGCTTCCACCTGCTGCGTGCCGATCCCCTTCAGCACGTCGCCGGTGGCGAGCATGTGGTTCACGCCGAGGGTGCCGCCGGTGGTGTCCCCGGTCGTCCCGTTCGCGTGTTGCGCCGCCGCCAGTCGCAGCCCGTCCAGTGACATCGGTCGCGGTGCCCAGTGTAGGTGGTTCGGATGGTTATGCGGAAGCCGAGGGCGTTTCGGCCAGCCGCCGCTCGAATTCGCGGACCCGGCTGGGGGCGTCGGCCGCGAAGTGACGGCGGAGGCGTTCGAGCATCGCCTCGCGCGCCTCGGCCATCTCCAACCCGTGGGCGACGGTCGCGCCGGCTTCCCACAGTTCGACCGCTTTGTCCGGCTCGCGGTTTTCCAGCCGTGCGACGCCGTGCCACTCCATCGCCATCAACTTCAGGTCCGCGGCCCTCATGTTTGCCGCCGATTGCTGGGCCACGCCGAAATAGTCGGCCGCCTCCGCGAACCGCTTCTCGTCCATCCGCAACCGGGCGAGATTCCAGGAAACGCTGAACATCACCGCCGGCGTCGGCGACGGCCCGTCGGTGGCGTGGGCCATCGCCACCTCGAAGGCCGCGCCCGCCTTCGCCCGGTCGCCGGCCTTCGCGTGGACTTCGCCGATACCGTTCCAGGCCAGCGCCTGCCGCACCGGTTGCGTCATCGCCCCGTGGTACTGGATCAGCAGTTCGTACTTCTCCAGCGCCTGCGCGTGCCGGCCGTAAGAGAAGTCCGTTGCGGCGGTGACCAGCAGCGCGGTCATCCGCTCCGGCACCGGTAGCGTCTCGTCGCCGACGGCGTCCTCGTACCCCTTGCGGTACGCCTCCGGGCCGAGCGGCGGTTCGTACCAGCGGATTCGTGGGGCTTTCCCCAGCGTTTCTTTCAGCGCCGCACTCGTCGGCTCGTCGCGGAGCATCACCCGCATGTGGTGGCACCACGGCCGAGGCCAGTCGTGCGCGAGCAGCTCGCGGAAGAACCGTGCGTACCCTTTCAAATCGGCGATTTCCGTCGGCAGGAAGGTCCAGACGACGACCTGGAAATCCGGTTGCGGCAGCACCGACCGCGAGAAAATCATCAATTCGCGGAGGCGCAACACCGGCGGCAACCCAGCCTCGGCGACGACGGGCGGCAGCTCCGGCCACGGCGTCATTCCTTCGCCGGCCATCACCGCGCGGTAACCGTCGTGGATGACCTGGAACGCCGAGGCGACGGCCACGACGTAGCTGACCGGGTCGCGGAACGGAATGTCGTGCGTGTGGAACATCCCGGCCGCCGACGACTCGGCGATGGGGTTGAGCACTTGCAGGAACGCCGGGTCGGTGCCGGCCGAGGTCCGCACGGCCATCGCCACGTCGTCCCTCTGGGCGACGAACCCGGTGATGTCCGCCGCGATCCGTTCCAGCATCCGTCGCACGGGTCCGCCCTCCGGTCAGTTGATCTTCACCACCGCGCCGGTGATCTCGTGCATCCCCACGGCCGACGAGTTCACCGCCGCACCCGACACCGCCACCTTCGACGTGTCGCACACCACCGACTGCGAGGTGACGCCGAGCTTCGCCTCTTCGGTCCCCTTAACCTGTACTTTGGTTCCCTGCACGCTGATCTCGCCGGAACTCTTCATCAGGATCGCCCCGGACCCGCACTTCAGGCCGACCGTCTCGCTGCCGTCCACGGTGATGTTCTTGCCGCGGATGTTGATCTGCCCGCCGCTGTCCATCCAGATGTTACTGTCGCCAACATGAAGTTGGATGTTGGTGGCCATGTGGATGTAGATGTGCTGCGTGGACGAAGCCAGGCTGATGCCGTTCGTGACAGTGGTGTCCAGGGTGTTCTGGAACACCTCGGTCACCGCGTCCTTCACCGTAACGGTGGCCGTGCCCGTGGCCACGGTGTGTTCGTACTTCCCCTCGCTGACCGTGATGGCCGTGTCCTTCGTGATCGTCTCGGTGTGCTTGCCCAGAACAGTGATCTTGCGGTCCACGTTCACCGTCTGCGTGTCGTCGTGCTTCACCAGGGTCGTCATGTCGTACTCGGCCTGCACCGTCAGAGACTCCTTCGCCTTGGTGTCGTTCGCCCGCATGCCGTTGAAGTTGCCGCCGCCGCCCTTCGGCGTGGTCCGCGACTGCATCCCGCTAACCATGCCGTCCTTCGGCAGCGCGCCGGGGGGGATGTGGTCGGCGTTGTACACGCTGCCGAGGATGATCGGCCGATCCGGGTCGCCTTCGAGGAAGTCCACAACCACCTCGTGGCCGATCCGCGGGATGTGGATGACGCCCCACCCCTTGCCGGCCCAGATGGTGGACACGCGAATCCAGCACGAGCTGTCGGCGTCGTGCTTGCCCTCGCGGTCCCAGTGGAACTGCACCTTCACCCGGCCGTAGGGGTCGGTGAAGATTTCCTCCCCGGCCGGGCCGACGACGACGGCCGTCTGCGTCCCCTTCACCGTCGGCCGGGCGGTGACGCGGGCCGGGCGGTACGGCAGCGCCGCCGGCAGGCAGGTGAACTCGTTCTCGTACCGGTACTCCACCGCCCCGGAGCGGAAGTCGCCGGCGGCGGTGCCGGCGTGTTCGACCGACGTGAGGACGTAGTCGCCGTCGCCGTCGTAGTGCCCGGTCAGGGTGAACGTGTGGCCGGCGGTCAGGTTGCCGCAGACGCTGGTGCCGCGGATCGTCACCGCCTGCGCGGCTTCCTCTTGGAGTCGGATGCCGACCATTCGCCGGTTCTGCTCGAAGATCTTCTCCAGGTCGGCCGACTGGCTTGGCACGCCGCTGGGGTCCACACCGTCGAACCACTCGGCGTACCCGCCGGGGTAGTCGTATCGCTCGAGCGCGTCCACGTTGCCGGCCCGCAGGTCGTGGTCCACGGTGCCAATCTTCACCGTCCCCTGGATCGTCCCCTCGGCGTCCAGCGGGCGGTGCGGCAGCTCGAAGTGGTGGTCCCACAGCGTCACCTTGCCCGACCGCAGCTCCTGCACCTTCTCCCAGTCGGTCACGAGGAACTGCTTCCGCTGACCGGCCGCGCCGCCGGCCTGCTCGAACTCCATCGTCGGCTCGACCGGCACTTCCTCGTGCCCGTCCGGGTGGTCCGACAGCACGAGTGTGTGCTTGTCCTCGGCGTGGGTGAAGTAGAAGTAGATGCCTTCCTCTTCCATCAGCCGGCAGGCGAAGGCGAAGTCCGATTCGCGGTACTGCGTGCAGTATTCGCGGGTCGCCTGGCCGTCGCGGATTTGCCAGTCCACGTCCAGACCGTCGAACACTTCGGTGAGGATTTCTTTCACCGTCTTCCGCTGGAAAATCCGGCACCGCTCGCGGCGGGTGAGCAGCCAGACGTACGGGACGATCTCGGCCTTGTAATGGACGAACGTGTCGTCGCGCGACCCTTGCGAGAACCGGCTTATGATGCCGTGCACGTGCCGGGCTTCGCCGTCGGGCAGGTCGAGACTGAGGACGGCCGCCTGGCCGAGCAGCTTGGCGAAGTCGGCGGGCGCGTCCAGCGGCGCGAGCAGGTCCAACTCGAAGCGGTACAGCTTGGACAACCCCTCGCTGCCGCGGAAGCCGGTGAGCAGCAGCGCGTCCGGCCCCAGCGGGGTGGCGACGCGGAACCGTCGGTTCGCCTGTTCGAAGTCGGCCATGTCCCGAATCCTCCGTCGTCCGAACGGTGTGCCCCGACGCGGGCATTTTTCCAAAAGCCCCGCGACGGGACAAGTAGCCGAACCGTCGGGCTGCGAGAATGATGCGATTTCAGCGGGCAGCCCGGACAGCCCCGCGCCGGATGTGTCCGCAAGGCCGGGCGAGTTCGCATTCTCTTGGTGAACCGGCGGCGTGAGCCGCCTGGGTGGAGTTTTGCCGCGAACCGTGTGGCATGATCCGTTCGGTTCGGGTTGCCGGCGGTTGTGCGATGGGCTTGGCTCTGCGACCTCCCCTCTCGCTGAGGGGAGGTCGCAGAGCCGGGAGAAGACTCCCCTCCGGCGGCTTCGCCGCCGACCTCCCCGGCGAGGGGAGGTGGGTTGGCCCCTTCGCCCAGCCGGCTCACTCACTCGCGACAAGCGGATCAACCCACCCGCTCGCGAAAAACCCAGGCGGCTCACGCGACCGGTTCACCACAACTATTTGTGTCGCTACCGACACTGCGAAGCTGACCCCCACCCGGTACGATACCTCCAACTGCCCGATTCCCGGCGGAGTTCTCCCATGCCGCGACCGAGTCCTTACGGCTGGCAAAACATCCAACTCGGCGCGCCGCTGCCGCCCGGGAAGACTCCGCCAACGGGTGCGGCACCGCCGTCCCGCAAGTGGCGACGGTTGCTGATCGCGGGGCTACTCGTCGGCGCGCTGTCGGGCGTCACCGTCTACGTTATTTGGATGTGGATGGGGTCCGACTACCCGAACCTTGTGATCGTCGCCCCCCGCGCGCCGAATTCCCTCGCCATGCCCGACAACGACGCCAGTGGCATGACCGCCCGCGCGCTCGCCGACTTCTGCCATGCGGGGAAGAACCGACCCAAACTGAACACCCCGCCGATTTCCGACTCGAAGGACCGGGACGGATGGAAGAGGCACCTCAACGCCGCGCGGGGCGGCGGGCTGGCGGTCTACTTCGCGGCCTCCGGTGCGACCGACGCCGACGGGCCGTTCCTCTGGTGGCCGCCGGTCGAACCGTCCGCCGCGCTGACCGAAGCCGACAAACTTCGGGTGTCGGACATCCTCGCCGAGTTGAAAGGGAAGAGCGGGCCGAAGTTGCTCGTCTTCGACCTGACACCAGGGCCGCTGCCGTGGGCCGCGAACGGCGCGGCCGGCGACTTCGCCCGCGCCCTGAAGGAACTGGATTCCCAGTTGGTCGCGGTGCCGGACTTGGCCGTCATCAGCTCGACGGACGTGGACGAAATCCCGTGGCATTGGGACGCCGCCCGCACGTCGGTGTTCGGCCACTACTTCGCGCTGGCGATCCACGGCGCGGACCTGAACGGCAACGCCGTGGTGACGGCCGGCGGCGCGTTCGACGCAGTCAAACGGGACGTGAACGACTGGTCGCGGAAGCGGCGGGCGGTGAGCCAAACGCCGATTCTACTTCCTGCTGCCGAAGGCCCAGCACGGGCGAAGGCGATGACGCTGGCGAAGGTGCCACCCACGGGGTTCACGCCCGCCGCCCCGCCGTCCGCGCCGCCGCAAGAGCGGAGCGGACTGGAACGCGAGTGGGCCGCCGCCGAGAAGGAGTTGGCCCACTCCGAACGGCTCGACCCGGAGGGTTACAAGCAATACCTCGGCTGGCAACTTCGCTGGGAACAATTGGTCCGCGACGGGACGGTGAAGGACACGTTGCCCAATCCAGTCGCCGACCTGCGGGCGCGGCTGACACGCGCGGCGGAACGGAATGTACCGCTGGTCTCGCTGGCCGTTCCCCAACCCGCCACGAAGACGGATCAACTCGACATCGACCGCCTGTGGAAGGCGGCGGACGACACCGCCCTTCGCGCCGAGTGGAAGCGCCAGACCGACGACAGCCCGCGCCCGGAACATGCCCGCCGCGCCGCGGAGTTGCTGTTCGCCAAACTGGACGCAGCAGGGCACGCGCGGCCGAACCTGGAGAAAGCCGTCCGGCTGTTGGACGTGACCGAGGCGGGGATGGGGCAACGGCCGGTCGAAACGCACCTGGTGCGAATGCTCGCCCGGCACCTCGACCCGCTGACCCCGCCGGATGCGGCCGTGGTGAAGCGCGCCCTCGCGCTGAGCCGGCTGGCCGAGCGCGCCGCGTGGGCGGGGTTGGTGGACGGTCACGCCGAAGTCGTCTTCCGCTGGACCCGTTCGGTACTAGAAGCGGCGGATCGGGAACGGCGGCTGGGCGAGGACTTGCTGTTCGCCGGCGACCCGAAAGGCCACGCCGAGGCTGGCACTCACTTCGCCGAGGCGGAGAAGCAATACGCCGCGTGCCTCCGCGACGCCGCAGTGATCGCCGACGCTCTGACCGCGCGGAGCCGGGTGCTGGTCCGGTTGCCGTTCTACGCCCGTTGGGTGGCCGACGCGCACCGCTCCACCCGCCGGTCGGACGACGCCAACACCTCGCATATGCTGGCCCGAACTGAAACCGCCTTCCGCCAAGCGCACGGACTCGACGCCCTTCTGGCCGCGCCGCCGCTGGATGCGACTCAGCGAGCGGACGCCCTGCTCAAGATGAAACCCGCCACGGCGGGCGCGAACGCCTCGTTCGATGCCGTGGTGACCGCCTACGAGGCGGAAGTCACGACCCTGTTGAACGCGGCCGAGACGCAGCCGGAGAACTGGCACGCGATGGACGCCGCGTCCGCCGTCCCGTTCCTGACCGCCGACCGGCGGAGCAAGCTGTTCGACAAGTTCGAGCGCGTCACGCGCGGGCTGGATCAACCCGGCGCGCCGCTGGGCAACACCCCGCCGCCGGTCGCGGGCAGCGGAATCGCCGCCCGGCACGTCGCCGTTGCGCGGGCGCTCCTCGGCGGGAGCGCGTCCGACATCCCGCCGGCGGACGGCAACAACGTCGCCCCGCTGCGGGCCGTCTCGGATCAGATCGGGAAGCGGTTCCGGAGTTTCCCCGACACGGCGAAGGGCGAGATGGCCAAGGCCGGGGACGCCAAGCCGCTGATCCTCGCGGAACCGCCGTTGGCGGAAGCTGCCCGACGGACCCGGCTCGCCGATCCGTCCGCACCGGTCGCCGCCAGCGTCGATCCGGTCGTCGCCGACCGCCGCTATTGGCGACACCGCTACTTGCTCTGGCAGGCGGATCGGGCCATCGCCGACGGTTGGGCCGACGTGGGCACCGTCACTCCCGTTGTCACTGCGAATCAACCCGTCAACACGAACGACTGGTACGCGACGAAGACCGCCGGCGTCCTCGCCGAGCAGGCGCGGACTTCCATACTCGGAATCGCGGTCGCCCCCGGAGCGGAGCAGCGCACCCGGCTCACCGAGGACTGCACCGCGACCGCGAATCGCCGGCCGAACGTCGTGCTGCCAGCCGCCGCCGCGACCTACACGGTCATCAAGGACTACCCCCGCTGGACCTTCGGATTCGACGTGTCACCGGCCAAGCTGCCGACCGGGCACCCGGCGCTGTGGGTCGGGTTGCCCGACGAGTACCGTCCGGCGAATCCGGAGACGGTCTCGACGCGCGAGGCGTACCGGGGCGGTGGCAAGTCCGCCGCGCGGTCGTACTTCACGCCGAAGCAGTCGGCGGGCGGCAAGCAGGAAATCGTCAGTACGGTGTTGTACCGCGGGCACCTGGCGAAGTGGACCACGCCGGTCGCGTTCACCGGCGACGCGACCATCGAGTACGTTCACGTCCCGCCGAAGGACGACGCGCGGCTGGCCGTCGTCGCGGACGACAAGGTCATCGGCGGCGCGGTGGTCATCCTCATCGACCGCTCGGCGAGCATGAAGTGGGACGCCCAGAGCAAGGAGCGGAACCCGACGCGCACGTCCCTCGCCGTCACCGGTTTGCGGAAGCTGCTCGACGCCTTGTCCATCGGCACCAGCGTCACGATCGGCGGCTTCTACCTGAATGGGGAGACGCCGGTCGCGGAGGCGATCGCCGGGCCGGTCGAGATCGACGAGAACGACCGGTGGGAGAAGCTCGGCCTGACGGCGACAAAGCTGGACGCCATCCCCCGCGCCGAGACACCCATCGCGTGGAGCATCCAGCAGGTGCTGGACAAGGAACGCGGCAAGACCTTCTGGCCGACGAACTATGTGGGGGCGCGGTCGCTGGTGGTGCTGACCGACGGCGAAGACAACTACGACGAGAAGCGGGGCGAGAAACCGGCCGCCACTATCCTCCGCGCCGTCACCCGGAAGGACCACGACACCCGCCTGCACATCGTCCTGTTCGCAATGGACGCGGCCGATGAGAAGAAGGCGGTCGATGCGAAGAAGAAAGCCATTGACTCGTACAACAGCCTCAAGGTGATGGCCTTCTACATTCAGCAGGGGGAGGCTGTCGAGTTCGCCGCCAAATTGCGGGACGAGTTCCGCCCGCGCGTGGTCTACGCGCGGGTCGGCGACGCCCGCGCCGACTCCGGCCAGCTCACGGCGACGGTGAAAAACGCGGGCACCGGGAACACCGAACCGAGTCCGGTCCTCAAGTCCGGTGAGTACAAGTTGACGAGCGGGGCGTGGGAGGGATTCGCCTCGCTCGCCCCCGGCGACCGACTGGTGCTGAAAGCGGTGCGGGCCAAAACCGCCGGCTTCGAGTTGACCGTTCCGCCCACCGCCTTCGACCTGACGGCACCCGTTTACAAGAAGGCCGGCACCGCCGACAACCCGCTCCGCTTCTCCGTGCCGTGCGTGGCCTGGGACGGGCCGACGGCCGCGCTCACCGTCGCGCTGGAGCGGCAGCCCGGCGCGGCTCAGACGGCGCACCGGCTGAACCGCCCGCTCTTCCCGTGGTTGGATGTCACCGACCCGGCGAACCCCGGCACCCTGCGAAAGATACGGGTCCAGAACGATCCGACCCTGGTCGCGCCGGCGTGGAGCGTCCGGCTGCCGGATTGGGATTGGGATTCCGGCGCGGACCAAACCGTCGCCGTGAAGATGCCCGCCGTCACGGGGTTCTGGATCGACCCGCGCACCGTCGAGGCCGTCACGCCACTGTCCGCCGGCAAGTTCCGCGCGAGCGACGTTCTCGAAGTGCCGACCGAACCCGTGCCGGGCCTGACCGCGCGGAAGGTGCCGACCAACGACGGCCCGTTGCTGATTCTCGAAGTGGACTACAAGCAGGCCGGACAATTCCCGTACCTCCTCGCGGCGTGGTCCGGCACCGCGCCGCCGCAACTGCACCGCTACTACGACCCGCAGCACCGCTACACCGCGACCTTCGGGCCGCTCTCGCCGGATCAGGAGAACCGGGATATCGGGTTCCAGTTGTACGCGGTCGCCGACCTCCGCAAGGCCGCCGACTCCGCGACGGTCGAGTTGCCGGCGATGAAATCCACGGACAAGGCGCAGGACGCCACCGTCAACCTCCGCTTCGCCGCACCAAAATAATGACGCCACCCCGCCCGACCCCCGGTTCCCGCCGCCGCCGCTGGCTCCTGCCGGCGTTCCTGCTGCTCGCCCTGGCGGGCGCGCTGGCGGCGGTCTTCTTCCTACTCGGCGACGAACGAGAACCGGTCGTCGTGGCCATCGCCGTCACGCAATACGACGCCCCGGAGTGGCCGCCGAACCCCTACGCCGAGCAGGACGCGCGCGGCTTCGCCGACCGGTTCGCCAAGCCGTTCCTGGCGTTCGAGCGGCAGGGCAAGGCCGGCATCCCCGCGACCCTCGGCAGCGCAGTTGCCGAGGCGAACAAGGGCGAACGGCCGCTCGTCATCTACCTCTCCGCACTCGGCACCGTTGCCGGCGGCACGGCGTTTCTGCTGCCGAGCGACGCGCGGGTGGAGGCCGAATCCGGCTGGCTCAAGCTCGAAGAAATCCTCACCCCACTCCGCGCGGCGACCACGCCGACATTGCTGATCCTCGACGTTCGCCCCGCCCGCGTGCCGCTCCGCCTGTTCCCGACCGGAGACGTGAACGAAAAGCTGGACGCGGAGTTGGCCGTCCTCGCCACGGCCGGGAACCTGCCGTTCACCGTCTTGACTTCCAACACCCCGAAGGGCGGCGCGGCCGTCCTGTACCCGCTTTCGCGTTCGCTGTTCGGGCTGGCCTGTTCGCACGCGGCCGGCGGGGCCGCCGACGGGTGGACGCCGGCCGGCGGCAAGGACGACTTGGTGCGGGTGGAGGAGTTCACCGCCCACGTCATCGCCGCCACCGCCAACGGGTCCAGACTGCTCGGCGAAGCGCAGGTGCCGCGCGTGCATCGCTCCTCGGCGGGCGAGGATTTCACCCTGACGAAGCTGCCGAGCCGTGGCGCGGCAGCGCTGCCCGAACCGGCTGCGGCGCGAGCGTATCCACCCCTGCTGACGGAAGCGTGGACAGTTGCCGACGAGGCCCGCGCCGCCGGCTTCGACCTCCGCGTACCGGGCCGGATGCGGCCGTTCACGGTGAACGCCCTCCGCGCCGAAGAACGCTGGCTGGCCGGCATCGGGGACGCCGCCGTGGGGCAAACGCTGGAGCCGAAACCGGCCGCGTTCAAGGCCGAGGTCGCCGCGCGCGGGCCGGTGTCGTTGCCGGTCATGTCGGTCGCCCGACTTGCGAAGGGGGCCACTTTCGCCGACCACGGCCGTGCCGCCGAACCGCTGCTCCGCAAGGCCCTGGACGCGATCCGCACGCCCACGCCCATGCTGAAAGAGGAGGTGGACAAGGAGCTGGCCAAGATCGCCGCCGACATGGCTACGCCGGCCGATGCCATCGCCGCCGCCGTCTTCGACGCGGCCACGAAACTCAAAGACCCGACGCAGGAGCAACTTCGCCAACTGTTGCGGCTTGCCACCGCCTCGCCGCAGCGGAAGGCGTTCGCCGAACTGGCCACGCTGGAAGTCCTCGCCGGTCTGCCGCCGGGTCGGTTCGAACTGCGATTCAAACCGGAAGACACCGTCCGGCGGGTGCTGGACGCGACGGAGCAGGCCGAGCGCGCCGCCGCGTTCGACGGCCGCTCGCGCCAGTGGCTGACCGCCGCCCTCGCGGCCGCCGACAACTTCCGCCGCGACGCCCTCGTCGCCCTGTGCGACAAGGACGCGCCGGCGGCCGACGTCCGCACCGCCCGGCTGAAGTTGGAGGAGGCCGCGCGGGGGTACACGGCGGCCGTCGCCACCGCCGACCGGTTGCACCGCGCGCGCGGGGTGTTCGAGGCCGCGCGCGCCGTTCGTGACGATCTGGCGACCGACGGCCCAGCCGACCCCAGTCCGCGACCGGGGGAATGGGAGAGGAGCGTCCGGGAACTGGCCGATGGATACGGAGAACTCGACGCACGGCTTCGCCCGCCCGTGCTCGGCGCGGCTGTCATCGCCGACGACCTCGGTCGGGTGGCGGATGCGTTGAAGGATCGCGTCGCGGCCCTCACGACCACACGCACCAGCGAAGCCGGCACCCCGACCGTGCGCGAGTTGGAACGGCTGCTCCGGTGGCCCGGCTGGTCGGCCGCGAAGCGCCAGGCACTGCGGGCGGATTTGTTCAAGCGGGCCGAGGACGCCACCTCGAAAGTGCTGGCCGGGTGGCCGACGGCGTACAAGCCCGCGCCGGGTGTCGGGACCGCGCCTCCGTTCACCGTGCCGGGCGAGTCGATCCGCGATTTGCGGATTGTTCTGGCGCTCGTGGACGACTCTGCGGCACGGGAGCTGGCCATCGCGTTCGACGCGGCGCGGCCGACGCTGACCGACCGCAGGGCGTTCGGCGCGATGGTGAAGTCGGTCGCGGCCGTTCGGGCGCGGAACTGCCCCGTCGCCCCGGACGCCGAGCGCGACGCGCACCTCGCCGATGAGCGGACGTACGCCGCGTGGCTGGCAACCGAGCGCTACGAAGCGGACGCGGCGGCCGTCGAGAAGATCGATTTCGAGTCGGGCTTCGCGCCGGCCAAGCGGTAGGGCGAGGTGGCCGAGAACTGCCGTTGACGACTCTTCGTTCCGTCCCGAGGAGGGCGTGCCGTGTCCCGTTTCCGCTGGTTGGTGTGCGTGGCCGTCGGCTTCTCGGCCGGCGGGTCCGTCGCGCAGGACGGTAAGCCCGCCACCGTCTTCGCGTTCTCCACGCAAGCACTGGACGGCAACTTGACGGAGGAGCAGCTACTCAAGGCCGGCGGCAGTGACCGCCTCCGGCCGCGCGCCAACGGCGTCACGGTGTACCACCTGTACGTGAAGAACGACACCGCCGAGGTCGCCAGCTTCGTGGCGGAAATCAACGGCGGTGCGGTGGCAACGGCAACCGTGGCCGACGTGGACGCGGGCAAGTGGAAGCGGGTGAAGTTCGGCCCCGCCGCGCCTGCGCCGGCCCCGGTCGTCCCGCCGCCCGCGCCGGGCGTGCCCGTTCCGGAACCGATCCCGGCCGGCAAGGAACTGGCCGCGAAGGACGGCAGTTTTCCGCTCGCGTTCCGGCTACTGGACAAGGACCGGAAGCCGCTCAAGGCCGCGATCAAGAGCGAACTGAAAGCGGCCGGGACGCTCGCCGAGCCGTCGAGCTACGTCGTCGAAGGCGAGCGGAAGGCGACCGTGACCCGCGATCTAGCCCGCGTGACGTTCGGCTTCGGCCCGCCCAAATCCACCGACAAGGACATGAAGCCGCTGCCGGTGGAAACGCCGGCTAAACTCCGACTGTCCTTCCCCCGTTACGGGAACGACCCGAAGCTGTTCACCCGCGACTCGTTGTCCTCCCTCACCCTGTCGGCCGAGACCCCCGCGCCGACGCTCTCGGCCCTGCTCGGCGGCTACGGGTCCACGTTGCTTGCGCACGTCGCCGTGGACGGCGTGGAGCGGGCGTTCGTGTACAAGGTCGCACCGACAGCCACTGGCGACAAGCAGTTCGCGAAGCTGAACGATTCCGCCGCTCGCGTCTTCCCGGCTTCCGGCGCGGTCGCGGTGACGAAGCCGGTGGCGGCGTTCCCGGTGCGGGTCGAGGTGGACAATGCGACAGCCGGCGACCAGTTGGAACTGCACGTCCGCCGGCGCGGCGCGAGGGACAGCGAGACCGAAGTCATCAAGCTCGGCGGCCCCCGCGAGGAGCGGATGTGGGTCGAACCCGGCGAGGCGAAAGGCCAGGGGTTGGCGTTCGCCACCAAATCGCGGGACTGGGTCTACCCGCTGAACTTGGCCGACGCCCGCGGCAAGATCGAGGTCATCCCGGTGCTGAGGCCGAACGCGATTTCGTTCGCCGACACCACCCCGCTGGCGCTCGTCGTGGACGACACGCCGCCGGATGTGACTACCATCCGTTTCACCGACTTGGTCGAAGACAAGCAACTGGAGAAGGGCAAGCCGCTCCGCGTGTCGGCGACCGTCCGCGACCTCGACACGGGCTTGGCGAAGACGCTGTTCCTGCTCGGTCAGCCGGGCGAGGACGGCAAGCCGACCCCGGACGCGGTGAAGGTCGTCGGCGTCCGCGTCCCCACGAACCCGAAGGACAAGCCCGACCCGCTGGCGAGCGTCTGGACGGCGGCCCTGCCGCTACCCGCCGACAAGCGAGGCGAACTCACCCTGTGGGTGTCGGCGACCGACGACGCCGGGAACGCCGGCCTCTCGGAGCCGAAGCGGATCGAGTTGGTGGACGCCCTGCCGCCGGTCCCGCCGGGGTCGAAGCCGGGGAAGATCGCGGGCATCGTCTGCTTCGCCGAGCGACCGCAGCCCGGCATGACCGTCATCCTGGAAGCCGACGGCAAACCGAAGGGAACCGCGAAGACCGACGACCAGGGACGGTTCACGTTCGACAAACTGCCGCCCGGCGCGTACAAGGTGACGACCGCGCGGACGGACTTCTCGACCGGCCTGGCGGCGGCGGCGGACGTGGCCGTGGAACCGGGCCAGACGGCCAAACCGCTGCTGACGCTGAAGAAGGTGCCGCCGAAGTGACAGCCCACTGTCAGCCACCGAACTGGCGGTAGCCGACGTAGCCCGCCAGGCCGACGACCAGCAGCACCACGGCGACGGCGAACAGGTTGGTCACCGCCGCCGACCGCCGGAAGGCCGCGTCTCGACGGAACGCCTCCGGGGTCCACGCGGCGCAGTTGGCGGCGGTCAGCAACTTGGCGAACAGGTCGCGTGCGAAGGCCGCCTCGCCGGGGTTGGACGCGAGCGGGACGATGACGTAGCAGCCGGCGAACCCCGGCACCCGCTCCGGTAGCGTGACCGCGCGGACGAGCAGGCGAGACAGGTTTTGCCCCCGCTTCCGCGCGGCGTCCTGGAACCGACAGAGGCCGGCGTTCTCGGCGGTGTCGGCGGACAGGTCGCCCGTCACCCGCGTCAGTTTCAACGCCGACGACGGCAGCAATTCGCCCAGCACCCACTTCGCCGTGCGGTCGATGCCGGTCAGCACTTGGTCCGGCGAAACGGCGGGACTCATCGGGAACCCCTTGCCCAGCCGCCGGGCCGACTGACCGACCGCGAACTTCTCGAAGAAGGTCGCCCCACCCGGCACCGTCTCCAAACCAGTAACGACGGCATAAATCGGGAACCGTACTCGGAGGTGGTGTTCGAGCCGCTCGAAATCGTGGCGAGCGACTTCGCCCCACTGCTGCGCGGTCGGGTCGGTGTCGAGGGTGTTCGCGGGCACGGCCAGGATCGCACCGCAGACCGGGTGCGCCGGGTGCCGACCGGCCGCGATCAGGGCGCACAGATGGGCGATGCGTCCCTCCGCCTCCGCCACCAGCGCCGGGTTTTGCAGGACACTCGCCGCACCGCTGGACGAACGCCCTGTCCCACCGGCCGACTTTCGACCACCGGTGTCCGTCAACTCCTTGAGCCGATCCTTCTCCGCCGCCGTCAGCGCCCGACCCTGTTCCCGCGCGGAGCGGATCAGCCGCCGGATTTCGTCCGCCGAACCGCCGCCCGCCCCGCCGATGCTGGCCCCGATACTCCCGGCGAACGGTCGGCCAATGCTACCCTGGTCCCCGCCGCCGCCGAGGGACATTGACAGGCTGCCGAACCCGGCCCGGATCGACCGACCGAGGCCGATGGACGCGAGCAGGTTCACGCTGTCCATCGGCGACGACACCGACAGGTCGATGATCGAGCAGAGCGAGTGGGCACCGAGGAGCGACGCACCGGGCACCGTCAGGAACACCGCGTCGCGGTTGCCGAAGACTTGTAGCGACCAGTCCGACGGGTTGCCGCCGGCCACGGTCATCCCATGCGGCACGGCGCGGAAGAACGGGTCCACCCCGCCCGGCATCTCGCCGAGGACGAGGAACAGCGGCGTCGTTTGCAGCGACATTCCCTGCGCCCGCAAGGCCGTTTGGGCACCCTCCCACGCCTCGTCGAGGTCCGGGTAGCGGGCCTCCGGGCGGACGGGGGCGAGCGTGTCGCGGAGGTAGCCGGCCGCCCACAGCAGCAGGTACACGAGCGCGGCGACCGTCACCAGCCAGTACGGTTTGAACCAGTCCGGGGACCGCTTCACCTCGACCCACCCGGTCCACCGTTGGACGAGGAAGGCGAGGACGAGGACGACGGCGACGAGGACGGCGTGCGCGAACCAGGCCAGCCCCACCGGAGGTACCGGGCGGGCGAACATCGGCACCACCGCCCCGGCGGACCAACGGAACAGCCCGCCCGCCCAGTCGAGCATCGACATCGGAAGCCCTCGGGTTCAGACCTATTTGCGGAGCAGGAGTACGAGCAGGAAGGCCAGCACCGGCACGGCCGCCAGCGCCACCACCACCAACCGGCGGACGGCCGTGCGGTACGCCTCTTCGCCGCGGAGCGGGGCGGGGTCTTTCGGGGCGACGGCCTCCGGAATCGCAGGGGGTTCGCGCCCACCGGCCCGAACGGCCCGTGACCGTGCGGCGGACACCCACTCGCGGAGTAGGTCCGGCGTGTGTTCCATTTCCCCCCGGAAGCCGAGCAGCACGCACCAGAGGAACGCCTCGTGCGCGTCGCCGCTGTCCGGTATGGCCTCCGCCAATCGGGCCTGAGTCCAGAAGTTGCCGTATCGGATGTTCGTGCGGTACAGGGCGGCTTCGACCTTGTTCTCGTCCCACTCCTTCCAGCCGGCCCCGATGAGGGTTTCGTCCAGCCAGCAGGCGAGCGCGTAGCGGATGCCGAGGAATTCCGGGCTGGCGTGGCCGGGGTCGGCGTGCGGGTCGCCGGCCGTCGCGCCCCACGGCGGCGCGGTGTTCGGTCCCAGTAACGCCTTCAGTTTCGCCTGCTCGGTGGACAGGTTCGGCCGCGCGCCGGTCCCCACCCGATCCCGGAGGGAAAGGCCGTGCAGGAGGATTTCGAACGCGCGGTCGGCCAAGTCGGGGCGCATCTGAGCCTCCGAGGGGTCAGCGGTGGGGCATCTTACCGGTTGCCCGCGCGGTCGCCAACGACGGAGCGGGTCCGTACCACTTTCCTTGTCCCGACCGCCCCCGACCGCACGCCCACCCCATGACGCCGCAACCGATCCACTGGCACGAAGGGATGTTCCTCCGCCCGCACCACTTCCAGGCGGCGGAGCGGTACGGGCTACGGGTGGCCGACCAGAACACCCGCTTCGCCCAGTGGCACGCCTGGGGCTACCGGCGGTGCGTCATTGATGAAGCCGCGCTCGGCGGCTTCCGGCTGATGGTGCGAGAGTTGGACGCCCGCTTCCGCGACGGCACCGTACTCTCTATGCCGGCCGATGCCCCCCTTCCGGACATCGATCTCAAGTCAGCGTTCCAGGGAAAAACCGTTCTCGACGTGTCACTCGGTATTCCCGTCATCCGCTCCGGTCAGCCGAGCGTCGCGGGGGCGAACGGGACTTCGCCTACGGCTCGCTTCCGCACCCACGCCCGGCCGACGGACGATCAGAACACCGGCTCCAATCCGCAGACGGTCGCCTTCCGCTCGCCCCTCGTGAAGGTGCTGTTCGGCGACGACGACCGTGCCGGGTACGAGGTGCTGCCGCTCGTCCGGCTGGAAAAGTCCGACCGCCCGGAGGCCACGCCTCAGATCGTCGCCGGGTTCATTCCGCCGCTGCTAGCCTGCGACTGCTGGCCGGTCCTCCAGCATAAAATCCTGCAAGACGTGTTCGCCCGGCTGAACAGGAAGATCGAAGTCGTGGCGAATCAGGTGCGGTCGCGCGGCATCTCGTTCGACTCGCACACTCCCGGCGACGCCCGCCGAATGCACGCCCTCGCGCGCATGAACGAGGGGTATTCCGTCCTCGGTCACGTCGCCTTCGCCCAGGGGGTCCATCCGTCGGACGGCTATCTCGAACTGGTGCGGCTGGTCGGACAACTGAGCGTGTTCGGGGCCGCCGTCCGTCCGCCGGAGTTGCCCCGCTACGACCACGACGACCTCGGCACCTGCTACTGGGCGGCGAAGCGGGCCATCGACCAACTGCTGAGCGAACTGGACATCGAACCGGCCTACGAGGAGCGGCCGTTCATCGGCAGCGGGTCGCAGATGCGGGTGACGCTGGAACCGGCGTGGCTGGAGTCCGGCTGGCAAATGTTCCTCGGCGTGAAGGCGGACGTGCCGAAGGAGGAGTGCGTGCGGATGCTCACCCGTCCGGAGCGGCTGGGCCTGAAGATCGGCAGTTCCGACCGCGTGGACACCATCTTCACGAAGGGCCAGGAGGGGCTACGGTTCACGCACGCGCCGTACCCGCCCCGCGACCTGCCGTCCGGCGACAAGCTGACGTACTTCGAGGTGTCGCGGGAGTCGGCGACGAACGAGTGGGCGGCGGTGCAGAAGGCGAAGACGCTGGCCATCCGCTTGCTGGAACGGGACATCGTCGGCAGCATCGACGGGCAACGCGACTTGACGTTCAAGACGGGCAGCCAGACGAGTTCGTTCGCCTTCACCCTGTACCTGATTCCATCGCGGAAGTGAACGCAACCGTCGCTGGGGGTAGCCGACGCTTCGTAATTCGCATTGCAGAGCGCCTCTATCGACACTTCGCTGCCGGCCGCGTCTTGCCCCAGTCGTCGGGTCGGGCCGCCGCGTCACCCCTACGAAATCGTTCGAGTCGATTCCGCTGACTGCTAGTCGGAGGGCGATTCGGGTCGCAATCTGACTCCAGTCCTCGCTGCCCCGGAGTTGATCATGTTCCGCCGCCCGCTCGTGCACGCCGTCGTCGTGGCCGTCTTCGCCGCTCCCGCCGTCGCTCAACCACCCGTCGATCCGGCCAAACTCACCCTCGACCGCATCTTCGCCTCCGACGAGTTCCGGGGCGACCGGGTGCCGGCGGTGCGGTGGCTCGCCGGCGGAGCGTACACGACACTCCAGCCGTCGAAGGCGAGCAAGGGGGCCGGCGACCTCATCCGCGTCGATGCCGCAGGCAAGGTCGATGTCCTCGTTCCGGCCGAGAGCCTCCTCCCGCCGAACGCTAAGGGGCCGCTGCCCGTCCAGGGGTATGAGTTGTCGAAGGACCTCGACCTCGTGCTGATCTACACGAACTCGGCGAAGGTGTGGCGGCAGAACACGCGCGGCGACTACTGGACCTTCCGCCGTTCCACCGGCAAGCTCGCGAAACTCGGCGGCGATGCGAAGCCTTCGACGCTGATGTTCGCCAAGTTGTCGCCGGACGGCACCCGCGTCGGATACGCCCGCGAGAACAACCTGTACCTCGAATCGGCCGACGGCGGGCCGGCGATCAAACTCACGGCGGACGGCACCGAGGAGATCATCAACGGCACCTTCGACTGGGTGTACGAGGAGGAATTCGACGGCCGCGACGGCTGGCGGTGGAGCCCGGACGGCAAGCGGATCGCGTACTGGCAGCTCGACACGCGCGGCGTGAAGACCTTCACGATGATCGACAACACGACTGCCAACTACCCGATCCTGAAGGCGTTCGCCTACCCCAAAACCGGCGAGCGGAATTCGGCCTGTCGGGTCGGGGTCGTGGCCGCGACCGGCGGGGCGACGACGTGGGTGAACGTGCCCGGCGACACCAAAACGGACTTCTACATCCCGCGGATGGAGTGGGCGGACGACCCGAACGAGCTGGTCATTCGCCGCGTGAATCGCCTCCAGAACGCCATCGACGTGATGCTCGCGGACGCATCAACTGGGAA
>Ga0105044_10004561_pt1 | contig 19019 bp, 17 predicted proteins | sample MAT01_FD_78092 | JGI IMG/M metagenome (GOLD analysis project Ga0105044, IMG submission 78092) | Freshwater microbial communities from Lake Fryxell liftoff mats and glacier meltwater in Antarctica - MAT-01 | ecosystem: Environmental > Aquatic > Freshwater > Ice > Liftoff microbial mat | place...
CGTTCGGCTTCACGTTGCTGAGAATGTATTTCACGCCCCCGGCCAATGCCGCCTGCTCCTCCGCCGTCAGCGCGCGGCCGGCGCGAGCAAATGAGGTCACCGCCAAGCCGGTGATCGCAGGATGCTGATTCCAAGAACCATCTTCCTTCTGTTGCTTCCGCAACCAATCCAGCCCGCGCTCCTGCGCCCGGGTCACTTCCGCCAGCAACGAAATATCTTTCTGGCTCGGCAAATCCACCGCCAACGAGACTGTTGCCACGACTGCTGCCATCATCGAGAGAAATGCTTTCATAACGCCCAAAATAGGTGATGCCCCTCGTACAAGCAAGTTCGCCGGTGCCTACGGCCATTCCAAGATCCGCCAGGCGACCCAATCGAGCGGCACTTCCACGAGGGTTGTTCGCGCGCCCACCATCACGCGCGCCGGATTGCCGAGCGTCCCGCGCGGAATGCGCAGGACAATCTGTTGCTTGTCGCGTGTCACGGTCACGGTCTTCGGTGCGAGTTTGGTTGTTTGATCCGTCGCCGTCGCGGTCAGTTCACCCAGTCGGATTCGCACCTTCGGCATGAGCCGGAATGGCCGATCGGCCCGGTAGCCAAACACCGAAACCACCGCCTGCACCTCGTTGACGAGCGGCCGGCTGAGTTGCAGCGTCAAAACCAGGTGGTTGTCCTCGATCCGCGCAAATTGCAGGTCGACACCCACAAACTCCGCCCGCTCCGCATCCGTTAATTGTTCCGGCAACGAAAGCTCACCGCCGCCCACAATCAGCGGCTCCGGCGGGGCATTCGTCAACACCAACGGCAGCACGCCACCATGAAAATCACCGAACAATTCGTTCACCCGCACAAACGACCGCAGATACCGGCGGTTGGATTGGTACTGCGACCGATGCGCTTGCAACGCCGCCAGCTTCCGCTCCACCTGCGCCGGCGTGAGTGACAGGGAACGCCACGGCAACGCGTCACGCAATTTTTGTGGTGGTGCCAGCGGTTCGTTCACCAAGCTCCGCGTTCGCGGCGGCCACTGGCGGAAATGAATCAGGTACGGGAAAATCTCCGGCTTCAGCTCCGCCGCCAAATCCCACAACGCTACCCGCGTGAACAAGTAGAGCGCGCGATGATCGCCGTTGTGATCGGCGGGATGCGACACAAACACTTTCGTCGGCCGAAACTCGCGCAACACGGTCGTCAAGTCGCGCAAGATTTCCTCGCCCTTGTGCGGCGCGCCGGGGCGCATCGCGTCGGCGTACGGGACGGCGCGGACGCGGGTCAGCAAACTGCGGTACGGGACGGACGCTTCCCAATGTTCGTTCCAGATGGCCAAGGTGCCGAAGTCCGGGTAACCCAAAAACGTCATTTGCTCCGCCGCCAATCCGAGCGCCGCGCCGGCTGCCAATGCTTCTTGGTGCCGGACTTCGCCCATGCGCCGCACCGAACCCGGCAGCAAAACGGGATGCTTGCGATACACCATGAACGACCATTGATTTTCATCGCCGTGTGTCAGAAATACGACGCGCACCGGCAACTTCAACGCCTGCGCTTGCTGGATGACGCCGGCACAGCCGAGCACTTCATCATCCGGGTGAGGCGCGAGGATCAGGATGCGGTCCGTGGGCGCAAATGACAGTTCCGGCAGTGACGCCGCGCCGGCTTGCGCGGCCCAACACCACAACGCCGCCAGCAGCAGTCCCCCGTGGAGCGAGCGTCCTCGCGGGGACGCTCGGCCCACCGGCGCCGGGTGATTACCATTTCTGTGCATAAACAATTGTCGAGTCGGTTTCATGGAGTGGTTGAAATCCCAGTTGTTCAAAAAACTTTCTGCCGCGATCGTTGTTGCGCCGCACATTCGCATGCACGCCGACCGACCCGGCGCGCGCGCGGAACGTGTCCACTAACTGCCGGCCCACTTCGCCGCCACGGAAACCGCGCGCCACATTGACGTGCAGATGGGCCGGATAATCGGTCAAGTCCACGGGGCTCGACGGCCGGAGTCGCGCGAGAAATCGCCATGTTTGCGCGTGGAATAATACGCCGCGGCCGATGGCCCCGAGAATGGCGCGGGGCGCAATTCGCCCAAACGTCACTCGCCGCCACTGCGGTGTGTCGAGACAGCCGGTGACGTAGGCGACGACGGCGCTGTTCTCTTCGGCGACCCAGGTTGTGGTCGTGTCATAATCCGTGTAGTACCGGGTCATCAGGTCGGCGATCAATTCGCGGTCGGGAAAGAAGTTTTCCACCGGCTCACCGCGATCGGCGGTGTCGCAACAAATCTGGCGCACAGCGGCGCGATCGCGCGGTTCATACGGGCGGATCCGGATAGCGGCGTTCACGGCGTGGTGGTGGAGGTGCTTTCGCGGTCGAGATACACTTGGCGTTGATCCGCGTTGTAGCCGAGCAACTCCGCGTACCGGCCCCAGCGGACGATGGTTTTGAACAACGACTGCGGGCGCAAACCGGGAAGCCAGACGGCGAGTTCTTCGAGCACTACATCTTCGTCGAGTGCGCCGGTCTCCTGCGCCTGTAGTAGTTCGATGAGTTGCTGGAATAAATGGAGCGTGCGGAGTTGCCGGTTCAGGACCCGTTTGCGTTCGTTCACTTTGGCGTCGAGAAATTGCCGGCCCGGCGCGGTCAGCACCACGGTGTGTTTGGGTGAATCCACGAAGTCGAGCAGTTCCGCCATTTTGACCAGCGAGAGCACGCGGCCGAATTCTTTACCGACTTCCACCGCGAGATCGAAAATATCTGCCGTGCCGCCGGCCTGTTCGACGCGTTCCAGCAAGCCGGTCATTTCGCCGAGGTGGACGTTGGGCAACGGTTCGTACCGGGGGCCCGCGCGCGGCGCCGCCGTTGCCGGCACGACGACCGGCTCGTCGGGAATCAGCGCGTTCGTCAGGATGTCATGAATGCGGTCGGCCACGGCGATGAATTGCGGGTCGTGATAGTCGCGCGGGTACGGCAACGGATTGTCCAGGACCATGCGGATCTGGCCGGGATTGGCGCCGAGAACGACGATGCGGGTGGCCATGAACACGGCTTCCTGGATGTTGTGGGTGACGAGCAGCACGCTGTTCGGGTCCGTGGTCGCGTCGCGCCAGAGTTCCACCACTTCGACGCGCAAATTTTCGGCGGTGAGCACGTCGAGACCGCTGAACGGTTCGTCCATGCACAGCAACTCCGGCTGGGCGACCAAGGCGCGTGCAATGCCCACGCGTTGTTTCATTCCGCCGGACAATTCCTTCGGATAGGCTTCTTCGAAACCCTCCAAGCCGACCCGGTCCACGGCGCGCACCACCAGTTCCTGACGTTTCTCAGCGTCGGTGGTGCGTCCATTCAACCCCATCGCCACGTTCTCTGCGACCGTCAGCCAGGGGTACAGCGCAAAGCTCTGGAATACCATCGAGACCGCCGGGTTCAGTCCGTGCAACGGTTGCCCGTGCACCACCACCGCGCCGCTCGTCGGCGCGATCAAGCCGGTAAAAATCCGCAGCAACGTGGACTTGCCGCACCCGCTCGGCCCCAGCAACGCGGTGATGTCGTGGCTCCGCACTTCCAGCGAAATGTTCTCCAACACTTTCAATTCCCGCCCGCCCGGCTGCGAGAACGTCTGGCTGACGTTGCGCAATTCGCCGATGATTTCCTGGGATTTCGTCATGTGGTTAACGCAAAGTTATCCTCGGCGAGGCGGTACAGCCGCCGCCAAACCAACCGATTGATGCCGACCACCGCCACGCACATCGCCAATACACTGGCCGCCAACATCGGGTAATCGCCACGATCCGTCGCGAGACTGATGGTCGCGCCGAGGCCGGTGGCCGTCAATGCTTCCTTTCCGTAATGGACGTATTCCGCGACGATGCTCGCGTTCCACGCGCCGCCGGTCGCGGTCACCCAGCCGGTCACCACGTGCGGAAAAATCCCCGGCAGAATCAGCCGCCGCCACCGTTCCCAGCGCGACAGCCGGTACATCGCCGCCGCCTCGTGCAAGTCCTGCGGAATCGCCATCGCCCCGGCAATCACGTTGAACAGGATGTACCACTGCGTCCCCAACATCAGCAGGGCCACGGAACCAAAATTGAGTCCGATCCCGGCCGCGTGCAGTGCAAACAACACAAGCGGATACACCATCGGCGCCGGGAATGATGCCATGATCTGGATTACCGGCTGCAACACCCGCGACAAACGCGGATTCAACCCAATCGCCACCCCCACCGGCACCGTCCACAACGTCGCCAACACCACCGCCGCCAACACCCGCAGAAACGTCAGCCCCGTCAGCCCGCCGACCCGCCACCACGACTCGCCCGGCACCGTGAGCAACAAGGCAATCAACTGCACCGCACCCCACGCCACCCCCGCCACACACAACCCGGCCACCGCCCAACCCACCACCGGCAGCGCGACTCCGCTCCGCGCCGGCGGCAACCGCACGGCGACCGGCGGCGGCGCGCCCCATCCCATCATGGGCGTCCAGACTTTCGTATCCACCCACCGGAGCACCCGCGATTTCTGGAGCAGCTTCAACAACCACGACGACGGCTGCTCCGCGGCCTCTGTTTCCTCGATCTTGAACTTCTGCGACCACGCCACAATCGGCCGCCACACCAACTGATCCACCGCCGCGATCATCACGACCATCGCCGCCACCCCCGCCGCCATCGCCGGCACATTCCCATCATGAATCGCCACGCTCATGTACGACCCAATCCCCGGCAGCCGAAAATCTTTATCCCCCAGCACAAACGCCTCGCACACCGTCAGGAAGAACCACCCACCGGCCATGCTCATCATCGAGTTCCACACCAACCCGCCGGTGGCATACGGCAACTCCAACTGCGTGAACCGTTGCCACCACGTCAGCCGGTACACGCGTGCCGCATCGCGCAACTCCGGCGGAATCGCGCGCAGCGAGTGATAAAAACTGAACGTCATGTTCCACACCTGCCCGGTAAAAATCATCAGGACACACGCCAGCTCCAAGCCGATGTTCGACTGCGGGAAGATGGCCACCAACGCCAACACCAGCCCCGGCAGAAAACCCAACACCGGGATGCTCTGGAGAATATCGAGCAACGGCACCATCACCTTTTCAGCCCGGCGGTTGTACGCCGCGATGTAGCCGTACAGGAGCGTGAAGATCAGCGAGAGTCCGTAGGCCGCAAACCCGCGCGCCAACGTCAACATCACATACCGCGGCAACGCCGCCGGTCGCAGATCAATCTCCGCCACCGGCCGTAACACGCCCGTCCATTCCTCCCCCACATCAATCAACGCAAACAGCACCGCCGCCACGCCGGCTAAAATCAACAAATCCACTGCTGAAAACAGCCGCACCAATTTAATATGGGGTCGCCACAAACTCATACAAGGGAGCCGGCGCGATTCAACTCCAGCCCCGGGCGGTTTGCAATCCCCGCGCCTCCCCGATAGATTTTTCCGTCATGAACGACACCCTCCGCCGGCTCCTCGCGAACGCCACGAAACAGGAACTGGACCAGATTACGCCGGCTGAACTGTTCGCTCCGGCCGCGATTATCTCGGCCGACGACGCTCGTCTCGTCAGGGCCGCGCTCTACCTGAAACACGGTTTCTTGGAAGATTGCCACCAGATCGCCCAGCAAGTCGCCACGCCCACCGGCAGTTACTGGCACGGCATCATGCACCGACACGAAGGCGACATCGGCAATAGTCATTATTGGTACGACCGCGTCGGCCGCCACCCGGTGCTGGAACAAATCGGCGGCTATCCAAAAGATCCGGCAACCGAGCATCGGGAATTCGGACTCCTACTTCAGTACACCATTCAGCAAGCCACGCAATGAAGTCACCGCCGCTACCGGGAGAGCCGGCGCGGGCTGACAAAAAAGGCGATCCCCTGCGGGATCGCCTTTTTGCGTCGGAGTGGACGTGATGTTACTTCACGTTCTGCGACACCAGCTTGGTCATCTCGAACATGGTGACCTTTTTCTTACCGCCAAACACGGCCTGCAGGGCCGCGTCCGCGTTGATCTGGGTCCTGACCTTCTTGTCCTGCAACTCATTCTTCTTGATGTACACCCAGAGCTTTTTGGTCAGCTCCGTGCGGGGCAATGGTTTACTGCCGACCACCACAGCGAGTTTCTCGTTGGGTTGGACGGGCTTCATGAATGCAGCGTTCGGTTTGCGTTTTGCGGCCATGGACTACCTCCTCGGGTTTGGGTTACGGTTTCGAAATACTTACGACTGCGCGGCCTTCGCTTGCAACTCGGCAATCTTGGCAGCCAACTTCTTGGCTTCCTCTTTTTTGCCATACCGGTTCAACGAGCCAAGTTTGATGCGGAGCCGGCCCAACAGGCTCATCTTGCGACGACCCTTGCGTGGCTGGCCGGCGGCGGCTTTTTCCGCTGGGCCGGTCAACTCGGAGAGAATGGCGATGGCGCGGTCGAGTTTGCGGGCTTCGGTTTCCAACTGTTTGGTCTGTTGGACAATCTGTTGCCGGCGTTGTCGGAGATCGTGTACGGCTTGTGATAACATGACAAATTCCTTCAGTGTTAAAGTTCGTTCCTGCCTCAGTGATGCCGGCCCCGTCAAAAAAGCCATTGCCACCAGCGGAGAGTCTATGCGAAGCCCGGCTTGACGGAAAGCAGAAATTCACAGGGCGACGCTTGACTTGCCTCTGATGCCGCTCAAAAATGCCCCTCGTCAAGGGATGGAAATCAAGGTTGCGCCCGTAGCTCAGTTGGATAGAGCATCGGATTTCTAATCCGGCGGTCAGGAGTTCGAATCTCCTCGGGCGCGCCACCAAATAGAATGAGAACGATGACTTCAATAAACTGGTTGGGCTGCCTGGCGGTGGCGGGGATGTTGGCCGGGTGCGCGACGTGGCGCAGACCGGTGGCGGCAAACGTGGACGTGACCACGGCCATTACGGCCGATTCGCCCGCGCAACTCACCGCGGTGAATGCAGAACACCGGTTTGTGGTGGCTGATTTCGGCGGCCAGACAGTGCCCACGCCCGGTGCCGAGTTGGGAATTTTTCGTGGCGACAAAGCCGTCGGTAAAATCCGGGTGACCGAGCCGATGCGCGGCCGGTTTGTGACCGGCGACATTTTGGAAGGCGACCTGCGCGTGGGCGACGTGGTGCGGTAAGCCTTTAGACTGCCCGACGCCGGCGCCAGACCAAATACCCGCCCAAGCTCATCAGTAGAACTGTGGACGGTTCGGGAATCAGCGAGCTGGTGACCAAGAAGTTATCCACCCGCGAAGTGCCTGTCCCACCCGGATTATCCGTGGTGGTGAGCCGGAAATAGACGTTCGCCTGATTGTTAATGGCCGCCAACCCGCTCAGGTTGTAGTTGAAGGTGTAGTTGGGGATTCTGGTGATTGCGTTCCAGTTGCCGCCGTTTCCCGGCGATTCTTGGAGGACGACGTAATTGGCGAAGTCAGTGAAGCCGATCCCATCCGTGCTGTATCGGAGGATAAAATCGTCCGGGCCGGTTCCCGAGCGCGTCTGATCCCATTCCAGTTTGAGGGAGTGATTGTTCAGCGTGCTCACCTGAAATTGAAAGTACTCGCCGGTGTTCCATTGGTTGGCGGCGAACGATTCTTGCGAACCATTGCCCAAGGGGTTGGAGCGAGTCGTTGCCCCAACTTGGGTGGCTTGGCCGCTGCCAAATTCTGGCGCATGAGGGCCACCCGTAGTCGGTATGCTGGCTTCGAACGTCCAGAGCGCGTTGGTGACGATGATTGTGGCTTGGGATTGAATGGCGCTGAGACACATCGCGCCGGCGGCAAATACAGTAACCAGTAATTTTCTTTTCATGGGAAACCTCGGGTGTGGAGGGGTGTGAGGCAGGCGACGCGTGGATGTGGAATTCATCCGCGAGAGGGAAACCGCCTTGGCAAGTTTGTTTCTGCGCATATACGACCTTTCTCCAATTGCCGCGCAGTCTTGCCTTATCCCGTGACAAATCGATAGCAGGTCGGTGACATTCGTGCAAAGGCTTTGTTACGGCCGGTGCGCGGCGGCAATTCCCCCGGTGATGCGAGCGTCCCCGCGAGCGGGTGCCAACTCCCGGCCTCGCGGGGACGCTCGGCCCACCGGCTTGTGCGCGGTTGGTGAAAAAAGTTTTGCCCCTGGATTGCGACCCGCATACACTGGCCGCGCTATGCCCGGCACGTTGCATTTGCTCAATCATCCTTTGGCGCAAAGTTTTCTGACGGATATTCGCGACCGGCAGGCGGGGCGGGATGTGGTGCGCGAGCGCATCCGGGCGTTGTCATTGCTCCTGTTTTACGAGGCGACGCGCGATTTGCCGCATAAACAAGTTCGCGTCACCACTCCCCTCACGGAAACCGATGGGACCCGGGTGGGGACGACGGTGGGGTTGGTGCCCATTCTGCGGGCCGGGTTGGGGATGGTGGAGGGGATTTTGGAAATCCTGCCTGACGCGCGGGTGTTTCATTTAGGGATTTTCCGCGACGAGAAAACGCTCCAGCCGGTCGAGTATTACAGCAAGCTGGCGCACAACCCGCCGGTGGACGTCGCGTTCGTGCTTGATCCGATGTTGGCGACGGGCGGTTCGGCCTGCGCGGCGGTGGGCCGGTTGAAATCGTGGGGCGTCAAGCGGGTCAAGTTTCTCGGTCTGTTTGCGGCACCGGAAGGTTTGGAGAAATTGAACGCTGAACATCCGGACGCGGAAGTTTTTCTCTGCGCCGTGGATGACCATCTCAATGATCGCGGCTACATCGTCCCCGGCATGGGCGACGCCGGGGATCGTCAATTCAGCGGTTCATGACCAGCAACTATTTTCAGGAGAGTCAAATGTCAGATCTGAAATCCCCACATCGTCTCGCGACACTCGCGTTGCATGCCGGCCAAGCGCCGGACCCGACCACAGGCGCTCGCGCGGTGCCGATTTATCAAACCACCTCGTATGTATTCAAAAGCACCGAGCACGCCGCGAATCTGTTTGCGCTGAAAGAATTCGGCAACATTTACACCCGCATCATGAACCCGACCACCGATGTGTTTGAACAACGCATCGCGGCGTTGGAGGGCGGTTCGGGCGCGCTGGCGGTGGCCTCCGGCCAAGCGGCGACGACGCTGGCAATCCTCGCCATCACGCAGGTGGGCGATGAGATCGTGTCGGCCAACAATCTGTACGGCGGCACGTACCAACTCTTTCACTACACGATGCCCAAACTCGGGCGCACCGTGAAATTTGTGGACTCGCGGAACGTGGCGGCGTTTCGCCAAGCCATCACGCCGAAGACGCGCGCCATTTACGCGGAAACCATCGGCAATCCGAAACTCGATGTGCCGGACTTTGCCGCGCTGGCCAAGATCGCCCACGAGGCCGGCGTGCCGCTCGTGGTGGACAATACCATCGGCACCGGCCTCGTCCGGCCGCTCGAACTCGGCGCGGACATCGTGGTGGCTTCGGCCACGAAATACATTGGCGGCCATGGCACGTCCATTGGCGGCGTGATTGTGGATGGCGGGAAGTTCGCGTGGAACAACGGGAAATTTCCCGAGTTCACCGAGCCGGATCCGAGCTATCACGGGCTGAAGTTCTGGGACGTGTTCGGCAATTTCCCCGGCCTTGGCAACGTGGCGTTCATCCTCAAAGTGCGCGTGCAGTTGCTGCGCGACCTCGGCCCGGCGCTCAGTCCTTTCAACTCCTTCCTCTTGCTGCAGGGGTTGGAGACGCTCCCGCTGCGGCAACGACAGCATTCCGAAAACGCGCTCGCGGTGGCGCAATTTTTGAAGACGCATCCGTGCGTGAGCTGGGTTACCTACCCCGGCTTGCCGGACGATCCGAATCACCCCCTCGCGGCGCAATACTTGAAGCGCGGGTTTGGCGGCATCGTCGGGTTTGGCATCAAAGGCGGTCTCGCGGCCGGGAAGAAATTCATCAACTCCGTGAAACTGTTCTCGCACCTCGCCAACATCGGCGACGCCAAGAGCCTCGTGATCCACCCGGCTTCCACCACGCATCAGCAGTTGACGCGCGCCGAACAGGAGGCGACCGGCGTGTCGGAAGATTACATCCGACTCTCCATCGGCATCGAAGACATCCTTGATATCGAGGCCGACCTCGAACAGGCGCTCCAAGCATCGCAGGTCTGACCGGAATTGGGCATGACGCAACCTATTTTCGACAGCAGTGACACGGTCCGCGGCGCGAAACCGCTGCGGCACGCGCAATCGGTCACGTTTCCCGAGCCGTTCCCGTTGGAACTGGGCGGCCAGTTGCCGAGCGTGACGGTGGTGTTCGAGACGTACGGGCAGCTCAATGCGGCCGGCGACAATGCCGTGTTGGTTTGTCATGCGCTCAGCGGCGATTCGCATGTCGCCCCGCACAACGCGACGGATGATCCCGGCTGGTGGGACATTGTGGTCGGGCCGGGGAAGCCGATTGATACGGACCGGTACTTTGTGATTTGTCCGAACCTGCTCGGCGGTTGCCGGGGGACGACCGGGCCGGGGAGCACCCATCCCGCGACGGGCCGGCCTTACGGCACGGATTTTCCGACGATCACCATCGGCGACATGGTCGAGGCGCAGCGCCGGTTGGTGGATCACCTCGGGATTCGGCATTTGCGCGCTGTGGTGGGCGGTTCGATGGGCGGACACGCGGCGTTGACGTGGGCGACCCGGTTGCCGGACCGGGTGCGCGGTTGTATCGCGCTCGCCACGTCGCCGCGGTTGACGAGTCAGGCGTTGGCGTTTGATGTCGTGGGGCGGAATGCGATTCTGCGCGACCCGGATTTTCACGGGGGGCAGTACTATGATCAGCCGACGAAGCCGGAAGTGGGACTCGCGCTCGCGCGGATGATCGGCCACATCACGTATCTCTCGCGCGAAGCGATGCAGGAAAAGTTTGAGGCGGACCGGCTCCGGCCACGCGATGTGCCGATTGCGTTTGAGAAGAAGTTTTCCGTCGGTTCCTATCTCGGTTATCAGGGGCAAAAGTTTGTCGAGCGGTTCGACGCGAACAGTTATGTGATCCTGACGATGGCGATGGATTTGTTCGACCTCGGCGGGACGCCGGCGGAGCTGGAGGCGACGTTGCGACCGGCGACGTGCCGGTGGTTGGTGGCCAGTTTCACGAGCGATTGGTTGTTTCCGCCGGAGCAGTCGCACGAGATCGTCCAGGCGTTGCTGACCAACGATCAATCGGTCAGTTACTGTAATGTCGCCAGCAACTGCGGCCACGATGCGTTTCTCCTGCCGGATGAAGTGGCGACCTACGGCACGTTGATTCAGGATTTTCTCCGCAACCTCGACGCCGCCGGTCCGCAGACCGGCCGCGCGGAAGATCACGGCCCGAAGAGCATTTTTCACCAGCACCGGGTGGACTACGACCACATCCTCGGTTTGATTCCCAGTGGCGCGAGTGTGCTGGACTTGGGGTGCGGGCATGGCGGTCTGCTCGCCCAAGTCCGCGATCGCGCTCACGACCGGCTGGTGGGTGTGGAATTGGATGAACCAGCCATCGTCGCCTGTGTCCATCGCGGTCTTGATGTGATTCAATCCGACCTCAATCTCGGGTTGCGCGTATTTCGCGACGGGCAGTTTGATTGTGTGGTGCTCTCGTTGACCTTGCAGGCGGTGCTCGACGTGGAGGGGCTGATGCAGCACATGCTGCGCGTCGGCCGGCTGGGCATCGTGAGCTTTCCGAATTTTGGGTACTACAAGATCCGCCAAATGGTCGCCGAGCAAGGCCGGTCGCCCAAGTCGCCGGGCTTGTTGTCGCACGAATGGTGGAACACGCCCAACCGGCGGTTCTTCTCGATCCTCGATTTCGAAGACTTCTGCCGGCCGCGGGGATTCCACATCCGCCAGCGCGTCTTTCTTGATACCGAGACGGGGAACCAAATCACCACGGACCCGAATCGCAACGCCGACTTGGCGATCTTCGCGCTGAGCCGGTAACGGCGCGCTTACGCGCCGAATTTGTCGAAGCGTTTCGCGTTGGCTTGCATGAGGCGCATGAGGAACTTGGCGTCGAACGTGCCGAGGCTGCCGTGGTTGGCGGCGCGTTCCGTGAACCGGTCCATGCCATCCCAGCCGGAGTAGTCGCTATAGAGCAAGACCGGCTGCGGGTGCCAACTGTGACCTTTGATGGGGCACGGCGTGCTGTGGTCGCCGGTGACGGCGATGACGGCGGGTTGGGCGGCCATCAGCAGGCCGAGGGCGGCATCGGCTTCTTCAATGGCGGCGACTTTGCCGGCAAAGTTGCCATCTTCACCGTGCATGTCGGTGCCTTTGACGTGGACGAAGACGTAATCAAACGATTTCAGCGCGTCCGCGGCGGCGGCGAATTCTTCTTTTACTGTCTGCGGGCCTTCGATTTTCTTCATGCCGACGAGTTGGGCGAGACCTTTGTACATCGGGTAGATGGCGATGGCGGCGGCTTTGAGGCCGTAGCGTTCCTCGAAGGTTTCGATTTTGGGTTGGTGCGCGATGCCGCGGAGCAAAAAGCCATTGGCCGGCTTGCAGTTTTTCAACAACGGCAACGCTTGCTTGTAAAACTCGGCGACGACTTTGGCGGCTTTGGTGGATTTGGCGGTCTTCTTGACCGGCTTGACGGTCGCAATGGGGAGACCTTCGCGATGCGGGTCGGAGTCGGTGAGCGGACCTTCCAAACCTTTGCCGCGAAGCAGCACAACGAAACGGTGGCCTTTGCCGGCTTTGATGATGACTTGGGTGTCACCGATCTTTTTGATTTTCTTCTGCAGGATTTCCACCTGCGCTTCACACACTTTGGTGTCAATGCGGCCGGCGCGGCGGTCGGTGACGATCCCTTTGGGGGCGAGCGTGCAGAAATTGGCGCGAGCAGCGACGTCGCCGGGCTGGAGATCCAGACCGAGACCGAGCGCCTCAATCACGCCACGACCGACTTCAAATTCGAGCGGGTCGTAACCGAAGAGGCCGAGATGGCCGGGGCCACTGCCCGGCGTGATACCGGGGGCGACGGGCGTCATGCGACCAAGCGCGGCGTGTTTGGTGAGGGCGTCGAGGTTGGGCGTTTTGGCGGCTTCGAGCGGTGTTTTGAAACCGTTTTCTTCGACAGCGATGTCGCCGAGGCCGTCCAGAACGACGAGAGCGAGTTTGGTGGTGTTGGGGATGAGCAGGCTTTTATAGAGTTGATCGAGTTTCATAAGTGGTTAAATTCTCCTTGAAAATGGGGTATTGGCGCGTCAGGATGGCACGCACGCGGCGCCCTTGTCAAAGGCGAAAACACCCTCAGACAGCGACGAACCTGCACAACCATGATTCGCTCTTACGTGTTCAATCAGGGGAAAATTGTCGGCCAGGATTTGGACCTGGACGGCTTGCGCTTGGTTCTGTTTGACCAGGGGTTGACCATTTGGGTGGATTTGGAGAGCTCGACGGACGAAGAGGCCAAGTTGGTGTTGGATGGGGTGTTTGGGTTTCATCCGTTGGCGATTGAGGATTGTTTGACGCTGAGCGAGCGGCCGAAGGCGGATGAGTATGAGAATTATGTGTTTCTAGTGATTCACGCGGTGGACTACACGCGGGCGGAAGAATTTCGGACCACCGAGTTGAACTTTTTCGTTGGGAAAGATTTTGTGGTGACGTTTCACCGCGATCCGATTCGCAGCATCACCGCGACCCGCGAGCGGGTGCAGCGCAATTCGGCGGCAGTGGCGCGGGCGCCGGATCGGTTGACGTACACGTTGCTGGATTTGCTCTTGGAGAATTATCGGCCGGTGCTCGAAGAGTTGTCGGCGGAGATCAACGAGCTGGAAGAGACGGTGTTGACGGCGCGCTCGACGGATATTTTGAAGGATGTCTTGAAAGTGAAACGCGAGGTGGCGCATCTGCGCCAGATCATCGCGCCGCAGCGCGAGGTGATCGCGCGGTTTGGCCGGGGGGAGTTCAAGGTGGTGCGAGCACATCTGTTGCCCTACTACCGGGATTTGTACGATCAACTCGTGCGGATCAGCGATCTGGCGGATAGTTACCGGGATTCGTTAACGAGCGTCTTGCAGGTGCATTTGAACATGCAGCAGACCCAGGTGAACGAAGTGATCAAAGTGCTCACCGTGTTGGCGACGCTGGCGCTGCCGATTTTCATCATCACGAGCTTTTACGGCATGAACTTTCCACACTTCCCCGAATCCGATACGGACACCGCCGTCGCGTACGCCTGGGTCTTTGGGGTGACCGGGGTATTCACCGGCGGGCTGTTTCTCTTCTTGAAGCGGAAGCGCTGGTTCTGAGGATCGGGTGAAGGCGTCGTTTCTCGATAAGCTGATTGGCCGGATTGACCGGGTGGATCCGCAGAGCCTGCAAAGTTTTGTGCTCAAACTTTCGCGCGAGAAAGGCTTTCTCGAAACCCTGTTCAACACGATCCAAGAAGGCATCATCGTCACCGACGCCGAGGGTCGCATCAACTACGTGAACGCCGCCGCCACCGAACTGCTCGGCGTCGAGGGCGCCACCGGCCAGCCGCTGTCCCGTTACCTGCGCGAATTGGATTGGCAGAAAATCTGGTCGGCCGACCCCCAGGAATGGCGCAAGGTCATGTCGCACGAAATCGAAGTGCTCTACCCGCGCCCGCGCCTGCTCAATTTCTACATCGTGCCGGTCGCCACGGAAAATAGTGAATTACTGAGCGGCATGGCGGTGATTCTGCGCGACGTGACCGAATCCCGGGCGCACACGGCGAGCACCATTGAGTCCGAAAAACTCAACGCCCTCACGCTGCTCGCCGCCGGCGTCGCGCACGAGCTGGGCAATCCCCTGAACTCGCTGAACATTCATTTGCAATTGATGGAGCGCGACCTGAAACAAGTGCCGAACTCGCAAGCCGAACCGCTGCGCGAAAACCTGCGCGTGGCCCGTGACGAGATCGCCCGGCTGGACGGCATCATCCAACAATTCCTCCGCGCCGTCCGCCCCACCCGGCCCGAGTTGCAGCGCGCCGGCATGAACGAGGTCTTGGTGGAAACGCTCACCTTGCTGGAGCGGGAAATTCACGACCGGGATATTTTGGTGGAACGCGAGTTTGCCGATGCGCTGCCGAAACTACTGCTCGACCAGGCGCAATTGAAACAGGCGTTCTATAACGTGATCCGCAACGCCTTGCAGGCGATGCGCGCCGGCGGCATCCTGCGCATCCGCACGGAGGTCGCGGCCGAGCAGGTGGTCGTCTCGTTTACCGATACCGGCCACGGCATTTCTGCGGAGCAGATCGGGCGGATTTTTGAGCCGTACTACACCACGAAATCCAGCGGCAGCGGGTTGGGTTTGATGATTGTCCAACGCATCGTGCGCGAACACGGCGGCACGATTGAAATTGAAAGCGATGCCGGGCGCGGCACCGTCTTGCGCATCCGCCTGCCCATGCACGAAAAACGCATCCGACTGTTGGAGGCCAAAGGCGCATGACGACCGCCGATCGCCCGGTGATCTTGATTGCCGATGATGAACGCAACACGCGCGAAGGTTTGGAACGCGCGTTGCGGGGCAAATACGTCGTGCTGCTGGCCGAGGATGTCGGGCGCGCCACGCAAATCCTCGAGTCGCAGCCGGTCGATTTGGTGCTGACGGATTTGCGGATGCCGGGGGAGGATGGAATGCAGTTGTTGCGCCGGGCGATGGCGCGGCCGCAGGCGCCGGTCTGCATCGTCATGACGGCGTATGGTTCGATTGACGGCGCCGTCCAGGCGATGCAGGCCGGAGCGTTTCATTACATTACGAAGCCGGTGAATCTCGACGAGTTGGAACTGGTGTTGCAGCGCGCCTTGCAGAGCCGGCGGCTGGTGGCGGAGAATCAGGAGTTGCGGGCGCAACTGGATGAGAAGTTCGGTCTGGAAAACCTGATTGGCAATTCCCCGCCGATGGCGCAGGTGTTTGACACCATCCGGCAGGTGGCGCCGTCGCGGGCCACGGTGTTGATCACCGGGGAGACCGGCACGGGCAAGGAATTGATTGCGCACGCGGTGCATAATTTATCGCCCCGCAAGCAGGGGCCGTTTGTGGCGGTACACGCGGCGGCGTTGCCGAGCGCGTTGCTGGAGAGCGAATTGTTCGGGCACGAGCGCGGCGCGTTTACCGGGGCGGTCGAACGGCGGGCGGGCCGGTTTGAGTTGGCCGATGGCGGGACGTTGTTTTTGGATGAAATTGGCGAGATCGAGCCGGCGATTCAGGTGAAGCTGTTGCGGGCGTTGGAAGAGCGGGCGTTTGAGCGGGTCGGCGGCCAGAAAACGATCCGCACCGATGTGCGGGTGGTGGCGGCCACCAATAAAGATTTGAAAAAGCTCGTCGCCGAGGGCAAGTTCCGCGACGATTTGTTCTACCGGCTCAGTGTGGTGACGGTATGGTTGCCCCCGTTGCGCGACCGGCGCGACGACATTCCGTTGTTGGTGCGGGCGTTTTTGGACGAGTTCAACCGCGAGAACAACAAGAATGTCCGGGAGATTTCGCCGGAAGCCATGAATATCCTGCTGGCACATGACTGGCTGGGTAACGTGCGGGAGCTGCGCAATTGCGTGGAGCAGATGGTGGTCATGGCGCGGGGGGAAAAATTGACCCTGCGCGATGTGCCAGCCGGGATTCGGGGCAGCGCCGATTTGACAAAAATTTCCGTGGTCCGCACCGGGATGACGGTGGACGAAGCCGAGCGGCAGTTGATCATGCAGGCATTGAAAGCAACCGGCGGTAATCGCACCACCGCGGCCCCGAAAATTGGAATGAGCCGGCGCACGCTGCACCGGAAGTTGAAAAAGTATAATTTAGAAACGTTGTAAGCAAGGAATCGCATGGCCAAATCAGGTAAACTGACCGAGAGCACAATTCAAAACGCCGTCTGGCAGATCGAGCTGGGGCGCGGCAAAGTGGTCGTGTATTGGGTGTTGTTGACCCTGCTCGCGTTGAGCCTCGGATTGATCTACACCGCCAGCCAGTTCCGTGGACTGGAAAAGCGCGAGGCCATGGATCAGGCGCAGATCGCCCGGAATCTAGCCCGCGGCGAAGGATTCACGACGCAGGTGATCCGGCCGCTGAGTTTGTGGCACCTGAAGAATTTCAGCAAAGACCGGGACCCGAAAGTCTTGGCGCATCCCGACCTGACCAATCCGCCGCTGTATCCGCTCGTGTTGGCGGGCTTGTTCAAACTGCTGCCACCGGGCGTGCTGGAATTCCAGCCGGACGACCGGATGTACGCGCCGGAGCGCTGGGTGATTTTGCCGTTCAACCAGCTCTGTCTGCTGGCGACCTTGGTGCTGGTGTTTTTCTGGGCGCGCGAACTCTTTGACACCCGCATCGCGGTCACCGCCGGCTTGTTGTTGTTGTTTTCGGATCTGCTGTGGGAGTTTGGGATCTCCGGTCTCTCCAGCAATCTGCTCGTGTTGCTGTTTCTATCGTCCTTGTATTGCCTGTACCGGGCGGATCGGTTGCTGAACCCACCGGCCGCAACCGAAGGGGCGCCGGCGACGGTGGCACCGTTCACGTCGGCGAGTGTTGCGTGGATTCTGGGCAGCGCGGTGCTGCTCGGGTTGTGCTTTCTGACCCGCTACACCATGGGCATCATGGTGGTGCCGCTGGCATTGTATGTGGCGCGGATTTTACGCGGTCGCAGCCGGTGGTTGTGGGTGGGGCTGTACGCGATTGTTTTTCTGGCGGTCATCGCTCCGTGGTTGGTGCGCAATCAAGAAGTGTCCGGCCGCCTCCTGGGCATCGCCACGTACGAATGGCGGCAGAACACCGGCGCGTTCAATGGGGACAGCCTCGTGCGTTCCTATCATCCCGACGCCGATGATGCCTTGGCCGAAGCTGGTGGGGTGCGAAAACAGTTTTCCAAGTTCCTGACGTATTCACGCAAGAGCGTGTATAACAACTTTTTCAACATGGGGTCCGGTTTGTTTGTGGGCTTCTATGTCGTCGGACTCCTGTACGCCTTTCGCCGGGCGGATGTGACCGGCCTGCGTCGCACGGTTTTGGGCGGACTGCTGGCGGGCGTCTTGATATTGACGGTCTTGGGAATCGAGACGCAGAGCGCTGGGTCAGGCGTGACGGGTAGCAATATCTTGGTGGTTTTCTTTCCCTTGGTGGCGGTGTACGCGGTGGCGTTCTTCTATTTGTTGCTGGACCGGATTCCGTTTCGGATTCAACTGACCCGCGCCGCGGCCATCGGCCTGTTTGGGCTCCTCAATGTGGCGCCGATCCTCTATACGTTGTTGCCGCCCCGGCGCAGCCCCTATCCCTACCCGCCCTACGTTCCCGCCGTCACCCATGCCGTGGGCGCGTGGTTTGATAAGTCCGAAATCGGGTGCAGCGATTTGCCGTGGGCGATGGCGTGGACGGCCGACCGGCGCTGCGTATGGTTGCCGATGAATGTGCAGGAGTTTTACGAACTGCACGATTTCGTGACCCCGAAAGGCTTTTCGTTCCTGATGCTCACGCCGTACATGCTCGACCGGCCGCTGACGAGCGAACTTTTCAAAGGCGAATACGAAGGCTGGTCCGGCGTCATCCGCGGCCGCATGCCCAAGGAATTCCCCCTCAAATCTGTCACCACGCTGCCGCCCGGCACCGATCAGTTCCTCTTCGCCGACCGGGCGCGCTGGAAAGACAAAGTCATCGTCGAGCCGTTGCCGCCGGAAGAGAAGAAGAAGCCGGCCACCGAAGCGCCGCCGGAGCCAGCGCCCGCTCCCGCCGCAAAATAACTTCCCGAACCACCCACCCCCGCGCGGGCACGCATTGTCCCGCCGGGTTTTTGCGTGTGACTTTTTCTGCACCCGCAGAACGCCAAACCGGACGCAACCAGATCCCGGCTGGTTGCCGGCCTGCCACTCCCGGATTGTCACTCATCGCCGATAGACTCATTTCCGACAACCGTGTCAACTACGGTGCATGGCGAAACGTGACCCTGTCCTTACCGCCTTTGGTCAAACCGTCCGGAAGTTCCGGGACGCCAAAGGATTCTCCCAAGAGGCACTGGCCGAGAAAGCTGACCTCGACCGCACCTACATCAGCGACATCGAGCGCGGCACCCGCAACC
>Ga0105044_10004565_pt1 | contig 19009 bp, 12 predicted proteins | sample MAT01_FD_78092 | JGI IMG/M metagenome (GOLD analysis project Ga0105044, IMG submission 78092) | Freshwater microbial communities from Lake Fryxell liftoff mats and glacier meltwater in Antarctica - MAT-01 | ecosystem: Environmental > Aquatic > Freshwater > Ice > Liftoff microbial mat | place...
GTAGCGGAAGGGGCGAGGACTTGCAGCAAAAGCGCGACGGCCGTTCGGGATGTTGTATTTGAATAGAATGTTTGTAGGCCGTAACGCCCAAGTGATATGCTCCGTTTTGTTTGGACAAGTCCTTGGTTACAACTATATTGGTTATTGTTGTTGAAATGAGGAGGCAAAGGGGAGTAAGGTAACTTTACGATTTTCTACGGTGTTGAATTAGATTAAACTGTCACCTGAACTGTACCCCATAAAATAAAAACGTCTGTAAGTGGTTAGCTTACAGACGAATACTTTGTTTAGTTGCGGACCGGACGGGACTCGAACCCGCGACCTCCGCCGTGACAGGGCGGCATTCTAACCAACTGAACTACCGGTCCATTTTTGAATGGATGGCAAAAGTAATATTAAAAATGGTACACGCAAATTTTTATTAAAAAAAATATGATTTTGTGCTATTAACTTTTAAATAGCTTAGTTTTGAGGACTTCTGAAAAATGCAAATAGGCTGCGCAAAATCTAAGGTTACATTCAATAAATTGAGCCAAGCGCTTCATGGTTACTCAAAAATTAACCAGTTGAGCGATGGGGCCGAAACTGATTTATTTGCGCGTGCATTCGTTTTTAAACTTGAAAAGGAGCTTCTAGTAATCATAAATCTCGAATGCGGCTATGTTTCACATCACCTGAAACTCGCCATTGTAAAGCAACTCGTGGCTAAAGGAATGGCAGATGTTAAAATGGAAAATTTGCTACTTTGTGCCCAACACACTCATGCTGCACCTGGTGGTCACGGTCATTATGCCGCATTTAACATTACTACCAAAGGTTACAGACCCGAAGTATTCGAAAGTTATAAATCTGCTTCTGTTGATGCTGTTTTTAAAGCATATAAGGACTTAGAACAAGCTAACATTTTTTTAAATGCAGGTGATTTTGATGTAGAAATAGATGTTGCTTTTAACAGAAGTTTTGAAGCTTATTCTGAAAATGAAGATAGTTTGGAACTTGATGATTCTCAAACGAACTTGGCTGTTGACAGAATGATGAAGCAATTGCGAATTACAAGTATTGATGGAAGCAATAAGGGCGTAATTAATTTTTTTGGTGTTCAAGCAAATTCAATTGGTGTAAATAATAGCAAGATTCATTCTGATAATAAGGGATATGCCGCTTCTTTGCTAGAAAACGACCAAACGGAAGAAAAACCATTCGTTGCAGCATTCTGTACTTCTGCCTCTGCTGATGTTTCACCGAACTATCATGGTAGAGGGAAGTGGTGGCCAAGAGGTAAATATGAAGATGCTTTTAAATCTGCTTATTTTAATGGATTTCTTCAATTCGAAAAATCAAAAATGCTTATTGAAAAAGAAGAACATCAAATTCTAATTAGTAACCGATTAAAAAGTGCACTTGCGTATTTCGATTTTTCAGATGTTGACTGCGACCCTTTATTTACCGACGATAAAATGGCACATGAAACTGGGGAAGCTGCAATTGGTCTTTCTTTTTTGGAAGGTACTGAAATAGATAGTCCAGGAATTGATGGCGTTTCTTCTTCTGCCATTAGTTTAATGAGTGGTTACCTGAAGACATTCAGAAAACTTCCTGTTTTGAATTCTATCAAAAAACGAATATTACTAAAGCGCTTGTATGAAGCCCATGGAAATAAAAAAATTGCAATTGAGCTTCAATCAAAGAAAATTCTTGGATTTAGCAATTTAAACAGACTTCCATTGTCTAACGTTTTAACGGAAGCAATGGATGAAATTAAAAAGCAATACAACAATGAAGCATTAAAAGAACATTCTTGGTTACCAGTAATACTCCCAATCCAACTTTTTATAATTGGAGAAATTGCAATTGCAGCATTTCCGGGAGACATTTCCACAAAAGGAGGAGAAAGGTTGAGAACGAGCATCTTAAATGAATTAGAAAGTGATGGGATTTTAGATGTGATAATTGTTTCTTATGCGAATGAGTTTTTTGGTTATTGCACTACAGAAAAAGAATATGACATTCAGAAATTTGAAGGAGGAATTACTACGTTTGGAAAATATACAATGGCTGCTTTTCAAACGTGCTTCCGGAAAACTGGAAGACTTTTATTTGGTGCATCAAATATTAAAAGTAGTATAAAGAAAATAATTCCCCCAGAGTTTTCTCAAGAGGAATTATCAAAAAGAACATTTAAATAGGTATTATTTCATTCTAAAGGGAGACTCTAAAAAGTTAGATGTTGAGAAGCTAAAGAAATTGAAAAATTAGCGTAATAGGGTAGAAGTAATAAATCTATTTAATAACAGAGCTAAGCTACATGCGAATTCCAATAATTAATACATCATCAACTTGCTCGTGCTCTCCTCTCCATTTTTCAAAAAATGCATCCAATAATATTTCTTGTTTGTTCATAGATTCATTTTTAATTTCAATTAAATAATCGCGTAATCTTTTGGAAAGTAGTTTTTTACCTAAATCGCCCCCAAACTGGTCAGCATAACCATCAGTCAATAAATAAATGGTATCGCCCGATTTAAACTCAAAATTATAATTGGTAAATAAATCTTTTTGTTCTTGATTAAAGCCTCCAATTGGATTTTTATTTGGTCTAATAATTTCCATGTATTCTTTAAAGTGCTCTGTTGAAATAGCTGAAACATCTTCTATTTTTTCTTTCCTCACTAGCCATAAAGGGCGATTTGCACCTGCGTATTGGAATATATTTTCTTTAAAATTAAAGGAACAAATTACCATGTCCATGCCATCATGATTATCTGTTTCTTCTTGTTTTCATGCTCTTTCAATTCCTTTATCTAATTGATTTAATATTTCGGATGGTTGTGTGATATTTTTCTCATTAATTATCTGATTGAATAAATTGGTACCAATCATACTCATAAAAGCTCCTGGAACCCCATGTCCTGTGCAATCTGCAACTGCCATTATAATCTGTTCTTCCTTTTTTGCAAATGCATAAAAATCACCACTAACAATATCTTTTGGTTTATATAAAATAAACGAATCAGGTAAGTGTTTTTTGATGATATCGCTGTAAGGTAAAGTCGCCAATTGTATGCGTTTTGCGTACCTAATACTATCTGTAATGGCCAAATTTTTTTGTTCAATTATGCTGCTGTTTATTTTCAATTCATCTCGTTGATTCTCTATTTCTTCTTTTTGCCTTACAACTTCAATGGTTCTTTCTCCAATAAGATCCTCCAATCTTCTTTTTTCTAATATTAAATTCCGTTCTCTAAATTTAATAAATGTTACAATAATTATAATCAAAATAATTGCTGAAAAGGTATAAAACCACCAGGTCATCCAAAAAGGCGGAGTAATTTCAAAACTAAAGGTTAAGGGTATTTTGTTCCATAAACCATCGTTGTTACAAGATTTGATCAAAAATTTGTAGTTGCCGGGATTTAAATTGTTATAAGTTGCAAAATTTATTTGAGTTGGCGTTTGCCAAACATCATCAAATCCCTCTAATTTATATTGGTACATTACTTTTTCAGGATTGCTGAAACAAATGCCATTAAAATAAAATGTTAAGTAATTTTTTTTATAATTTAATTTAGCATTATTCTTAAATAAAGTATCTTGAAATACCTTTACTGCATAAAGTTTCGTAATTGATTCAACAGGATTTGTTTTTAATTGAGCAGTATTAAATTGCAAAATCCCATTGATTGTTCCAAACCAAATAAGTCCTTTAGTATCTAAATAAGATGCATTAGGTTTGGTTTCAATTCTCGAATTTTTATCAATCTTATCGTATACAATAGATTTTTTAGAGGAAGGATCAAACTGACAAATTCCTTTATTGGTTCCTAACCAAACACGACCAAAGGAATCGCACTCAATTAATGTAATGAAATTAGAAGAAATACCATCACTTGTGGTGTAATTCGTAAAATTATTGTCCCGATAACTGTAAATTCCCCCTCCTTCAGATGCAATCCAAATGGCACCGTCAGGACCTTTTGAAATAGAAGAAATGGCTGGATTAATTGGAATATTTGTATTTTTTAAAACGGTGAATTTTCCCTTTTCAAAAATTGTCAATCCACTGCTTGCAGAACCAATCCATATTTTTCCTTCATTATCTTCTTGAATGTCTGTATTACTAATATCTGCTAAACCATCACGTTTGGTAAAAGTTTTAATTGAATTTTCAAATGGATTAAATACAGCTAAGCCACGCAACATCGAAATCCAAATGCTTCCCTTACTATCTTTTTTTAACGTGTGCACATATTGTTCATTAAATGTAGGAATATCGAAAAATGGAATTTTCCCTTGAAAGCGGCCTACAGTATAATTCTGTGGATGAATCAATAAGATTCCTGCTCCCCAAGTGCTCACCCAAATTAATCCATTTCGGTCTTCAATAATAGAGGTAACCTCAATTTCTTCTCCATTTGTTAAAAAATCTATTTTTCTAAACTCGCTGAGATTGTTGCTTTCTGAAAGATAAATTCCATTATTACTTCCGCCCCAAAATCTTCCTTTGCTGTCTTTTAACACCGCACCAATGGGAGTGCTCGTTGCTACTTTTGATTTTAAATACGATATAAATTGATTTCCTCTGTAGCAGGACAACCCATTTTGATTGGTACCAATCCAAATATTTCCTTCCCGATCTTCCAACATGCACCGCACTTTATTTTCACTTAATCCATTTATTTCATTAATAGATGTAATCTTGTTATTGTTAGATAATGCAAATCCTCCACCCCAAGTTCCAATCATCATTCGACCTTTGTTATCGTTTTTTAAGGAGGTAACAAAATTTGATTGGAGCATTTTATTCTCACTATTAAATCCAATAAATTTTTTTTGCTCTTTTGAGTATTTAAAAGCTCCAGAAGTAACTGTTCCTAGCCAGATATCTTTATTTTCATCTTCTGCTATGCTCGAAAATTGAACAAATTCAACTCCTTTTGGTAAATAAAAATCGAATTCTTTGGTAACATTATTTTGTAATTTGATTCCTAAATCTGTTACAAACCACATTCTATTTTGATAATCGTGCAATACACTAGTTACGTCTCTTGTTAACCCTTTGGTATGATCAAATCTCTCGTATTTTTTATTTTTTAAATGCTCAATTAAATTCGTTTCATTTATTTTAAATGCTCCCGAAGCTTGTGTACCAATCCAAATATTTCCAATTTTATCGGGAGAGATACAAAAAATTCTTTTGGTATCTTTATCTAATAAACTTGATTCGAATTTATTATTAAACCAATAACTAACACTTCCGTTTTCATGTCCAAATAGAATGATGCCCTTTTTTGTTTCGTAAATTGCAGTTACTTTATTGTCACCCAATCCATCTTTAATGGTGAAATTTTTAAATGTATGACCATCAAATTTTGATACTCCCATGCTTGTACCAATCCAGATATAGCCTTGCTTATCTTGAATTAACGCATTTACACGGGAATGCGGCAAACCGTCGTCGAGTGTGTAATTTGCAAAGTAATACTGTTGAGTATTTGCAGTAATACCGAAAAAAAGCAAGAGAATTAGAATTATATGGCGCATTGTTCAGTTAAAGACGACAATATAAATAAAATCACTCAATACAAGTTATCTTTGACATATTTCTTTAAAATTGCAATAACTACAAGTTGCGATATCGTCTGTTTTTTCAAACATCAATTCATCGTTAAGCAAGTTTTCAATCAATTGTTTAAACATTAAAATAATATCATCACTATCTTTTTTTTGAAATATCTCTTGTTTATTTACACTCAGTGCTTGAAATCCTTCAGATGGTTTTCTTAACGCAATAATTCCTGCTTTTACTGCTGCATCAGGATATTTATCTCTAGCAATAAGAATGTAATGACTCAATTGGAGGGCTTTTGATTTTTCTGAGTCACCTAATATTTCAAATACATCATTCAACTTTACTTCTTTATTTTCAAATTTCCCTGTTTTATAATCAGAAATTCTCAACACTCCATTTTCTCTATCAATTCTATCAACTTTACCTTCTAATAAAACGGTCTCTTTACGATTATGAATTGAAATTTCTATCGGGAAACTGCATTTTTCCTCTAATCCAAGTAATTCTAAATATTGATTATTTTCTTCTAATTTTTTAATAATTTTCTTTTCTGCAATTAAATAATTCTCTGCCATTTTCTCCGCAGCTTTCCAAGTAAGGTGATTTTGCCCGCTGCTTAATTCGTTTTCATCAACTAGTTTATGGAAATTCGCCAAAATTCTTCCTTTAATTTCTCCCAACATTGTGTCAACATCTTTTGATTGAATAATTTTATTCATATAAGGCATGTAAACATCTTGTAAAGCACCGTGAATTGCTTCGCCCACTAAATTCATTCCTATTTCATCTTCTCTTTCTTCTTCAGAAAATATATTCTCCACATATTTAAAATAGTATTTTAAGGAACATGCATTAAAAACCGAAAGGGCAGTAGGAGAGAAGCTAGCAATTTCTTTATCTTTCTTTCTTCCTTTAATTATTTTATCTAGAATTTCCTTGGTTTTTGCAATATTAATTTCAAAATCCTCATGATTCGGAAGCTGAGGAATATAAAATGATTTTTTGAACGTAATATTGGGTGATTTTAATTCTTCTTCAATCTGCGTTATATAGCGCGATTGCTCACCTTTCCCAAACTCATCTGGCTCCGTGTTATATATCAACCAAATATTCTCAGCTTTTTGCAACAACCTGTAAAAATGGTACGCAAATACGGCATCTCTTTCTTTATAAGTAGGCAAACCAGCCATTTTTGCAATATCGAAAGGAATAAAAGAATTATGTGCTTTTGCCGATGGAATTACATTTTCATTTACAGACAATAGTATTAAATTTCTAAAATCAAGATTACGAGTTTCTAAAATCCCCATGATTTGAAGTCCTGTTAAAGGTTCTCCAAAAAACGCTAAAGTCTGCTGTTTTAGCAATTGATTAAATATTCTGTTTAATGTTTTTAGGGAGTCAAATCCAATATAATCTTTTTTCCATTCAGCAATTTTATTTACAAATTTATAAATGGCAAATAAGGCTTCAAAGTCAAGATTTATTTTTGATTTGTCTTCCTTCTCAATTTTATTCTTTAAAAAATCAGTTAATTGCAAAAGACACTGAATGGCATTTTCCACGCCGTTATTCCAAGGAACGAAAATAAAATCAATTATCTTAAAAGGGGAAATCGTTTCTCCAATTGGGGCCAGAAGGAAATTCTGCGATAAATAAATATAATTACTTTCTTGAATTCTTTGAATTAAAAGCTGAATTCCGATTTTATCTAATGCATCATTTAAAGATGGATTTCTTAACAACCGTAAAATATCTTTAAAGTAGTATACCGCTTTTGTTTTATCTGAAGATTGAATTTTACTTTTTACATGAATATCAAAAATCACTTGATATAAACTGCAAATAGGTAACAAATACATAGGGTAACCCATTGTTATATTCGCATCTTTTACATCTAATGGCAATTGCTCTAACATGGGCATAAGCAATTGTTCATCGCACAATACTAGCGCTGTATCTGTGAGTAATTCTTCTTTTTTATTTAATTCATTTAATATACCTGAAGCCACTATGGTTTGTCCAATATTTTTGGCAACGCCGATAACCTCAATATTTTTATGTTTTCCTTTAAAATTCTCTTGTGAAAAAAGAAAATCTCTATCTGGAAATTCTTTTTTATGTTTTCGAATAAAATAACCCGCCTCATTTAATTTGTTGGAAGCATAATAAGGATCTACATCCCAAATTAATTTGACTTTATTTCTTTTCTCTAAAAAGTGAATAATCTTTATTTCTGAATTATTTAGGGCGTTAAATCCTGCAAATATTACTTTTTTCCAAATAATCTTATCTTCATATTTGCTCGTGTTTTCAGCGAGTTCCCTGTAAGCCATTGCATTGGTGGCCATATTCTTTTTACTTAAGTATTCCCTAAAACTATGGTACCAAATTTTCATTCTTGACCAAAATCTTAAAAACTGCTCTTGATTTGCAGTAATTACCACTCCATCTGGCGACCAACATTTTAAAGCATAAGCTGCATCAATGGAGCCAAACAAGGTTTTTACATCAACACAATACAAATCAATTTCCTGAAAATCGTGCAATAATTGCTGTGCCCAAGTAGAAAATACATCGAATGGTTCTGCTTTTTCTTTTTCTGTTTCGCAATACACCGTATAGAAATCAAACAATTGTGTTATAGGCTCGCAAATACTAGCATTCGTAATATCTCTTACAAATTCCTCAGTTGAAGTTATTTCTGGCAGCCATTGCACTTCACTATTAATTTTATAAAGCGCCTGTCTGAAAAATATTCCAGCTCTTTTATTTGGGAAAATAATCAATACTTCCTCAGGCGTCTCTTTATAATTTTCAATAAAATGATGAGCTAAATTATCAAGAAATGTTTCATCCATCATTTAATCAACTTTTAAAAATTTAAGGAATAGATTTTTTTCTGCATTTACAGCAAAATAGATTCCTTTGGGCAATTCATTGAATAATGTACATTGCATATTAGTGCGAATACTGCCGCACTTGTTTCCTGTAATATCCATCAAATCGAAGTGCAAATCTTCATAATATGAAACAATAGAATGCGCATTAATTGGATTTGGAAAAATAGTTAATTCATGTAAAACTAACTTTTCTATTAAAGTAACGTTTGGAGAATAATTAAAAATAAAAGCATCACTATTCGATGTAAAAAGCCCATTGACAGTAACATTTAAAGTTTGATCAGGACTGCATGTATTTTCGAGTGCACCAATAGCGATAACTTTAGACTGACTAAAAATGATATCATTCACAGTGTTGTCAAAATTACTTTCAATAACCTTATAATTTATTAAACTATCATTTTGATCGAGCCATAGAATAAATGAATTATTTACATTTTGAGAAATAATGATCACAGAATCAGCAGATGGATCAATATCCATTTCTCCTTTGAAATAGCCTGAGACTAGTATTTCATTATTCTCAGATGGTTTTATTGCAGAAATAGAATATGTTCCTGTTGCTTGAATATCCATTAAAAATGCTGTAATATAGTTTCCTAAAGTATCATATTCTGCAATAAATGCAGGAGAACTCAAGCCATTTGCGGAAAGTAAATTTGTAGCATTTCCTGGATTAAAATCAACATTATTAGAATTTAAAGTACCGCATAAATATATTCGATTATTAATTATCGAAACACTATTTCCTATTTCTAATGAATTTCCTCCCAATTTAAATCCATAATTTAAACTGCCATTGTTCAAATTATACGAAATTAAAAAGGCATCAGTTGCTCCAATTAATTGCACAACACTATTACCAGGATCAATATCCATTGTACCGGCAACTAGTCCTGTTATAAAGATTTTGTTATTTAAAATTGAAATATCATTTACATTATCTAAGGCAGGATTTCCGCTGTTTAAAACATTTACCCAATTTATTGTTTCAAATTCGGCACTATAATTTGCAACAAATCCATCGTATGAATTTACAAATGAAGTTTTAAAGAGCGTTGCATTCGAAAAATCAAAATCAACTGTAAATTGAAATGTTCCACCAATAATTACTTGTTGATTTTCAGTAAATTCGATGTCTCGCACTTCCAAAATTCCTCCAGATGAAATGTCTTTATGCGTTATGTACTCTCCTGTTTGTCCATTGTAACATGCTAAAAAACAATCAAAACCATTCGTCGGGACACTGGTAATATTTATTTCATTCACACTTGGATCTAAATCAATGGTACCTGTATATTTTCCTGAAATCCAAATATTATTATTGTCATTTACTGCAATTGCAAGCGCGACTTCTGTATTGGGACCACCAATTGATTTTGTCCAAATTATTTCTCCATTGGTGTCTGCCTTTTGAAAATAAATGTCCGTAAACCCAAAACCTTGCACGCTCTCCGCACCAAAGATTGCAGGACCTGCAAAACTTCCTAATACAAAATGATTTCCTTCGGAATCTATTCTAATTTTTCTTGCCACATCATCTTGAGCGCCTCCGCCAATTTGAGAATCAGAAAATTGAATTTGTGAATAAGTTAATAAGGGAAAAAGTAGCAAGAGTATCAATCCTTTCATTACGTAAATTTTAGCGTTTAAAATTATTGATAAATGGAACCCGAAATGTTAAATTTTAATTATTTTTCCAATTAAATTGTTAATAACATAATAAAAATTTAAAATCTCGTTATGACTACTGTTGTTACTTTTACAACCTATAAACGCATACGGTTTCCATGTTATTTAGAATCACTTTAATTCTTCTCTTTTTTTTTATTATTCCTATTTCAAAGAGTCAAAATTTTAGCTTAAACGGAACCATTACAGATTCAAAAACAGGAGAACAGCTCATTGGAGCTATTGTTATCATTAAAGAAATTCCTAATACTGGCGCTGCTGCGAATAGTTATGGGTATTATACCTTAATTGTTCCCAAAGGTATTTACACAATTCTAGTTAGGTACGTGGGGTACGAAAATTTTGAACAAAAAATTGATTTGGATAAAAATATTTTGCTTAACTTAAGTTTAGAACCCAAAGGCCGAGAATTAAAAGAAGTGGAAATTTCAGCAGATAAACCAAATGAGAATGTTACAAGAACTCAAATGGGTGTTGAGAAATTAACCATGAAAGAGATCAAACAAATTCCCGTTTTATTTGGTGAGCAGGATTTATTAAAAACTCTTCAACTTTTGCCTGGTGTTAAATCTGCAGGTGAAGGAAATGCTGGATTTCATGTGCGTGGGGGAGGAGCTGACCAAAATTTAGTGCTCTTAGATGAAGCTCCTGTTTATAATGCTTCACATTTATTAGGATTTTTTTCGGTGTTTAATTCTGATGCCGTAAAAGACGTTACATTGTATAAAGGGGGAATGCCAGCAGAGTTTGGCGGTAGACTGTCGTCTGTTTTAGATGTAAAAATGAATGAAGGAAATCAAAAAAGATTTGGTGCAAAAGGTGGTATTGGTTTAATTGCTTCAAGACTAACCTTGGAAGCTCCTGTGGTAAAAGATCGTGGTTCTTTTATGATTGCAGCGCGGAGAACTTATGCTGATGCATTTTTAAAATTATCTGCCGACTCTAACAGAAGAAAATCTACCCTTTATTTTTATGATTTAAATACAAAATTCAATTATAAAATAAATGAAAAAAATAGAATTTACGCAAGTGGTTATTTTGGACGTGATGTGTTTGGTTTCGGTGATCAATTTAGCTTCGATTGGGGAAATACAACTGCTACAGTAAGATGGAATCATATTTTTAATAGTCGCATATTTTCTAATTCATCGTTTATTTACAGTAATTATAATTACAGAATATCTGTTCAATCTGGCGACTTAAATGTTAAAATAGGTTCTACTATCAAAGATTTAAATTTTAAACAGGATTATCAATATTTTGTAAATAATAAAAATCGAGTAAAATTTGGTTGGAACGTTATTCATCACACCTTTATTCCCGGCAAAATTGAAGGTTCGGGAATTTTTGCAAATGCTATATCTAATGAAAAAAGATATGCCCTCGAAAGTTCTGTCTATGGCTCCCAAGAAATAAATTTTTCTCCATTGTTTACAGTAAATTATGGATTAAGAATTACCGATTTCAGGTACCTTGGTCCAGGCACGATTTACACCTATGATACCAATGGAGAAGTGCTTACTTCTCGTTATGCTGCAAAAAATGAAGTGGTTAAAACGTATATTAACTTAGAACCACGAATCAATGCCAGTTATTTAATTGATGAAAAACAATCGGTAAAAGCTGCATATTCTAGAACTGTTCAAAATTTGCATTTACTTTCCAACACTACTTCTGGAAACCCAACAGATATTTGGGTTCCGAGCTCTAATAATGTAAAACCTGAATTGGGTGATCAATATTCGGTTGGATATTTTAGAAATTTAAAGAATAATACATTTGAGTTATCTGCAGAATCTTATTATAAAAATCTTTACAATCAAATTGATTATAAAAATGGGGCGCAATTAGCATTCAATCAATTAGTTGAAGGAGAATTGGTTTATGGTACAGGAAGAGCCTACGGGATAGAGCTACTTGGAAGAAAAAAAGTGGGTAAATTAACTGGCTGGATTGGCTACACCTTGTCGCGAACCGAACGGAAATTTAGAGAAATAAATGATGGGAAATATTTCCCTGCTCGGCAAGATAGAACGCATGATTTTAGCGTGGTTGTTATGTATGAGTTAAATAAAAAATGGTCCTTGTCTACCAATTGGGTTTATTATACTGGCAATGCAGTAACATTTCCAAGTGGCAAATATCAAATCGAAGGTCAACTTGTTAATTACTACACCGAAAGAAATGGATACCGAATGCCTGACTACCACCGATTGGATTTTGGTGCTACTTACTACAGAAAAAATACAGATACTTACGAATCTAGTTGGTCTTTTAGTATTTACAACGCTTACGCACGCAGAAATGCTTATATTATAACTTTCAGAGAAAGTGCGAATGATCCTAACCAAAATGAAGCGGTAAAACTTTCTTTGTTTCGATTAATTCCAGCCGTCACCTATAATTTTCATTTTAAATGATAAAATACTCCTTGCTTTTTTTTAGTGCTGCACTTTTTTACAGTTGCGAAACAGTTATAGATGTTCCTTTAAAAGATGCTGACCAACGGATTGTTATTGAAGGAAACATTACAAACGATACAAATTCTTGTATTGTTAAAATCTCTAAAGTGAGTAATTTTTACAGCAGTAATACCTTCAATTATGTAAGTAATGCGATTGTAAAGATTGTAGAAAATGGAACAACCGAATTTATTTTGCAGGAAATAGCTCCAGGAATTTATAAATCACCTGGTTTTGTTGGAATAGTTGGGGCTAATTATTTACTAAACGTAACGGTTGACGGGAAACAATATTTGGCTAACAGCACTATGCCTGCTCCAGTTGAGATTGACTCGCTCACATTAGAAGATAATTTTTTCTTTGGAGACACTTCAAAAGTACTCGTATGTCATTTTCAAGATCCTGTAAACGTTGCAAATAATTACAGGTATTTTAGTCTCTTCCAAGATTCCATCGGTAGAGGTATTGACATTGACCGTGACCAATTTTTTAATGGAGAGAATATCAGCCATGAAGTATTTGAATTTTCTGGAAATATTGCCAATTTCTTAGGCGATACAGTAACAGTTGAACTATGGAGTATTGATGCTGCTGTTTACGATTATTTATTCACCTTAGAAGCTACGTTAAATGCAGGTAGTGGTCAATTTGCTTCACCTGCAAATCCCAACAGTAATATCAACAATGGAGCTTTGGGTTATTTTTCCGCACATGCAATCAGCAGAAAAGGAAAAAAACTTGTTCCTTAAATATGAATATTTTTGCTGTTACGGCCTCATTTTTAGTTGCTTTTGTGTACATAGTTTTTATTCGCTTACTCGATATTTTTGAACGAGAGCCATTAAAATACACTCTATTGTGTTTTGTGTTGGGAATGGTTTTCCTATACTTACTTTGGCCCTTGCACCTTATTTTTCCTTTTGTTGATGAAATTGAAAAGGGCAACACTTTTTCTGAAAGGTTTTATTTTCATTTCTCTGCCGTTGCTTGGTTAGAAGAAATCGTAAAAATTCTTCCATTCTTGGTCATGCTTTCTTTTAAAAATGCAATCAACGAGTCTTTCGATTATTTGAAATATGCTTCTATTGGTGCTTTAGGTTTTGCAACTATTGAAAACATTCAGTATTTTAATAATCATGGCATCCATATCATTGAAGGAAGAGCTTTTTACACGGCAATTCTTCACATGTTTACTTCTTCTCTTATTGGTTATTTGCTTTTTGTAAATAAATCAAGGTTTAAATTACCTAGTATTTTGCCCTTTTTATTTGGATATATTATTGCTGTCCTCGTTCATGCGTTATTCAATGCCTTAGTTTCAGGAGAACTTACCTATTATTTAGGTGCTTTTATGGTGATGCTTTTATTGGTAATTTGGGGAAGAATGTTCAATAATACCCTCAATCATTCCGAATTTTTCAATCACAATGGTGCTCAAACAAAAATTTATAAAGCCTGTGCATTTCTCATAATTGGATGGAGCAGCATTTTCTTTTTTGCAGCATATGCTATTTCTCAAACAGAAGGTTGGGACGAAGGTTGGCGGTTTGCAAGAGAAGGCATTGTATTCGGAATTTCTTCTCTTTTGGCGCTTTTATTTACTGTAGGAACCCCAAAATTGAATCAAGGAATTTGGAGGTCACTTTACAAAAGGAAGGGGTAAAATTTATTCTTTATAAAACGGCATTTTCACCACTTTTGCTTTCAACAATTTCTCCCGTACTTTAATAAAAATCTCTTCATTAAGAGCCGAAAATGATGTAGGAACATAGCCCATACCAATAGGAATATGTAAACTTGGCGACATTGTTCCAGAAGTTACAATCCCGATAGTATTGCCCTGAGCATCGCAAATTTCATAATCATGACGGGGAATTCCTCTATCAACTACTTGAAAACCAACCAATTTTTTAGTAGGTCCATTTTGTTTCTGGGCTTCTAAATTTGCTTTGTTGTTAAAGTCTTTACTAAACTTCGTTATCCAGCCTAAACCAGCTTCAATGGGTGAAGTAGTATCGTTGATATCATTGCCGTACAAGCAGAATCCCATTTCCAACCTCAATGTATCGCGGCAAGCCAAACCAACAGGTTGAATATTTTCTGTTTTTCCTGCATCAAAAATTGCATTCCATATTTTCTCGGCTTTAGAAACATCAAAGTAAATTTCAAAACCGCCTGATCCTGTATAACCTGTAGCAGAAATGAGCACATTGCTTTCTCCCGCAAATATGCCTTTTGTAAAGGTGTAATATGTGATTTCAGATAAATTTACGTCTGTGAGCTTTTGTAAAATTGCCGTTGCATTCGGTCCTTGAACCGCCAATAATGCTGTGTTTTCTGAAATGTCTTCCATATCCACATTCCATTCATCATTTTGCTTCAACCAATTCCAGTCTTTTTCAATATTGGAGGCATTAACCACCAACATATATTGCTCTTCTTTAATTCTGTAAACCAATAAATCGTCAACTATTCCTCCTTCTAAATTTGGAAAACAACTGTATTGAATTTTTCCATCAGTAAGTTTCGAAGCATCGTTGCTCGTTGTTTTCTGAATTAAATCTAAAGCATGTGGTCCTCTCAAAATAAATTCGCCCATGTGACTTACATCAAAAACTCCAGCATTTTTTCTTACCGCTTCATGTTCAGCAATAACACCCGCATAAGTAATGGGCATTTCATAACCAGCAAAAGGTAATATTTTTGCTCCTAAAGATTTGTGAATATTAAAGAAAGGAGTTTTTTTGATGCTTGTGGCTGAATCGCTCATGTGAAGTTGTAATTTTGATGCAAACGTAATTAAATTTCAAAAGTAAACATATGCTTAATTGCAAATACTGAAACATTCATGACTTTTGTGTGTTCCTCTTAAATATTAAAAAAACAAAAATATGAAAACCCTAAAAATTAGCATTGTAGCTTTACTTTTTGCATTTACCTCATGCGGAGGAGGCGAAATGAAAGAAGCTGAAACCAAAGACACATCTGCTACAAAAACTGAAACAAGCGCAACTCCAGGAGAGGCCAACATTACTATTAATGTTACTGGAAATTCAATGGCAGACATGGCATACGATCCAATGTCGTTTACCGTTAAAGCTGGTGATAAAGTTAAACTTACAATGATTAACCAAAATACCGCTGAAGGAATGCTTCATAACTGGGTGTTGGTAAAATTAGGTTCAGGTCAAGAAGTAGCAACTGCAGCTATTGAAGCAGGAACAGCTAAAAATTACATTCCAGAAAATCCAAATGTACTTGCAGCTTCTGGTTTGGCAAAACCAAAAGAAACAATAACTTTAGACTTTATTGCACCTGCTGCAGGTTCTTATAATTATATTTGCACTTATCCAGGCCATTTTCCTGCAATGATTGGAAAATTAATTGTAGAATAATTTTCTGAGTAGTTAACAATTTAATTGTTACAACTTTTTTAAAATAGGAATCTGCTTTCACATTCAGATTCCTATTTTTGTTTCATGTCATTCTTAGGAAATTTTACCAATCGTTATCCTTTACTCAAAAACCGATACCTAATTACTTTTGTAATCTTTTTGGTTTGGGTAATGTTTTTCGATAGCAATAACATGATTCGTCAGTTTGAAGACCGAAATGATTTATTCAAATTGAAGAAAGAAAAAAGATATTACCAAAAAGAAATCGTTTCCACACAAAAAGATTTTACGGCACTTTTAACGAGTAACAGTCATTTGGAAAGATACGCAAGAGAAAAGTATCAAATGAAAAAAGACAATGAAGAAGTGTGGTTAGTGATAGATACAACATTAATTAAAGTAAGTAAATAGCGTATTCGTTAACAATTCGTTAACTGTTTGATGATAAATGCATTTTGTTGCTAAACATATTTCTATATATTTGCGAAAAGAATAATAAAAACTCTTATGACGGATAAGACATTACAAGAAACCTTCGATGAACATGGACATCATATTAGTCCAGTTTTACCACAAGAAATTATTAACTATCTGATTGATATAGACGGAACAATTTGCGACGACGTTCCAAACGAAGAACCTGAGCGCATGGTAACTGCGGAACCATATCCTGATGCACTAGAAACCTTAAATCGCTGGTACGATCAAGGTCATATTATTACCTTTTTCACATCAAGAACTGAAGATTTAAGAGAAATTACCGAGGTGTGGTTAAAGCAACATAACTTTAAATACCACGGAATTTTGTTAGGTAAGCCCCGCGGTGGAAATTACCATTGGATTGACAACCATATTGTAAGAGGAACACGTTTCAAAGGTAAATTCACTGAAATGGAAACAGTTATGAAAGAGATTTTGGTTTTTAAGGAGTAACTAATTCTCTCTTTATTTTTAAAATTCTTGTTTATTTTGAAATAGAGGAAATGTTATTTTTTTAATTAATAAGTTATTAGCGGTTTTTACCGTTATTTGAAAAATTTCTAACTTGATTATTAAAAAATACAATTTGATTTTTTTCTCTAAAAAGCAACAGGTATACATTTTTAAGTTAAATGTTGTTTTAATTGCATTTTACTTTTTGTTTGCTGCAGTTTGGCTAAATACCTCAATTGACAGTCTTTTATTTTCGACAACTGATTCTAAGGAATATCTACTCGTTAGCAAGGAATTTTTTAAGTTTTCAGAAATTGGTTTTTCTGCCACTAGACCTTTTTTATATCCACTTATTATTTTATTAAGCAGCTCCATTTACGGATTTAAGGCGCTTTGGTTTATTCAATTTATTTTTTGGTTGGCCTCATTAAATTTTATCTATCTCTCCGTATTTAAAACTACCCAAAAAGTAAATTTGAGTTTATTCGCAGTATTTATAATGGCTTTAAATTTTTCATTAATTGCATTAACATATCATGCACTTACAGAAGTCACTACTGTGTTTTTAGTTTCAGGAATGATTTATTTCATTACTCATAATGTTGAAAAATACAATTCTTCATTTTTTCTAAGAGGTATCCTATTATTTTTTGCTTTACTCAGTTCGGTAAAACCGCTTTTTGCAATTCCATCATACATTTTTATTTGCTTTTATATTTTTTATCTTCTTAAGTTTTCAAGGAAAAAATTTATTGATTTAGCTTTTATGGTTTTAGTAATAAGTCCACTAATCATTCAACTTACATTAATGAAAATCAAATACGATAAAGTAATTGTATCTGAAATAAGCAGTCTTACTTTAAAGAGATATTTAATTGCACAAGGATTAGAGGCTCAATACAACAGACATAACAACGTTAAAAAAGATTGGGCTTACTTTGTTAATAAAGGAGAACATTTAACTAACAAAGAAATGTATGATGAATTAATTTCTAATTATACACTCTACAATCACTTGCTTATTAACAATATTAAAGATAATTTAAATGGTTATCCTACATTTCTTTTATTTCCGGAAAAGATTTCTAATGTTTTTTTTGGTTCATTAATGCAGACTATGAACAAAGCAACTAGGAATATTCATGTTTTTTTTATTATTCCCGTTCTTTTTATGATACTGCTTTCATTTAGAAATAAAAAATATTTAGATCTTTCTATTTTAATAGGCTTTACAGCGCTTTTATATTACATAATATTTACGAGCGGTATTTCTTTTTGGGCAGGAGACAGACTCTTAATTATAACATTACCCCTTTGGATTTTTCTTTACAGCTACATCGTAAATTATTTAATAAACTGCTTCCCTTTTAATTTTAAAAATAGAGGTACAGAAGTAATTAAAGAAATTTAATTTTTTATGTACACTTATTCATTTAATAAACCACTAGTTTCTGGACAGAACTTCCCGCCCAACTTGTTGCTTTTACCATATAAACTCCAGCTTCCCAATTTTGGGTATCTATGTAAAATCTATTTTCACCAGATGTGGTAGTCCCTTTAAAAATAGTGGTAACCAATCTTCCGTTTATATCATAGACATCCAATGAAAGCGATAAACCTCCTAAGCTTTTTACCGGTATACAAGTAATGCCATGAGATGGATTGGGAAACAAAGCAGTTTCAAAAAGTTGGTCGATTGCCTTTGTTAGTGTCAGAGCTGAAGTAGAATCTAACACATCAAAACTCCAAAAACCTGTTGGTGCCGTAATGGGTCTCACTTGTGTTTTTCCACTTTGAGCAAAACCTTGTATGTAATATTGAATGTGCGTTCCTGCTGCTTGTGCTGGAATTGCTGCCTCCCATAAATCCGTAGAATCTGTACTTAATAGCATTGGTAAAACAATAAAACTTGCTGTAGAATCTGTTCTGTAATACATCTGTGCTTGCTGAATTCCGCTTCTGTGTTTTACAATTCCTTTAACAGCAAAAGCATTTTCGGTATCATACGTATCGTTTAATGCTTGATGAGAAATTAACAATGGATCATTCACCCCA
>Ga0105044_10004569_pt1 | contig 19001 bp, 14 predicted proteins | sample MAT01_FD_78092 | JGI IMG/M metagenome (GOLD analysis project Ga0105044, IMG submission 78092) | Freshwater microbial communities from Lake Fryxell liftoff mats and glacier meltwater in Antarctica - MAT-01 | ecosystem: Environmental > Aquatic > Freshwater > Ice > Liftoff microbial mat | place...
AGCCGGCGTCTCCCCGCTCGCCCCGGCGGCGGACTACGACCCGCGCTCCCCGGCCATGGATTTCGAATACGCCGACGGCCGGGGCCGCGTCGGCATCATCGCCTCGGTATCGCGGCCGTTCTGCCGGAGTTGCAACCGCATCCGCCTCACAGCCGAGGGCAAACTGCGGAACTGCTTGTTCGCGCTCGACGAAGTCGACGTGATGCCGTTGATCCGCGCCGGCGACGATGCCGGGATCCGCGCCGCCCTGTTGGCCAACGTGCTCGACAAATGGGAAGGCCACGAGATCAACAGCGCGAAGTTCGTGAAGCCGCTGCGGACGATGCACGCCATCGGCGGGTAAGCGCTTCAATAATCGAAGCCGAAGCCGATGGACGTGAACGTCTCGCGGGTCGCTTGGAGTTGGCCAAACGGGCTTTGGCCCCGGTAGTGTTCAATGAAGACGCGGGCCGTGCCGAAGCGCTGGTACGGGTTGCGCCAGAGCCAGCCGGCTTGGATCGTCAGGTTGGTTTGGCCGTCTTGATCGCCGCGCCAGTCGGCGTTGCCGGCCACGAACGGCGTACCCGCGAAGCCGGTCGGTTTGCGGTCGAACCATTCGAAGCCGAGGTCGGCCCGGCTGCGGTTGCCCGATGAGGATTCGCGGTCCGGCGCTTGGTAGCCGAAGGCGTAGGCCGCGTGCCCGTAGAGCCGCAATTGGTCGTACAGAATCCGGCTGAGGCCGAGGACGATCTCGTCTTTTTGATACTGCCGCGAGCCGATGACGAGCGCCTGCACATCGCTGCGGCCGAGGTAACCGCTGGTGTGTTCGTAAGCGATTTTTCCGCTCCACCAGCCGCGTTTCCACGTCAATGGCAGGCCGGCGCGGTAGTCGCTGGCGACGAGATCCCCCGGCGAGAAGCGCGTGTGGGCGACGCCGAAAATATCGAGTTGGAGCGACGCGTCGCGGCCGACGAAGTCGTAGCGGAAAAGGCCGAGGGTGCCGCCGAGCGAGGTGTCGAGTTTGTAGCTGTTGCGGTCATCGCTCAGGTTCGTGCCGAGCACTTGCAAGCGCGGATCGCGCTTCACGGCCAACGGCGGCTCCCAAAGCAGCGTGCTCGGCAGAAAGCGGAAGACGTTGCCTTCGGGCGTGTTCTTCGTCAGCGCTTCGCGGGCTTCCAGTTCGACCCCGTATTGATCTTCGATCGAGCCCGGCAACGGCAATAACATCTGCTGCGGGACGTTGGTCAACGTCGCCATCGCCGTCGGCGGTAGCGGTTTCGGCGCCGGCAAGGCCGTGCCGGGCAGCTTGGGAATCTCGGGCAGGAATTGGGCCGACGCGCTGGAAGTGGCCAGCGCCCCCACGATCAGGACGAGCAGAACGCGGTTCATCGACAGCCCCCAATGCGTGCGACCCCCCAGCCGCAATGCCGGCCGATAGCCTCGGTCGCCGAAAAACGCAAACCCAATTCTTCATCGAATCGACATTCGCCATTCGGCGTGCGCCGGCGCAAGATAACGCGAATCCGAATTCCCCTGGAGATTCCGCCCATGCGTTGCCTCGCATTCGCACTTCTGTTGATCGCGGTTCCGGCCTTCGCCGACGAACCGAAGCCGGTGTTCCCCGGCCCGACCAAAGACGGCGGCTTCCTGCTGCCCAACGGCTGGACGCTCACCCCCGCTGGCCAACACGCGGTCACCACCGACCTGCCGTTGAACATCATCCCGCTGAAGGACAACCAGCACGCCCTCGTGGCCTCGTCCGGGTTCAACAGCCACGACCTGATGCTGGTGAACATCGTCGGCGAGCCGAAGATCGTCGCCAAGATGACCAACCGCCAAAGCTGGTACGGCTTGGCAACTAACGCCGACGAATCCAAAATCTGGTGGAGTGGCGGCGGTCAAGCCTTATTGCACTCCTTCGATCTGAAGGATGCGAAACTCTCCCGCACTAGCCCCGCTGATGCGGAACTGCCAAAGCTAACTCCTGCGGAAATCGAGAAGCTGGCCGAGGCCCTCGGCAACGCGGCGACGTTCAAAAGCGGCCTGCACTTCGACGCGAAGACTGAGACGCTCTACTCGCTCGACATCCATCATCAAAAAGATGTCAAGGACAAGGAAAGCCCCAAGGAAGGCCGCATCCACGCGACGAACGTCAAGGACAATGCGACGAAGGTCGCGGTCATCGGCGGTCGTCCGTACGACATAGTCGTCGGACCCGGCGGCCACCAGATCTTCGTCAGCGACTGGGCCGGGCAGCGCGTGCTCGTGCTCGATCCGAAAACGCTGGCGGTCGAAAAGAAAATCGGCGTCGGCGAACACCCGAACCAGATGGCGCTCGATGCCAAGCGGAAGAAACTTTACGTCGCCTGCGCAAGCAGCAACACGGTCAGCGTGATCCACACCGAGCGCGGCACCGTCGTCGAAACGATCCACACGAGCCTGTTCCCGAAGGCCCCGTCGGGCAGCACGCCGGACGCACTCGCACTGAGCCCGGACGGCAAGACGCTGTACGTCGCCAATGCGGACAACAACTGCGTCGCCGTGATCGACCTCGACGACGAAAAAATGAGCCATGTGAAAGGCTTCATCCCGACGGGCTGGTACCCGACGAGCGTTGCGGTCACGCCGGACGGCAAAAACATCCTCGTGGGCGTCGGCAAAGGGCTGCAATCGAAGGCGAATCCGAACTTCACGAAGGAGCAACTGGATAAGGTCGAAAAGGACGAAGTCAAAGCGATCGCCCGGAAGCTGATGCCGTACCCGTACATCGGCACCACCATGAGCGGGGCACTATCGGTGATCCCCGTGCCGGCGGATGCCAAGTTGAAGGAGTACACGGCGCAGGTCTATCGCAACTGCCCGTACAGCGACAGCCAATTGACACTGGCCCCCCACAAAGAGAAGACCGCAATCCCGACGAAGGTCGGCGATCCGTCGCCAATCAAATACGTCGTCTACATCATCAAAGAGAATCGCACCTACGACCAAGTCTTCGGCGACCTCGCGGCGGGCAAGAACCCCAAGGGGAACGGCGACCCGAGCCTGTGCCTGTTCCCGCGCAACGTGACGCCGAACCACCACAAGCTCGCCGAGGAATTCGTTCTCCTCGACAACCTCTACTGCAACGGCCAAGTCAGCCGGGATGGCCACCCGTGGAGCACGATGGCCTACCACACCGATTACACCGCCCGCGATTGGCACCTGACCTACAGCCGGCGCAAAGGCGTCGACGACGACGAAGAAGGCAGCTTGCAGAACGCGCCGAGCGGGCACATCTGGGATGCCTGCAAACGCAAGGGTATCGTGTACCGCAGCTACGGCGAATACGGCAAGCGCGTCAGCGACGGCCAAGGCGGATTGAAGATGGAAGGCCGCGTCCCCGGCTTGATCGGACACATGAGTCCGGACTACGGCATCGCCAAGGCGAAACTCGGCCGCACCCGCGACACCGACAACGCCGTGACATTTCTGAAGGAATACGACGATTTCGCGAAGGCCAAGACGATGCCGCAATTCATCGTGATGAGCCTCGGGGAAGACCACACCGACGGCACGAAGACCGGTTCGTTCACCCCGCAGGCTTGCGTTGCCAGCAACGACCTCGCCCTCGGGCGAATCGTTGAGCACATCAGCAACGGCCCGCTTTGGAAGGAGACCGCGATTTTCGTGATCGAGGACGACGCCCAGAACGGCCCCGACCACGTGGACGCCCACCGCACCGTCGGGTTGGTCATCAGCCCGTACACGAAGCGGAAACACGTCGATAGCACGCAGTACGCCACGGTCAGCATGATCCGGACGATGGAGCTGATCCTCGGCCTACCGCCGCTGAGCCAATACGACGCGGCCGCGCGGCCGATGTTCAACAGCTTCACCGCCACGGCCGACGTCACGGCGTACAAGCACCTCGATGCCGAGATCGACTTGACCGCGAAGAACGACAAGATGGCCTACGGTGCCGAACGCAGCAACAAGATGGACTTCAGCGAGTACGACAAGATCGACGACTTCGAGCTGAACGAGATCCTCTGGCACGCGATCAAGGGCAAGGACGCGCCGGAACCCCCTGCCGTGCGCCGGGCCATCGCCTTCCGGGTCCAGAATTTGAATAAGTGAGGCCGGCGCCGCCATTTGAGCTTGCCGAGATCGGTTGCCGGAATGAAATAGACGCGTCCGGCAATCGACACGGAGTTCGTCATGGCCTTCCGCGACTTCGGGTACCCCGCGGTGATTCAAGGCCTCGGATTGACCTACTTGGAAGCCGATTTATTCGGCGCAATTGCCCGCATTCCGCTGCCCGACGAGTTCGTCGATCGATTGCATGCGGGCGTCGATCTCGGGTTGGCAATCGACACCGAAAAAGCCCGTTCTGAATTCATCATCGCACCCGTCCTGTTGGAATACCGGCGAATCTCGGACGGCGCATTCGGCATCTTCTCGGGCGTCGAGTTCAACGTCGATGCATCGCGCGGGCTCAACGGCTTCTGCGATTTCATCCTAACTCGGTCTCGACTCCAATCCGTTTTGACTACCCCTGTCGTGTCGATCGTCGAGGCGAAGAACGACAATGTCCGCAACGGACTAGGACAGTGCATTGCCACAATGGTCGCCGCCCACGAATTCAACGCGAAATCCGCGACGCCGGTCGGTACGGTTCACGGCGTGGTGACCACGGGCAGCGCCTGGAAGTTCCTCCGCCTTTCCGGTGCCGACCTGACACTCGACACCAACGAGTTCTACATTTCTGAACCGGGCCGCATCATGGGTATCCTCGCACACATCCTCAAATCCGCCTGACATCGGCACGCCGGTTGCATGAAGTAACGCGAACGCAACGACGGCTCCCCGCGAGCGACCTATGACTGCCCGATCACCGCAAACCCCATCTACGGCAGCCTTCGCCGCCAAATTCCGCGACGCGATTCGGGTCGGCTTCCAATGGGATCGCTTCTTCGCGGAAAACTGGCCCGTGGAATTGGTGACCATCGAAACACGCGAAGCTCTCGGCCGTTGTTACATGCCGTGGTACATCGGCGTCGCCGGCGAGGAAGTCGCCTATGACCACCCCGAAGCCGCGCCGATGAGCTTGGCCGATGTCCCCAAGGCTGTGACTCTGTTGAACGCAGAACGCCGAGCGGACATTTCGAAGTACGTCGATGAATTCCGGGCCGCCAACGGAGTCGTCGAATTCGAAGCCCCCACCTACGCCATGTCCGGGGATCGCTATTTTATATTGGACTGCAATCACCGCCTATCGGCGCTCGCCCTGAGCGCGGAGCCGTTCCGCGTGATGCTGTGGAACGTCTGCGGCCCGCAGGATTCGGGCGGGCTGCTTGACTTAATCCATTTCGCACCGCCGCAGGCGGTCGAAAAACCATGATCGATTTCCACTGCCACATCTTGCCGGGCATCGACGACGGGGCCTCGTCTTGGGACGAGTCCCTGGCGATGGCTCAATTTTGCGCGGCCGATGGAATCCGGCAAGTCTTCGCGACTCCACATTGCCACAAATACATCCATTTGCTGCGGGTGGATATTCTACCAGTCGTGGATGAATTGAACGCGCGTCTCGTCGCAAAAGGCATCGCCGTCGAGATCCTCCCCGGGTCCGAAATCCAAGTCATCGACACCGCAGACTACCGGCGGGAATTCGAATCGGGCGTGTTCTGCCATCTCGGCGGCGGACTCGAATTCACCCTGCTCGAATTCAATTGGGCCCGAGAGCAATTCCCCCCCGACGCCGCCGGCCTTGTGTCGTGGCTCCGGGCGCGCGGCACGACGCCGATCTTGGCCCACCCGGAACGCCACGGCTATTTCGACCGCGAGCCCGGGCTTCTGCGCGGCTTGGTCGATGCGGGGGCGTGGGTCCAAGTCACGGTCGATTCGATCTTGGGCAACCACGGTCCGGATCCTGCCATTGCCGCGGAACGCATCCTGCGCGAGTACTCCGACACGGTACTTTCGACCGACGCCCACAACTTATTTAGCTGCTCCGGCCACGATTTGGTGCGCTGCTCCGGATTGGCGGCCGGATACGCGTGGGTCCGCGAGCACTTGGGCCAAGAGCGAAGCGACGAACTCGCGGCCCGGGCTGAATCCGCCTTGGCCCGCATCCGTTCGCGGTAAATCCCCGTAAACCGATTCCATGAAATATCTCATTGTTATCCCCGACGGCTGCGCCGACGAACCTGTCGCCGAACTCGGTGGACTCACTCCGCTGCAAGCGGCGCACTTGCCAAACATGGATCGCGTCGTGCGGCTCGGCACCACCGGACTGAGCAACAACGTCCCGCCGAGTTTGACACCGGCATCGGACGTGGCGACGCTGTCGCTCTTCGGCTACGACCCGTTAAAGGTCTACACCGGCCGGGCGCCGCTCGAAACCGCGGCGATGGGCATCGCCCTCGGGCCGAACGATTGGGCCATCCGCTGCAACCTTATCCACGCCCCCGAGGGGACGATGGATGACTTCACTGCCGGGCACATCACCAGCGAAGACGGCGGCGAATTGATGGCTGCCATCCAAGTCGCGCTTGGCGGACGGGAACTCGCCGGGGGCATGCTCGAATTCCATGCCGGGGTCAGCTACCGCAACATCCTCGTCTGGCGCGGGTTGTCCGGGGAGTCGCCGTTCGTCGGGCTGAAGACGCAGCCGCCGCACGACGTGCCGGACAAACCTTTGGCGAACCACGGCCCCTCGGGCGCCGCTCGCGAACTGCTGCTCGGGTTGATGGACGCGAGCCGGGAGGTGTTGAAGGATCACCCGGCGAACCTGCGCCGCATCGCGGCGGGAAAGAAACCGGCCACGCAGATCTGGCTCTGGGGCCAAGGGAAAGCCCCGACGGTCGAACCCTTCCAACAAGTTTACGGCCCGCGCGGGGCAATCATCTCCGCGGTCGATCTCGTCCGCGGCGTCGGAATCTTGCTCGGTTGGCAGCGGATCGACGTTCCGGGAGCGACCGGCTATCTCGATACCGACTACGCGGCGAAGGGCCGCTATGCCATCGAGGCGCTGAAGAACTTCGACCTCGTCTGCGTCCATGTGGAAGCGCCGGACGAGGCCTCACACGAAGGCCTCCCCCACGAGAAGGTGAAGGCGCTCGAACGCATCGACGCCCATATCGTCGGGCCGCTGCTGGACGAATTACCGAAGTACGGCGAGTGGCGCATCCTCGTCGAACCGGATCACCGCACGACCTTGGCCACGCGCGCCCACGCCTACGGCGCGGTGCCGTTCGCCGCCGCCGGGATGGGCATCGCGCCGACCGGCGCGGCGGCGTACGACGAAGTGACCGCGGCGCAGAGCGCACTCGCATTCGACCCCGGCTGGACCCTGATGAAATGGTTCTTGGGAAAATGACCACCCGCGATCAGGCGATGGGGCGGAGCAACCGGCAGGCGAACCGCCCGAGTCGGCCCAGCAAGAAATAATTGAGGATGCCGCTCGTGGCTTTGGCCCCGGCTTTGGACAGCACCCGCGAGGCGGTGAGTTCGTACAGCGGCCCGCCGGGGGCCATGAGGTGGTTCAACTGCTCTTCGGTCAACTTCTCCCATTCGTTCAACTGCCCCGCGAGATAGGAGTTGAAAAAGACGCGTCCGAGGAGTACCGCCGTACCGGTTCGGCCGGCGCGCAGGTTGTAAATCCGGCAGAGATCCGTCAGCATCGCGAAGCCGAAGTAGAGCGACGCGGCGCTGTCGATCATCCCGTTCGGTGAGACGGCCGTGGTCAGGCCGGATCGTTTCGCCCAATGCTTCACCCGGCGATCGGCGGCGCTGTCCAAATGGCTCTGAAAGCCGACGCGGAAGCGCTCGAACCATTCGGGCGTGCTGCTGAAGCGGGCCGGGTCGAGGAGTTCGACACTCACGGCCCGGAGCGAGCCGACGCTATCCTCGGTGAAGCCCATCGCCAGCAATTGTTTCCGTTGTTTCTCGGTTTGCAGGGGGAACTCGCGGATGTACCGAGCCAAGAGTTCCCGGGCCTGCGCTGCTTTCGCGTGGGCGAGCCAACGCAATCTCGTCCTCTGGTGCAGCTCTTCGAGCCCCGCGATCCGCAATTGTCGATTGCGCCGCAGCTTCACGTAGATGATCAGGAATCGCAGCATCGCGACGGCGACGGCGCCGCCGCAAATCGCCAAGCCGGCGTACCCGAAGTACTGCATCCACTCAGGCTGGGTGGCGAGATTGGCCAAGATACTCAGCGTTTGCGAATAGAGGAAGAGCCCGAGAGCCCCGGCCGAGCCGAGGAGGAGCGCCGCCGCGAGCGGGTGGGCGAACCAACCGAACCACCGGAGCGCCGGGTCGGAGGCCATCAATTCCTCGGCCTCGGCGAGGTCGCGCAGGGCTTGCCGCTCATCCGCTTCGCGGAGGCGCCGGCGGTCGTCATCCGTCAGCGGGGCGACGTGCGACGGAAGTTGAGCCGGCCGGCCGAGATCGGTCTCGCCGGCGCGGAGGAAAGGTTCTTCGTCGATCGGGAAGATCGGTTCGGGCACCCGCTGCGGGGCTTGGAGGGGGCGCAGGCCGAGTGTGGGCACGCCGATGCGGTCGTCCCCGGTGTCGCGGCTCATGTCGGCAATCTCGGGGCAGGGTGTGGAATGGTATTCGTCCCGGCGGGCCGGCCCTTTTGCTCCTCGAGGTACGGCATCCCCGCTTCGTACAAATGGAGGCGTTCGAGATATTCGGTGCGGTCGTCGGGCGGCAGCATCGCAATCGCTTTCCGCTGCCATTCGACGGCGGTGGAGTATCGCTGCATCGCCGCGTTCGCCGCGGCTAGGGTGTCGAGGTAGCCCGCCTCGGCCTGCCCCGTCGCTTCGACGATGCGGCCGGCCAGTTCCAGCGCCCGCTCCGGATCGCGGAGTTGGCCCGTCGTCGTGGCGAGAATCCACGCGAGTGAATTCATCGCGGGCAGATGGTCCGAGTCGAGTTCAATGGCTCGGTTGAAATGGGCGATCGCGGAAGTCGCTTCGCCGAGTTCGTAATCGATCTGCCCATTCAAAAAGCGGACGCCGGGCCGGTTCGGTTCCAGCTCCGCCACCCGCACCGCGTCGGGCCGCGCTTCGGACGGTCGACCCGCTTTCAAGAGCGCATTGGCCCGGTTGTAATATCCCCGAGCCGCGTCCGGTTCGAGTTCGACGACCCGCGTAAAATCACGGATGCCGGTTTCCACATCGAGCAGGGCGACCCGGGCGCGACCGCGCTGCAAATACACCGCGGCGTCGTCCGGAGTCAGCGCGAGAACCCGTGTGAAATCGGCGATGGCCCGGTCCCACTCCTTCTGCCGGACAGAGACTTGCCCTCGGTTGAAATATCCTTCGGGATCGTCCGGCGCCGCCCCGATGACGGTTGTGAGATCGGCAACGGCTTCCTCGAACAGGCCGAGTTCGGCCGAAGCGATGGCCCGATGGTTTAAGGCGACCGAATTCTTCGCATCCGTGCGCAACACGGCCGAATAGTCGTCGCGGGCGTTCTGCCACTTTTGCAAGTCGAAGTGAATGCGCGCCCGGTGCGGGTAGGCTTCGATCCATTTCGGATTCACCCGCAGGGCCGTCGTCAAGTCGAGTAGCGCCGCGCCGCGTGCCCCGAGTGCTTCGTGCGACTGCGCCCGGGCCGAGTAGGCGCGGGACTGACGGGGGTTGATCTCGAGGGCTTTCGTGAAATCGGCCGTGGCCATTTCGTGATGGCCCTGCGCCGCGCGGCATTGGCCGCGTTGAAAGAGCGCCCGGCCCATGTCCGGAACAAGGACGAGCGCGGCGTCGAAGTCGGCGAGGGCCTGGTCGAACTGTGCCAGTTTCATCCGAGCGACCCCCCGGCCGAGGAGCGGATCGGGATCGTCCGGCACCAGTTGGATCGCTTCGGTGAAATCGGCTGACGCCGCGGCGAAGTCGCCCCGCTCGGCGTGCGTCGTGGCCCGGTTGTGCCACGCCGCCGCGAGTTTCGGGGCGAATTGGATGGCCAGCGTGAAATCTTCGAGGGCGAGCGCCAATTGCGACAGCCCGATGTGGGCGTTGCCACGCGCGAAGTACAGCCCCGCGTCGTCGGGCGTGAGGTCGACGGCGCCCGTGAACGCTTCCACCGCGCTGGCGAATTCTTCCCGGCGGGCGTACACCCGCCCACGGCGGAGGAGTTCACGGGATTGTTCGGCCGGGGTCAGCATGGTGCGATCAGCGCGGGTTCAGTGCGGAATTACCCCGGTAGGGCTTGTTCTCTTCGTACAAATTCAGTCGGGTCCGATAGTCGTCTTCGTGCTCGGGGGCCAAGGCGATGGCTTTTTCCATCCACTTCGCCGCGTCTTCGTAGTCGCCGAGTTCGGCGCAAGCCGCCGCGAGGGTGTCGAGGTAGCCGGCCTCTTGCCATTCCGTCAATTCGCAAGCCCTTGTCGCGCATTCTTTAGCGCGGGTGCCGTTGCGGACATCCGGATCCGGGGCCGTGGCCCAAATCCACCCGAGTTGATTGAAAGTCCCTGCGCTCTTGGGATCGCGTTTCAAGGCTTCCAGGTGGTCTTGGATCGCCTTATTGTAGAGCTGCTGCTGGTAATAGATCCCCGCGCGGAGGTTGTAGGCCAGCAGGCTGCCGGGGTTGAGGCGGATCGCTTCGTGGTAGTCGGCCAGCGCCCCGGCGATGTCGCCCGAGAACTTCCGGGCCATGCCGCGGATTTCGAACGCCTTCGGCAGGCCGGGGAGTGCAAGGATGACCGCATCGCAATCGGCCAAGGCTTCCGGATAGTGTTTCAAGCCGAGCCGCACTGTGGCCCGCGCAAGTCGTGCCAGTACGCGATCCGGGTCGAGTTCCAAGGTCTTCGTGAAGTCGGCCTCGGCGTCGCTTTCGTGGTCCATGGCGCGGTGGATCATCCCGCGCGTCTGTCGCGCCGTCGTACTCTCGGGGTCGCGCTCCACGGCCGAGTCGGCGTCGGCGAGGGCGGCGTCGAAATCTTCGAGTTCCAAATGCAATTCGGCCCGGGCGATCAAATAATCGGCGAGGTTCTGGGGGTCCTGCTCCATGGCGATGGCGAAGTCGGCGAAGGCTTTCTGCGTCTCGCCGTTGGCGGCGTGGCACTCCCCGCGCAAGCCGTGCAGCGGGGCGAGGCCGGGGTCGAGCCCGAGCGCCCGGTCGCAATCGGCGATGGCCGCCGGGAACGAGCGTTGGCGGTAGAGGACGCGGGCCCGGTCGGCGTAGAGCATCGGGTCGTCGGAGCGGATGCGGATGGCTTGGTCGAGGTCGTTGAGCGCGTCGATCCGCTGGCCGAGTTCGAGGTACGCCAAAGCGCGAAAGCGGTACCCGGCCGCAATATTCGGCTTCAGACGGATCGCCCGCGTAAAGCACTCGACCGCCTCGGGGAAGTCCCCCGATTGCAAGCTCAAGTGCCCGCGGTCGAACAGTGATTGGGCGTCGGCAGTGGTGCGGTCGTTGGCCATCGTGGTGGGCGGATAGTGGGGTCCGGGCATAACAACTGGGTCATTGTAGCACCGGTTGGCAATGGAGCAGGGCCGAGCGCCGGATCGCCGTGATGATCCGCACGTTGCTCGAGCATGGCGATCCGAAACTGATGTTCGACTTCTAGCTATCCTTGCTGGTGAAGTGACCGGGCTCACGTTCCCTCCGCCGTTAACCACCGTCGTCGTTCACGTTTTCGGCGCGGATCGATTCTGCCACGTTTTCAACCAGTCGTCGCGGAACTTGGCGCGGGGGTCGTGGCGCGGATCGAAACGCTGCGCCGGGGGGAGCAGGGGCGGACGCGGGCCGTCGATCACCAAGTGCTTGGCCGCCGCATGCGCGGGGTAGTCGTATTTGATCTTGTCCGGGGCCGCCGTCTCCAGCAGCGTGAACTCGATAGAGCCGAGGGTGTCGCCGTTGATGGTGCGCGTCAACACCGCCTTCCGCACGATCTTCGTTTTGGGGTCGAGTTCGATCGCTACCTTTGAAATCCTGGGCAGCGAACTGTTCGGGTTCCCGCGCAGTTCCGCGGCGATGCGGATCGGCTCGTCCGGTCCGGCGGTTTCCTGCTTCAGGTCGTAGGTTTCGAGCATGCCGGCCAAGGTGCTCACGAGGCGCAGGCTCATCATTTCGCAGAAGCGGGCCAGCGGCTCGGCGAGGTCGTCCGGCTCGTAGACCAGCACGCGGTCCGGCTTCGGCAGAATCCAAACACGGCCCGATTTCTCTTGGCCCCACTTCACCGGCAATCCGTCGGCGAAGGTCGATTCGACGAAGAACTGATCGCCGCGCGTCCAGAGCTTGGCCTTCTTCGCGATCGGCCGGAACGGAAAGCGGCGCTGGAACGGGGTCGCGTCCCAGTCGGCGCTCACGTCGTAGCAACGGTCGAGTTTCTCGGTTTCGTGGGCGTTTTTGGCTTCGCGGATCAATTCCGTCGCGCTGAGCATCTTCGGTTCGACCGGCCCGGTGCCGCCGAGGACGAAGTACAGCGCCGCACCCGCGGCGAGGGCCCCGCCGGTGCCGAGGGCCGCGCCGCGCAACCACGCTCGTCGGGTGAGGGCGCCGACGTTGACGGCGGCCGGGCGATTCGCACGCATCCGGGCCAACAGCGTGGGGGCGTCCACCCTCGCGGCTTCGCGCTCGAGGTACTCCCGCACGGCTCGGTCGACAGGGTGTTCGTCGGGCGGGGAAAACATCAACCTTCCGCCGAGTGAGGGTTCAAGTATTGGGAGAGCGTCTGCCGGGCCCGGTGGATCAAAACCCCGGCGTGGCTCGCGGTGATGCCGAGCATCGCGGCGATCTCGGCTTGGGCGTAGCCGAGGGCTTTCAATTCGACCGCGGCCCGCTGCTGGGCTGGCAATTGTTTCAACCCTTCGGCGATGGCTCGTTCCAATTCGTTCCCGACGGCCACTTCGGCGGGGGACGCGGCTCGGACGTCGGCGGGATCTTCGGTGCGGCTGTCCCCGGTCGGGTCGGATCGGGTGAGGCTGAATGTCGGTTTCCGACGGGTTTTCCAGTTGATGCAGGCGTTGCTGATCGCGGTGAACAAGAGCTTCAAACCGTCGCGTTTCAGGTCGTAGGTGCCGGCCTTAGCGATCAACCGGCAGTAACAATCTTGCACGATGTCCTCCGCCTCATGGACGTTCCCCAGCAGCGACCTCGCATAGGCCGTCACTCGCGGGGCCGTCGCCAGCACCCAGTCGTCGAGTTCATGGACGCTCGCCCCCGCAGCCACGGATCACCTCGCTGAACTACAACACGGCCGGAGGAGGAAAATTACACTCGGCGGATCGAAGGTGCCGCGAGGTACGAGCCGGTCGATCGTCGCGTGGCCGAGGCGCTGGAGCAACTTGGCCAAGAGTGTGGTCTTGCCGGTTTTCCACTGGCTCGTGAATAGGGTGAGCGCCATGCGGTGTTCCCGTTCATTTTAATAGTTCGGCGTCCTTGGCTCCGTGGCCGAGGACCTTCGCCCATTCCCCGTAGGCGGGATTGGGCAAAAGGATCCACGTCGTCCCGAATTTGCTCCGCAGCTCGTCGACGGCTCGACTCCGGGCGTCGATGGTGGCGGTGAGCCTGGCGGGGTCGTCGGTTTTTTGATCCGGCTTGGTGTTGTCCACCGCACTCCGAAACGGCTTGTCGTCGAAGTCGCGGAGGTTGTCGCCGACGAGCATGACCACGTCGAATTGGTCGAAGGCTTCTTTTCGCCGGCCGTCTTTATTGTTCCCGGTTTTTTCGGTCATCAACTTCACGCGGTCGACGCCGGGCAGCGGTAGCCCGAGGCGGCGGATCGCCGCGAGGGTCGACTCGCGGAATTTGTCGTTGCGATTGCTGATGTAGATGAGTGCCAACCCGAGCTTGTCCGCGGCGACCAAGAAGTCCTTGGCACCCGGCACGAGCCGGATCAGCGCGTGGGTATTTTCCTCGAAGACCTCCCAGGCCTTAAGGTCGAAGGCCGCACCGGATTTCACCTGCTCGGCTTGGAAGGCGCCGTTATCGAACACGGTTTCGTCGAGGTCGAGCACGATCGCCATCTGGTGGCCGTCATTGACTCGCGTCCGCAGGATTTCAATCAGCCGTGAATAGGCGAAGTGGTAGGTCTGATAGCAGGCGGCGCGGTACTCGGCTGAGATCTGCATATACAGGTTGGCATCGAGCCCCCGGTAGAATGGGTCTTCCTTTTTGCCGTCGGTGACCGGCGCCGGAGACGCCTTCGGCGCGACCGCGATGTAGGTGGCACCGGCCCCCGCGCCGGCGCCAACAAGCAAGACCAGCAGCAATCGCACCCGGCTCATCGCGGACCCTCGCCGACCAGAAAAGTTGACTTCCGGACAAGATATGGGAACCGGCGCGAGTCGATTGCGCCCGCTGAAAGTTCGCCCCGCAGCGAATAAAGCCGCCCCCGCTCACGCCCCTGCGGGAATTCGGAGCGCCGGGCCTGAACTCAAAATCGAGCCTCCCGGATGATCCGGTATTTTCGCCAAATTCTCCCACCGTTCTCCGTGATTCATTCTAAGGGAAGTGTGCACTGTTCCGCTCGTGGAGTGGCGATCGTTTGCCCACCCGCAGGATCGATGTCCGGCCTCAATCACGGGATGTTCCATGGAACCGACTCGCCACATGCATGTGCAGCCCCCTCGGGCCGCGGTGAACGACCCGACGATCCTCACACCGATGCCGGCGCGGCCGTTGCAACTCCACCCGCCCGCTCCGGAATTGCCCCACCCGACCCGCACGGCCTGTATCGGCGGGCCGAACTTTGCAATGGAAGCCCAAGCAGTGGCGTTGCCGCGCATCGGCGAGTTGTTCCTCGGTTTCAAGATCGTCGACAAACTCGGAGAGGGCGGATTCGGTTCCGTATTCCTCGCCGAGCAACTCGGCCTGGCGGCACGACCCGTCGCGCTCAAATTCACCAGCCGGCCCAACCGCGAACCGGAGCGTCTCGCCAGCCTGCAGCACACGAACATCGTACCGGTGTACTCGGTACACACGATGCCCCCGATCCAGGTCTTGTGCATGCCCTACCTCGGCCGGCAGACACTCCACGACGTGTTGCAAATGGTCGCCGAGAATAAGATGCTCCCCGAGACCGGCGCCGGGTTGCTCAGTACGCTCAACGCCCTCAAGCCAGATACCAAGAAGCGGCCGAAAACGGGCCGGCCGTCGAAATCGCATCCGCTCGAATCGCCCGTGGCGATTCCGGGCAGCGGTACGCACGCCGCGCTCAAACCGCAACCGGTGCGTGAACTGCTGTGCCGATTGTCGTTCCCCGATTCCGTCGTTTGGCTCTTCGCGCGGCTGGCCGAAGCACTCGCCCATGCCCATGAGCGCGGCATCCTGCACTTGGACTTGAAGCCGAGTAACGTCCTCGTCACCGACGACGGCGTGCCGATGATCCTCGATTTCGGCCTAGCCCACGACATCCGCAGCGGCCACTACGACCAAACCGGAGGAACCCTGCGGTACATGTCGCCGGAACAGCTCGCGGCTTATGCCGCACAGCGGGGCGCCGCCCCGGACGCCCGCATGGACCTCTACTCCCTCGGCGTCATGTTCTACGAACTGCTCACGGGGCAGCACCCGTTCGAGCGTTCGATGGTATCGGGCGTGTCGCTGCCGACGATCCTCGCGGCCCGCCGGGCGTTCGCCACGCGTCTGCGGACGCTAAACTCGAAAATCGATCCGGCCGTCGAAGCCATCGTGTTGAAACTGTTGGCCCCGGATGCGAACGACCGCTACCAAACCGCAGCGGAACTGTTGACCGATCTGACGCTGCACCAGCAGCACCGCCCCCTCAAGCACACCCGGAACCCGTCGTTCACCGAACGCCTCCGCAAATACCGCCGCCGGCACCCGGTGCTGGCCGTGATGTTCGTCGCCGCCGCCTTCGGGTTGACAGCCTTCGGCACCGCGGGGGCCGCGATACAACAGGCCCGCCAACGGACGGAAGTCGAAGCCGCCTTGCAAGCCGGCAAACTGCAAGACGCCGTGCCCGGACTGCGCATCGACCTCGCGTCGTTGGAAAACGCCAAGACCCGCGGCGATGCCTTGGCGAAAGTCGAGGCATGGTTCGACAAGTACGGCGCGGCCAGGGACTCCACTTGGCGCGAGCAACCGAACGTCGGCCGGTTGCCGGACGCCGACCGCGAACGGCTGACCGAGGAGCTCGGAGAATTGGCGCTGCTGAGCGCCCACGCCGAGCGGCTGAACGCCAGCGGAAAGAGCGACGGCGAACGAGATGCTGCCTACAAACGGGCCCTCCACTGGAACCGCCTCGCTCAGAGCTGTTACGAAGGCTACGAGTTACCCCTCGCCGTGCGGGAACAGCGCGTCCGACTGGGCGAAGACATGAAACAGCCCGACCTACCCGGGGAGATCGAGCCGGCCCAGTGCCGCGCGGAAGGCGCCCTCGAACTCTACCTCCGCGGATTGACCTTATTGGCCGAAGGACAGTACCGAGCTTCGACCGATGTTCGCGATGCACTCGTCGAAAAAGAACCGGGCCACGCGGCCGGGCAATTCGCCTTGGGCGCCGGCCTCCAATATCAAGGCCGCTTCGCCGATGCCGCCGAACGGTATCAATTGGCCAAAGTCCTCTGCCCAAAGGACTATCGCCCGGTTCTCAATCGGGGTCTCGTGCTCTGTTTGACGAACAAGCACGCCGAAGCCCGCAAAGAATTCACCGCAGCGATCCGGCGCGACCCGAAGTGCGCAACGGCACACTACCACCGCTCCCTCTCGGAAGCCCGCCTCGGTCGGCTCCCCGAAGCGATCGCCGATGCGACCCGGGCGCTCGATCTGGGCGAGCCGGCCTTCCGGACCTTCCTGCTCCGGGCCAGTTTGCAAACGGCCCGTGGGGAAACCGCCGCGGCCGATCGGGATCGCGCCGCCGCCGCCAAACTCGAACCGCAAGACGAAATGGATTATGTGGCCCGCGGCAACGCCCACCTGCCGGGCAAGCCGGCCGAAGCGCTGAAGGACTACGCTGCGGCCTCGGCGTTGAACCCGCGCTACCTCGCCGCGTGGCAGAACCAAGCCCACGTGCTTAGCGAGTATCTCGATCAACCGGAGCAGGCGCTCGACCGTCTCGACAAAGCCCTCGCGCTGAACCCGGACTATACCGCGGCGACCATCGGCCGAGCCGTGCTCTTGGCGCGGCTCGGCCAAGGTGACGCGGCTCGCAAAGGAGCCGAACGGGCCCTCGCCCAATCCGACGATGCAACCGTGCGATACCAAGTCGCCTGCGTCTACGCCTTGCTCTCGAAGAAGAATCCGGACGACGCCCGCACGGCCTTCAACCACTTGCGGGTCGCGTTGCGGGAGCAGTACAGCGACTTCGCCGGGATCGAGAAGGACACCGACCTCGCCGACATCCGCGAGACGAAGGAATTCCGGGTGATCGTCGATTCTGCCAAGGAACTGCGTGCGAAGTGAGTCGGAGGGGTCCGGCGGTCATTTAGGCCTCGCCTTCAATCTCGCGATTTTCTTGCGCTCGGCGGTCGTTTTCTCTAATTCGCCTGAGCTTTCGAAGGCTAGGGCCAATAGTTCCCGCGCGGCGATATCGCCGGGGGCGAGATCGAGCCAACGTTGCGCATCGCCGATGGCGGCTTTGGCCCCATTCGATTCCAATCGCGCGGCAGCACGCAGCAACAGCGCGGCCCGATCCTGCGGATGCTTCAGTAATATCTCCCCGCAATCCGCGATCGCACCGGCCCAATCCGATCCCAAGTACCGCGACGACGCCCGATCGGACAGCCCATACGGATGGGCCGGGTACAAAGCCGCTTCGGTCCCTTTCGCCGTGCTCACCCCGTACCACCCGGCGATTTTCTCGAACGTATTGACCTCGTCCCAAAACTCTCCGCCGTTCCGCAGCAAGATCTCGCCGGGTGCTTCGGCGAGGAAGGCCCGCACCTCCGCAAGGCTCGCGGCATAGGCTTGGTGCAGGGGTGCATCCTTCGCGGCTTGAACCCCGAGGAGTTCGCCGCGCCCGTTGCAAATCGGCCCGCCGGGGGATGTGCTCGTCGCCGGCAATTGGAACAAATTCACCTGCGGTTTGAGGGAGGACTCCGCGCGGGCGAGAGCAACCGTGCCGCGTTGACGGAGGATGCCGGACGAGGCGACGAAGGCGAATTCCAACCCGGCCGGATGGGACAACGCGACGGCGCGATCTGCAACGGCCGGGTCGTGCTCGGCCAGTGAGACCCCCTTGACACCGTCCGGGAGCGAATCCAGTTTTAAGAGCGCCAGATCGCGGCGGAAGTCGCGGTGGAGCACGGTGCCGGTATGCCAGCGGTTCGCCAAATACAAGTCCACGCCGTCCTTGTAGGACGCGACTTCGCCGCTGATTTCACCGTTTTTCCCGAGGATGGGGAAGGCGACGCCGACGTGGTCGAACGGCCCAACCCCGGCGGCCGAGGTGAGCACCCAACGGCGACCGCGGTGGATGACGACGCCGGCGCAGCGGACGTCGGTTGCGGTCGGGCGGATCCAAACGGTACTCCGGGCCATCTCATCGAAGATGCTCGGTTCGCGTTTCGGGGGAGGCTCGGCCCGCTTCATGAAGGCACGGATCGCGGTCGCGTCCGGCCCTACGGCCGCGAGGGGGACGCGTCGACGCAACGCCGAGATCATACCGACGACCCCGCCGTGCTCATCCAGCACCGGCCCGCCGCTGTCGCCTTCTTCGATGGGCGATTGCAGGATCAAACTCGGCATGTCCACCGCGAGTTTCTCGGCTCGCCAAAAGTATCCTTCCGCGAGCCGGCCGCTCTGCCGGACGCTGCCGGCAGTCGTGTTCCAGAGGGTCTCGACGTCGCCGCGGTGGCCGATACTCCGCACGGATTGCCCGAGGGACACCCGGTTGTCCGCAAGCTTCAGCGCTCGCGTCCCTAGTGGCAGCGACGGGACTTCAATCAAGGCAAGGTCGAGTTCGTCCGAGGTGCGGATGATCTTCCCCGTCTGGAGGTGGCCCGATTCGCGCAGCTTCGCGCGCCGGCCGAGGTAATTGCCGGAATCGGTGATCAGGCGACCTTCGCGGTAGGTCGGGAAGAAGACTTCGAGTTTTGTCTGCTCGCCGACCACGTGTCTGCAAGTGAGGA
>Ga0105044_10004570_pt1 | contig 18999 bp, 18 predicted proteins | sample MAT01_FD_78092 | JGI IMG/M metagenome (GOLD analysis project Ga0105044, IMG submission 78092) | Freshwater microbial communities from Lake Fryxell liftoff mats and glacier meltwater in Antarctica - MAT-01 | ecosystem: Environmental > Aquatic > Freshwater > Ice > Liftoff microbial mat | place...
CCGGGGCGTAGCTCAGCTTGGCTAGAGCGCCTGCTTTGGGAGCAGGAAGTCGCACGTTCAAATCGTGTCGCCCCGACTTTTCATAAGTTGAGTCCGAATCGTGAGTTACGATACCTGACGACGTTCGTCAGTGCGGTGAAATGCTTGTTTCAATCGTGGAAGTTCTTCCACGAAACGAAAAGGGAGCGCTGCACATGGCACGAAAATCGAATGTTTTTCCGTCGTATCTTCTCCACAAGCAAAGTGGACAGGCCAGAGTCAGAATCAACGGACGACCCCGGCCCCAGTGTAGGCGAGCTGATTCTCGTATTCCTGAAGCACGCCAAACGGCATTACGTCAAAAACGGCAAGCCGACCAGTGAATATGGAATCCTTGAGTCAACCGTGCGGCCACTGAATGAGTTGTACGGAATGATCCCGGCGAAAGACTTCGGGCCGCTATCACTCAAGGCCGTGCGGGAAAAGTTCATTGAATTCGGCTGGGTGCGTTCGTCCGTCAATGCTGGAGTCAACCGCATTCGTCGCGTGTTCAAATACGCTGTTGCGAATGAGTTGATTGATTCCAGTGTTCTCACCCGCTTGCAGTGTGTTGCTCCGCTACTCGAAGGACGAACTGAGGCTCCTGATAACCCTCCGCGAACTTCTGTTGCCGACGACAGTATTGAGGCCATTAAGAAACTGGTCAGGCCATTGGTACGCGATCTGATCGATATCCAGCGGCTGACAGGCTCAAGATCGGGTGAACTGCTGATGATGACGACCGGGATGCTGAATCGAACCGGTAACGTCTGGTCAGCAGAACTCTCAGATAATAAATGCAGACATCACGGAAAAAGTCGCACTCTGCACTTCGGGCCGAAAGCCCAATTGATCCTGACAAAGTATCTGTCAGCGGATCCAGACGCCAAACTGTTCAAGATGACCAGGCAGGCATATTGCCGGGCAATCACTCGGGTATGCGATAAACTCGAAATTGCACGCTGGGTGCCTCATCAGTTACGCCACACTGCCGCAGAAGTTGTACGCGATGAATTCGGCTTGGAACACGCTCAAAGCGTTCTCGGGCATAGTACGGCGAACATGACAGAGCATTACGCGAAGATCGGCAGCGCCAGGGCGGCTGAAGTCGCCAGAAAGATCGGGTGAGCGCCATGAGCAGTGTAGCCACATTAAACCCCGATATTGAACTGAACTTGAAGTCGAACGCGCTCGAGGTTCTCCAGGTCGCATGGAAGGCCATTAGACGCATGGAAACGCTGTCAGACGACCGAAAGGATGCCAAGGCCGCAGAGCGTGCCCTGGCGTTCATTGACAAGGCATTCGCCGAACTCGAAAGGAAGAACCCATGAGCGAACCAAAACTACATCCGCTGAAATTGTCACCCGAACAAATCGCCCTGCGTGACATCGCTGTCCAGCAGATTGGCGAGTTGCTGACAACGCTGGAACGTCTTGACCGGATTACTGGCGGCCAAGCTGACAAGGAAGTCATCATGGACATCAGGAACGATCTGAACAACCATATTGATCTGTTCGCCAATTGGTTTGGCACATCGCCGATTGAAGAATAGACTGCGTTCAACGCGGGATAGGGCATCGAACCTAACAAGCGAGAATTCTGAAACTCGTTTCCCGCGTTCTTTTCAATTCAGAAATCGACTTTTCAGAGGTTGATAAAAAAAGATGAACGACGATCTCCCCCCCCATGCATAAGTGGCGAATCGGAGAACTGAGCACTGGATTGCATTCCCGTAAAGAAATCGTGGCTCTTGCCCAATCGTTCCTTCATACGGAGTTTTTTTTTGATGCGGTTGGAGATCTCTTAAAAAGAGTCGATGTCGTTTTCAACATTCGGCCGAAAAGTGATGAAGACTTCCTGTCTTTTCTTGAGCGGCCTCCGCACGGGAACGAAGTTTTTCATATCACAAACAGACTCGAAGTTCTGTTCCTGGCGTGGCTTCTCGCCAGCGATTTCAACCCCGCCGTCGCGTCATTCAATGTCGATACGCTGCAAAAATTGAAGGCCGAGATTCGCCTTGTCAACCGAGACGCGATCAACGCAGCTTGCGACGGCGATGCGTTTCAAAAAGTGAAGGCCGCGACGAAAAGCCGCAGAGATATTACCGATGCGTTTTACAGGGTGAATCGAGAACTGGGCATACATCGGGCCAAGCATGAGTTGGCGGGGCGAATCGATGAGACAAACGGAAAAACTCGCAAAAGAAAGCCCTCGAAATTGAATGAGCAGCGATTACAGTTCTACCTTGATCAGACAACGAAGACGCCAGGCATCACGATTTCCGAAGTGGTCAACCGATGGAACGCAAAACACAAGCAGGATGTAGACGATAGCGCGTTCTCAAACTCGTTAAGTAGGGCGAGAAAGGCCAGAAAAGACGCCGAAACGTCAAGGATCACAATCACAAATAATCACATGTGATTTCCAGTTATTGAGTGATTACAACCTAGCAAATACCTTCCGACCCATGCAGTGGCCTTCAGTCACCGCAATGGACTCTCGGGAGGTATTTTCGTTATGACAATCGATTACGAGGCAGAAACAATCGTCTCGCTCGGGGAGGCATGCAGGTCATTTCCGCCGGACGGCATTTCCGATGCAACAATGGCTCGCTGGATTCAGCGGGGCGTCCGTGGCGTCAAGCTGGAAACGCTGATGATCGGTGGTCGCCGCTTCACCAGCAAGGAAGCAATCTGCCGATTCATCGCCGCACAAAATGCAGATGAGCAACCCGCTCCAGCTATCACTCCAGCACAGAGACGTCGGCAGAGTGAAGCTGCGCGTCAGGCACTGCAGGAGGCTGGGATATGAGCGCCGCTACTTCTCCGCCGATGACATCGCAGATATCAAAAACGCCAGGGGCTCAATGTGCCCTGGAATCGGCTTGCCGGTCACTATCGCGCGACGGTCGATGAGATCCAGAACGTAATTGGCGAACCACATAGGAAACGCGAACCAGCGGACGCGGAACCGACGCTCGATCTTTGGCGAGTCAATCCCGACGTTCTTTGACAAAAAAATCCTGACACCGTGGGAACGATGGCAGGATTCAGATTTTTTGCCCTGGGCAGGGGCGACATACAACGACAGAAGTGTAGCGATGACGTCACCACAAATCAACGGCGCTCCGCCACAAATCGACTTTGCAAGTGTCCCTGCGGAGCTGCAATCACTCGACCAGTGGGTTCTGTGGAAAACAGTTATTCGCGATGGCAACGCAACGAAAATGCCGCTATCGGTGTTCGGCCGCGCGGCATCGTCCACCAATGCGGCAGACTGGACATCGTTCGATAACGCAGTCAGCACTTATGACACCTCACAACACAGCGGCATCGGATTTGTTTTCTCTTTGACCGATGATCTTTGTGGAATCGACCCGGATGGATGTCGAGACCCGCAGACCGGAACAATTGCAGACTGGGCGGTCGATGAGGTTCTACGATTCAACAGTTACACGGAAATCTCGCCAAGTCAGACGGGGCTCAATATCTGGATCAGATGCAACTCAAACTTGCCCATAGGCCGCGCAAAAAAACTCAAAGTGCCTGAGATCACCAACAAGATTCCGGCGATCGAAGTGTACGCTCATGCCCGCTACTTCTGTGTTACTGGTCTGGTCTACAAACAGTATCGGGCCATTGAACATCGCGAAACGGAGTTGCAAGAGTTTTTGCGGCATCATTGGCCAAAGGCTGCGACGATCGATGATCCGCCGAATGAATGGCGGTCTGACGATGCCGTTGTCGAACGGGCTCGCAAGTATCTCGATCGTGTTCCAGGTGCTGTCTCCGGCAGCGGCGACCACAATGCGACGTTCTATGTGGCTTGTACGGTTGTCAAAGGATTTGAGCTGTCAGAACCGCAGGCACTGAACGTGCTGAACGAGTGGAATTCAAAGTGCGTACCGCCGTGGTCGGAGCCTGAGCTGCTTCACAAAATCCAATCGGCAAGCAAGGCCGGCGGAGAAACAGTATATCTTCGCAATGCCAAGGCGGAGCGCTGGGACGCAATCAGGGTGCCTGAGTATGTCGCGCCAAAGGATCGGGCCGCAGACAGATACATACCCAAATCCGCCTGGGATGCCGTTGCACATCCCGCCAAGCTACGCGAATGCGTGATTGAAGGACTCGCAAGGCGCGGCGAAGTCGTCAACTGTGTTGCATCAACCAAAGTTGGCAAAAGCTGGCTGGCGCTTGGGTTGCTTTTTAGCGTCTCGACTGGACTCGACTGGCTCGGACGTCGCGTACTCAAGGGTAATGTCCTGTTGCTCGATAATGAGTTACACGATGAGACGATCCAACATAGGACGGCGGCAGTTGCTCAGGCTCTAAGGATTCAGCCGTCAGAATCGCATGGCCGATTTGACTACATTGCGTTGCGTGGCGAGTCGGTCAACATTGTGGAAATCATGGACATACTTTCGAAGTATCAACCGGGTGATTTAACGCTTGTCGTTCTTGATGCGAAATACCGATTCTTTACTGACGGCATGCAGGAAAACTCTAACGACGATCAGACGACTTTTCATAACGCTGTTGACCGGCTCGCAAGGCAACTGGATTGCGTTATTGTTCTGGTTCACCACTCGACGAAGGGCGAACAGTCCACCAAGGGTGTTACTGACGTTGGCAGCGGCGGCGGGAGTCAATCCAGGGCCGTAGACTGCCATCTGGTCATTCGGCCACATGAAACGCCAGGGTTGGCTGTACTTGATGCCGCAGTGCGGACATTCGCCCCAGTTGATCCGCAGACGATCCGCTGGAACTTCCCCCTGTGGTCTGTTGCTGATGGCGTGTGTGCGATCCTAAAGCAAGAGAAGACCCGTGGAGATAATCGCCAGGCAGCAAGCGACAAACTGGGCATCGAAAAGATGGTTGCAATCTTTGGCGAATACGAATATGCATTGACGCGAAAAGCACTCCGCACGGCGACAGGCTTCGGGCAGGCCAGGGTTAACCGTCTGCTGGGAATTGGCGTTGAAAGTGGCACGTTTCAAGCTGTGGGATCAAGGACCGTGAAGAACGGCGAAGTAGCTGATTTGTTTGAACTTGTGCCGCAGGATTCTGACGAAATCCAGAGGGGTACGGTCTAGGGTACGGCAGGGGTACGGTCGGAAAACTTTTTGAGTTGAAGGAAAGATCATGCGACGAACAATCTCTGCGAACACAACCCCCCTCTGGCACGGAATTTCGATCCCTGCCGAATTCGAGATCGTCGGCGAGGACATTGGCCGAACAGTTGGCGAACACATGAGCATCGATCCGACACCCGCCGAAATCCTTCAGGCTTGCCTCCAGATCCAGGCAGGCTGGAGTCTCCGGATCGCCTGCGGTGCGACTGGAGGCCTATGGTTCAGTGTGCTGACAGAAGGCTTGTGGCGGTTTGTGCGGAAAACTACGACCACCGGCATGGCGATTCTTTTCTCTGAACACTTTTTCTAAAATTTTTCGCACGATGCCATGAGGGCTAACCACCGCTGTTCCCTGGCGCGAGGGGTGGGGGTCCGGGCAAAAACTTCCCGGATCGACTCGCTACACGATGAAAAACCCTTGATTCGTTTGGTTTTGTGGCGTCGATGAGCGGTCATTCGTTGATACAGCATAGCGGCGAGCCGCATCGAAACTCATATTGTTAACCCCTCTGTGTCACGTTGACGACAATTGCCGACGTCGCAGTTAGCCCTCATGCCTGATCCAGCGGCTGGCTGGCGTTTGATTTGGCTTCACTCTACTGGCTGTATGTTCAGTAATCGGGGTCGATTTTCATGTAGGACCGACGGTCATACATGAAACGGCCAAAGATAATTCTGAATAATGTCAGTTGACATCATCATTCATCCGTTTATGATAATGTCAGGTGGTATCACATTCATTCAGAAGGGACGAGAAAATGCAGACGGCAATCGGATACGTGAGGGTGAGTACGGAAGGCCAGGCAAAAGAGGGCGTCAGTCTTGAAGCTCAGCAGCGGAAGATTGAAGCTTGGTGCGTGGCGAATGATTTTGAACTTGGTGGTTTGTTCGTGGATGCCGGGATTTCTGGGAAGCGTCAGGACAATCGCCCTGAACTCCAGAATGCACTTTCCGCAGTGACGAAAGCAAAGGGCGTTCTGGTGGTTTACAGTCTCTCTCGGTTGGCCCGATCGACAAAAGATACGATCAACATCAGCGAACGACTGGACAAGGCTGGGGCCGATTTGGTTTCCCTCTCGGAGAAACTCGACACCACCAGCGCGGCCGGAAAGATGGTTTTTCGCGTGATGGCCGTACTGGCCGAATTCGAACGGGATCAGATTTCAGAGCGGACTTCAACCGCAATGGCTCACAAGAAGAGCAAGGGCGAACGAGTCGGAACGATTCCGTTCGGCTACACTCTCCTGGCTGATGGGGAGACACTGGTTGAAGACCGGAAAGAACAGGGAATCATCGAACTGCTGGAATTGCTCCGGGAATCCGGGCTCAGCTACGGCAAAATCTCGGACATCCTGAACCGCAAATCGGTTCCAACAAAGAAAACGGGTGCAAAGTGGCAGGGAACAACAGTTCGAAACATACTGATGGCGAAGAACCCGACCTGACAGAAGAACAGCTGGCGGCAGTGGATCGGCTTCGCAAGGAACTGGATACGCTACCACGAGGGCGGCGACAAGTTTTCAAGGGACATCTGAAGGGTTTGAAAAATGGCGAAGAAGGCGGCGAAACAAAAAACGATTCAAGCGAAATCGGCCAGCAAGAAATTGACGCCGGTCGCCAGTCCGACGATACGGGAAGTGATTATTCAGGCGATTGAGGATAGCGGCAAGTCTGTACGATCGGTCGCCTTGAATGCTGGCATCAGTCAGCCGCAACTCTCGCGATTCGTGAAGGGCGAACGGGATTTGCGGCTGGATGCTGCGGACAAAGTAACGAAGTCTCTCGGGCTGGAACTGCGGAAGATCGACGATTCACAAAGGCACTGAGCATCAAGGCAAGCGTAGGGAAAGACTCACACAACGACACCCCGTCAACGCACAGAACGCAGGAATACTCAATGTACGTCGAGGCTCTGCGTTTGTTTCTATTCCTTAAGAGAATAACTGATGGGTGCTGAGCTGAGGGACTCGAACCAAGTGGCCAGAACGCTGGGCAAATGGCACATTCTGAAAACGGCAGGCGAGCTGCCAGGCGTTCGGGCGGCTGGAACTTGCGACTGAATCACCGATCAATCGAAAAGCCCACGGGAAGCTGCGGGAGAAACTGAGCGGGCTCATGAATGCACTGGAGGGCATCCGCGTTGCTGATGTCTGACGTACTTGCGCGCGGTCAAACGCAACAGCCCGATGAAGAATAGGACTATTATCCTGAACTCATTTGGATTTTTTGCCAACGCCACCTGGCGGATTCGATGAAGGTTTGCCACGACGACTGGGGAAATACTCGTCACCGTCAACGGGCTCAAAGGGCGACGCGCCTTCTCCGCGAATCTCTTGTGGTAAACGATTCAATGAATTCAGGACGTACCCCACAAGCGCGATTGGCCACTGATTTCCCTCGCCAATTCCCATTCTTTCGCGGAACTCGGAACTGCCCAGATCACAGTTTTTGTAAATAGCCTTGATCTGCTGCAAATCCTTCAACGGTCGCGATTGTGATAGTAGTTCAATTCTGGCCGATTTGTATGCGGCGAGCACAAACCCAACACAACTGTATCGCCAGTAAGTGCAATCTCGTGATGGTCGCGTAACTGGTGGATCAATACGATACTGCGCGGAGGAATCCCATCTTTGTCCGGCTTCCTTCGCCAGTACCCGCAACTCAGCGCGTTCGGCGATTCGCTCTTTTACGAAGGCTCCGATCTTAGGTCGCTCTCTCTCTTCAAGCTCAGCAGAGCCGAAAGCAAAAAATCGCTCCCGCCGTTGCTCTGCCAACGGAGGTCCCATATGTACGATGTTCAGAAACGTCACATGGGTAACATCGTCTCGGTCATCGTTCTCGTTGCAGAGCATTAAATGCAGCGGGAAATCATCGGAAACCGGAGCAAGAACCAACACGTCGAAACGCTGAATGGTCGTGGGAACATCTGACAACTTGCTGGCATTAGGCATTCGCCCTCAAGGCGCAGCGATCATCAATCAGTTTCCCCAACGCTGCCCCGAGGGTGATGTCATGATGGCTGATCGATTCAGCGGACTCTTTGAGTCGATCGAAAACCAACTCTGCAAACCAAATGACGTTGGCGCTTTGAACTTGTGACCATACTGCAGTCGCTAATTCCGACGTCCCATTGAGAGTATCCAGCACAAAAACGGAAACGATTGCATTCAATGCGATAACGTCAAAGTTTTTTTGCAGAAGCACCCTCGAGTTTGTGTACTGACCGAAGATCTGAAACAGCGTTTGCGTCAGTTGTGGAAACTCGTGGTTTCTTTGGACCGGAACAAATGTCAGTCGCCAGCAAACCCCTTTTACAAACTCAAGCTCAACGCATTCTGACAGATAAGTTGTTTGCTGAGGCAATAACCATTTCGCATAGCTTTCAAAATCCGTTTCACCCATGTTCATCGCGTACTTGCGAGCGGCACTGCCCACTACAATAGCTCGGTCATCATCACGTGTGAATCGATTCTCATCAATGTACGTTGCTAATGCCGCTAACAGTCGCGGGCGTTGCGGTTCACTAAATGCCATCGGTCCGACGAACAGCACGGTCCTATCACGATCAGCGTCAGTCGTTGCTGAATTCTCAAGATGCTGCAACATCACGTCAGCGGATTCTCCCCACTGAACGCTTGACGACTCTGTAATTTCATCGACTTCTATCTCGTTCACGTTCTCTGTGACATGAACCTTTCCTACGCTCCCGAAAGAACGAATCTTCGTTGCACGCGGTTTTCGGAAATCACTTTGTTGATCGTCGGCACGGTACTGATGAATCTTTTGTATGATTCGGTCCCGTTCCCCGTCATCGATGTTAATGCCGGGCGTTCGGAGCCACCCAAATTGTGTCAGCGCCTCAACAGCGTAAAGATCTTTCACAATTGTTGACTGCTGTATGATTGTGTTGCTTGCTTCGACGTTGATCAAAGTAGCAATAGGGTAGTCGGGCTGATAGTCGCCATAATCGCTGAATTCTTTCCAACGGATGCCCTGCTCTTTGAAATTCACCTTGCTCATGCGGCACCTCCGTTTTCCATTGGTTTTACCGTCAGGATTGAGCGAACATCATTAAGCACCTTTATCTTCTTACAAGCTTCCTCAGTCTTTTCATGCAGCATGTTCAACTCATCTTCCGTCAATGCAATTTCGCAACTCTGTCGATTACCATCCTGACTGAGATAGACCAGTCGTAAATTCGCGACAAGCACAAATGCATCGACATTTTCCTTCTTACGATCGAACACAGGACGCAGATCACACACAAATTTTACGGATTGGATTTCGTTTCCAACATCTCGCAAAAGCTGATCCGCCTTTTGCATCAACCACACGGCATGATTGTCCACAACCAGAATGGCAAGATTGCGGGCCAGTTTTTCCAAAAGTGCTTTTGAAAAGACGGCAGATCGAGAAGCATTCCCTGCGGCCCATTCATTCACAGACGCAATCAACTTTTGCACTCCGTCAGGTCGAAGACCGATCAATGCTCGATAGACACTTTCAACCGTTGATGAATCTGCCTTGCCGATGGATTCACCTATCACAATCAAGACAGCATCACTGGTAATGAGTCCTTCCACTGCGCTGATCGCATTTGCAACATTGGTACACGCCGTCGGACTTAAATTCGCGATCCTGTGCAAGTCCTGCAAGAGTTCAGCTGGGATTGCCCGCTTCGACAAAACTTCTTCGATAGAACTTTGAAACAGAAGTTCTTTCATGGTCAGTTTGGCCTTTTTCGCAATTGTTTCATAAACAGAGACGCGCGAACAGCGGTCTTGGTTCGATTATCGCCCGCAATATCGCCTGGTCTTCCGCTTTCTTACGCCCGATCCACACTGATCTACGAGGAAAATACATCATCCGCGCGGAATTCGCGAGCGTGAACCCCTGGAATCCTTCCCAACCATCACGTCGCACATTCTCGCATGTCGAAACTTCCACCGCTTCTTTGTGGAAGATACAACGCCGTGAGTTGCCAGCAAGCGCAAATGCTTCCGTGCGACTCGCGGGCGAGTGTATCGGTGGCCTGGCGGCGACCACTCGGCTAAACTCGGGGTGATTGGTCAATGTCACTTGGGGAGCGTTTCAGTTGTCTGAACTGCGGACTTTCATTGCCATTGCCGACAGTCGATTTGAATTGAAGGCTGTTTCAGAATGCCAGTTGAAGCCAAACCGCTGTTTCGCCCGGATGTTCTGCGACCGCATTTACAGGCGTTCGTATGGCCTGAAAATCTGGCTGCGACAAAAGCCGCGTTGACGCGCTGCGCCACCGACGCGCGCCGAACAGGACAACGGAAAAATGCATTTGGTGGGTCGGACCGGCGCGGGTGGGGATTTGGAGTTAAAATATATCGGGATCAATTTGCAAATGGACGGGAAACCGGTTCAGATATTGTGCATCTTGAAAATGGTCAAGGAAGATGAACGTTAGGCGTGGCGGGGACAAGGTATGAAATTGAAAACTCGGGTGCTTGGAAGTTTCTTGTTTGGCTTTGGCCTCTTTGCCATTTCTTTCGCAGGTTTGGCTGAAGCCACCGCTCAGGATGTCAATTCGAAGCGAGCTTCGGAGAAGTGGGCGGTCTTGATTGGTGTGGATGATTATGCGTACGCGAAGGATCTGAAGTACTGCGGAGCCGACATGCAGGCATTGCAGAAAGAGCTGACGCAAGTGGGTTTTGAGGCTCGTCAGGTATTGTTGCTGAACGATGACGCGACAGAGAAGCGGCTTCAGCCGTACAAGAGTAACATCGAAAAGCAGATTGAGTTGACGTGCAGCAATGCGGAACGGGGTGATCTGGTCCTGATTGCATTTAGTGGTCATGGGGTTCATGCGGGCAAAGGTGAGTTATCTTTGTCCGACGGATGCGAAGCTGGACGACCAGAGGACGTTGATCTCTCTGGAGTGGGTCTATCAACAGATGCAGAAGTGTCAGGCGGATTTGAAACTGGTGATGGTGGATGCGTGCCGGAATGTTCCACCGGAACTGAACGCCACCCGAGACTTTACAGCCGAAGAACGCAAGGACAGTTCGCGGGCGTTTGTGAAGGAGGCGGAGCGGTTACCTGAGGGGATCTTGCTGTTGAGCAGTTGTTCGGAAGGGGAATTCGCCCGGGAAGACGTTGAGCTTGGTCACGGTGTATTCATCCGTTATCTGCTGGAGGGTCTGCAAGGAAAAGCAGACATTGACCGGAACAAAGCAGTGACCCTGAATGAACTGTTTCGTTTTGCATCGAAGGAAACGAAGCTTCACGTGAGCACGAAGTTTTCGGACAGTCAGCGTCCCAAGCTTAATGGGAATCTGACGATCGAGGCATTGGACTTTGAGATCGTCTCACCTGGCAGTATCAAGAGTCTTCCGGAGGAGATGACAAACAGCATTGGTATGAAGTTGAAGCTGATCCCGGCAGGTAAGTTTATGATGGGAAGCAACGAGTCGCGCGGTGATCTGGAAAGTGCGGGCTTTGTGCTGGCTGACGGTTTTGACAACAGCGACGAACATCCGGAGCACAAAGTCGAGATCACGAAGCCGTTTTACTTTGGCATCCACGAAGTGACGCGCGGGCAATTTGGATCTTTCGTGGCAGACACGAAATACGAACCAGAAGCAGAAAAGGATGGGAGAGGCGGTTGGGGGATCGACGCGGCAGGAGGCTGCGCACAGAAGGCAGAATACAACTGGCAAACAAACGGACTTCCGCAGACGGACAGTCATCCTGTAGTGAATGTGAGTTGGAACGACGCGGCGGCTTTTTGCGAATGGCTGAGTGCGAAGGAAGGCAAGCAGTATCGCTTACCGACAGAGGCTGAATGGGAGTATTCCTGCAAAGCGGGGACGCGGACTTATTTTTCCACTGGTGATGGTTTGGCAAGCCTCAAAGGTTCAGAGAACCTTATGGGTACGAGCGACAAGAGCAAATATCCCGCCCATGATGACGCGAAGTATCAACTATTTAAATTTGATGACGGCTGGTTTTACACAATGCCTGTTGGTCGGTTCAAGTCGAAGGCATTTGGCATGTATGACATGCATGGCAATGTCTCGGAGTGGTGTTCAGACTGGTACGACAAGGAGTATTATGCATCCTCTCCGCAGATGGACCCGGTTGGCGCAACATCGGGCTCGTTCTGCGTGAACCGTGGCGGCCACTGGACCTCCTGCGCGCCGGATTGCCGGTCGGCGCACCGCAACTGGAACCATCCGTCGTCCTGCGGGTTCACCACCGGCTTCCGCCTGGCCCTGAGTCTGTCTGTCAAGTCGCCGGAGGCGCTGGAGCGGACATGGAGCGCAGGTGAGCGTAGCGGCGCTGGTCAACACTCAGGGCGCGAATGCGGTGGATGTTGAAATGAAACGGCGGGCGAAATTGACGGAAGTCAATCTTCACTACCATCGCGGGTCAGGTGGTCGCACGGATGCGGTGGCCGTCGATGGTGGCAGTGGTTACTTGAGGCCCGACATCGAAAGGTGATCGGGCTTTTCTGTTGTGCTCGAAGTTCCTTATTTGGTGAATCAGGGCAGTCTTTCAATCGTGGAAGACTTCCACGGAATAGACCGTTTTCCACCATTCAACGAGACAGATTGAGGCATTGTGATACTTGACGAGATACAGTTCATAGTGCATAAAGCACGCTGAATCGAGCATTTTACTGAATTGCTCACGATTCGCGGTTCTCTTTTGGGAGCAGGAAGTCGCACGTTCAAATCGTGTCGCCCCGATTCCAATGAAAAGCCCTGAAAACACTCGTTTTCAGGGCTTTTTCTTTTCGTGTTTTCCTCGGCATTTCGTATGTATGTCCCCAAAACGGTCCCCGAAATGGAGACAAAGGAGAGATGTCCATGCGGGAGCTATTTTTCAAGAAAACGCACAAACGTTGGTATGTTGACCATCAGGGTCGAATGATTCGCATTTCGGAGGACAAAGAGAAATCGCTTCAGCCCTATCACGAGTTGAAGGTATGCAGCGCACCGGCCTCCAGTTTGGATTCCGTTGCATCGCTGCTGAACAGCTACCTCGAATGGTGCCGAAAGAATCGTTCCGAACGCACCTATGTTTGGTAAAAGGACTTCCTGTCATCGATTGCGCGCTTCGTCAGCGTTAAGCTGAAAATCGGCAGCCTGAAATCCATGCATGTGACGCAATGGGTAGATGCCAATGATTGGAACTCAACAACTCGATACAACGCCATTCATGCTGAAACGAGAGCATTCAATCGGGCGATCAAGGAAGGGCGTCTGGCGGAAAGTCCAATTCGGAATGTCGAACGACCAACGCCGAAGAGACGGGAGTCATACCTTTCCAAAGAGCAGTTTGAAGCCGTGCTCAATGCGGCTGGTGATAGCTGCTTCAAAGACTTCCTGAGCGCACTCTTTGCGACACGATCTCGGCCACAGTAAATCAAAGTCATTGGCGCCTGCCTTGCCGCCGAGTTGATTGATACGAAGATGATTTCGCATTACGATCAGCGAAGTCCAGGATCGGCCTGCTGCGCGTTCCGCACTGCAGAGCGATGAAATGCAAAGGAGACAGAGATGACTGGTGCCCGACGCCATCGTCTGGTGATTGGCGTGCTGATCTGCACCCTGGTGGTCCAGATCTCAAACAATGGCCGATTGTTGTTTGCGCAGCAGGCAGACACTCTCGATCCGATGGCCACACGCGAATATGCTGTGGCCCTCGGCTTTCAGAAGAAGAAGCTGTTCGAGCAGGCCGCCGTACGCTGGACGCAGTTTATTGCAGGGTTTGGCAATGACACTCGGATCCCGAACGCCCACTATCATTTGGGAGTTTGTCAATTGCAGTCCGGCAATGCGGAAGCGGCCGCGACGTTTCTGAAGGTGCTGACGCAGTTTCCGAAATTCGAACAACGTGACGCGGTGCAGTTCAATCTCGGCCTGGCTCTTTACAACAAGGCCCTGACTTCGAAGACGTCGGACGACTTCAAAGCGGCGGCCGTGGAATTCGCCAACGTGCCTTCGCAATACCCGCAGAGTCTTCACATTCCTTCGGCGTTGTACTATCAGGCCGAGTGCATGTTTCAGGCCGGTGATCGGCCGGGAGCAATCACGTTCTATCAGAAATTGATCGCCGAGCACGCCGCCGATCCCCTGCTGCCAACGGCGCTGTTTGCGCTCGCCACGACTCAACAGGAAGTCGAACAAAACGCCGAGGCTGTGACGACATATCGCTCGTTCCTGGAAAAGTTCCCGACCGACAGGAAGACGACCGAATGCAGACTGCGACTTGGCCTCACGCTCTCGGAACTTAAAAACTACGCTGAGGCTGAGAAGGAATTCGCAATCGCCGCGGGAGTGCAGGACTTCGCGCTGGCGGACCTCGCTCTGTTCCATCAGGCACGATCGAAGCGTGAACAGAATCAAATGCCGGAAGCGGCCGCGCTGTTTGAATCTCTGCCGCAAAAGTTCAAGGAAAGCGAATACGTTGCCGTCGCGCAGCTCGAAGGCGGCAAGTGCCGGTTTCTGGCGAACCAATTTCCACAGGCGAAGGATGCGTTCACGGCGGTGTTGAACGTGAAGAAGAACGAGTCCCCCGAAGCGGCGTGGTGGCTCGGGAAGACTCTGATTCAGTTGAAGCAGGCCGCCGCCGCGATTCCAATTCTGGACCAGGCGATTGCCGGATGGCCGCAGAGTGAATTGCTTCCCGATCTGAATTTCACTCGCATCGAAGCCATTTACGAAGACGAAAAGCGACGTCCGGAAACGGTCACGCTGTACGCTCAGTTTAGCGACAAATTCGCGACCGACGAACTGGCCGCAGACGCTCGTTACCGCGCCTGTCTGACCGCGCTGCAGCTCAACGATCTGCGGGTGGCACAGCAGCAGAGCGATCTGTTTGTGAACAACGCGGCGTTCAAGTTGCATCCGCTTTTGCCCGATGCAATTTTTGTGGCGGCGGAGTGCCGACTCGTCGGCGCAACGCCGGACTTGCCGATGGCGGACGCCTTGTATCACCGCATGATCGCCGAATTTCCTGAACATCCACGGTCTCCGCGATCTCGCGTGCGGATTGGTTTCTGTCTGTTTTCACGCGAACAATTCGATCCGGCCATTGCGTCACTGACGGCAGTCGTGCCTGGTCTGAAAGTTCCTGAACTGGCGGCCGAAGCGCAGTTTCTGATTGGACTCAGTCAGACGGCCATGAAACGACGACCGGAAGCAGTCGCCGCGCTGCAAGCGGCCCGGCAGGCGAAGGCGGACTGGGAACGCGGCGATGAAGTCCTGTTGGCGCTCGCGGCGGCACTGGTTGACTCGGATCAGCCGGATGCCGCCATCGCGGAGCTCAATCAATTGATCCCGCAGTTTCCGAAAAGCGAATACGGAGATCGCGCGTGGTTCCGGCTTGGGGAGATTCAGGCCGATCAGAAGAAGTTCGACGCGGCTGTGGCGGCATTTCAGCAGGTCGTCGCGCGATATCCGGCGAGTGAGTTCGCTCCGCTGGCGCTTTACGGTGCCGGGTCAACGCTGTTCGACAAGGCCGACTTTTCCGGAGCGATCAATCAGCTGAATGTCCTGCTCTCACAGTTCCCAAAGTCAGCCATCGCTGCGGAAGGGCTCTACATGCGCGGACTGTGCCAGCATCGCCTGAAAAACTACCCGGTGGCAGTTATCGATTTGTCCGAGTTTCTGAAACGGAATCCAGCGAACGAAAACGTGAAGCTGGGTGCTCAATACTCGCTCGTCCTGTGTCATGCCGGACTGAAACAGCACGACCAGACAATTCTGGTTGCCAATGAACTCCTCAAGGCGAAACCCGACTACGCCGCCGCTGACAAGGTCATGTACGAATTGTCATTCGCGTATTCGGAGACCGCAAGGCCAAAGGAATCGGCGGACACGTTTCGTCAACTGGCGACAAAGTTTCCAGACAGCGAACTCGCCCCCGAATGCTGGCTGCGCGTGGCCGATTACCACGCCATTGAAAAGCAGTTTACGGAAGCCATCGCGGCGTGTGTGAAGGGACTGACAAAGGTTAAAGATCCCAAACTGAAAGAACAGCTTCAGTTTCGCCAGGGCTCGTCACTGTTCTCGGCCGATGCGTTCGCCGACGCCGCGACAACTCTGCAGGCGCAAATCACCGAACATCCTCAGGGCAGACTGCTGATGGATGCCACTTGGCTTGTTGCCGAAAGTCTGTTTCGTCAAAACAGATACCAGGAGGCGCTTCCGTGGTATCAAAAGACAATCGATGCGAAGCCGGAGAAGTATCACGCCCGAGCACTGTATCGAGCCGGCACATGCGCGAACGAACTCAAGCAGTGGCCACTCGGCCAGCAGTTCTTCACGGCGCTTACGACGCAATTTCCGAAGTTCGAACAGATCGGCGAAGCGTTGTACGGCCTCGGGTTCGCTCTGCAGAATCAGAATCAGCTCGATCAGGCCAGCGTGGTATACGAACGCGTGACAAAGGAGACCAACACGGAATCCGCCGCAAAGGCGCGCTTCATGATGGGAGAATGCGCATTCGCCCAGAAGAAGTACGACATTGCGTGGCAGCACTTTCTGGAAGCGGCGCTCGGATATCCGTATCCCGAATGGCAGGCCCTTGGCCATTTCGAGGCCGCTCGGTGTTTCATTGAACTGAAAATGCCGGACAAAGCGAGAGATTCGCTGCGGGAGGTCGTTGAGAAATTTCCGAACCATGCGCGAGCTAAAGACGCCGTGAAACTGCTGGCGGATTTGAAGGCGGCGACGTGAATGGCAGAAATTAGAAACGAGCGATCAGTCAGACCGCGACTGCAATGTCCCTTCTCCCTTGGTAACAATGACGTGGACTTAAGGCGAGCGGGGGATGTAAATCCCCTGATTTGTTGCGATTGCTGGAGAAATCCGGGCACTTACGTACCCGGCTCGCCGTTGGAATTCCTTAAGTCCACGCCATTGTCCTTTGGCAAGGGGCATAGAGGGGACAATCGCAGAACCGTTGCACAGTGCAACGAAATCGGCGCTGCCAAAAACGCACAACCAAAACCATATAGCCACCGAGCAAACCCTGGGAGCAAGCTGAATGATATCCTGGAACAATCGCATTGTGATCGCATCGATCTGTCTGCTGCTGGCGGTGTTTGTGCCGCTCTCGCCGGGCGATGAAGTGGCGGATGGCAAAGACACGCCCCCCGCAGCCGTAGCCGATCCGGACGCGACGTTGGAATCTCCGCCAGCTGAGGACTCGATGCTGTCCCTGGTGATGGACAGCGGCGCAATCGGGCTGTTGTTTATGGCCGCGCTGGGACTGTTTTCGCTCGTCGCCGTGGCCGTCACAATCGAACGGTTTGTCAACACACGGCGTCACAAAATTGTACCGGAACAGTTCGTCAGCGAACTTAAGCAGGTCGTCAGCAGCAACACATCGACACCAGCCGACCTGAAGGCGGTCTGCGATCGCCACAAGGCACCGGCCTCAACAATTCTGCTGGCCGGTTTGCAACGAGTTGGCCGGCCACTCACGGAAATCGAAAAGGCAATGGAAGACGCCGCTGCCCGAGAAATGGCCGCCCTGCGAAGCCGAGTTCGACCGTTAACCGTCGCGGGCAGTGTCGCCCCGCTGCTCGGTCTGCTTGGAACCGTTGTCGGGATGATCATTGCGTTCCGAACCGCCAGCCAGTCCGGTCTCGGCAAGGGAGAAATGCTGGCACAGGGCATCTATCTGGCGCTGGTCACCACAGCCGCCGGTCTTTCGATCGCGATTCCATCAATTCTGTGCGCATCATTTTTCAACACGAAGATCGAGGGCTTCTTTCGCATCATTGATGAGGCGCTGACCGAGACGTTTTCCTGCTTTGCCCGCGTCGAGGAACGCGTCGTGATGGTACGACCGACCGAAACGCCAGTCGCGACCGAGCGTGAACGGAATGTTGATAAGCTCATGAAGATGACGTGAGAACGGAAATGTAAATCGAGATAAACCATGAAAATTGCTGTCCCAACGGAAGACTTTGCCGGTCCGGATCTGACGCCGGTCATTGATGTCGTGTTTCTGCTGCTCATCTTTTTTCTCGTCGCCACGCGCTACGATCAGGAAGAGCGAGAACTGGAAGTCGTGCTGCCGGAAGTCACACAGGCGCAGCCGCTGTCGATGACACCCGAGCTGATTATAAACATCATGCGGACAGGCAAGTACAAGATTGTGCAGGTGGAGATGGACGAACGTCAGCTCGGCAACGTCATTCGCGAAACCCACAGGAAAAATCCCCATCAGTCAGCCCTGATTCGAGGCGACGGTGAGGTCGCGCTGAAGCACGCCGTTCGCGTGATGGGGCTGTGTAACGCAGTCGGAATGGATTACCGAATTGCGGCATTGGAAGAACGATAACGCAGGACAGCCCGTTGAAAAAGTTCACTCACAATCCGAAGACTCTCGCAGCCGCGTCCGCCGGACTGGAGATTCTGCGCACCCGGAAGTTTGCAGTTGGCGTGGCGGTTGTTGTGCTGCTGGCCTTTGTCGTCTGGGTTGTGCCGAAACCGCGTGGCCGCGTTGTTCCTGTCGTCGGAACGGCGAGGTGGGCGGAGGCGAATACGCCGCGGCAACGGCAGATTGCGTGGACGCCGTCGATTGAACTCGCATCCGTCGTGCCGCCGGGCATGGCGGATGCGTCGCTGATTGCTCCGCGATTTTCTGATGGCGGGACGGTCCTGTACTTTACGCTGCGATCGCCGGACGGCCATGCCGATATCTACCGCAGTCGGCTGGATCATGGCGAATGGCAGACGGCGGAACCGGTGACCTCACTGAATTCATCTTCCGATGACATCGCTGCAATTCCCTCGGCGGACGGACGCCAGCTGTTTCTTTATTCGAATCGACCAGGCGGCACGGGCGGATTTGAGATC
>Ga0105044_10004577_pt1 | contig 18986 bp, 21 predicted proteins | sample MAT01_FD_78092 | JGI IMG/M metagenome (GOLD analysis project Ga0105044, IMG submission 78092) | Freshwater microbial communities from Lake Fryxell liftoff mats and glacier meltwater in Antarctica - MAT-01 | ecosystem: Environmental > Aquatic > Freshwater > Ice > Liftoff microbial mat | place...
AATCTCGCTAGGTGCCAGCACACCATCTTCCGCAACCGGACGAAGCGCTTCGCGGAAGGCATAGAGAGGGCTTGTGCCGATGTCTCCGTAGACCACGCCGACGGAGGCGATGGTCAGCGCGGCGAACGAGCTCTTGTGAGGGTGCGGTTCGCCCGGCAGCGGGCCGGTCGTCGCAGACGGAATGTCGGTCAAGATCGACTCATTTGCGGGCCGTATCCCCACGGCCAAGGATGCGGAAACTACGCCCAAGCTAACGAATGTCTACCGCATCGCAATAAATATCACGCTTGACGGAACCGCCGGAAGTAGGCTTGCACATTGGCGGTGAAGAGGTTCGGCTCCTCCATCGCCGCGAAATGACCGCCGCGATCCATCACCTGAAAATCGACGATGTTGTAGGCGCGCCTGGCCCAGCTTTTGGGTGTGATGGGGAGCGTATCGATCGGGTATTCGGCATAGCCGGTGGGAACTTCTACGCGCTCGCCGGGCTTCAGCCGCGCAGAGCCTTCGGCAGGACCGGCCTTGTAGAGCGTGTTGGCCGAATTGATCGTGTTGGTGAACCAATAGATCGAGAGCTGCGTGCAAAAGAGGTCGTGCGGGAAGCGCGCCTCCATGCCCTCGAAGGCGTGCCCCTTTTTTGTGTCGCCGAGGCGATTGTATTTGTCGGCGAGCCATCCAGCGAGTCCGGCCGGTGAATCCGCCAGCGCAAAGGCGAGGGCCATGGGCCGGGTCGACTGGATGGCGCGGTAGCCCTGCTCGGCGGCCCACCAGGCGTTCATCTCTTTGATCCACGCGCCTTCTTCCGGCGTCACCGGGGGCTGCGAGGGGTGCTTCAGATCGGGCCGCAGCGGCAGCATCGTGAGGTGGATGGCCTCGACGGCCTCAGGATGCTGAAGACCAAGCCGCGAGGTGACGAACGAGCCCCAGTCGCCGGCCTGCGCAAAGTAGGTGCGGTAGCCGAGCCCTTCGGACATCAGGGCATGCCAGAGCTCGGCCATATAGGCCGGACCGACGGGCGTCATGGGCTTGGACGAAAAGCCGAATCCGGGCAGCGAGGGCACGATGACATCGAAGGCGTCGGCCACGTCGCCGCCGAAGCGTTCGGGGTGGGCGAGCGGTTCGACCACATCCAGAAACTCGCGGAAGGTCGAGGGCCAGCCATGGGTGAGGATCAGCGGGCGCGGATTGGGGCCCGAACCCTTCTCATAGACGAAGTGGATGTCGTGGACAGTGCCGTCCGGGCCTTTGATGTCGGAGAGGAATTGCGGGAAGCGGTTGAGTTCGGCCTCCGCAGCGCGCCAATCGAATTTATCACGCCAATAGGGGATGAGGCGCTTCATATAGGCGAGGGTAGTGCCGTACTCCCAGGTTTCGTTGCCGTCGTTTTCGATGGGCAGGCGGACGTGGGACAGGCGATGGCGCAAATCGCGCCAGTCGGCGTCGGGAATTTCGATGCGGAAGGGCGTCACGGCGTAGCGGCGATCGACCCGCCGGCCTCCAGCCGGTTCAATTCGGCCTCGGCGGCGGCGAGTTTGTCCCTGGCGTCCTGCAGCGCGGCACCGGCTTTGGCTTCACCTTCGTCATCCATGATGATGCGGCCGTTGAGGTCGCCGACGCGGACGAAGTCTATGCCGTACTGGATGTCGTTCGATGCCGCGTCGCGCGAGGCAAGCGCGTCGACATTGCCGGGCAAAGTGAGGTCGGGCGTGACGAAGACAAATTTCGTCTCGCCTGCGGTGACAGCCTCGGCGAATTTGAAATCGAAGCGCTGCTCAATCCATGGTTTGCCGTCGCCTCTGGGGCCGATGGTCGCATGGAAGACGATTTCCTGGATAGCCTCGGACGTGTCGTTCTTCATGTTGAACGAGAAGAGCGGCGAGGCCTCGCCCGCCGCGCCGTCGCGCCAGACGAATTGCGGGTTGAGCAGCGAGATGGCGGTGAGGAAGCGCTCGGCCGACTTGGCGGCTTCGGCGGCTGTGCCGACAGCCTTCTCCGCCTCGGGGATGGTTGCCTGAAGGGCGGGGATGGTTTCCTCCTTCAGTGCCGTCACGAGCCGTGCACGGGCTAGGCCGATCACATCCTCGGCGGTTTTGCCGGCGAGTTCGCTTAAGGGCCAGCCCATCTCGACGGCGGCGTCGAACTCGGCCTTTTTGGCCGGATCGAGGGCCGCGCCGATGGCCGCGATAGAGGCCTCGGCAGTTTCCTTGGTGCTGCCGTCGATCTTGACGGGTCCGGCATCGCCGCAGGCGGCGAGCAGGGCAAGGGCGGCGGCGAGGAGAAGCGAACGCATTTTCAGTATCCAGCAGCTTTGGCGAAGGCGCGAATATCGTCGATCAGCATCTGAGGGCGTTCCAGCGCGGCGAAGTGACCACCCTCTCTCATGTCGCTCCAATGGACCACATTCATCATCCGCTCAACCAGAGAGCGGGGCGGCATCGGAATGATGTCGATGGGGAACCGCGCGAGGCCTATCGGCTTTTCAATGCGCGCGCCAACCGGAACCGGGGCGCCCGACTGGTCTTCGAAGAAGCCGCGATAGAGCCAAGTGGCGGTCGCAAAGGTGCCGGTCACCAAATAGATCATCACATTGGTGAGGAGCTGGTCCTTGGTGTAGGCGGCTTCCATGCCGCCATCGCGTAGGTCCGACCAGCCGTGGAATTTCTCGACGATCCAGGCGCACGCGCCGACCGGCGAATCCATCATGGCATAGGCGAGGGTCGAGGGCTTGGTGGAGTGGAGTCGGAAATAAGCGCCTTCCGCTTCGAAGAGGCCGGCCGCCTCCATGGCTTGGGCTTTTTCCTCGTCGGTTTCGGGCACAACGCCGGGCGCGCGCCAGCCGAGCATATTCAGATGCGCGCCGGCACAGACCTTGCCCTCATAGGCGAGCCATCCCGAGACGACGCTTCCCCAGTCGCCGCCCTGCGCGAGATAGGTGTTGTAGCCAAGGCTACCGGTCACCAGGGCATTGAAGTAGGTCGCGATTGTGCGCGGGCTAATCGGCTTTTCCGGCTTGCCGGAAAAGCCGTAACCGGGGAGCGATGGGACGATGACGTCGAAGCCGTCTTCGGCGTTGCCGCCGAAGCGTTCGGGGTGGGCGAGGGGCTCGACGAGCTCGAGAAACTCGAAGAAAGAGCCGGGCCAGCCGTGGCTGAGGATCAAGGCGCGGGGTTTGGACTGCGAGCCCTTTTCGTGGACGAAATGGATGTCGAGATGGCCGATTTTGGCTGTGAATTGTGGGAAGCGGTTGAGGCCGTCCTGGGCCGCCCACCAGTCGAAGCCGTCTTTCCAGTAGTCGATGAGGGCCGACATGAACTCGGGCGCGGCGCCATAGCCCCAGCCGCCGCCCTCAGGCGTATCTGGCATCTGGAAGGCGGCAACGCGCGCCATGATGGCGTCGATGCGTTCCTGGGCGATTTGAACCCTGAAGGGTTTGGGGGTGCCGGCTGCGAGGGTCATGCGAGGGGCTCCTGGGCCGGAATATTAAGGAACTTCACCCTAGTCTCAGCGCATATCCGCGATCAATCGGGGCTTGGTGCCGGGCTCCGGCGGGTGAATATTCAATTCAAATTTGAACTCTTACCAATCCTTAAGCGTGATGGGCCGAATGTCGCAGCAAGCGGTTGAAAAGCCCAAAGTCGTCCTTGTGGCGGCCTGTGCGCTGATCGACGGCGAGGGGCGGGTGCTTATGGCAGAACGCCCCGAAGGCAAAGAGCTCGCGGGACTGTGGGAGTTCCCGGGCGGCAAGGTCGAGGGCGGTGAAACCCCGGAAGAGGCGCTGGTGCGGGAGCTTCGCGAGGAGCTCGGCATCGAAGTCGATCCGGGTGCGCTCGAACCCTTCTCGTTTGCCAGCTACGGGTATGAGCGCTTCCATTTGCTCATGCCGCTCTATCTGTGCCGCCACTGGACGGGCAAGGCGGCGCCGATGGAGGGACAAAGAATTCGGTGGTCGACGTTTTCCGACCTTGAGGCCCTGCCGATGCCGCCGGCCGACAAGCCGCTGGTGGAGGCACTAAAGCGCAAGGGGGCGCCGGAGAGATGACGCGAGTGGTTCGGTTTCTAAAGGCATTTGGACGTGACACCTCAGGCGCCACGGCGATTGAGTATGGCCTGGTTGCGACCTTTATTTCGATTGCCATCATCGCCTCGGTGCAATCGGTGGGCGACAATCTGATTGCCAATTTCTACGACCAGATCGTCGCTGCCTTTAACTAGCCGCGCGGCTTCAACGCCTCGGTGAGGCTGATCTGCGCAGAGCCCGGCCTCAACGGCGTCTGCTGGCTCTCATGGGGCCGCCATCCTGTCATCGTGAGAAAATTGAATGTCGCCGGCACGCGGCCGTCCGGCTCGGCATAGCGGTCGCGGTAGAGCTGGAGCGCGCGGAGCAGCGTGCCGCGTTTGAGGAAGGTGCGGCGACGGTCGGTCAGCACGTTACTTTCGCCGGCCCCGCGCAGATCAGCCAGAAGCCTGATCGGCTCGGCGTAGCGCACAGTGAGTTTGTCCGCATCGGCGACCGGCAGTGCGAAGCCGGCGCGCTGAAGCAGCGAGCCGGCATCGCGTACATCGGCAAAGGGAAAGATGCGCGGGCTGAGGCCGCCGGCGGTTTCGATCTCGGCGCCGGACAGAGTGGCGCGCAGTTCGGCCAGCGTGCCGGCCCCGAACATCGCAGCGATGAAGAGGCCGTCGGGGGCCAGCGCCTCACGCGCCTGGATCATCGTGCCGATGGGATCGTTCTCGGCGTGGAGTTCGAGCAGGCTGACGATGAGATCGAAATTTTCGCCGCCGGGCGTGGTGGCGATGTCACCGATTTTTCCGGGCGGAAGCGCAGCAGTGATGGCGCTGCCGGCATCGCCGGTGATGCGGGCTCGGGCGAAATTGCGGTTTACGTCGAGGAGTTTTTCGGTGACGAGGCCGGCGGCGTGGGTGTGAAGAATGTCGTGATCGGCGAAGCGCGCGGCGAAGCGGGCGCGGCGTGCCTGGCGCAAAGCCGGGTCGAAGAGTCGCGGTGGACCGGCCTCGCTCATGCACAGGGAAGCGCTAGAGTGCGTGTCATTCTAGGAGGGATAGCGTGTCGATGGGCGCTCTGGCGAGGGTGAAAGGGGTGGTGGCGGATGCATTGTTTCCGCCGCAATGCCCCTCGTGCGGCGTGCCGACCGGCAGCCCCTCGGCGCTGTGCATGACCTGTTGGGAGGGTGCCGGGTTCGGTGAACCGGCCTGCCGGCGCTGCGCCTTGCCGCTGGAAAGTGAACTAAGCGACGAAACAGCGGAGTGTGCCGCGTGCCTTGCGCGGCCGCCGGCCTTCAGCCGGGCGCGGGCCGCGATGCGTTATGAGGGCGGCAAGGAGATGGTGCTGCGCTTCAAACATGGCGAGCGGACCGACTATACGCCGGCGTTTGCCGCCTGGTTGCAGTGGGCCGGAGCGCCTTTGCTGGCAGATGCCGAGCTGTTGGTGCCGGTGCCGCTGCATCGCTGGCGGCTGCTGGCGCGGCGGTTCAACCAGTCGGCGCTGCTGGCGAATGGACTGTCCGGCTTGAGCGGCGTGCCGTGCCTGCCGGACGCGCTGGTGCGGACAAGGGCGACGCCGCGCCAGGGCGCCATGGTTTCAGCGCGGGCACGGCGGCGGAATGTGCTGGCGGCCTTTGCGGTGCGGCCCGGTGCCGCCGAGGCGATTCGGGACAAGCGGATCGTCCTCATCGACGATGTGATGACCACCGGGGCGACGCTGGAGGCGGCGACGCGGACGCTGAAGCGGGCGGGCGCGGCGGATGTTTGCGCTCTGGCCCTTGCGCGCGTTGTGCGGGCCGGAGAAGCGCCTATATTCTGAATCACCATGAAAGATGTCACGATCTACACCACCGCGTGGTGCCCGTATTGCCACCGCGCCAAGGCGTTGCTGGACAAAAAAGCTGTGAAGTTCAACGAGATCGACGTGACCATGGACCGCAAGAAGCGCGACGAGATGGAAGCCAAGGCCGGCCAGCATACCGTGCCGCAGATATGGATCGGCGAGACCCATGTCGGCGGTTCGGACGATCTCCATGCGCTCGACCGGACCGGCAAGCTCGACGCGATGCTGGCGGCCTGACACATGGCGGGTATTTTCCGCGCGGCGCTCGTCCAGATGCGCTCCAGCGACAATGTCGCCGATAATATCCGTGACGCTTCAGCGATGATCCGCGAGGCGGCAGGCAAAGGCGCGCACTACATCCAGACGCCCGAGAACACCTGCCTGATGGCGCCGGATGGCGGCGCGAAGCTGAGCCTGACCTTTCCCCAGGATACCGACCCTGCGCTGCCGGCGTTCCGCAAACTCGCCGAGGAATTGGGCGTCTGGCTGCATATCGGCAGCCTGGCGATCAAGGTTTCGGAGACCCATGTCGCGAACCGCTCGTTTCTGATGTCGCCCAAAGGCGAGATCGTGGCGCGTTACGACAAGGTGCATCTGTTCGATGTCGACCTGCCGAACGGTGAGGTTTACCGCGAGAGCGCGACCGTCGCGCCGGGCGCAAACCTCGTCACGGCGGAACTGCCCTGGGGCAAGCTCGGCCTCTCGATCTGCTACGATCTGCGCTTTCCCCAGCTTTACCGGGTGTTCGGGCAAAGCGGGTGTTCCTTCATCGCCATTCCGGCCGCCTTCACCGAGACGACAGGGCAGGCGCACTGGCATGTGCTGCAGCGCGCCCGGGCGATCGAGAACGGGGCGTTCGTGTTTGCCGCCGCGCAGGGCGGCACCCATGCCAACGGACGCCAGACCTATGGCCACAGCCTGATTATCGGGCCGTGGGGCGAGATTTTGGCGGAAGCCGGGAAAGACCCCGGCGTCATCGTCGCCGATATCGATCCGGGCGCGACGGTGGCGGCGCGGGGCCGCGTTCCATCATTGCGCCATGATCGGGCGTTTGCCTGAAGTCATCGCGTGTTCATCGGGAACCGCGTAGGCTTGGCCCATGATCCGCTACGACCTCACCTGCCGCAAAGACCATCGCTTCGAAGGCTGGTTTGCCTCTTCGACGGCGTATGATTTGCAGTCCAACGGCGGCGAGATCGCCTGTCCGGTGTGCAATTCACGCAAAGTCGCCAAGGCCCCGATGGCCCCTTCGGTCGCCAGGAGCCCGTCGATCAAATCCGGCACCAAGGCCCTGACGCCGGGTGCGATGCGCGCCGCGCTGGTGGAACTGCGCCGTCATGTTGAAACGAATGCCGAGAATGTCGGTGACGGTTTCGCCGACGAAGCGCGCGCCATCCATCACGGCGAAGCGGAAGACCGTCCGATCTATGGCGACACGAGTACTGCGGAAGGCGAGGCGCTGGCCGAAGAGGGGATCAACGTTGCGCGCATTCCGTGGGTGCCGGTGGGCGACGCTTAGACTCTGCCGGCTCTGTTGCCGTGATCGTGAGTCCTTCGAGACGCAACCCTTTGGATCGCTCCTCAGGATGAGGAGGAGGGGTTGCTGCGGCCGGCCCCCTTCCGGCCTTTGGTCACCTTCCCCCGACGGGGGAAGGCCTTGATCCTGAGGCACATGCGCGATTTTTGACGTGCGCCCCTTCCCATTGGGGAGGGGCTGAAGCGCCCGCAACGAGGGACGCGCGGTGCCTCCTGTGACGCCTACGCCAGCCCCGATTCCAGAATGATGCGGGCCGGTTCGTAGCGCGTGGCGACGCGCTCAGCGGCGCCGGGCAGGGCGGCGACGCGGATGGGATCGCGATTATCTTCATTGTCGGCGAGTTTGACGCGGAGGATGGAGACATCGCGGCTAGAGGCCAGCGTGCCGATCCAGTCGAGATAGTCCGAGCCATCGGGGCGGGTGACGGCGCGGACGATGCGGATGGTTTCAGGCGTGACGCCGGCGGTGCGCAGCGAGGCTTCGGTCGCTTCTGTGTCTTCCAGACTGTCGTGGAGCCAGGCCGCGGCGACTTCGTCGGGCGTCGCATCGGGCCAGCGGCGCTGAAGGATGCCGGCGACGCGTGCCAGATGGGTGATGTAGGGCGCTCCGGCCTTGTCGGTCTGACCGGCATGGAGGCGTTCGGCGAGGGCCGGGATGTCGGGTTTGTTTACAGTCATCTCATCCTCGCAAGACATGTCGTGTTGGGGCGAAGTATGGCAAAGGGAGGCGGCTTCAGCGAGGCGACCAGATGTCCGACCCTTCCAATGCCGCCCGAGAGACTGGGCTTGAACTCATGCCGCGATTCGATGCGGACGGGCTGATAGCTGCCGTGGTGACGGACGCAAGCAACGGCGATCTTTTGATGGTCGCGCATATGAACGCGGACGCGCTGAAGCTCACCATCGAAAGCGGCGATGCCTGGTACTGGTCGCGCTCGCGGGGCGAGTTGTGGCGCAAGGGCGCGACGTCCGGGCATGTGCAGAAGGTCAGCGAGATCAGGATCGACTGCGATCAGGATGCGGTGTGGCTGAAGGTCGAGCAGAGCGGGCCGGCGTGTCACACGGGTGAGCGCTCGTGCTTTTATCGTGCGGTGCGGACGCCTGCAGGGACGCTGGAGCGGGTTTAGGTTTGCCCCCTCCGCCCCTTCGGGGCACCTCCCCCGCGAAGAACAGGGGAGGAAAGAGAGCGGCGTTATTTCGCGAGGAAGCCTTCGAGTCTTGCCCGGATGGCGGCGTCGGCTTCGGGGAGTTTGCCGGCGTTGCGGGCGTTGAGGGTGAGGCCGTAAGCGAGGCCGTTCTTCCAGGTCGCCTGCGGCACCTTGCAAATGTTGCCGAAGCAGGCGGCGGCGATGCGGCGGCCGTCGCTGGCGGTGTAGACGGCGTAGAAGTTTCCTTCGCGCGCCGCGCTGCCCTCGGTCGCTTCGATGACGAGCACTGCGGGGGTGAGCTGGCGTTCGGCATAGGCACCGTAGCGGCCCATCTCAGTCAGGGCGAGGGTGAGGGCGTCATCGCCTTCGGGGAGTGCGCCGAAGATTTTCTGCAGTGTGTAGAAGACGCCGTTGGTGGACGCATCGGGCGTGGTGCCGTCCTGGCGTTCGCGGATCGAGAGGCCGTCGAGGTCCGGCAGGCGGCCCCAGAAATAGAGGATGCTGGCCGGTCCATAGCGGACCTCGCCTTCGTCGACGCCGCAGGAGGCGGGCATGGTCTCAAAAGCCGTGCAGGGCATGTCGAGCTTGATGTCGAGGAGGCTGGCGCGATGGCGCAGGGCACCGACCTGTTCGACGTAGCCGCCGGCGCGGTCGAGGCCCCATTGTACGACCGGCGCAATGAAGAGGCTGGAGCCGGCCCAGACCGCAATAATGAAGAGGATCAGGCCATAGAAGCGCAGTTGCCGGCGCAGTTTTTTCCCAAAGCTCTCGGGTGGGGGCGGGGGCAAGTTGGAGCGCAGATTGGGAACGCCGCTCAAGGTTTCAGGCCCAGCATCATGTAGTTGACGCCTGTATCGGTGGAGCGGCTCCAGCGGTCGGCGATGGGGTTGTAGGTGACACCGACGAGGTCGGCGACCTTGAGGCCGCCCTCTTCCAGCGCGACGCGGATTTCCGCAGGGGTGAGGAACTTCGCCCAGTCATGGGTGCCGCGCGGGAGCCAGCGCAGAACATACTCCGCGCCGACGATGGCGAGGGCCCAGGCCTTGAAGGTGCGGTTGAGGGTGGCGACGATCATCATGCCGCCAGGTTTCAGCATGGCGGCGCACGAACTCATGAAGAGGCGGACGTCGGCGACGTGTTCGACGACTTCCATGTTGAGGATGATGTCGAAGGCTTCGCCTGCGGCTGCGAGGTCTTCTGCCGTGGTGGCGCGGTAGTCGATGGTGAGGCCCTGTTCGGCGGCGTGGGTGGCGGCGGTTTTTATGTTCCTGTCGGAGGCGTCGGCGCCGGTGACGGTGAAACCGAGGCGGGCCATGGGTTCCGACAACAATCCGCCGCCGCAGCCGATGTCGAGCAGGCGCAATCCCTCAAACGGTTTGCGCTGATTGCCGTCGCGGGCGAAGCGCTCGAGCGCCTTCTCGCGGATATAGGCGAGGCGTGAGGGGTTGAACTTGTGCAGTGGCTTAAACTTGCCTGTCTCGTCCCACCATTCTGCGGCGATCGCCGAAAACCGGCCGACATCCTCGGGATCGATGGTGGTTGCGGCGGGGGGGGCGTTCATGGGTGTCTATTTAGGTGGCGCAAGGGCCGGGCGGAAGGGCATAGGGCCATAGCTTTCCCTTGCCTCTCCGGCATGCGGCCTGTATCGCCATCGCGCCCTTCAACCCACCCCCAAATCAGCCGTTTCCCGCGTCCAAATGCCTGCCGCGTCCAAACCCATTTTGGTGATGAAGTTCGGCGGCACCTCGGTGGCCGGGATCGAACGCATCCGAAAAGTCGCCGCGCTGGTGAAGCGTCAGGTCGCGAACGGCTATGACGTGGCCGTGGTGGTCTCGGCGATGTCGGGGGAGACCAACAAGCTGGTCGGCTTCACGCGCGAGGCGTCGGCCCTCCATGACGCGCGTGAGTATGACGCCATCGCCTCGACCGGCGAGAATGTGACGGCGGGGCTGACGGCGATTGCGCTGGATGCGATCGGCGTGCCGGCGCGGTCATGGGCCGGGTGGCAGGTGCCGATCCAGACGGACGGGGTGCATGGCTCAGCCAGCATTCTCGATATCGGCACCGAGGGTATCAAGGATCGTTTCGCGCAAGGAATCGTCGCGGTGATTGCCGGGTTCCAGGGGATCAGCCCGGAGGGCCGGGTGACGACGCTGGGGCGTGGCGGCTCCGACACCAGTGCGGTGGCGCTGGCAGCGGCGCTGGGGGCGGCGCGCTGCGATATCTATACCGACGTCGACGGGGTCTATACGACCGACCCGCGCATCGTGTCGAAGGCGCGCAAGCTCGACCGGATTTCCTACGAAGAGATGCTGGAGATGGCCTCGCTCGGCGCCAAGGTGCTGCAGACGCGGTCGGTTGAAGTTGCGATGATCCACCGGGTGAAGACGCAGGTATTGTCAAGTTTCGACGACTCGGTCGGCGACAATCTGCCCGGCACGCTGGTGTGCGATGAGGACGAGATCATGGAGAAGCGCCTTGTCACCGGCGTCGCCTATAGCCGCGACGAAGCCAAGATCACGCTGGTGCGGGTGCCCGACAAGCCCGGCATCGCGGCGGCTATTTTTTCGCCGCTGGCCGACAGCGGCATCAATGTCGACATGATCGTGCAGAACGTCTCCGATGACGGGCGCACGACGGACATGACGTTCACCACCGGCAAGGCGGATTTCGACCGCGCCATCAAAGTGCTGAACGACAACGCCCCGCACATCGCGTTCGAGCGGATTTCGACCGACCAGAATGTGGTGAAGGTCTCGGTCATCGGGGTGGGGATGCGGACCCATGCCGGTGTTGCGCAGACGATGTTCCGCACGCTCGCGGAAAAAGGCATCAACATCCTCGTCATCTCGACGTCCGAGATCAAAGTGAGCGTGCTGATCGGCGCGGATTATACCGAGCTCGCCGTGCGCGCGCTGCACACCGCCTACGGACTGGACGCGGAATGAGTCTCACGCGGCCCAATTTTGGGAGCGGCTGATGGCCACGGCGGCCGGCAATCCCCGTCTGCTGCTGCGCCGCCTGCGCGACATCATGCAGGAGCGCACCAGTGCGCAGGATCGTCTGGATCGCCTCGTCACGCTGATCGCCAACAACATGGTGGCGGAGGTGTGCTCGATCTATCTCATGCGCGCGGGCGCCGAGCTTGAACTCTTCGCGACCGAGGGCCTCAACAAGGACGCCGTCCACAATGCCCGGCTGAAAAAGGGCGAGGGCCTGATCGGCGATATCGCAGCCAATGCCCGGCCGCTGAACCTGCCGGACGCGCAAAGCCATCCGAACTTCGTGTTCCTGCCGGAAACCGGCGAAGCGCCGTTCCAGAGCCTGATGGGCGTGCCGATCCTGCGCGACGGGCTCTGCCTCGGCGTGGTCGCAGTGCAGAACAAGATGCGCCGCCTCTATGACGAGGAAGAGGTTGAGGCGCTGCAGACCATCGCTATGGTGCTGGCCGAAATGGTCGCCTCAGGTGACCTCATTGCGCCGGCCGAACTGGAAGCGACCGGCATTCGCCGCGACCGGCCCTGGCGCGCAAAAGGCGCGGCCATCGTCGATGGTGTCGCCATCGGCGAGGTGGTGCTGCACGAGCCGCGCGTGAAGGTGGAGCGGCTGATCGCCGAAGACCCCGAAGCGGAGCGGCGGCGGCTCGATACGGCGATTGCGGCGCTGCGCTCCTCCGTCGACGAGATGGTCGATGCGGAGGACATGGACCTCCTCGGCGACACCAAGGAAGTGCTCGAAGCCTATCGGATGTTCGCGAACGACAGCGGCTGGCTGGCGCGGCTGCGCGAGGCGATCACGACCGGGCTGACCGCCGAGGCTGCCGTCGAGCGGGTGCAGAGCGAGACGCGCGCGCGGCTGATGCGGCACACCGATCCTTATTTGCGCGAGCGCGCGCACGATCTCGACGATCTCGCAAACCGCCTGCTGCGCCACATTGCGGGTCTCAGCGACACGGCGGCTGGTGCGACGCTGCCCGACAACACTGTTCTCGTGGCGCGCGCGATGGGTCCGGCGGAGTTGCTCGACTATGACCGCACCAAACTGAAAGCCATTGTGCTGGAAGAGGGTTCGCCGACCAGCCATGTGGCGATCGTCGCGCGGGCCATCGGCATTCCGCTGGTCGGGCGGATCGAGAATTTGCTCGACCAGGTCGATCCGGGAAACCAGATCGTCGTCGATGGCGATACGGGCGAAGTGCATCTGCGCCCCGGCCCGGAGGTTATTTCCGCTTACCGGGTGAAGCTGGAGATCATCGCCCAGCGCGAACAGGAATATGCAGCGGTGCGCGGCGAGCCGGCGGTCACGCTGGACGGGCGCGCCGTCTCACTCAATCTCAATGCGGGCCTCGCGGTCGATCTGCCGCATCTCGATGAGACGGGCGCGGCGGGCATCGGCCTCTTCCGCACTGAGCTGCCCTTTATGATTACCTCGCGCCTGCCGAGCCTCAAGCGCCAGACCGAGCTTTATGCCCGGGCTCTGGAAGCGGCGGGGGAGCGGCCGGTCGTTTTCCGCACGCTCGATCTCGGCGGCGACAAGGTGCTGCCCTATATGCATCTGGATGCGGAAGAGAATCCGGCGATGGGCTGGCGGGCGATCCGCATCAGCCTCGATCGGCCGGCGCTGCTGCGTTACCAGCTGCGCGCGCTGATCGCCGCAGCGGGCGGCCGGGTGCTCAACGTCATGTTCCCGATGATCGCCGAGGTCGCGGAGTTCGTGCAGGCCAAGGTGCTGCTCGATGCGGAGGTCGCCCGGGCGCGGCGTACCGGGCAGGCGCTGCCGTCGCAAATCCGGGCCGGGACGATGCTGGAAGTGCCCTCGCTCGGCTATTCGCTGCCGGCGCTGCTGGCGGTGGCGGATTTCATCTCGCTCGGCACCAACGATCTGATGCAGTTCTTCTTCGCCTCCGATCGCGGCAATCCGCGATTGGGCGACCGCTATGACTCGCTCAGCCCGGCTTTCCTGCGCTTCATCAAATCGGTGATCGACGCGGCCGCCATCGCCGGCAAGCCGGTTGCGGTGTGCGGCGAGATGGCGGGGCGGCCGCTGGAGGCGCTGGCGCTGGTGGGCCTCGGGATTTCGAGCCTCTCGATGCAGCCGCACGGCATCGGCCCGGTGAAGCAGGCGATCCGCAGCGCCGACAGCAACAAGCTGGCCGCCTTCCTCAACCAGCGGCTGGATGATCCGGGTCACTCGCTGCGGGCGGCGCTCAAGGCGTTTTGCGCGCGGCAGAATATCAATCTGGGCTGAGGTTCATGCGTCCCTAAGGATGAGGAAGAGCGAGCTTGTGGCCTTCCTCTTCCGGCCTGTCGGCCACCTTCCCCCGACGGGGGAAGGCCTACATTCTGAACGACCGCGCGGTGTTTCGTGTGAGGGCCTTCCCCCGTCGGGGGAAGGTGGGCAACGCCCGGAAGGGGGCTGCCACACGCGCCCGGCCTCTGCGAAGAATAAGCATGTCAGGCTAGTGGAACTTGCGCGATGCCTCATGCATTGCCACTTGCATCTCCACACACGGGAAGGAAACGCGATGTCCAAGATCACCTATCACGTCGTTCAGCATGATGGCGGCTGGGCCTACAAGGCGGACGGCGTATTTTCCGAGCCGTTCCCGACGCGCCGCGAGGCGATCGACGCCGCGCACCGGGTCGCCGCCGAGCAGCAGCTTACGGATGCCAAATCCGCTTCGATCTCGTGGGAAGACGAAAACGGCGTCTGGCATGACGAAGCCTCTCGCGGCGATGACCGCCCGATTACTGCGGTTGAGGAATAGGCTTGCGGCGCGGATTTCTGCGAATTGACGGCACTTGCGTTGCATCGCGGTGCCGGGCGGGTTTATGTGGCGGCGAAATTCCGTCCGGGTGGCCTTGGGGGCCGTCTGCCGGGCGCCTGAGAGCGCCCAAGTCAGGGTAAGTAACGCATCGTGTCGTCCGAAAACGGGCCGCAGCCGGGAAGCCGCCGCCTCAACCTGAAAGAAATCAAGGAAGCGCCGGGGATTTCCGACGAGAGCGTCGGGATGGAACTGCGTGCGATCCGCCTGCAGCGCGGCGAGAGCGTGGCGCAGATCAGCCAGGTGCTGCGGATCCGCAAGGACCTCGTCGAGGCGATCGAACATTCGCGGCAGGATTTGCTGCCCGGCCAGGCCTATGCGGTCGGCTTCGTGCGCTCCTATGCCGACTATATGCGGCTCGATACTGCCGACGTGGTGCGCCGCTACAAGGCCGAGCTCGCCATTCTGGAGCCGCAGCGGCATTTCTCCATTCAGGTGCCGGAGGAGGAGCATCGCTTCTCATTCATCTCGATCGGCATCATTCTGCTTTGCCTTTCCGGCGCGGTGGCGGGAGCGTGGTATCTCGCGGTGCAGGCAGGCTGGATCGGCGGGAGCCGTCCTCTTGGTCCCACGGTCGCTGAAGCACCGGCCGAGCCGACCGGCACAACGCCGCAACCGGATACGATGGAGCCAGGTCAGGCTGTGCCGACTACACCTGTCGTGACGGTGGCTCCGACACCGACGCCGGAGCCGACCCCTGCTCCGACCCCCGTGCTGCGTCCCGGCGGGATTGTTGCAGCTGCGCCGGGCGAGCAGCCGCAGGCGGCGACAGGCCGCGAGATGGGCAAGACCAACACCAATGCCCGGATCGTCTTCATCGCGCGCCGTGAGACGGTGCTGACCATCACCGGGCCGGACTCGCGCCAGCCCTACATCGCGCGCACGCTGGCCATCGGCGATTCCTACCGCGTGCCGCGCAAGCCGGACCTTGTGATGCAGGCGAGCGATGCCGGGGCGCTGGACGTGATGCTGGACGGCGAATTCATCGGCCGGGCGGGCGCTGACGGCGTGCCGATCACCGACTTCACACTGTCGGCGTCTGCTTATGGCGCGGCCGATCTGCCTGAGCCGACGGCGGCGCCGACGCCTGCGCCGACCGCTGCACCGGAGCCTGTTCCTGTTCCTCAGCCGACTGCGGCCCCCACGCCCGCCCCGACTCCGTCGCCGGCGGGCGAAGCACCCAACGAGTGAAGCGGCGATGAGCGCAATCCGCCCCTATCGTACGATCATCCGCCGCGTCAGCCGCAAGATTCGTGTCGGCGCGGTCGAGGTCGGCGGCGACGCGCCGATCAGCGTGCAGTCGATGACTAATACGCTGACCTCGGATGCCGGGGCGACGATCCGTCAGGTGAAAGAGCTGGAGGAAGCGGGTGCGGACATCGTGCGCGTTTCGGTGCCGGACGAGGAGTCGACCAAGGCGCTGAGGTCGATCGTGCGCGCCGTGCGCGTGCCGATCGTTGCCGACGTGCATTTTCACTACAAGCGCGCCATCGAGGCGGCCGAGGCGGGGGCTGCGTGCCTGCGCATCAATCCCGGTAATATCGGCTCGGCGGAGCGGGTGCGCGAGGTGGTGAAGGCGGCGAAGGATCACGGCTGTTCGATGCGGATCGGCGTGAATGCGGGCAGTCTGGAGCCGGAATTGCTGGAGAAATATGGCGAGCCGTGCCCCGAGGCGATGGTGGAAAGCGCGCTCAACCACGCCCGGATTCTGGAAGATAACGACTTTCGCGAGTTCAAGATTTCGGTGAAGGCGTCGGACGTGTTCCTGGCGGTCGCGGCCTATATCGGCCTGGCAGAGGCGTGCGACTATCCGCTGCATCTGGGTGTGACGGAGGCCGGCGGGATGATTCCCGGCACGGTGAAATCGGCCATTGGGATCGGTAGCCTGCTGTGGGCGGGGATCGGCGATACGATCCGCGTGTCGCTGTCGGCGGACCCGGTGGAGGAAATCCGGGTCGGGTTCGATATTCTGAAGAGCCTTGGCCTGAGACACCGTGGCGTGAATATCATTTCGTGCCCCTCGTGCGCCCGTCAGGGTTTTGACGTCATCAAGACAGTGCAGGTGCTTGAAGAGCGCCTGAAACACATCGCGACGCCGATGTCGCTCTCGATCATCGGCTGCGTGGTGAACGGTCCGGGCGAAGCGACCCAGACCGATATCGGATTTACCGGGGGCGGTTCGCTCGGCAAGGGCACCGGCAGCCACGGCATGATCTATCTGGGCGGCAAGCAAGCCTACAAACTGCCGAACGAAAATCTCATCGATCACATCGTGGCGCTGTGCGAGCAGAAGGCTGCCGAGATCGAAGCCACGCGCGGCGCGGCTTAGATACCGATCATGTTGCCTGCCGCGCAGATCGACCGCATTGCCGCGCGCTTCGAGGAGATCGAAGCGCAGCTTTCGGCCGGCCATGGCGACATGGTCAAGCTGTCGAAGGAGCGGGCGCAGCTGAAGCCCGTCGCCGAAGCGCTGGGTGAATACCGCGCGGCAGAGGACGAGCGCGCTTCGCTTGAGCTTATAGCGAGTGACAGCGACGCCGAGATGGCGTCGATGGCGCGGGACGAGCTGCAGGCGCTGAAGGAAAAGCTGCCCGAGCTTGAGCGGGGGCTGAAGCTGTTGCTGATCCCGCGCGATGCGGCAGATGAGGGCAGCGCCATTCTGGAAGTGCGCGCCGGGACGGGCGGCGCAGAGGCAGCGTTGTTCGCGGGCGATCTGGTGGCGATGTATCGCCGCTATGCCATGCTGCAGGGCTGGCGGGTGACTGTGATGTCGATCAGCGAGAGCGATCTGGGCGGCATGAAGGAAGCGATCCTGCTGGTCGAAGGCGCGGGCGTTTTCGCGAAGCTGAAATTCGAGAGTGGCGTGCACCGGGTGCAGCGGGTTCCGCAAACGGAAACGCAAGGGCGCATCCACACGTCGGCCGCGACGGTGGCAGTGCTGCCGGAAGCCGAGGACGTGGAGATCGAGGTGAAGGAGAGCGATCTTCGCATCGATGTGTACCGTGCTTCGGGGGCCGGCGGTCAGCACGTCAACAAGACGGAATCGGCGGTGCGCGTGACGCATTTGCCCACGGGCGTGGTGGCGGCCTCCCAGGAAGAGAAGTCGCAGCACAAGAACAAGGCGATCGCCATGAAGATGCTGAAGGCGCGTCTTTACGATGCCGAGCGCCAGCGCGTCGACAATATCCGCGCGGCGGATCGCAAGGACCAGGTGGGCTCGGGCGATCGTTCGGAGCGCATCCGCACCTATAATTTCCCGCAAGGCCGTGTGACCGATCACCGGATCAATCTGACGCTCTACAAGCTGGACCGGGTGATTGCCGGCGACGATCTAGCTGAGCTGGTGAACGCGCTGGGCGAGCACGATCAGGCGGCGCGGCTGGCGGCCCTCGACGGGCAGGCGTGACACGCGCGGCCGATTTGATCGCCAGGGCGGCGATGCGGCTGACGATGGCGGGTCTGGAAACGCCGCAGCGCGAGGCGCGCCTTTTGCTGGCGCATATTCTGGAGACCGAGGCGACGGCGCTGGCGCTGAATGGCGACCGGGATGTCAGCATCGACGAGGCCGGGCGGTTCGCCGAGGCTGTCGAACGGCGCGAGGCGCATGAGCCGTTTGCCTACATCACCGGCCGCCGCGATTTCTGGACGCTGGAGCTGGAGGTCTCGCCTGCAACGCTGATCCCGCGTCCCGATACCGAGACGCTGGTGGAGATGGTGCTGAAGATCGCCGGGCATCCCTCGGCGCCGATCAACATCGTGGATCTGGGGACCGGGACCGGGGCGATCCTGCTGGCGCTGCTGAGCGAATTGCCGCGGGCTGAAGGGTTCGGGGTCGATGTCAGCGACGGGGCGCTGGAGATCGCGCGGCGCAACGCCTTGCGGGCGGGCCTTGGGAACCGGGCGCGGTTCGGGATTTCGAGCTGGTGGAGCCACGTGAACGGCACGTTCGATCTGATCGTCTCGAACCCGCCCTACATTCCCAGCCGGGAGATTGCCGGGCTGGACGCCGATGTGCGCGATTTCGAGCCGCATCTCGCGCTGGATGGCGGGCCGGACGGGCTTGGCGCTTACCGGGCCATTTTGTCGGGCGCGGCGGCCCGGCTGAGCGAAAACGGGGTCGTTGTCGTCGAGGTCGGGGCGGGTCAGGCGGGCGATGTGGCGGCGATGATGCGGGCCTCAAGCCTCCCCTTCACGGCGATTCGGGCCGATCTGGGCGGCCATGAGCGGGTCGTGGCGGGGGCGAGGTCGGCGCAAGCTCTTCGGGATGCTGCACATTTTCCTGTTGGACGGACGCGCGAAACCGACTAAATTCATCGGCAGGGGAAAGGCCGGACGTGGCCGCGTATCCTGCCAGTGCTTAAAAGCACCGGCATAAGGCGCAGCCGAAACGCGACCGGCCCTAACAACAGCACCAACGACCGCTGGACAGGATTTGAGCCCGAATGCCGCTTTGCGGCTATCGGCTCGAGGACAGCGCGAGAGGCTGATGCACCCCTTATGTCATTGATAGAGGAGAGAGTGCCTTGAACATGAGGCCTCAACAGGGTGGTTTCAACAAACGCGGCCGTAACCGCAACCGCAATAATGGCGGTGGTGGGGGCGGAGGCGGTGGTGGCGGCGGAGGTGGCGGCGG
>Ga0105044_10004578_pt1 | contig 18984 bp, 18 predicted proteins | sample MAT01_FD_78092 | JGI IMG/M metagenome (GOLD analysis project Ga0105044, IMG submission 78092) | Freshwater microbial communities from Lake Fryxell liftoff mats and glacier meltwater in Antarctica - MAT-01 | ecosystem: Environmental > Aquatic > Freshwater > Ice > Liftoff microbial mat | place...
GAACTGAAGCGCGGAAACGATGTGCTGGTAGTAGGTCTTGGTGTTCTCGCCATGGATGGCGTTCACGTGAGCGCCGAAATCCTTGACGAGGCTGGCGGCCACATCATCCTGAGTCGACAGGGGGTTCGAGGCGACCAGCATCACTTCCGCGCCACCCGCTTGCAGTGTGCGGACGAGGTTGGCCGTCTCGGCAGTCACATGCAGACATGCCGCCATGCGCATGCCGGTCAGAGGCTTGTCCTTCGCGAACCGCTCGCGGACGCGGGTCAGCACTGGCATGTCCTGGTCGGCCCAGAGAATCCGCTTCTTGCCCTTCGGGGCAAGCTTCATGTCGGCAACATCCGAGAGCTTACTGGCCATGCAATCAGTTCCTTGGTTCAGATAAAGAAAGCCCGTCAGTCCGGGGCTCCACCCCGATCCACAGGCCATGAGATCATTCAAGTTTTGTAGCGAACCCGCTGCCGAACGGCGAGGCGATGCAGCGACTCGCCATCACTTCGATTCAACATTGCTTACCGATTCGGCCACCCCTCGGCGTTGCAACCGTTGCGGCCGGTGCATTCACCATTGGCTCGGCCTCAAACTCGATGCCGAATGCCAAGTTTCAGTTTGACGCAGACTCGCCGCAGATTTACCATTTATCCCAGATACCCTCACTGCTGACCATTAGCGCATTTGGAGATGATCGCATGTATAGTCTAGTCCTCATGGCGGCCATGACGACGACGCCCGAGACTGCCGGTTTCGGCGACACTTGGGCCAAGCATTGCTTCTGGGAAAGCTGCCTTCCGGCTCGTTACGGCTGGGTGGCATGCGGGCCGGGCTACCATGCCTACTATCCCGCGTCGTACACCAGCTGCTGCGGATTTGGCGGTGGACATTCCTTCCATCATCACAATTCGTGCCACGGCTGCTACTCTTCGTGCCACGGCTGTTGGGGCCAAGGCCACGGTTGCTGGGGCCAAGGCTACGGCGGCGGTTGCGGTTCGAACCACGCCTGCGGCGGCGGCTACTACAACTGTTATGGCGGCGGCGGACAGAACATCTTCAGCGGCATCGGTTATGCCGGCTTCGGTGCGTACGGCAACTTTGGCAACTACGGAACAGTGCCGGTCTACGGTGCGCCGTACGCCATTCCCAACTACGGCACGCCAGTTCAGGCCGAGCCCCGGATGATCGAAGCCAGGCCTGCCGACGTGAAGCCGATTGAAGTGAAGCCGATTGAGATCAAGCCGATCGAGATCAAGCCGTTGAAGACGCAGGCGGAACCGGCCAAGGCAGCGGTCATCGTCCGCGTGCCGAACGGAGCCAAGGTGTACATCGACGGCAACCTGATGCACAGCACGGCGGCCGAGCGTACCTTCACGACGCCGGCCATCGAGCCGGGCAGCAACTTCTACTACACTGTCCGCGTCGTTGTCGAGCAGAACGGCAAGCCAGTGGAAGACATTCGCAAAGTGTCGGTCCGCGCAGGTGAAATCAGCCGGCCCGACTTCGACAATCTGTTCGACCGCATCCGCCCCGATGACCGGACGATTGTCGATTCGAATCGCAATCCGGTAAAGTAAACGCGACACCGCGAACAGCGAACAAGAGCCGCGCATCCAAATGCGCGGCTCTTCTCATTTCAGCAGTTTCACTGCCTCTGTCGGGCAGACCAGCACGCACACATTGCAGCTGAGGCAGTCGCCGGGCCGGGGCAGCCATGGGCCGCGCTGCCCGCGCATCGCCAGACAGTCAGCGGGGCAGAGTGCCACACAGCGGCCGCAGGCGGTACAACGAGTGGGATTCAGCACTGGCAGTTCACGCATCGCGTTCGATTGCCTCCGCCATCAGACCCGCGGCCAGGTCCTCCACCATCGACGGCATGTGCGGCGGAAAGATGACGGCCGTCGCGCCCAGATCGTACGCCAGCCCTGCGATCAGCGCACGCTGGGCCGGGTTGTCGTGCTTCTCTTCGCAGAAGAGGCAGACCGCACATGCTTCCGCCGCACGCGTCAGCAGAGCCAACGCACCGCTCAAATCTTTCTCCGCCTTGAGCAACAAGACGGCCGGTCCAGCTTCATTCAGGATTGTCATGCACGCATCCGCCTGCCGGCATTCGCGCACCAGCCAGCGATGTTCGCGTGCCAGTTCGTGCACCTGACCGGCCAGGGCTCCATCACGCTCGACGATGATCAATTTCGGTGAGTTCATGACGGCGTGTCCTCACCGATTTTCAATGTCTCGATTCTGCGAAGCAACCTCGCCCGCGGCACGTTCAACCGTTCAGCCGCATCGGCTTTGTTGCCTTTGGCCAGCCGCAGCGCCTCGGTAATCAAGCGGCGTTCTACTTCTTCCAGCACGGTGTCAAGTGCCGGCAACGGCCTTTGCGGCAGCAGCGGAGTCGGGACGCGCAGCACCAGCGGCAGGTGCTGAACTTCAATTCGCCCCGCTCCCGCGGTACGGGCGGCATCGCGCAGCACGTTCGCCAGTTCACGAATATTGCCCGGCCATGCGTGCTGCCGCAACATTGCCAGCGCTTCGGGCGAAACGGCTGGTCCGCCCATCGGCAATTGGCGGATGATCTCCGGCAAGTCGCCGAGGCGATCGCGCAATGGCGGCAGGTCGATGGTCAACAGTCCGAACGCGACGCGGAAGCGATCAATCAATCCGGTGGTTGTCGAAGAGGCAACAATGACGCGCGGCGGGTCGTCCTGCTCTTCAAACCAATCGACGATCTCCGCCTGAAGGTCGGCGGGCAGTCGATGCGGATGTTGCAGTAAGACGCTGCCGGGTGTTGATGCCGGGGTGCCGAACAACATCGTGCGGATCAGGAACGGCTGCAGCCCGGCGGCATCGATCGGCAGCCAACTCCGATCGCGCGTTGTGCCGTTGAAGTGGATGATGCGCGCCAGCGTCCGCTTGCCCGTGCCCGGTTCGCCGTTGATCCAGACGGGGCAGCGGAGCCCGGCCGCAAGGCGGGCCTTGGCGTCGACCTGCTGCATCGCCGATGTTTCGCTGACCAGCAGATCGAACGACCAGCGGGCAATCGCCTCCTGCCGCAGCGTGATCAATGCCTCCGACAGGCCGGTCGCCGGCGCGCTGGCGCGGGGTGCTTCAACATCAATGGGGTGGATCAGTCCGATCGTGGCCACATGATCGGTCGCCGTATGAATGGGCACGAACGTGACATCCCACCACGGCGGGCCGGCCTTTGCGGGCGGCGCCGGGCGACGGACGATGCGCGTGCGTCCCTCGCCGATCTCCGGGGGTGGGGCCAGCGCCTGCAACAGCAGGCGCATCGGCTGCGTCCCCTTCTTTTTCAGGGGGCGACAAGCGAGACCGCGGACGCTTGCAGCGGACTTGCCGGTCAGCGTTTCCCACGCGGGATTGACGTAGCGGATCTGCCCGCGCCGGCTCAGCAGGAAAACCGGGTTGCGGGCATGGTGAAAAAGGGTGCTCCAACTGCCGGCCGGTTCTGCCGGTAGATCGTTCACCGCAGGGGAATCGGGCTCGCTCATGGGAGCAATCCGCGGGGAATCAGACGAGTGAGGACAGGGCATACAGCGCGAAGCCGATGCCGAACAGGAACAGCGACATCCGCAGACCCCAGCGGAACGCCTCGCGGAAGATCATCGACCAATTGTCGAAGCGCGTCGCGCTGTAGACGATGCTGACGACAATGATCAGGATGGGCAGATGCCAGTAGATGCTCATGAATCGGCCACGACTCAGATGGTCGCGGTTTCCTTTTTGGGAGAGGGAGTCGACTCGTCCTTGACCATGACTTCGCGGAACGCGGGGCCGGCAATCGCATCGTAGATTACCAGGATGTTCAACACCCCTGCAATCACTGTGTAGACCCAGCCGAGATCCCACGTCTTGCTTTCTTCACGCTGCAGTCGGTTGATCTCGTCACTCGACGGGGCTCGCATCATCCGGCCCAGGGCAGGGCCTTCGTCCTTCTTCTCATCGAAGTTGATGTACTGCCAGATCGCAGGCCACGCGGCGATGCCGATGAAGAACTGGCCCACGAAGTGCGGCCGATGGTAGAGATCGTTGCCGAACCGCGCCAGCGGGGAACTGCCATCGCGGGCGTCGATCAGGAACACGTTCTTGCGCTGGCCCAGGTTCCAGCCGTAGAAGAACAACGCATACAGCGCGACGAAGAACACCAGCCCCTTGGCGACCCGGCCCTGCTTGATCTGCCCCAAACCGGGGATTAGATAGCTCAACAACCCCGCAAGGAAGTCGAGCTTCACCGGCGGAATCGGCGTCGGGCCGGAGTTGACGGCTGTCGGTGGCATCGCGAGCCCTGAGAATCGTTGGAAGCCCGTTCAACAGGGCATTCGTTCGTCGGCAATCAATCTTAGCAACTTCAACGGGTGGTTCAATGACGCGAAGGGGCATGCCGCGCGTTTAGCCGCGACGCGCAGCGGAGCGTTTGAGTCCGCGCTCCGCTGCTAACCTCAAACGGTGAGAAACCGATCGCGCCCTGCGATTGCCCATGAGCCGATCACTTCGCCGCGTTCAATCACGGTTGCCCGTTGATGCATCGCGCAGGTCGGGCAGATGTGCGTCGGGATGGCGAAGACCACCTGCCCCGGCAGCATCGCGCTCGGTGTTGGCGTCTCGATCACCAGGTGTTCCTCGTTCTGCAGCAGGGCCGTGTACTCGGGAACATCGAGCAGAATGAGCCGCTTGCCGGCGGGCGGGTCGCTGGCGACCGCCTTGTAGCCCAGGTCGAGCGTGACCCGTGTTGGCGATGGCCGGGAGACGACGCGCGTAATCAGCAACGCGGCGGGCTTCAGCCCGGCCAGATCCTTGAACTTTGACCCATAGCCGTTGTCGTGCAGCACGAAGGTGCCGGGCGACAACTCGAGGTCCGGGAGGTTCTTCGCCGCCCAGAGGGTGAACGTCGGCGTACCGCCGCACACTAATCGGGGGACCGCGGTGCCGGAACGCTCGACCGCTTCACGCATCGCGAGCACCGGAGCCAGCAACTCGTCCACTGCTTGCCCGCGTTCATCAAGCGATTCCTGATGATTGTGCCCGTCATAGACATGGAAGCCATCGGCCCGCAGCCCAGGCGTCTTCGCGATCAGGCGGTACAGATCGGCCGCCGCCGCGCCCGGCGGGATGCCCGTGCGGTGCTGACCGACATCTAGGTCAAGGACTACATCCAGCGTGCGGCCCGCGGCCGACATCGCTTCGCCCAAGGCCGCGACACCGACCGGATGATCCGCCAGCACGGAGAAGCGCACCGCGGGATACTTCGCTATCAGCAGCGCCAGGCGGCCTACGTTGGGGCCGACAATCGGGTAGCTGATCAGCACGTCGAGAGCCCCGGCGTCGGCCAGCAACTCCGCCTCGGCAATGGTGGCGGCCTTGTGTTTGCGGATGCCGGCAGCGATCTCCAGGCGCACGATTTCGCGCGTCTTGTGCGTCTTCACGTGCGGCCGCAACCGCTCCGCGGAGCCGGCAATGCGGATCACCTCGGCGATGTTCGCCTCGATGATCTCCTTGAAGAAGATCAGCCCGGGAGAGAAGATCGACCCGGAGTCGCGGATGAAGTAGGATGGGTTCATATGTGTGGCATAGCCTGACCGGGGGCGAGCGTCCAACGGTAACATACCGCGGAACGGCTGCCAACGATTCGCGGGTGCCGGGTACCTGAGTACTTTGCACGCCCAATGATGACGTCAACTACTCCGCCTGTCTCACTTCTCTGCCACCCGACAGGAGACTCGCGCCAAAACGTGAGACTCGCGCCCAAACCGTGAGACAGTCGCAGCATCAATTGATTGGCAGTCAAGGCTGGCTTTCCGGCCACTTTCAGTCGAACTCGGTCCGCGAATCTCCTTGCACCCGCACACCGGCGCGATACGATCAACCGGCACCTGACAAGGAGTTCCGCCGATGCGATTCGTTCCTCTCCTCCTGCTTCTCACTGCTACCGCCGCTCATGGTCAGGATTACTCGCGCGGCGAAGCGATGATCGAGGACTACTTCCGCAAGCAGGCCGCGCAGATCGGCAATGACAAGCTCAACAACTGGACGAAGCACGAATGGGAGCGCAACCGCCCCGAACTTCACCGCCAGTTGATGGAGATGCTCGGCCTCGACCCGCTGCCCGCCCGCACCGATCTGAAACCCGAGATCACCGGCAAGCATGAAGCGGCCGGCTACACCGTCGAGAAACTGACCTTCCAGTCATTCCCCGGCCTGTACGTCACGGCCAACTTTTATCTCCCCAGGCCGTTGCCGAAGGAGAAGCTGCCGGTCGTCCTGTACGTGTGCGGGCATGGCAACATCGTCAAGAAGATCGACGGCACGGAAGTCTCGTTCGGCAGCAAGGTGAAGTATCAGCATCACCCGGCCTGGCTGGCTCAGCACGGTTACGCGGCCCTGATTCTGGATACGCTGCAACTCTCCGAGATCCCGGGCATCCATCACGGGACGCACCGCTACGGCATGTGGTGGTGGCACACTCTCGGCTACACGCCTGCGGGGATTGAATGCTGGAACGGCATGCGGGCGCTCGACTACCTGGAGACGCGGCCCGAGGTCGACATGAAGCGCGTCGGCCTGACGGGCCGATCGGGCGGCGGGGCCTACTCCTGGTACATCGCCGCGGCCGACCCGCGAGTGCAGTGCATCATCCCCGTGGCCGGCATCGCCGACCTGCAGGCCCATCTGAATGAAGGTTATCCGGGACCATTGCAAAAGGGCGTGATCGCCGGGCACTGCGACTGCATGTTCCTGGTGAATACCTACCGCTGGGACTTCGCCAAGGTCGCCGCCCTGTGTGCCCCGCGCCCGCTGCTGCTCGGCAACAGCGACAAGGACCCCATCTTTCCCGTCGAAGGCTACCGCCGTTTGGCCAACCAGGTGAAGTCGATCTACGCAGGCTATGGCAAGTCGGAGAACTTCCAGCTTCTCGAAACAAAGGGTGCACATGTCGACACCCCCGAACTGCGCGAAGGAGCCTTCCGTTGGTTCAACCGCTGGCTGAAGGATGAAAAGGGACAGATTATCGAGGACAAGTTCACCCCGGTCGAACCGGAGGACCTGAAGGTGCTGTCGCGCATCCCTGAAGCGGCCATCAACGATCGCATCCACGATTATTTCATCAAGCCCGCCATCGTCGATCTGCCAAAGTCCGAACAGGTGATGCGTGAATGGTGGCCGGGCCAGAAGGCTGCTTTGCACGAGGCGTTGAAGTCCAAGGTGTTCCGCGGCTGGCCGGGCGAACCATCGAAGCTGAACCTGAAGCCCGCAGGCGATCGCACCATCGACGGCGTCCGCCTGCGTTCATGGGACTTCACCAGCGAGGAAGGGATCGAACTGCGGCTGCACCTGATGACGGCCGGCCGTACGGCGAAGCCGACGCTTGTCGTCCTCAACGCACTCGATGAACCGGACTGGGCCACCTGGTGCGCCGACCTGGGCCCCGAGTTCGCCGACATGCTGCGGGCTGACCCATCAATCAAGCGGGATGATGCGAAGTTCAAGCAGAACCAGCGCGTGATGGACCGCCTGGGCTGGGCATTCGCAGCGGTCTGCCCGCGCGGCATCGGGCCGACGCGTTGGGCCGCACCGGGCAGCCCGAACGACATTCAGATGCGCCGGCGCTTCGCGCTCGTCGGGCAGACACTCGATGGCCAGCGCGTCTGGGACGTGCGACGCGGGCTGAGCGTGTTGCGCGCACAGCCGAACTTGAAAGGCACGCCGCTGTGGCTGCAGGGGAAAGCCGACATGGCCGGCATCTGCCTGTATGCGGGGTTGTTCGAACCCGATGTGGCGCGCATGGACCTTTGGAACCCGCCGACGTCGCACAAAGAGGGGCCGATCTTCCTGAATGTGCGCAAGTACATGGAAATGCCGCAGGCGCTGGCCCTGGCCGAGAAGCAGCAGGTACGGCTCTATGTCAGGAGTGCCGACGCTGCCAAAGAGTGGGACTGGCCGATGCAGTTGCAGAAGGCGCAGGGCGGGAAGTCCTTGCAAATCCGCGTCGTGGGCGATTGAATACGGATGGTTGTGTTGGCAGAATGTTCCGTTTCAAATGTTCGAGAACCCCATGTCCGACGAAGCACGAGAACCGCATGGATCCAGCCACGCTCCCGCCATCCCGGCGGCTGGCCTGCCGGCGCAGAACCTGCGCATCGACCTGAACGCGGCCAACCTCACGACCACTTATACGAACTTCTTCCGCGTCACCGGCACGTTCGAGGAGTTGGTGATCGACTTCGGCCTGCACACCGGCACGATCCAGCCCGGCGGTCCGGAACCTGTGAAGATGTCGCAGCGGCTGGTGCTGAGCTACGCGACCGCGAAACGGCTGATGGCCGCGCTGCAGGTGGCGATGGCACGGCATGAACAGGTCTTCGGCCCGGTGGAAGTCGACCCGCAGAAACGCGCCCGTAAACCCGTGTGAGGTACCGCCGATGAGCAACGCACGCTGTGGCAGTTGTTCGGCCGATCTGTCGGTCGGCGAACTGGACGATGGTTGGTGCAGCGCCTGCGGCAAGGCGATCGCGGGGTTCGTCTATCGTGAAGCGGGATTGAAGGGGCGGAAAGAGAAGGCGCTGCCGCGTGCCCAGAAGACGGCGACGCGCCTGGAAGCACCGTCCGCCGATCCGGACGATGCCCCGGCCAAGTGGCAGTTGGCGTTGATCGGGGCAGCGATGGTGGGCATCGCCGTGGTCATCGTGCTGGCGTTTCTGTAAGCGCGGGATCACTCGACATGATGCCGATCGTTCCAAAGGCGAATCACCGGGTCGTGCGGTGGGTGCTCGAAGCCGAGGATGCTGACGCTGGCAGTGCCGAGGAACAGCTTTTCCCCCATCGCCACGGGTGAACCGAGAAATCGCGAAGCAACCACCCGCAGGATATGTCCGTGGGCGAACAGGATCACGTTGCCGTCCAGCGAGTTGACGCGACCCAGCAACTCGTCGACCCTCGCTGCAACCTGATCGGGTGACTCACCACCGGGGCAGCCGTCGCGGAACAGGTGCCAGCCGGGGGCCTTCTGGCGAATCTCAACCGACTTCAGGCCTTCATAGCTGCCATAGTGCCATTCGAGCAGGCCGGGCTCGTCGCGCAGTTGACCGCTGTAGCCGGCGATCTCGGTCGTGCGCTTCGCGCGTTGCAGCGGACTGGTGAGCACATGCGCGAACGTGATCCCTTTCAGGCGCTCGCCGAGTTTCAATGCGTCCGCTTCGCCGCGGATCGTCAACGGGATGTCGGTCCGGCCCGTATGCCGACCCGACAGGGCCCACTCAGTCTCACCATGGCGGGCAAGGTAAACAGCAGTCGGCATGTTGATGTCACCATCGGCGTTCATCGATCGATCAGCAGCATATCCGCGATATCCAACGGCAATTCGATGACAAGGTCATTGCCCTCACTCTTCGCCGTCAGCGTCCCGCGTTCGACGCTGCGGACTTTCACGGCCGGGGCCGCATCTCGGATGCGCACGGTCAGTTTAGCGATCGGCTTGCCTGTGTAGTTCATCAACGGCACAGCGAGTTTGAAAGGCTTTCCGTCCTTCATTGTGTCGATGCAGGTCGTCTCGACCAGCGGTTCGCTGCATTCGACCGGCAGCGTGTTCGAGGTGCCGGTGACGAGTTTCCGCAGGCCAGGGTCCATGGTGGTTGGCAGCCGATGCGCGAAGGCCGCATCGGTCGAGCCGCGGTCGACCGGCGCGGGCGGCAGGCCGCTCTTCAGGTACGCCTGCCCCGGCAGAAAGCCCCACAGCCGGGTTTCGCCTTTACCGAGTGCCCTGCGTACCAGGGCGGGCTTGCCGTCGCGGAATTTGCCATCGACGACGCCGTCGGCCGCTTCCAGTTGCTGCTTCCAGACGATGACGGGAATGCCCTGCATGTCGTCGATCGGTTCATACAGCGGCAGATCCTGCTTCGTCAGGAACGGCGTGTTCTCCTTCAACAGATATTTGCTGATCAACAGCGGGTCGGTCGTCAGCTTCTGGCTCTTCAGGCCGTAGAGAGCCAATGCCTCGGGGTTCTCCTTGCGGAACTCATCAATGCAGCCGCCGCCCGCATGGGCGACGAGGGTACCGCCCGCTTCCACCCAGTTCTTCAAGGCCCTCACAACGCTGCGCGTCAGGTACTGTTGCGTGACGTAGATGCGGTCGTACCCCTTGGCCCGGCCTTCGATCACGTCGTCTTCGCTCAGAAAGTCGACTGGCACCTGCGCATGCCGCAACGCGTACCAGATCGCCTTGCGTTCGTTGTTGTGCATGGCAAACGTTTCGTTGCCGACGCCGGTGAGAATGTCATCGGCGGCGGAGAGCAGTAGACCGACCTTCGCGGGCCGCACCTTGCCATCAATCACGTAATCCTCAAACGTGCCGGCCTCATGACTGACTGCGTGAATCTGCCGGAATGTGCCAAGGTCGTCGGTGGCGACATAGTTCTCCGTCGCGCCCACCGCCATCGGCGAGCCGCAGAAGTAATGCACCATCTTCGCGCCGTGCGCCACCGCGGAGTAGAACGACAGCCGGAAGTCCCGGGGCGTATTGCCCGGCGAGTGCGGCATCACGTACATGAGGATCGGCAGGTTGTCGTACTTCGCCCCGGCCCGCAGCCCGCTGGTCAGGTAGCCCATCGCCTGCACGCTGAACTCGGGAATCTGCCAGACGTAGTCTTCGCTCCAGGGCAGCGACATCGCCCGCAGCTTGAACGTGCGGATGTAGTCCATCTCCGTCACGAGATAGTTCGCGTGCGGTGAGTAGTTTGCCCCCGTTGACACTCCTTTGGTGGCGTAGTACGCAGTCCCTTCCGCGTACAGTCTGCCGCCCTTCTCCTTGGCACAGATCTGCGAATAGTAGTAGAGCGGATGCTGCTTCAACGCAATCGCTTCCTCGGTCGTCATCTTCCGGTTGACGTTGATGAACTTCACTTCGCCGTCGTACTTGATGCCACGTTCTTTCAACCATGCGGCAAACTCTTCATCGGTGACAGGCAATGCCGGCAGGTGGATCTCGTCGCCATAGGAGACGATGCGGACGTCGGTCAGGCCGTTGGGCAACTTGGCCTCGCGGGCCTTGATCGCGTCGACCTTCGGATCGGGCCAATGCGCCATCAGTTGATTCTTCACCCCCGGTTGAGCAAGCGTGTTGCTGCCCAGCGCCACGGCAAGTTTCTGGCCGGATGCGTAACTCAGGCCGTTGCCGAACTCCATGATGCCGTAGACCAGGAAGCGCTTCGGCACACTGCCTTTGGCGGGGAACTTGGCTACTTCGCTGTTGAGCCAGTCGAGTGCTTCGCGCACGCTGCGAATCTCCGGCAGCCAGTAGCGTTCTTTCAGAATGGCGGCCAGGCGGGGGTTCGGCGCGATGTTCCCGGGAATCTCGAACGACGTCGGCTCCTTCAGCAGATACTCCTTGATCGGCTTCAGCCCGCCTTTGCCGTCGGGGATCGCGAACTCCAACTTGAGATGCAGTCCTGCCACCTTGCCCGCATACTCGGCCTTCATGGTCCAGATGCAGTTGTTCATGCTGTCGACAAGCGGACCCAGCGGCACCCAACCGGAAACGTCGCCGGGTTGCAGGTACAGTTCGTCGGGGATCGCGTAGCCGGGGCCGGCCTTGGCTTTCTTCTTCGGGTCCGGCTTCTCCAGGGTGCTGCCGTCGATCGACTTCGACAGATTCGCGGCATCCGCCGCGCGTGAACGCGGGCCATCATTCGTGAACGTTGTCGCATCGGTGACATGGCCGGTCTTGAGCACGCGCGTGGTCGGCCAATCGCGAATATGAACGTAGTAGGGCGAATGCTGCCCGTTGGTCTCGGGAGTGAGCAACGGCACGCACGCTCCCAAGCCGTCCTTCGGGTTGGTAACGCGCACGAACAGGTCGCCGTCCTGCACCAGCCAGCCGTCCATCTCGAGATAGCGCGTCTTCTTCTGGGCTTCGATTCCCGCCAGATCGTTTGTCAAACAGACGACATCAATGCTCCGCCGGCCGGCATTGACGCGCGGCTTCCCGCCGTTCAACTGCTCACGTGCGATGAGACGCAGCGTGGCGGGGCCGGCAGCCAACTTCACTGCGCCCGGCTGCTGCCAGACGATGTTGTCGGTACCGCCCCACCAGAATCGTTCCATCGGTACGCGCTGACGACCATTCAACGGCCAGATTTTCGGGTCCTGCAGCCGTCCGCAGAGATGCGAAGCCAGCACTTTGCCGTTCTGTTCCACCTCCACGGTGAACTCGACCGCGTACTGGTACGGCTGTTCGTAACGGACGAGGATTTGAAATTCATCGGTTACGGGTACTTCGATCTTCTGCTCGGCCACTGCCGGTGCGTTCAGCTGAGCGGGAGCCCCCAACGCAGCCATGCGCGACAGGAACGTGACCGCGAACGTGCTGGCAAAGTAGTTCTCACGGTAGGGCACGACGGCCCAGCCATCGTCTTTCGGCGTGAAGTCTTCCGCTTCGGCAATTAGTCGTACCGGTTTCGGCTGCGCAAGTCCGGGGGACAGCGTGGCAAGAACTGCAAGAAGCGACAGTAGAAGTTTCATGGCCATGAAGCATCCGGGGGTAAGAGATGCCCCGAATCATAGGCGATTCCGCAAGCAGATGCAACAACGCAAACGCATAAGCCCCGCGGGGGCGGGGCTATTTAGCGATCAACGTTGTGAAGTCACTGACGACTTCACACCGAAAGTTTCAACAAACGCGGTTGCAGGCTGGCCTTCACCCGCTTGCGGGCCGGGCGAACGTGCGTCTGCAGCATGGTCCAGATGCCGGGCCGCGCCACGAGGCGTTCGACGAACGCACGCTGGGCAATCTCGGCTGCTTCATCACGGGTCAGGGGGATGGATTGCGACTTCATGGGGAGCGTCCTACCTTTCATGGTTTCATCTGTACGACGAGTGGTGGCGTTCCGCCTATTCTAAGATCAGGATTCTCACCACTCGGCGGACAGCAGTTGCGAATTTCGTGCCACAAATCTTGCTATCCGGTTCAATCCCTCGTCAACACACGAACCCTAGAACACGATTGCGACCCGTGCGCTAATTTCTTTTGCAGCCTTCGTCCGTACACTGCCCCAGAGGAAACCACCCACCTTCTCCCGAAGAATCCATGAGCAAGCGATTTCAGGTCTTCATCACCGATTTCATCAACGACACGCTCGAACCGGAGAAGCGCATTCTCGGCGATATCGCCGACATCACCGCTCTCGACGCCTTTTCGGAAGACGATCTGGCGGGCAGAATTGAGCAGGCGGATGCCGTCATGCTGTATCACAATCTCTCATTAACGAAGCAGACGATCGAGTCGCTGAAGCACTGCAAGTTGATCGTCCGCTGCGGCGTGGGGTTCGACAACGTCGACTGCAAGTTGGCCCGCACACGCGGCATGCCGGTCGCCAACGTGCCGGACTACGGCACCGAGGAAGTGGCCGACGCCGCCATCGGCTTGATGCTGTCGCTGACGCGAGGCATCACTCCCCTCAACACGCTGCTTCAGGATGACGCCACAGCAGCGTGGACCTACCGCCATGTCGCCCCGCTGCAACGACTGCGCGGGCGCTTGTTCGGCATGGTGGGTCTGGGTCGCATCGGTATCGCGACCGCGCTGCGGGCCAAAGCCTTCGGCATGGATGTCGCTTTCTACGACCCATATCTGTCCGACGGTGCGGACAAGGCGCTGGGCATCCGCCGGGTCGATACGCTCGATCAGCTTCTGGAAAACGCCTATGTTGTCAGTGTGCATTGCCCGCTGACGCCGGAGAGCAAGGGGATGATCAACGCGACGACGATCGCCCGCATGCCGCGCGGGTCGTACCTCGTGAATACCGCGCGCGGCGCGGTCGTTGATACATCGGCGATTCCCGATGCGATTGCCTCCGGCCACCTCGCGGGGGCCGGCATCGACGTGCTGGCGATCGAACCGCCCGAGGCCGACGACCCGCTGATCAGCGCCTGGCGCGACCCGAAGCATCTCGCCCACCATCGCGTGATCATCAATCCGCACTCGGCCTTCTATGCCGAGGAAGGCCTGCTCGATATGCGCGTCAAAGGGTCGCAGGCCTGCCGCAAGGCGCTGCTCGGTCTTCCTCTCCTCAATGTGGTGAACTGACATGCTCGACGCGGCGAAAACCAACTGGGTCATCGACGTCACCGACGAGAACTTCGAACAGGAAGTCGTCGAACGCTCGAAGACCACGCCCGTCGTCATCGACTTCTGGGCCCCCTGGTGTGGACCATGCAAGACGTTGACCCCCGTTCTGGAGAAAGCCACCGCCGCCAAGGGCGGCGCGTATGTGCTGGCCAAGGTCAACATCGACGAAGCGCAGAACCTGGCCCAGTACTTCGGCATCGAAGGTGTCCCGACAGTCCACGCGATCAGGGACAGCCAGTTCATCCAGGGCTTCACCGGCATCCCCACGGAAGAACAGATCAAGGACTTCTTCGATCAGGTGCTTCCCAGCGCTGCCGACAATGCCGTCAAAGAGGCCGGCAACCTCGAAGCAATCTCCCCCGATGAAGCCGAAGCGGTCTACCGCAAGACGCTGGAAACCGACAGCGAAAGCGAAAGCGCCCGGCTTGGCCTCGGCCGGATTCTCGTCGCGAAGAAGCAGTATGCCGAAGCGCTCACCGTGCTGGAACCGATCAGCACCTATGGCGATTCGGGCAACGAAACGGAACGCCTGCGCAAGACCTGTGAACTGCACGGCGGCCCCGCCCCGGTCGGCGACGTACCGACGCTGACAGCGAAGATCGCCAAAGATCAGGAAAACGCTCGTCTGCGCTATGATCTCGGGTACGCGCTGGCCCGGCAGGAGAAGTACCCGGAAGCACTCGAGACCCTGATCAGTGCCGCGGAACTTGACAAACCGTTGGCCAAGAACGAAGTACGTGAGTTGATGGTGACGATCTTCACCATCATCGGCGTCCGCAGCGAAGTCTCGGACGAGTATCGTTCGCGCCTGCAATCGCTGCTGTACTGAGCCGCGACACATACGAGCGCATTCGGGAGCTTCCCCGATGGTGTACCTTATCGCAATGCTTTCGCTGGCCAATCCAGCCCCGGCCGCGCCGCTGCCGGCCGACGTGCGCGACGCCCTGACTCAGCTTGATCATCCCCAGTTCCGCGTGCGCAGTAAGGCGGCACGTACGGTGGTCGCCGCCGGGTCGATCGTCATCGATCCGTTGCGGAAGCTGGCCGAGGATGGCACCGTCGAAGCGGCCGACCGCGCACTGAAGATCCTCGAAGAACTGGCCGCGAAGCCAGGCACCGAGTCGGCCGCGCATGATGCCCTGTACCGCCTGGCGACAGGCGAATCACAGGCGCGCGACGGCGCCCGCGAGATTCGGAAACGCCATCGCGCCGGCGTACTCGACATCATGCGCGAGGCCGGGGCGCACTTCCAATTCGACGGCGACGACATCCGGGTCGTCAACTTCGATCGTGTGTTGGACATGGATGCCATGCTGCCGCTGTTGCGCGAACTTCCCGAACTGACCGAGTTCTCCGCATCTACCAAAAGGTTCGGCGACCCGGAGTTCAAACAGCTGCTGCCGCTCAAGAAACTGCGCTTGCTCAACCTGTTCGAATCCGACATCGGCGACGATTCACTCAAGCACTTCCGCGAGTTCCCCAACCTTGAATCGGTCCCGATGGGGCAGACGCGCGTCACCGACGCGGGGCTGAAGAACCTGGGCGAACTCAAGAAGCTCGACTACCTCGGCCTGCGCGGCAACCAGATCACCGATGCCGGGCTGGTGTACCTGAAGAATCTTCCCGCACTGACCGCGCTGACACTCGAAGAGACACGCGTTACCGGCACCGGCTTCGAGCATTTGCACGGCCTGAAACTGCAGACGCTGCGATTACAGAACTCCGGCTTCACCGACGACGGCGCGAAACAACTGCATGGCATCAAGAGCCTTCGCCAGGTCGATCTCCGCGGCACCAAAGTCACCGGACCGGCAGTTGAGAACCTGCGTGAAGCGCTGCCCGATGTCAACGTCGTCAGCCGGGATGGGGAGTAGCCGTGTCGTTCGCCGTCGAACACCTTTCCCCTCGCGACTCGCTCATCGCCCGCTTCGATCCCCGCTGGAAGCTCGTCGCACTTCTGATCGCCGCCGTGCTGACTCTGCTGCTCCGCTCGCCGACGCTGCTGCTGATCGCACTGACGGTCACACTGTCGCTGGTTGGCGTGGCCAAGTTGCCGGGGGCATGGTACCGCGTGCGAATCGTCGCGCTTCTGTTCGCACTCGCGCCGTTCGCGCTGTTTCTGCCGCTGACCTTCGACCAGGGCCCATCCTGGCGATGGGCCGGGCTGTCGTTTCATCGCGAGGGATTCAACGCCGCCGGCATACTGATCATCCGCGGCGTGGCGGTCGTCTCGCTGATGCTGGTTCTGCTCGGCACGGCCCCGCTGCACGCCACTGCACGCGCGGCCCGGGCGCTCGGCTGCCCCGGAACGCTCGTGCAAATCTTCCTGATGAGTTACCGCTACATCTTCCTGTTACTCGATGAACTCAACCGCCTGCGCGTTGCCCTGCGCGTGCGCGGCTTCCGCAATCGCGCGAATCGCCACAGCTACCGCACCGCGGGGCAGGCGATCGGCACACTCATCGTCCGCGGGGCCGATCGCGCCGAGCGCGTCGCCCACGCCATGCGCTGCCGTGGCTTCGACGGCCATTATCGCGCGTTGGCCGAGTTTCATACGCGTCCGATCGATTTGCTGCTGACGGCACTGATCACGGCCCCCTTCATCGCATTGACGATCATGGATCGGTGCACATGATCGATGTCCAGGACCTGGCATACGTCTACCCGACCGGCCGGCAGGCGCTCGACAGCCTCACGCTGCGCATCGGCGAAGGCGAATCGGTGGGCCTGATCGGTCCCAACGGGGCCGGCAAGACTACGCTGTTCCTGTGCCTCTGCGGCGTCTACGCACGCAGCGCAGGGAGGATCGCCGTGGCGGGGCTTGACCCGACATCGCCGGCCGATCGCAAGCGTTTGCCGTCGCAAGTCGGCATTGTCTTTCAGAACAGCGACGATCAACTGTTCAGTTCCACCGTGGCCGAGGACGTCGCCTTCGGACCGCTCAACCTGGGCCTGTCCGCGGATGATGTAAAGCGACGCGTCGCCGAATCACTGGCGAAGGTCGGCCTCACCGGGAACGACGAGCGCGTGCCGTTTCACCTGTCCGGCGGTGAGAAACGCCGTACAGCGATCGCCGGTGTGCTGGCCATGCGGCCGAGCGTGCTGCTGCTGGATGACCCGACGATGTTCCTCGACCCGCGCGGCCGCCGCGATGTGATCCGCCTCATCAATGAGTTGTCGGTGACGAAGCTGATCGCCTCGCACGACCTGCCGCTGGTTCGAGAGACAACCACGCGCGTCCTGCTTCTCGATGAAGGAAGACTGATTGCCGACGGCCCCACGGCAGACATCCTGGGCGATACCACCCTGATGGAAGCGCATGGCCTTGTCGGTGGGGATTGATACTGCGTTAGCCGTAACGAAAAACCTACTCATCCTCCCCCTCATCCGGGGTCGGGCTCGTGAACGGCTGGTCCTTGAACCTTACCAACTGCTTGCGGAAGTAGTCGTGCTTCGGGTTCAGTTCGATGCATTGCTTCATCAGCGTCAAGGCTTTCTCGCGGTCGCCCTTGCGGAAGTAGACTTCCGCCAGCGTGTCGAGATAGCCCGAGTTCTTCGGTTCCAGCGCGGTCGCCTTCAGGGAATGTTTCAACGCGGCATCCAGTTCGCGCTGGCAGTTTGCCATCAGCCATGCGGCCGAGTTATGGGCGAACGCGCTCTCCGGGTGCGCTTTGCTCAACTCCACCCACTTCTCGCGCACCTTTTCGTACATCGCGTCGGCTTCCTTCTTCTTCCCCTGCTTCTCCAACTCGGGCACCAGGCGGATCGCGATGTCCACGTTGCCGGGCATCACGGCCAGATTCGCTTCGGCTTCCTTCAGCGCCTCGTCGATCTTCCCCGCAGCGACCAACCCCCGGGCGCGGTACACTCGAACCGACTCCGGCACCAGCAGATAGGCTGTCGGCTCGATAAAGTTCGCCCCCGTACGCAGGCAGCCGACCAGACACTTCTCATAGCAGTCGGCCGCGGTGAAATAGTCTTTCTCCCTGGCCGCGTTGCGGGCCAGAAAACTCAGCACGTTGCCGTATGAATAATGCGAGTACCAGCCGGTCTTCATCAGGAAGTCGGCCTCTTTCTTCGCCATCTCGATCCAGCCGCGCTTGTTCAGATTTTCGACCAGCCCGGCCCGCACCACTTCGTTGCCCAGCGGCACCCAATGAGCCATCTCCGCCAGCCGTTTGCTTTCTTCCTTGTCGCCGGCCAGCATCAGGGCTCGCGCTTTCAGGTACATCGGCAGTGCCGGACTGCCCTGTTGGAAGACCTCAAAGGCGTTGTCGTCGTCGATGTCCAATTCGATCAAGTCGCTTTTTCGGCCCACTTGCGCCGCCTTGTCGAATGCCTCGACCGCATCGCGGTACTGCTTGCGATCCATCAGGAAGTCGCCGAACGCGATCCAGCCATCCATGTTCCTGCCTGCTTCGGCCGCGCGCTTCAGTGCTGCCAGCGTCTTCTCATCGTCCTTGATTCCCCGGTACGCCGCCGCCATCGCCTGCAGCCACGACTGTTCACTCACGCGGAGCCGCCTTTCGCCACGAGCATCCGGCTCCTGCTCCTTCGCTTTCTTCTCCAGCTTCGGCAGCCATTCATCCAGTTCCTTGCGATCGAGCTTGCCGTCGATCACCGCGCGGACCCGGTTCATCGCCAGTGTCGGCTCTTCGTTCGGCTTCTCCATCCGGAACAGGCTCCACCAAGCCGCGGCGGCGTCCTTGTTGTCGCCGAAGATCGGTTCCAGCAGGGCCCCGTAGCCACCGCGCTGGCCGGCCTCCCAGTAGATGTGCATCATCTTCGCGGCATGCTCGGCCGCGTTGTCCATCATGTCCGCCCGGGCTTCCGTCTTCACGAGGCTGCGCGCGATC
>Ga0105044_10004583_pt1 | contig 18975 bp, 12 predicted proteins | sample MAT01_FD_78092 | JGI IMG/M metagenome (GOLD analysis project Ga0105044, IMG submission 78092) | Freshwater microbial communities from Lake Fryxell liftoff mats and glacier meltwater in Antarctica - MAT-01 | ecosystem: Environmental > Aquatic > Freshwater > Ice > Liftoff microbial mat | place...
GAGTGAGAGACGAGGAGACAAGGAGACAAGGAGACACGGTGACTTGGTGACTTGGTGACTTGGTGACACGGTGACATGGTGACTCGGTGACTTGGTGACTTGGTGACTTGGTGACTTGGTGACACGGTGACATGGTGACTCGGTGACTTGGTGACACGGTGACTTGGTGACTTGGTGACGTTTCACTTTCCCTTCTCTTGATGTCTTGCCCTTATGCACGTCGCACACTTCCTCCATCGATACCCACCCGCCCTTGGAGGTGCGGAAGCCTATTTCGAGCGGCTTGGCCGGTCGCTTGTGGAACAAGGCGATGCCGTCACCGTCTGGACAACGACCGCGGTCGACCTCCGGGCTTTCTGGAGTCAAGGATTCCTGGAAGTGGAACCGACGATTCCAGGTGTCGCCGAGCCGGGGCAACCACCCCAGGTTCGCCGGTATCGCCCGCATCGGTGGCCGGGTCGGCGATACATGCTGAAGTTGCTGTCTCTGCTGCCAATCGCTTCCTGGCAGTGCCGAACGCTGCCCTGCAATCCGTTCGCCCCGGCGATGGCTCGGGATGCCGTGAATTACGACGGCCCGCTCGACGCCGTGCATGCCTCGGCCTTCCCCTTCACTTTTCCGATCCTCTGCGGCTTGCGGCTGGCCCGGCGTCGCGGGGTTCCCTTTTACCTCACACCGTTCCTGCACCTTGGCGATCCGGACGATCCTCGTGACCCCACGCGCCGCCAGTACACGTCACGCCCGATGCGATGGCTCCTCACGCAGGCGGATGCGGTCTTCGTCCAGACACAGCAGGAACGCGCCGCGGTTGTGGCGATGGGCGTACCGGAGTCTCGCGTGGTCCTTCAGGGGCTCGGTGTTGAGCCCCGGGAGTGCACCGGCGGCGATCGAATCACGGCCCGTCAGGCGTGGGGCCTGGCCCCCGACGAATTCATCGTGGGGCATCTTGCGAACGCCAGCGTCGAAAAAGGGACCGTCGATCTCCTGCGAGCGGCCTCCATGGCCTGGGCGAAGGGGCATCGGTTCCGCGTGCTGCTGGCCGGGCCGGTGATGACGAACTTCGAGCGATTCTGGAACGGGTTCCTGCCGCAGGATCGCGTCATTCGCCTGGGTGAGATTCGCGATGATCAGAAGCAGGATTTCTTCGCCGCGATCGATCTCTTCGCTCTACCCTCGCGGACGGACTCGTTCGGCCTCGTGCTGTTGGAAGCCTGGGCGAACGGAAAGCCGAACCTGGTCTATCGCGCGGGCGGGCCGGGGGAACTCGTGCGTGATGGAGTGGATGGCGTTCGCGTCCCCTGTGGGGATCTCCCGCGGTTGGCCGAGGAACTCAGCCGCCTGGCGGGCGACCCGGAAGGCTGCCATCGCCTGGGTCGCCAGGGCCTGGCACGGATTGATGAGTTTCGCTGGGCCGAGAAGCTGGCGATCGTTCGCGAACGCATGATGAGGACGTGAGCCGATCGTGGAGCCTGGAGTTGTTTGGTCAGTTCCCCTTCAACTCGATGCGGTAGAGCACCAACTGCTTGCGGTCGCCGCGACGGTGGAAGTCTTCCATGAGCACCTCCGCGTCGGGCTTGAGTATCTGCGGCTTGAAGCCCGCGTAGTTCTGGCGGTTGTAGACCAGCTTCACGGGCTTGGCCCAGTCGATCATGTCCAGACCAAGCCAGATACTGACCTTCTTCACGCCGACGCTGAAGACGTGGATCTCGTTGCCGTTGCGGATGTCGCCGAGAACCCAGGCTGGTGAGATGGCTCGTGCATTCATGACGCCGCCCGCGATGTCGACGCGATAACGATCGATGAGTTCCTCGACGCCAAGCCAGTAGAAGCGATCATCCGTGAGCCTCATGGTCTGGAAGGCCATGGTGGTATCGATGGCACCGGAACCGAGGTTCAGGAACGCGGCCCCGCTCACTCGCTTTCGCCGGCCCATCCAGTCGAACATCACCGGCACCTCCGCGGGGTACCACTCGAGTTGCCGGCCCTTGTACACGGTCAGGAGCGTGGTGTATCCACGGCCCATCCATTGATTGAAGAGGGCGCGTGTCGCCTCCAGCGACTTCCCCGCATGCTCGCCGGTGACGGCGTAGATCGGCAGCTTCTGGGCGTTCTTCCAGTAGTACATGAACATGTTGGTCCACTTCGGCGTCGGCCCCCAGGGCAGCAGCCCCGCGAAGAGGTCCGGGTGCGAAAGTCCCACGTCGAGAGCCATGTTCGCCCCCTCGCCGAGGCCGAAAAGGAAGACGCGATCGTTATCGATCGAGAAGCGGCGGTTCGTCTCGCGGAGGGCGGTGGTGACCGTGACATGATTGTCGCCGTCGTAATCGTACGCACTCATGAGCCCCGCATCCCAGTTCGGTGCCACGAGGATGTACCCATTGCGATCCGCCTCGACGGCGAGGCCGCCCAGCAGGCTCTCGGGCGGAACACCCGGCTGTGTGAGCACCATCAGCACGGGGTAAGCCCGGCCGTGGTGATACTCCAGCGGCAGGCGGACATAGTAATCGAGCGGCCTCGGCCGGCCGGGGATCGTGGCGGTGTACTTCAGCACTCGTTCGGGCACCTGAGCCGAGGGCGGCACTCGCTGGCCCTGCGGTGCCTCCAGGTTCTCCGGGTCCGCGGGTGGCAGCAGTCGAATCACCTGGACAAGTTCATCCGTGGAGACGGCACCAGCCTGCTTCACGTATGCGTCGTAGAGCATCTTTCGAGCGTTCATTCCCGGCTCACGGCGGTAAGCCAGGGCCATCGTTCGCAGGTTCCAGGCGCGAAGGGCGGTGTCGATCTGGGTGTTCGTGCTGATCTTCCCCTTCACCCAGGCGCTGATTGCGGCCGCCAGAAGTTCCGTCGGCTTGTACTTCGATTCGCGGCCCTGCTGACGCTGGCTTTCCGACTGAGTCGCCAGGCTCAGGAAGAGTTCCAGGCGGCCGACCGTGTCCGGGTGCAACTCCGCGAGCACGGAGTTCGCTCCCTCGATGAGGGCGTTCGCCTGCGAATCAGTGGAGGCCCGGGGCATCACCGGTGCGATCAGCCCGCCCGCAACGCCGAGGGAGGCGTTACCCGTGGTGCCATAGCCAGCTTCGTCGATCAGACTCGACAACAGGCGGCTGCCGGCCTCGTGACGCTCGCGATTGGTCTTCACCGTCGCCATCAGCTTGGTGGCACGATCGGTGGTGCGAGGCTCGGCGCCCTGCGAGGGGAACTTCGCGAGCAGATCCGCAGCGGCCAGGTAACGCCCCCCGGCGAGGAACTTCTCGGACTCGTTGGCAATGATCTCCGCCGCTGCCTGGTCGAGTTCGCGCGTGGTGCGGTCAAAGGCTTCCTGAGCGTCCTTGGTGAATTCGCCCTTTTGCTCCGCCTTGAGCCTGACAAGCTCCTGACGCGATTCGACGGGAAAGCCGGCATCCATCAGGAACTTTGCGATCATCAGCCGCTTCAACGGGTCGACGGTGCCTGGCGCTTCGACGAGTTCCGAATGTGTCGAGAGCAGCTTGCGAAGCTTCACGGCCCCGAGTTCGGACGTCCTCAGCCCCACTCGCCAGGAATGGCTGGGAGAGACGATCCGGCAGTAGTAAGGATCGAGTTGCACGATCTGCTGCTCGACCTTCTCGGTGCCGACGGGCATCTTGATCTCGAGCACTCGCTTCCATTTGTCGTCCCACTCGGAGATATTGCGGAGGTCGCCGCCGACGGGGATGGGGTCCTGCCCTTTGAAGGCCTTGATGAAGTTGTTGAAGGTGCGATAGTCCGGGCGGAGCTTGATTTCCTTGCTCACCTCGCCGAGTTGCTTGGCATGGGTGCTGAAGAAGACGACCTTCGGCCCTTCGTCGACGAAGTCGAAACCTCCCGCACGGGCCATGGTGAAGAGCTTGCCGCTGGATTGATCCTGAACTCGCTCCTTCTCCTTGCTCACGACACCCTGGAGCACGAAGCCATCCTTGAGGATGACGACATCGGCCCGGGCGGCGACGACGGCGCAGCCGACGAATAGCAGGGCGGCCGCGGTGAAACGGCGTGAGGAGGCGAGGAAAGGCCGGGGCATGATGGATCTCACGAAAGACCGTGCAGGAGCGGTTCAGCCTGTTCATTCTCCTCGGCGGAGTCGATCCGTTCAAGCAGATGCTTGAAACAGAGGCGGGAGAACGCGACAATCAACAAGACCAATTGTTGCACCCGTTCGGGAGGTGGGCAATGCCCATCCGCTTTCGCTGCGTGTACTGTACGAGGCTCCTGGGCATCGCCAGCCGTAAGGCAGGGTCGGCCACACGCTGCCCGCAGTGTGGGAACGAGATTGTCGTGCCGCTTCGTTCGGAAGACGAAGTCGAAGCGACACAGTCCGCGGAGCCTCCTCGCTTTTCCGCTCCGCTGGGCTCTCCGCCTCAACCGGCGGCCGTGGCGTCGGCGGACCCGAAGGGCAAGGTGAAGTCCCCCTCAAAGCCCAACGACGAGCCGCTTTTCATCGGGGACGACATTGACGATCTGCTCGGGCTGCCCAGGCAGGCGAAAGCCGCTCCACCGCCGGCGTCGGGGCCGAAGCCTGTAAACGGCATGGACGCGATGAGCCTCGAAGAGGAAAAGCCCGGTGCGATGGTGATCACGCCGCAGAAGATGACACTTATCGTGGTCGCACTGGCGCTGCTACTCATGCTCACCTTCGCCGCGGGCATGTTCCTGGGCATGAACACCACGCGAAGCGGCTGAGCAACCTGCGGGTGGGGAGGTTGGCGAAGCGGCGCCCCTGCCCGCATAGGTACGAGGTGCTTTCCTGTTTCGCTCGCTGTGGTGAATTGGTACGATCGAAGACTATCCCGCCTGACTTTCCTTCCGGAGTTTTCCATGTCCAGCCCTGATCGTCGTCAGTTTCTCGCGGCCTCGGCTCTCACGCTCACCGCTGCGACTTACACCGGCGCGGCCGAGAAGGCCAACGACCGAGTTCGCGTCGCCCTCATGGGCACCAAGATCCGCGGCAAGCAGCTTCTCCCTGTGTTCCTCAAGCAGCCAAACGTCGAGATCACCCACATCATCGAACCCGATGAGAACCTTCTCCCCGCGGCGATCGCACTGACGAAGGACCAGGCCACGGCCCCCAAGACGGAGAAGGATGTCCGCAAGGTGCTCGAAGACCCGTCCGTGGATGCGCTGATCGTGGCCGCCCCGGACTACTGGCACGCCCTCGCCACCGTCTGGGCCTGCCAGGCTGGCAAGCATGTGTACTGCGAAAAACCCGCCTCACACAACCTGATCGAAGGCCGACGAATGGTGGAAGCCTCCCGGAAATACAAGCGAGTGGTGCAGATCGGCACCCAGCGGCGAAGCAACACCGCCACGATCTCCGCTCGTGAGTATGTGCAGTCCGGCAAGCTCGGGAAGGTGGCTTTCGCCCGGGCCTGGATCGCGGGCAAGCGGCCGAACATCGGCAAGGCAGAGCCCGCCCCCGTTCCCGCGGGCGTGGACTATTCGCTTTACCTCGGGCCGGTCGCGGAAGGCCCCTTCAACAAGAACCGCTTCCATTACAACTGGCACTGGTTTTGGGACATGGGCACCGGCGAGATTGGCAACAACGGCATCCACGGCCTCGACGTGGCCCGCAACGTCCTCGGCCTCGACGCCCCCACGAAGATCACATGCTCCGGCGGAAAGTACAACTTCGACGACGATCAACAAACCCCGGACACGCAGATCGCCGCCTTCGAGTTCGACAAGGGCCCCGGCGGCGCCAAGGGCTGCACGCTCCTCTGGGAACATCGCGTCTGGGAGAAGTCCGGCCCGGATGCTCTCTCCTTCGGCGTTTCCCTCCACGGCGACAAGGGCACCCTACTCTTCAAGGGCAACGGCTGGGAAGTCCGTGACGGCGACGGCGCCAAGGACACTGCCAGCGGCGACATGGTGGCGGCCCACGTCAAGAACTTCCTGGACTGCGTGAAGGACGGCAAGACGCCCAACGCGGACATCGAGATCGGCCACGCCAGCACGCGGCTCTGCCACCTCGGCAACATCGCCTACCGCATCGGCCGGGTGCTGCACTTCGACGCCGCGACGGAGACGTTGAAGAACGATCCCGAAGCCAACAAGCTCCTCGGCCGCGAGTACCGCAAGGGATTCGAGCTGCCGACGATCTGAGATGAGGGAGATCAGGCCCTGGTTCACATGGCCCGGCAAGCCCTGAAAAACGAGGCTCTCGATCGGGAACTGACACACCCGATCCTCGAACTCTTCTCAGTGATTTCGCCCACGCCGCTCGCTTCCAAGTCAAGCGATCAGGTTCACCGTGCCACTCTGCACGATGGACCTGTCCATCATGGCGGCGCTGCGGGAACCTTACGGATCGCTTGCCAGGTACACCTGCATGGACCCGATTCGCTCGGCCTCGTGTAATGGAAAGCCCAGGTCTCGCAAGCCGATCGGCCCCTCCTTGTCACTGGGAAACACGCCGACTCGCACTTCGGTTCTGGGCACCGCCTTCCACTTCACGGCGGTCGCTTGACTTCGGAGACTCAGGCCCCAGAGGGTCGCGGGTTCGCCCCGATCGGCCCGTTTGAGGTTCGCGAGGAACACCACCGGCCCCATCTTCCACGACCCACCCGTGATGTGTGTGCAGCGCCCCGCGAGGACTTCGTCGGCACGTGCACCAGGGGTTTCCCGCCCGCCGGAAGGGTAAGGACTGCTCGCAGAGTTCACGCCTTCGGGTCGGCCCTCCATCACGTCGAGATCCTGGCGAATGCTGGAAATCGAAGAGAATCCAAGAGCAAGAGGAATCGCCGCGATCACCACAGCGGCCATCGTGTGGTTCAGGATTCGCAGTGAGGGCGGAGCCACGAGGCTCGTTAGCGGACGCACGATCGCAGCGACCGCGGCGACGTGCAGCATAATCATCGTCGGGATCGCGTAACGCCAGTAACCCATCGAGGCAAAGGCCATCACGAACGCGAACAGCAGCCCGGCCACGGCCACCGCGACGAGGACGGCCAACGAGTTTCTACTGGTCGGGCGTGTTCGCCTCCATGCGAGAAGTGCCGCGGAGCCGCACACGCACGCCCCGAGAGCGACGGACCACAACTTCGGTGTGAGGTCGCTCCAGAGATCGATGGGGCCACGCAAGATGCGAAACCGAAGGTCCGCGAGGGGAGGGAACATCACGGTTGTGCCCTGGAATTCGGAGAGATCCTGTTCCACGAATGCCGCCAGCGTTCCGATCGTCGCGATCGCGAGTGCGATCACAAGTTCGCGCCGATATTGCGATCGATGCTCGCGATGACTGCACCATCGAAGCCCACCCAGGCAGAGCGCCAGGACGAAGACGAAGGGGCCGACGGAGGCATTCACCCAGGTCGCCAGCAGCATGGTGGGGATCGCCAGCAGCCAGCGGCCCCGAGGCGAGCCTTCGCAGGGCCCCACGAGCGCCAGCGACGCGAAGGCCAGCGCCAGGGCCGGTGCCGGCGGATTCCAGGTGCTGAGGTACATCCACAGGAATCGTGGCGACGCCACGAGGAGAAACATCACCACGGCCGTGGACCCCACGATCGGCCAGGTGTCGCCACGCACCAGGTAGCGGGCGATCAGGTAGATCGAGGCGATCCCGCTCGCTGCCGTCAGGGTGGTTTGCACGAGAAGGTTGGTGAGAGGATGGGGGAAAGGCGTCGCGAGCAACGGCACCAGCATGCCGTAGCGATCCTGTTCCCAGAAGAACCATGTCCAGTGCTGAACGCTCACGAGGATCGGGACCAGCGAATCCGAATTGTGATAGCGATGGATGCCGCTGAACGCGACGAGAACCCCGCCCAGCCCCGCAACGACGAGATACGGCCAAACTCGCGGGCTCACGATCGCGCCTGGATGTTCGAGGCGTGCGATCCGCGGAGGAAGAGCCATGTCTGGTGAAGCAGATAGGCCGCGAGGGTGATCGCGACGCCGTACTTCATGCCCACGAACGCGGACACGGCCATCTGCTCATGCCAGGGCAGCTTGAACTTCGGCACGAAGCCGTGATCGGGATCCTGAACTCCGACGAGCCAGTTCGCTTCGGAGGAGTTCGCCCAGAAGACGATCCCCGCGGCGAGCGTGGCCGACGCGAAGAGAGCGAAGAAGACGACGCTGGAACGCACGGGGATCGCTCATCGTTGCAGGAAACTTCCGTCGAGCCGCTCACGCGGGGGTCGCTGCCGCGTTGTCGATCTGCGTTTGCAGCTCGGAGCTCACCTTCGCGGTGCCCTTGCACTTGGGATACTTCGTGCAGCCCAGGAAGTATCGGCCGCCGAATCGGGACTTCTGCAATCGCATCGGTCCGCCGCACTCGGGGCACATCTCCTTGATCTCCACCTGGGGCATCTCGGGCTTCGCGTCCTTCGCCTTGTCCGCTTTCGGCGGCATCGGCGGCAGGATGTCCTTGAGCTTCTCGCGAAGCTCAGCATTGATCGACTTCGCGTTCCGGCACTTCGGGTAGCCGCTGCACGAAAGGAATGGCCCGCGCCAGCTCGTGCGAATCACCATCGGACTGTTGCACTTCTCGCAGTTGATCCCCGTGTCCGCCGGCTTCACGATGTGGCCCTGGTCGTCCGCATCCGCGATAAACTTGCACTTCGCATCCGGGCACTGAACGTACTTCTTCCCCGCCTTGCTCTCCTTCAGGAGCAGCAGTTTCTTCTCGCACTTCGGGCACTTCGTCTTCGTCGGCAGGGCGGTGACGTGCGGCTTGCCCTCGGCATTCATGTTCATCGTCGTCGGGCAGGTCGGCGCATCCTGGCAGGTGAAGAAGGTGCCGAAGCGGCCTTCCTTGCGGATCATGAACTTGCCGCAGGCCGGGCAGGGAATGTCCGTGACCGTGGGCTGGGCTCGCTCCGGCTGGCCCTCCTCGGGCTTGATGTACTTGCACGGCGGGTCGGCCTTGAAGCCGCTACAGCCGACGAACGGCTTGCCAGTCTTCGCACTGAAGAGTTGCAACAACGGACGCTGGCAAAGCGGGCACGGTTCGCCGGTCTCGATGCCCTTGAGCGGCTTCATCTCGATCTTGGCGCGTTCCAGGGTCTTCGAGAATGGGCCCCAAAACTCATCGAGCACTTCCCGGTACTTGTTTTTGCCCGTCTCGATTTCGTCGAGTTCTTCCTCGAAGTGGCTCGTGAACTTGAGGTCCATGATGTTCGGGAAGTGCAACGTCAGCAGATCCGTAACGACCTTGCCGACCTCGTTCGCGTAGAACTTGCGGTTCTCCTGACGCACGTAGCCACGATCCTGAATGGTCGAGATGATGCTGGCGTACGTGCTGGGTCGGCCGACGCCTTCCTTCTCGAGCGTTCGCACCAGCGAGGCTTCGTTAAAGCGAGGCGGCGGCTGCGTGAAGTGCTGCGTCTCGAAAAGGTCAAGGCGATCAAGGTTCTGCCCGTCGGTGAGGGCCGGAAGCTCGTTGTCCTCCTGCTTGCTCGTGGCGGCCATCACCCTGCGGTAACCGTCGAACTTGAGAATCCGGCCCGTCGTGCGGAACAGACCCGGCCCCGCGGTCACTTCCACCTGCGTGACGGCCCAGAGTGCCGGAGCCATCTGGCTGGCGACGAAGCGATTGTAGATCAGCGTGTACAACCGCAGCTGGTCGCCCGTGAGGCCGGCCCGCTCGGCTCGCTGAGGCGTCATGCTCACATCCGTGGGCCGGATCGCCTCGTGAGCCTCCTGGGCCGACTTACCCGAGGCGTAGAAGTTCGGCTTCTCGGGAAGATACCTGTCGCCGTAAGCCGTGCCGATGTGGCCGCGGACCGACGTGAGAGCCTCCGCGCTGACTCGCGTGGAGTCGGTACGCATGTAAGTAATGAGCGCGACGGGCCCTTCGCCGCCGAGGGGGACGCCTTCGTAAAGCTTCTGTGCCGTCTGCATCGTCCGACTCACGCCGAAGCGCATCCGCATGCTCGCCTGCTGCTGCATGGTGGAGGTGGTGAATGGCGGTGAGGGCCGTTCCTGGCGGTCCTTCTGCTCGATCTTGGTGATCTTGAACGGCTGATTCTGGAGGGCCGCGACGATCGCATCCGCGTCTGCCTCGCTGCCGAGCTTGGGGTCGACCCCGTGCCACTTCGCGAGTTCGGCGAGGAAGGTTCCCTTGGGCGGTGCAGGAATGCCGGCTTTCTCCGGTGGCTTGCTCTCGCCCGAGACTTGCCCGTGTGCGGGGGCGTCTTCCTGGCCTTCGGTTTCCATCTCGCTGTCGTCAGCATCATCCTCGCCACCCCCTTGCTCACGCTCGGGGTTCGCCTTTTCGTCCGCGGGGGCCGGAGCCCCCTTGATCTTCGCCAGGATCTTGGACTTCACCGGGTTCGCGGTGTAAGCGATGCCGCTGCCCTGCGGGGCCAGCAGTGCGGTGAGCTTCCAGTATTCTTCCGTCTTGAACGCCTCGATCTCACGTTCGCGATCGATGATGAGCTTCACCGCCACGGACTGGACACGGCCCGCGGAGAGGCCTCGCGTGACCTTGTCGCCGAGCATGCTGGAAAGCGGGAAGCCCACGGCCCGGTCCATGGCACGGCGAGCTTCCTGGGCTCGCACGCGGTCCATGTTGATGTGGTCGACGTCATCGAGCGCCTTCTTGACGGCGTTCTTGGTGATCTCGTTGAAGCGGATTCGCCAGGTGCGTTCAGGGTCCAGCTCGAGCTCGTCCATGATGTGCCAGGCGATCGATTCCCCCTCGCGGTCGGGGTCGCTCGCCAGCAGCACGCGGTTGGCCTTGGAGGCGGCTGCACCCAGTTCGTCAAGAATGTCCTGCTGCGTGCGGCGGCCCTTGCGCTTCTTGGCCTTGCCGCCCGCATCGACGGCGTAGCGAAGCTTCCAGCCTTCGCCGACCTTGATGCCGGAGATCTCTTCACCGGGCTGCTTGCGGCCAGTGGCGAGGTCGCGAACGTGGCCGTAACTTGCCAGCACCTTGAAGTTTGGGCCGAGGTACTTGTTGATCGTCTTGGCCTTGGCGGGCGATTCCACGATGACAAGGTCGTACGTGCCACGAGGCGTGGTGCCGTCCTCGCCCTCCGCGGGCGGAGCGGTGCGTGCCCGGCGAGCCGGAGCTTTCTCGACGTTCGTCGCCGTGGGCTTCGGCGCCGCGGGCTTCTTGGCCCGTGGAGCTCGGACGCTCTTGCGCGGTTCCGTTTCCGGGGAGACCGGCGATTCCGGCGAGTCTGAAGGCTTCTTGCGTGAGGTTGGCACCGCGCTCGACTCCGATGTTGTTCAGGTCCGTAAAATCACTACAATCGGTGTTCCAGGGACCGCGTAGCCCCATCACCACTAGTACAGTGGTCGACAGGCTGTCAAGACCCCTAAGGACAGTACCGGCCCGCTTAATCGACGTAAGTCAAGGTACGACAATGGCTTTCAATCCGTTCAACATTTTCCGACGCAACCAGCGAGTCATTTTTGCCATCGTCACGGTCTTCGTGATGTTCACGTTCGTCCTTTCTAGTGGACTTGCGGGCAATGCGGACTTCTTTTCCTGGTTGCCGAACTGGATCGGGTCCAAAACCAACAAGGGCACCTCGCTCTTCGAGATCGACGGCAAGCGATACTACGATCGCGATCTCCAGGACATTCGCATGCAGCGGGTGGCGGCGAACCAGTACATGAGCATGGCCGCGGGGGTAGCTCTGAACAATCTGAACAACGAGATCAACAACCGCATCGGCAAGGTCAGTGAAGAGAATCGCGAACGCCTGGAGCAGACCCAGCAGTACATCCGCATGATGATGACCGCCCAGGTGCCAGCCAACCAGGTGATTCCGCTTGTGAAGGAAATCCAGCGGAGCATGAAAGCGCTCGCAGGGAAGGAAGGCACCGCGCTGGCGGATATCGAGATGGCTCGTGATCTCGAGACCTTCGCCACGATCGTGGGCCTGCGTGTGCTCGCCTCGCAGGATGTGTACTTCACCAACATCCCGTACAAGAGCAATCAGGACATCATCGAGTTCCTGCTGTGGCGCAAGAAGGCGGATAAGGTCGGCATCAACTTCACGAATCAGGACGTGCAAGCGATGGTGGCCTCGGAATTCGTGGGCAAGCTGGGCAGCAGCGAAGTGGACGTGCGTCGCCGCGTGACCGAGGATCGCCGCATCGCTGACAGCCGCCTGTGGGAAGCGCTCAACGACGAGTTCCGCGTTCGCCTCGCCCAGAACACAGTGCTCGGGCAAGAGATGGCCCGCCCGAACGGCCCGCTCAATCCGCTGCCGACCTATGCCTCGCCGTTTGACCTGTTTAACACGTACCGCGATCTCTTCAGCCCCACCACATATGACATGCTGGCGATCCCGACGGCGAACTTCCTCGATCAGGTGAAGGAGACGCCGACGCAGGCGGAACTCGACAAGCTCTTCGCCGAGTACAAGGGCCTGGAACCGAACCCGTCGTCGGACAAGCCCGGCTTCAAGGAACCGCGGAAGGCCAAGATCGAGTGGATCTCCGCGACGGGCACCGAGCCTTACTACAAGACCGGAGCCGAGCAATGGCTCAAGCAGGGCGAACTGCAAGCCCGCATCGGCGGCCTGTTCACGGTGCCTCTGGGGGCTCCGGGCGCTGCCTGGGCCGTGAATGTGCTGCCGCTCTTCGAGCGGGAACTCGCCATTCAAGCCCCTTACCGGGCCAAGCAAGCCGGCTTCGATTCCGAACTGAATCAACAGTATCTCTCGGGTCGGGCGTTCAGCTTCGCCCTGCTTGACACGCACCTGCTGCTGCCGGGGAACATTGCCTCCGCGATGGGCGCCATCGGGGGCAGCCTTCCGGCGGGCCCCGCAGGTCTTGTCGGCATCAGCGCTTTCCAGCTCAACGCCCTGGAGCGGGAACGCCAGGCTCGCCTCAAGGTTTCGCTGCCGCTCTTGATGGGCGGGATTGTGCCTTTCGCGAACCTGGGCACCCAACTCGTCGGCGCGTTTGAAGCCGTCAAGGCTCTGCCGAGAGTGCCCGGCCCCGAGGTTTACAAGACCGAGCTTCTCACGAAGATGCTCGATAACCAGGCTCAAGGCCTGATGGCGCGAGACTTCAACACCTTCGCCACGGAGGTTCGCGCCAGGACGAAGGACATCCGTGATGCCAGGAAGAAGAAGGCCGCGGTGGACTCGTACATCGACGAATTCTGGCGATCCCGCGGTCTCAAGCAGGGGGCGAGCACGGAGTTCCGCGACGAGTACAACGCGGGCGATGACCCCAGCCTGGCGCCGCTGAAGGCCGAGGCCAGCCGCATGCCCCCGCGAGGACCGCTGCCGACACCCTTCGGCAAGGCGTTCTTCTATATCCCCGCGATTGAAGCACCGGAGATGATGGACCGGATACGCAGCCTGCCTCGGGAAGCCCAGCAACAAGAGTATATGCGGCTGTTCCAGTCGCCGGACGTTCCTGGCACGGGCGTCTACGAGCCTCGTGAATACCCGGCGCGGGTCCGCGATGTGGCGTCAGAGAAAGCACTGCCGAACTTCCTCGTCTGGCGTACGGAGGAGAAGGCCCCGCAAACGGTGATCGCCAACGTGGCGATGCCCAAGGTGCTGGCGGCCTGGAAGGAACTGAAGGCCCGCGAACTGGCGAAGCAGGAGGCCGAACGCATCGCCGCCGAGGTGCAGTCCAAGCAGGCCACCAACGCGACCCAGGTGTTCCAGAACCTCCACGACGTGGAAGCGACGCTGCGGGCCAAGTTCACCGACGACGCCAAGAAGGACGCCGTCCGACTCTTCGAGAACCCCGGCGTGGCTCCGTTCGAGATCCAGCCGGACAACCGCGGGCCGATGGCGCCGCCGCAGTATCGACCGTTCACGATGGAGCCGAACGTCATGATTCCTTATCCGAACGTGGAGATGGCGAGGAAGCTTCTGGACGATCGCAAGCAGCCGACGGGCACCACCTTCGTGGTAAGCGACGCCTCGAAGGACACGTTCTACGTCGCGTCCGTGGCTCAGCGTTCGGAACAAACCGAGTCCGCGTTCAAGGCGGATGTCTACAACGCTGCCGAGATGTCACCCGTCCGCCAGCTTGTCTACAGTTCACAGTCAGCGGACACGATGAAGGTGCAGCGTGAAGGTGCCCTGGCCCTGCTCAAGCAGGAGTTCAAGTACCAGAACGAGAACACCGAGTTGCTGAAGAAGAACCGCGACGAGTGAGACGAGTTTCGAGCGTTCTCAGACTCAAGGCCCGGGAGTTCGTGCATTCAACACTTGCCGGAATTTCACTCGAATTGTTGCTGACCGACCCGAACGGATCGGATGAGCGTTTCCGAACCCCTGGAACTCGTGACCCGTGGCGTCTCGTCGGTGCCGCAGTTCAGACCAGGGATAAGCGATCAAGACTCGAAACCGATTGAACCGATCTCGCACATCTTCACGTTCCCGTCCACGATCGTGGCGACGGCCTTGCCCGTCAGTTCCCAGCCCTGGAAGGGGCAGTTGCGGCTCTTGCTCTTGAAGCGGTTCGCGTCCACCGTCCACTTGCGTTTCGGGTCGATGATCGTCACATCCGCGGGCTTGCCGGGCTGGAGCGTGCCGCGGTCGATGCCAAGCACCTTCGCGGGGTTGACGGTCATCTTCGCGAGCATCTCGGGCCAGGTGAGATGGCCCTTTTCGATCAGGTAAGTGACACAAAGCGGCAGGAAGGTCTCCAGGCCGATAATGCCGTTGGGGGCCTGGTCGAGTTCGCGTTCCTTCTTCTCGGGTGCGTGCGGGGCGTGGTCGGTCGCGAGCACCGCAAGGGAATGATCCTTGAGGCCGGCGATGATCGCGTCGACGTCCTTCTGAGTGCGTAGCGGTGGGGCCATTTTGTAATTGCTGTCGAAGCGGCGCATCTCTTGGTCCGTGAGGATGAAGTGGTGCGGGCAGGCCTCGCCGCTGATGGCGATGCCCTTGGCGATACCCTGGCGTATGAGGTCGACGCCGCCGGCCGTGGAAACGTGGAGGATGTGGACCTTGCCGCCGGTGAGTTCGGCGAGGACCATGTCGCGAAAGATCATGATGTCCTCGGCGATTCCGGGCATGCCGCGAAGGCCGAGCTGCATGGAGACGACGCCCTCGTTCATCACGCCGCCCTGCGTGAGTTCGAGGATCTCCGCGTGCACGACGATCGTGGGATGGCCGCGAAGCATCTTGCAGTATTCGAGGGCTCGCCGCATGATTTCCGCGGAGGCGACAGGAGCACCGTCATCCGTAAAGGCGACGGCACCACCCTCGACGAGGCCGCCAAGCTCGGCGAGTTCCTTCCCCTCACGGCCCTTGGTGACGGCACCGATGGGGAAGACATTGCAGTTGCCGGCCCGCTTCGCCTGAAGCGTGATAAACTCCGCCGCGGCCTGGGAATCCAGGGCCGGTTCGGTGTTCGGCATGCACGCCACGGAGGTGACGCCGCCAGCGATGGCGGAGGCGGTGCCGGTTTCGATCGTCTCGTCTTCCTCGCGGCCCGGTTCCCGAAGGTGAACGTGCATATCGATGAGCCCAGGGGTAACAATCATCCCCGTGGCATCGATGACGCGATCCGCCCGGCGAGCGTGCGCTTCCCCGAGGCCGACGACGACTCTGTCGGCGAGCCAGAGATCCGTGATGAGGTCGATGTTCTGCGAGGGATCGATCACACGGCCGTTACGGATGAGGAGGGAAGGCATCAGAGACTGGCTCCAAAAGTAAGACGTACTTGGTTCACCATACGAATGGCACGACACTCGCCCATGAACCTGGTTGGCCGAAACTCACTTTCAAGGCTGTCAAAACTTGGTTATCCTGATGTCAGGAGAGGAGAAACCGACGATGACCACCACGGCTGCAAATGACTATCGAGAGGCGCTCGACCGCTTCCTCAATCCGATTCGTGATGCCCTGACCCCGGAAACGGCGAAGGCGATCGCAGAGCTACGTGCCGACGAGGACACTCAACAGCGAATCGAAACACTCGCGGACCGCCATCATGAGGGTCATCTCAATGATGTGGAACTTGTGGGATACCAGGCCCTTGTTCAGGGCGCCAACCTGATGGCGATCTTGCAAGCCAGTGCAAGATCCGTCCTCAATCGGCCTTAGCGAATATGAATCTGAATGAGATCCGAGATTTCGTCCGGGAACCGGGCGAGCGACGGAGCGTGTTCTCACGATGAACACCGTTGAGCGAATGGATCTTCGCAGGGCTCTACTGGACCTGGGTGAGTTCGAGTAGCAAGGCCGTCGTTACCCCGCACACAGCATCTTCAGCACCGCCATCCGCACCGCTAGCCCATTCGCGACTTGATCCAGGATCGCGGAGCCTGGGCCGTCGGCCACCTCCGGGGTGATCTCGACGCCGCGGTTGATAGGGCCGGGGGCCAGCAGCAGCACGTCCTTCTTCGCTCGCTTCATGCGGTCGCCATCCATGCCGAAGAGCAGGCGGTACTCGCGAATCGAGGGGAACAGGCCGCTTCGCTGCCGTTCGAACTGGATCCGCAACAGGTTCAGCACATCACAGCGAGGCATGATCTCATCCAGGTTGTGAGCAATCTCGACGCCAAGCGTTCGCACCTCGGGCGGGACCAAAGTGGTGGGGCCGCACACAATCACCTTGGCGCCGAGTTTTATGAGCCCGTGAATGTTGCTTCGGGCCACCCGGCTGTGGGCGATGTCCCCCACAAGGCCGACCGTCAGGCCTTCGACGCGGCCCAGGCGTTCCCGAATGGTGAAGATGTCCAGCAAGCCCTGCGTGGGGTGCTCATGGGCCCCGTCCCCCGCGTTCACGACACGCACGTGGGGCAGCAGATGCCGGGCGAGAACATGCGGTGCCCCGGGCGACGAATGACGAACGACGACGGCGTCCACGCCCATCGCCTCGATGTTCTTGGCGGTATCGATGAACGTCTCACCCTTCGCCGTGCTGCTGCCGCCGGGCGTGAAGTCGAGCGTGTCCGCCCCAAGCCGGCGGGCGGCGAGGCCGAAACTGACGCGAGTGCGAGTGGAGGGTTCGTAAAAGAGATTGACGACGACCTTGCCCTTGAGATCGCTTCGCTTCTCCGAGGTGCCGTAGCCAACGCCGACGAATTCCTTCGCCGTGTCGAGAATGCGAATGATCTCCGTGGCCGTCAGTTCTTCGAGGCCCAGCAAATGCTTCATGCGGAGTACCCACCCAGATTCCAGCGCGATGCGAAAGGCGATAAGCAGCAAGCGATTGACCACCGTGTCACAGAGATCACAGAGTTCGGAAGGAGGAAGACGAAAAAAGGATGATGCCACGGAAAAGGATCAGGCCATCGAATGGCAACAGATCGTTGACAGATCCTTTTTCTGAATCCCTTCCTTCTCTCACTCTGAACTCAGTGTTCTCTGTGACTCTGTGGTGAGTTTCTTTCTTCTGCTCGCCAAAAGAAGCTTCAGAGAAGATAGCGAGGCGAAGCCGGAAGGTAAGCCGGAACGCATCGTGGCCATTCACTTCGCCTTGGTCGCCAGGAAATCCTGAAGGGTGGTGTAAAACTCTCTCGGCAGGGCTTCGTTGTGGGTCATACCCTGCATCCAGTGCAGCGTCTTCGGTTCACGGGCGGCATCGTAAAGCCGCTGGGCTTGATAGGGGCGAATGAGCGTGTCCTCAGTGCCATGCGCGACCAGGACGGGGCACGAGACACGGGCCAGTTTGCTCGTGGAATCGAAGCGGGTTCGCATCAGCCACTGCGCCGGAAGGAAGGAATAACGATCCTTGGCGACGGTCGGCAGGGTGGCGTAGGTTCGTAGCAGCACGAGCGCTCGCGGCCTGGTTCGTGAGGCGAGATCCGCGACGATCCCGCCGCCAAGGGATTCGCCGAGGAGTACGATCCGTTTGCCGTCGATCTTCTGCTGCTGGGTAAGCCAGTCCCAGAAAGCGTCCGCGGCCTGGTTGCATCCCATTTCAGTAGGCGAGCCCTCGCTCTTGCCGTAACCAGGATAGTCCAGCGCCAGGGCGCCGTCGCCATCGAGAGCCGATTGCAGGTTCAGCAGAAAAGGCCCCACACAGGAGACGTTGCCGCCGTTGCCATGGCAGTAAAGCACTGCTCCCGCCTCCGGATTCGTGGGAGGCAGCCACCAGGCGTGAAGCTTGGTGCCATCCGCGGACGTTGCCGTCACGTCCTCGATCCGCGGATCGAGCTTGTCGCCCCAATACTGCTTCGCGGTCAGCGGCTGATAAATGAGCCAGTCTTCAAAGATCAAGCAGAGCAGGATCACGAACGCGTAGGTCATTCCGACCACGAGGATCGGCTTCCGCAGCCTGGTTCGCCAGCTCCTGGCAGGAGTTTCACGTGACGACACGACACACCTCTCAGGTTCAGGGACGCGAAAACACACACCTCGGAACTCGGTCGATCACCGCGTGGAGCTCCATGACGGTCTGAATCAAAATGTGGCACATCTCCCGATGCATATCCTCCGGAAAATGCTGAGAATTCCCATTGTAACACGGGGGCGTTTGGGGAATTTGCGGTTTGTAGGGGCGAATACTTGACGTGATTTGGGCTTTCAGGGTACAAATGACTGCGATACCGGTCAGCAGTACCTGATGTCGCGATTCGAGTTTCCCATGAGTAAGCCTTTCCTCCTCCTATTTCTTGGTACGGTGACGTTATTTGGTTGTCAGCAATCTTCGCCTGCTCCGAGCACGTTGTTGGCGCAGGCCGAGACGAGTTTAACCGCCGCCTCGGACAGTAGCTACTTCTCTCCCGGCGTGAATCGCCCGGCTTCCAGCTCGACGAAAGTGAACCACCTCAGCCAGGCCCGACTCTCCCTTCAGGCTCTCGAATCAAGCTACCACACACTCACGCCCTCCGAGGCGGCCCGCTTGCAGCAGTTGCGAATCGCGATGGCCTATCAGACCGCCCAGCAACAGTACGGGACGAATTCGACAGGGCCCACGCAGACCACTGTGATCCTGAACTCCGCCATGATGACAAGCTCTGGCATGGGTGGAGGCGGCCAGGCCAATGGGATGGGGGGTGGAGGCGGCGGAGGGGGTGGTGGCGGCGGGGGTGGAGGAGGTGGCGGCGGGGGTGGTGGTGGTGGAGCGACGAATCAGACA
>Ga0105044_10004584_pt1 | contig 18974 bp, 15 predicted proteins | sample MAT01_FD_78092 | JGI IMG/M metagenome (GOLD analysis project Ga0105044, IMG submission 78092) | Freshwater microbial communities from Lake Fryxell liftoff mats and glacier meltwater in Antarctica - MAT-01 | ecosystem: Environmental > Aquatic > Freshwater > Ice > Liftoff microbial mat | place...
ATCTTTGAAAATTTCAGCAACATCGCCATTCAGGCGCACAACGGTGTAGTAAATGGATTGCGCTCCGGCTTCGGATACGGCTTTGGCCATTTCCAAGATTTCATGGTCGTTGAGGCCGGGAATGATGGGTGCCAGCATCACATTTACCGGGATGCCGTGCTGCGACAGGGTGCGGATGGCGCTCAGGCGACTTTTTACCGATGCTGTTCGCGGTTCCAAAGCGCGGCGCAGCGATTCGTCGAGCGTTGTGACGGAAATGGACACTTTCACCAACTGGCAGGAGGCCAATTGTGTCAACAAATCCAAATCCCTCAAAATCAGGCTGTTTTTGGTAATGATGCCCACCGGATGGCGGTGTTTCCACAAAACTTCGAGGATTTGCCGGGTAAGTTTCAGCTTCTTTTCGATGGGTTGATAACAATCGGTGTTCCCGGAAAGCATCACCGGCATGGGCTGCCAGTTGGGCTTCCGGATTTGTTCTTCCAACAACTGCGCCGCGTTGAGTTTGTACAGGATTTTTTGCTCGAATTCCATGCCGGCACTGTAACCCCAGTATGGGTGCGTGTTCCGGGCGTAACAATAGACGCAGCCGTGTTCGCAGCCCTGGTAGGGATTCATCGAATAGCCCATACCGATGTCGGGGCTTTCTACTTTGTTCAGGATGGTTTTGGGGTGGACTTCGAGGTATTCGGTTTTGAGGTCGCGCTCGTCTTCTTCCTCCACAACCGGTTCACTGTCGTAAATCATTTGCGCATAAGGCCCGGCAGGGTTGATCTGCGCGCCCCTACCCTTCCAGTAATTTGGTTGCGTGATTTTTGTCATACAAAAAGTTTTTAAATATCTTACAAAGATAAACTTTTTGTTTTTAAAACACAAGTTGCCTGTTCAAAAGTTACTAACAACTGAGGTGGGTCACAAAAAGCCGCTTTGGGATTGCCTCTGCATTATTGGGCGTATTGGCCGACCATGCCAGCATTGAATATGTGTTCCAGATATGTACCTTCCTGCCTTTAATCGGCATCGTTACCTGGCTTTTACCCAAACACCCAGCTCTACCGGCGGAATTAACGCCCGCTCCTGCGCCATACTGAACAACCGCTCGACCGCTATCCTGCCTTCTTCGCCCAAACCGAGTGTAAATTCGTTGACATACAGCCCGATGTGTTGGTACATCACCGCGACATCCATCTCCTGGGCATGCTCGCGCACGTAATCGAGCGACGCTGCCGGATGCGCCTGCGCGTAAGCCACGCTGCGGTGCAAGACCCGATCTACTTTTTGTTGGACTGCAATAGGCAAATTTCGGCGCACGGCGATGCCTCCAAGTGGAATGGGCAGCCCGGTGGTCTGTTCCCAATATTCGCCTAAGTCCATCAACTGAACCAACCCTTTTTCCTGAAAGGTGAAGCGGCTTTCGTGGATGATTAGTCCCACATCCGCACGCCCCGACAACACGTCGTTTTCAATGTCTGAAAACAAGCGTTCTTCTTTTAGTTTGGCATCCGGAAAAGCAATGCTGAACAGAAAATTAGCCGTGGTGTACTTCCCCGGGATAGCAATTTTTTTGCCGGCGATTTCGTCGTTGGGAATGGCTTCCTTAGCAATGAGCAGTGGCCCGCAATTGCGCCCCAGCGCGCTGCCGGAATGCAACAGGGCGTAGTTGTTCAACACGTGGCCCAGCGCATGGTAGCTCAGTTTGGTAATGTCTAATCGCTGTGCAAACGCGCCTTGGTTCAGCGCCTCCACATCAGCCAGTACGGGCTCGAACTCCAGCCCTTCCGTATCTATTTTGCCATGCACGAGGGCATCAAAAATAAAGGTGTCGTTGGGGCAGGGCGAATAGCCAATTGATAATTTCATACCTTTGCGCTTTATTTCAAATTAAGCCGTTCCATGGAAGAAGACATTCAGGTTGTTTATGAAGACAACCACATCATCGCAGTGAACAAACCTGCCGGCTGGCTGGTTCAAGGCGACGAAACCGGCGACAAGCCCCTCAGCGATTGGGTGAAGGAATACATCAAAAAGCGCTACGACAAACCGGGCGATGTGTACCTCGGCGTCATCCACCGCCTCGACCGGCCGGTGAGCGGCACCGTTGTCTTCGCGCGCACCAGCAAAGCCTTAGAGCGCATGAATAAACTGTTTCAGGATCGAAAGGTAGAAAAAACCTACTACGCCATCGCGTTGCACCGCCCCGATCCGCTGAACGGCCACCTGAGTCATTACCTGCTGAAAGATACCACCAACAACACGGTAAAAGCTTATGACCGGTTGAGCAACCGCGCCCGCGAGGCAAAGTTAGCGGAACTCGACTACGAATTAGCCGCTGAAATCGGAAAAAACTACCTGATCAAAGTGAATCCCATCACCGGCAGACCCCACCAGATTCGGGTGCAATTGTCGCGGATCGGCTGCTCCATCAAAGGGGATTTGAAATACGGCGCGCCAAAAGCGAATGAAGACAGCTCAATTTGTTTGCATTGTGCGAACCTTTCATTTCTGCATCCTGTTAAAAATGAACCGGTAAGCATTTCGTCCGATATTCCGGATACGCCGGAATGGCAAATATTTCGGGGAGTTATTTCCTGATTTGACAATATTGCCTACATTTGCGTTCGTTTTTGGATTGCCCAGACAATTTTAAAAACATGGCTCCGTAGTACAATGGATAGTGCGTAGGTTTCCGGAACCTAAAATCCAGGTTCGATCCCTGGCGGGGCCACTACTCCTCACATGAACTTCGAATTCTTTATTTCCAAGCGCGTCGCTGCAAACGGTCAGCAATCTTTCTCCCGCATCATCATTCGGATCGCGGCGGGGGCGGTCGCTTTGAGCATCGCGGTGATGATCACGGCCACTTCCCTGATCTCCGGCTTCAAACAAGAAATCAGCAGTAAAATTTTCGGGTTCTGGGGGCATATCCACATCACCGATCTCGATGTCGGCCAATCTTTACTCGACGCCTACCCCATCCACATCAACCAACCCTTCTACCCTTTTCTCGATACGGTAAAAAGCGTTCCATATATAGAAGAAGTGACGCGCTTTGGCCAAGTTACCGAAAAAGAACGGCGTACAAAAGCAGGCATCCGCCACATCCAAACCTTTGCCCTGAAGCCCGGCATCATTAAGTCGAAAGCAGAAATTGAAGGCATTATCCTGAAAGGAGTAGGCAAAGATTTCGATTGGGATTTTATGGCTCATTACATCAAAAAAGGCCAGGCTATTTCGCATGCGGATTCTGCGATGTCCTCCGATATCCTGATTTCCCAACAAACCGCTGACCGCCTTCGGGTGGATGTGGGCGATAAATTCGTGGTTCATTTTGTAGAAAAAGGCGAACAACTCAAGCGGCGCTTCAATATTTGCGGGATTTACAGAACCGGGCTGGAGGAATACGACCGCAAGTTTGCTTTAGTGGACATCCGCCAGATTCAGCGCCTGCTGGGCTGGTCGGAAAACGAAGTGGGCGGGTTCGAGGTCTTCATCGAAGACATTGACGACCTGCTGCCCATCGAAGATTATGTTTACAGCGAGTTGCCCAACGACCTGAACTCGGAAACCATTCGCAGCAAATTTCCGGAAATTTTTGAATGGTTAGAATTACAAAACATCAACGAAACCGTCATCATGGCGCTAATGCTGAGCGTTGCCATCATCAATATGATGACAGCTCTGCTCATTCTTATCCTCGAGCGGGCCAATATGATCGGCATCCTGAAAGCCTTGGGCACCGCCAACTGGAGCATCCGGCGCATTTTTCTCTACTACGCCGCCTACATCATGATAGCGGGTCTGTTTTGGGGCAACCTGATCGGCGTCGGCTTGTGCTGGCTGCAAGATCGCTTTGGGTTCATCCAACTCGACGAAGCCAACTATTACCTTAGCGTAGCGCCGGTGGACATCAACCTTTGGACTATCCTGGTTTTGAATGTAGGCACCCTCCTCATTACGTTGATTTTCCTTGTGATTCCGTCTTATTTGGTTTCGACGATAAGTCCGGTGAAGGCGATTCGGTTTAAGTAATTCAGATTTTATTTCTGACAACCTGTCAGGCAGTTTTAACACAACAGACATCACTGAATCAAGGGTTATCACCATAGGGGTGAGCGATGATTGAGCTTTGCATTTTAAGAAATGGGCAACTGGCAGCGCTGAATTAGTGTAACGCTTAGCGGTTTGTCCGTTTTCTTTACAACTCATTTTTAAAAAGTGAGGCGATGTAGCAAAAGCAGCAGTATCCTTAAACATTGATTTACCATGACAAACATCCAGACCATTTATACCGAAAACGCCCCCGCTCCAGCCGGGCATTATTCCCAGGCCATCGTTCACAACGGCGTGGTTTACGTCGCCGGTCAACTGCCTATTGATCAGGATGGGAACAAACGCAGCGATGCGGCTGTGGAAGAGCAGGCAGAATTGGTATTCCGCAATACCGAAGCCATTTTACAGGCTGCCGGCAGTAGTCTTGGCCGGATACTTTCGGTCACCATTTACGTTTCCAACATTGAAAACTGGGGAAAAATAAATGCTGTATATAGCCGCATCATGGGGGGACACAAACCGGCTAGAGCGGTAGTGCCGGTGCCGGAATTGCACTATGGATTGGCGCTGGAAGTACAGGTAATTGCAGCAGTATGAGCTAAAAAGCTGTTGTAAAACCTCAGCTTGTAGGAATAAAAAACAGGCAAATCAGGAAAGCGAGCTTGTGTACCAACGCTCAAAGCATTATTTTTTCCTGAATAACCGCTTAACAAATTTATTTTTGCGTTTCTCAATCCAATACGACCATGTCAGAATTCCTGTCTTTTTTCCTCGAAATCATCAAGTTAACCGTACCGGGATTACTTGTTTTTTTCACGACCTACTACCTGCTGCGCCAATACCTCAGCGGGCAACTCGCTTTGAAACAGAGCGAAAGCAGACTAAGCCAGCAGCAAACCACCATTCCCCTGCGCCTACAAGCTTATGAGCGCCTTTCTTTGTTTTGTGAGCGCATCGCCCTGCCCAACCTGCTGTTGCGGGTGCGCAAAGAAGGCATGACGGTGGCAGAGTTGAAACTATCGCTGATTTTGGCCATCCAGATGGAATACGAACACAACATTACCCAGCAAGTCTATGTGTCGCAGCAATTGTGGCAAATCATCAAAATTGCCCGCGATAATACGGTCGGTTTCGTAAGCGCGGTCGCCGAAAACTTAGACCACAAAGGAGATGGAAGGGAGTTGGCGGGGCTGATTCTGAGGCATTTGGCCAATGAAGATACCACCGGTTTGGACACCGCGCTGATGGCGGTTGGAAAAGAAGCGGGCGCACTGCTCGGATAAGGGGCATCAGAATAAAAAAAGGTTACATTTGTTGAATCGGGTAACGCTTGTTTTCCTTAAATCCTGAACCATGTCACACGACAGAAGACGATTTCTCGGACAGCTTGCCGGCGCAGTGGGTGCGGCATCGGTACTTCCATTTTTTGAAACGCAGCAAGGGCGGGCTTTTTTGCGGCTCATAGACGAAACCAAAGACTTGCCAGCCGGTGACTTTGCTTCCGACGAAACGTTTTGGTATCAAGTGCAGCAGGCTTATACCGTTTCGCCCAGCGTGATGAACCTCAACAATGGGGGCGTCTGTCCCCAACCGCGCGTGGTGCAGGAAGCCGTAGAGCGCTACAACCGGCTGAGCAATGAAGCGCCATCCTACTATATGTGGCAAATTCTGGATCAGGGTCGCGAACCGCTGCGCAACAAATTGGCGGAACTGGCCGGGTGTTCAGCGGACGAAATTGCCATCAACCGAAATGCTTCGGAAGCCTTAGAGACCATTATTTTCGGGCTTCGCCTGCAAAAAGGCGACGAGGTGGTGCTGACCAAACAGGATTATCCCAACATGATTAACGCCTGGAAACAGCGCGAAAAACGGGACGGTATTGTGCTAAAATGGATTTCCTTTGATTTTCCGATTGAAGACAAAGCGCAGATTGTCAGAGGGTTTGCAGATGCTTTTACCGCCAAAACCAAAGTCGTCCACATCACCCATACCATCAATTGGAACGGGCAACTGTTGCCCGCGCGAGAAATAGCGGCAGAAGCCAGAAAACGCGGCATCGAAGTGCTGGTGGACGGCGCGCATTCTTTCGCCCATTTCGACTATAAAATACCGGACTTAGACTGCGATTATTTCGGCACGAGTCTGCACAAATGGCTGTGTGCGCCATTTGGCAGCGGGATGTTGTATGTTCGGAAAGAAAAAATCGCACAGTTGTACCCGCTCTTGGCAGCACCGGATCCGGAAAGCGCGGATATCCGAAAGTTTGAAAGCTTGGGTACGCGTTCTTTCGCTATTGAGCAAGCCATCGGGCAAGCTCTTAATTTCCACCAGATGATTGGCAGCGAACGCAAGTTTAAAAGGCTCCATTATTTGAAGAATTACTGGGCTGAAAAAGTCAACGAACTCCCAGGCGTAAAAGTGGCTACTTCGCTGAAACCTGAATTCGGCGGCGCCATCGGTTTGTTGACCATGGAAGGCAAAAAACCGGAAGAGATCAGTTCTTTTTTATTCACAAAATATAAAATCCACACGGTGTCCATCGTTTGGGAAAACATCAGCGGGGTGCGCATTACCCCCAATGTGTACACGACACAAAACGATCTTGATGTGCTGGTTGGCGCAATCCGGCATTTGCACAAAGGAGGCTGATTTGTAAATTTGAAGATTAGAGACTATGGCTGAAAAAATCAGACTGGAAATCATTGCTTTAGCAAACAACGATGCACAAAATAATAGTTTTGTGTTGCTGCTGAAAGAAGAAAACGGAAATCGCAGGCTCCCGGTGGTTATTGGTGCATTTGAAGCCCAGGCGATTGCCGTGGTGGTGGAAAAAATTCACCCGGGCAGGCCCCTGACCCACGATTTGTTGTACAATATCCTCACCGCTATGAATGCAGAAATCAAGGAAGTCACGATCACGTCCCTCGAAAACGGCGTTTTTCACGCAATGATTCATTGCGCTTTCTCCGACGGGCGTGCGCTTGAAGTAGATGCCCGAACTTCTGATGCGGTGGCGATGGCGGTGCGCTTCAATTGTCCGATCTATGTTGAAGCGGCCATTTTGGAAGAAGCCGGCATCTCTTTTGAAGACCCTTCCCGACCCGGTACCCCCGCATTAACCCTATCCGGGAGCTTGGCTTCCCATTCTGTCGAGCGGCTCGAACAAATGCTGGAAGACGCCATTGCACAGGAAGCTTATGAGCGCGCTGTGGAGATTCGGGATGAGATTAAGAAGCGGAAAGGGTGAGGGTGAAGATTTGAGCGCAGTAGGGTGCGACCCTCGCGGTCGCCCAAACACTCGAAATGATTTGAAAATTTGGTGATTTGAGCGCGGGCAAAGCCGGTAGGGTGCGACCCTCGCGGTCGCCCAAACACCCGAAATGATTTGAAAATTTGAAAATTTGAAGATTACAACAATATGAGCGGCAACCATTTATTCGAGGAAAAAACCTACGCAGCACGGCGCAAACGCCTGCAACAAGCTATCCCGTCGGGGATTATTTTGTTGATGGGCAATGAAGAAAGTCCCTGCAATTACGCGGACAATGTTTATCCTTTTCGGCAGGACAGCAATTTCCTGTATTTTTTGGGGATAGACAAACCCGGGCTTGCCGCGATTATTGACATAGACGCGGGCAAAACCATCCTGTTTGGCGATGACCCCGACATCATGCACATCGTGTGGATGGGCGCGCTGCCTTCCATGGCGGAACTTGCTGCCGCGGCAGGCGGGGCGGATACGGCATCTTATGCTCAAATTGAAAGCTATTTGGCGGAAGCCCGCAGTAAAGGTCGTTTTATTCACTACCTACCGCCCTACCGCGCAGACAACAGCATCAAACTCAGCCGCTGGTTGGGCATCTCCTTAGACGGGTTGGCGGCTGGCGCTTCTGTTCCTTTGATTGAAGCTGTGGTGGCTCAGCGATCCTGCAAATCCGACGAGGAAATAGCTGAAATGGAAAAAGCGGTCAACACTTCCGGATTGATGCACCTTGCTGCCATGAAAGCTGCCCGCGCCGGTAGGAAAGAGTACGAATTAGTGGGACTGGTAGAAAGCATTGCCCGCGCAGGCGGCGGCGGCTTGCCCTACACCGTTATCCTTTCCGTAAACGGACAAATCCTCCACAACCACTACTATGGCAATACCCTGCAATCCGGACAATTGGTGCTGGGTGATTTTGGGGCAGATACCGCCATGCACTACGCAGGCGACATCACGCGTACGTTCCCGGTGGATCAAAAATTCACTGCCCGGCAAAAAGAAATTTACCAGATCGTACTCGATACGGAAGTTGCGGCCATACAGTCGCTAAAACCCGGCGTTCGCTACCTCGATGTGCATTTAGCCGCCAGCCGCCATATTGCGGAAGGGTTAAAGTCGCTGGGCTTGATGAAAGGAGACCTCGATGAAGCTGTAGCAGCCGGGGCGCATGCCCTGTTTTTTCCGCACGGACTTGGCCACATGATTGGCCTCGACGTACACGACATGGAAGATCTGGGCGAAAACTATGTTGGGTACGGCAATGAACTTATCCGAAGCACCCAGTTTGGTTTGCGTTCGCTGCGCTTGGCTCGCACGCTGGAGCCGGGATTTGTATTGACCGTCGAACCTGGCATTTATTTTATTCCGGAGCTCATCAATCTGTGGCGAAAAGAAAACCTCCACACCGAATTTATCAACTACGACAAGTTAGAAGCCTACTTCGATTTCGGAGGTATCCGTATAGAGGACAACGTACTGATTACGACCGAAGGCCACCGCGTTTTGGGAAATCCTATTCCTAAAACTCTTGCGGAAGTAGAGGCTTTGAGGATTGGATAGGATGTTTGGATACACCCGGCGGCGGCTATCCGATGTAATCCTGCAATTGCCCGTCCGACTTCGGCGATTGGCGCTCCATGTTGCTGATCCCAAAGGCAGGTCTGATGTGGCCTATGCCGCTTTCCCTCGCTGGATGAGCGGCGCTTTCTGGTTGCTGGAACTGCTGCTGCTGCTTTTAGAAATTGCCGGGTTTCCCGAATTCTACGAGTTGCTTGCCGCAGTTTTCAAGTTCCGCACCCGAAAACTAACCGAACAGGAAATCCGCCTTGCAAAAAGTATTTTTGGCGATACACTTCAATACGAATACATCCGGGTAGACGAATCCGCCTATATCGGCCCACGCCAGAGCCGATTTTGTTATGTCAGTTTTTACACCCTGAACAGTTGGGGACAAATCTATCCTGCCTTGCTGATCCACGAGTTGACCCACGTTTGGCAATACCAGCACCTTGGTATCCGCTATATTCCACGTGCCCTTGCGGCTCAACGCACGGCCTCCGGGTATAATTACGGAGGAGAACCAGCCCTCGAACAGGCTATCGCTTCCGGCAAGAGCCTCGCTTTTTTCAATTTAGAACAACAAGCTGATTTAGTGGAAGATTACTATCGGCTTCAAAACGGGCTTCCGGCCCAATGGAACCGGAATGCCGCTCCCCAACTTTCGCTGTACGAATTCCTGCTTACTGGCATCATCAACCGTTAATTTACTCCAACCCGAAGTTGGTTGAAGATTGCCCGCCATTGGTTGAAAAGAAAATGCCAGTACCCACCAGTTCGCTACATTTAACCACAAGCAATTCAAAATCAACTTTAAAATCATGAAAAAACACTTCTTCTTTGCCCTGTTTGTCGTTCTCAGCCTGCGGGGCAGCGCCCAAACCACTGCCAACCCGCCTTTTTTGATGGAACTGCAAGAAGTTACCTTTCCGGAATGGCCGCCCCTGCATTCTTTCGCCTTCGCTCAATGGGACGGCTACTGGATCATGGTTGCAGGCAGGAGCAACGGGCTGCACGGCTTCTTTCCGTTCACCGGATTCCCGGAAAGTACTGCCAATAAATACATTTGGGTACTCGATCCGAATAGTGGCGAAAAATGGTCTTACGACGTCACCCAACTTCCTGTGCATTTGTCGGATGCCTTGTTGGTTACCAACCCACAATTTGTACAGCTTGACCACAAACTCTACCTTGTTGGAGGGTATGGCAAAGAAACAGCAAGCGGCGATTTCATTACCTTTTCAAAAATGACTGCGCTCGATTTGCCGGTTTTGGTTAATGCCGTCCAAAACGCGGGCAATGTGCAAAGCGCCCTGCGTCAGACTAACGACGACCGACTCAAAATATGCGGAGGAGAAATGCACCACCTGGCAGACGAATTATACCTCGTTGGCGGGCACAATTTTGAGGGCCTGTACAGCCAGACAGGCGCGCCGGTTTTTACTCAAACCTACACCAATAAAATCCTGCGTTTCCGCATTCAGGATGACGCCAACTCGTTGGGCATTACCAATTACACCGCTTTTCAGGATGCGGAATACCACCGCCGCGACCTCAACCTCGCGCCCCTCATGCTTCCGGGAATGACCCCGGCTTTAGGGGTTTATGGTGGCGTATTTCGTCCCGACGCGGATGTCCCTTATTTCAACCCGATCTATATCAGTGAAGAAAGCATTGAACTTGATGCATCCTACGAACAAAAAATGAGCCACTATACCTGCCCTATCGTTCCGATGTACGACGAAGTCGCCGAAAACATGTACTCCATTTTTTTTGCTGGATTGAGCTACCATACCTACAACGAAAACGCCCAAACTTTTGAAGAAGACGACCTTGTGCCGTTTATTGATCAAATCACCACGTTCATTCGCTACGCGGATGGCAGTTCGGAAGAAGTGGTACTGCCTCAGGTTTTTGATGAGTTGTTGGGAACCAATGGCAAATTTATTCTTAACGAAAACATTGCGCATTACCCCAACGAAGTGATCAATCTGCGTGCCTTACAAGGCCGAACAGAAGCTGGGTGCATCTTCGGCGGCATCAAGGCGGTGATACCGAACATTACCCCAAGCAGCGCCACCAACCGCTTGTTTAAAGTGTTCATTACCACTTTATTACCCAACCCAACGGTAGAAAACAGCGTCGAGGCGGTCAAAATAGCCCTGACGCCCAACCCATTCAGCTACGAAACACAGATTCAGCTTTCGCACCGGGAAGCTTTCAAACGAGCCGTATTGACCGATTTATCCGGGCGATTCGTGTTCGTGCTGGAGGAGGAAGATTCGCATATAATGCTGCAACAGGCAGAAACGGCATTGAGGGCGCTAAAACCGGGCCTCTATAACCTGGCTCTTGAAGGTGCCCGGCAGAAAGTCGTCACGAAAGTTGTTAAGATACATTAACTCAATAAAATACAAATTGCTAACCTTGAAACATACCTTTTCAAAAATCAAAAACGTTAAACACGCAAAACACGATCCATGTTAACGAGAACGGTTATTTCCACACTTTTTTTGGCCATTTGCTGCTTCACCACTGCGGAAGCGCAATTCAAAATTGGTCTCCGCGTAGGCGCAAGCACCACGGATATTGACCCAAGCGATCTGAACATTATAGAAAATGGTACTTCCCAGTTGTCTTTAGCGCTAAAAGAGGCCCGTTACGGCATCCACGGCGGTTTGGTCATTCAGGCGAAAATCGGCAAATTTTTGATCCAACCCGAATTCCTGTTCAACTCCAGCCGGGTAGATTTTGAAGTCACGGATCCTCAAAATCCTGACCTGCCAGCAGAAATCAAGGAAGAAAAATACCAACATCTGGATATTCCGCTGCTGTTTGGTGCCAAATTTGGTCCCCTGCGCCTGCACGCCGGGCCGGTTGGACACGTCTACATCAACAGCTCTTCTGAATTGACGGACGTGGAGGGCTACGAACAAAAATTCGATGAATTTACCTTTGGCTGGCAAGGCGGCCTGGGGCTGGATATCTGGAAATTGATGATTGACCTCCGCTACGAAGGCAACTTCTCCAAGTTCGGCGATCACCTCACTTTTTTTGGCGATGACTACAAATTTGACCAGTCGGCAGCTCGTTTCCTTTTTTCAGTAGGATTCATGTTTGGAAAATAGTGCCCGGCTTTATAGCCCGATAGCGGCGTTATGCTCGGCTCAAAACTGGTCATTTACACAAGTAAAATCCCACTTTTGGGTCTTCACAGGCCTTGCTCTCGAACTCTAAAGCCAGACACCCAACTAAATTAATTAATGCCATTTTGCCAAACTTTGCCGATCTTCGGCTCGATCAAATTACGGCATCAATGCGCATCCTGCATACTTCAGATTGGCATCTGGGGCAAAAATTTCTGCACAACGACCGGGAAACCGAGCACCGCTTAGCATTAGACTGGCTTCAGCATTGCATTGAAACCCACGAGGTAGAGGCGCTGATTGTCTCCGGCGACATTTTTGACGTAGGCAATCCGCCAAACTACGCGCTGCAACTCTACTACCGCTTTCTGACCGGATTGCTCGGCACGGCCTGCCGTAACATCGTCATTACCGGTGGCAACCACGATTCCCCCTCCACATTAGATGCGCCCCGCGAATTGTTGCAAGCCTTGAATATTCAAGTAATGGGTGCCGCGCCGGAAAACCCGAAAGACGCCATGCTCGAACTAAAAGATGAGCAAGGCCGCTTATTGGCCGTTGTCGCAGCGGTTCCTTTTTTGCGCGACCGGGATTTACGCCAGGGCGGCAACCCCACAAGCGGATTTGATCGGGTGGCGCGGGTGCGGGAGGGCATTGTGCAACATTATCAACAATTGGCGGCCTACGCCGAGCCTTACCGGCAATACAATGTTCCGATACTCGCCACCGGACACCTCTACGCCTTCGGGGCGGCGAGCTCCGACAAGCAGGACAATATCTACCTCGGCGACGTTGCCAACATCGAAGCGGGGCAGTTTCCGGACATTTTCGATTACGTTGCACTCGGACATATCCATCGCGCACAAACCATCGGCGACGCTGCGCATATCCGCTATTCCGGGTCACTCCTGCCGTTGAGTTTCAGCGAAGTGAAAGACGACAAAAGTGTCAGTTTGCTCGATTTTGAAGGACAAAAACTGAAAAACATCCAGCAAATTCCAGTGCCCGTTTTTCGGCGGTTAAAAACCATTCAGGGCGACCTGGAAGGGGTAAAAGAAAGCTTGCAACGTTTTGCCGAAAGGCCACATGGTTCTTTAATACCCTGGGTTGAAGTTTTGATAGAAACGGATCAATACGTCCCGCAAATGGATGTGCAGTTGCGCGATTTTGCCACCGGTATGAACCTGGAATTGCTAAAAATCAGGGTCAACCGAATCGGAGTAAGCCCCGACAGCGATACCGAAACAGCAGGGGTTGCGCTGGAAGATTTAGAAGTGACCGAGGTGTTCAAAAAGCGCTGCGAACAATTCCAAATCCCCGAAGCGGAAAGCGGCGCGTTGATGCAAACTTTCTTAGAGCTTCGCCAGTGGATGCAGGAAAACCAGGATGCTACCCTTAACCAGCCCATCGCATGAAAATCCGGAAAGTCGTCATACAAAACCTCAATTCGCTTCGCGGTCAGTCCGAAATTGATTTCATCAACGGGCCGTTGGCGCAAAGCGATCTTTTTGCCATTACGGGAGATACGGGTGCCGGAAAAACCACCATCCTCGACGCCATCACCCTGGCGCTTTACGGCAAAATACACCGAAACAAAGAAGTAAAAGAAGCCCTGTCTTACGGCGCAATCGAAGCGTCGGCGGGCGTGGAATTTGAAACCGCAAAAGCCATTTTTTTTGCATCCTGGAGCATCCGCCGTACGCGAAAACAAGTGGATGGCAATATTGTAGGCCCGGATCGGGAACTCTCAAAATGGAACGATGAAAAACAAGCGTTTGAAATCATTGCCGAAAAAGTAAAGGAAGTTGACGCCAAAGTAGAGGAAGTCACCGGCTTAGACTTCGACCGTTTTTGCCGTTCGGTTTTGTTGTCGCAGGGCGATTTTGCCGCGTTTTTAAAAGCCAATGAAAAAGAGCGCAGCGAACTGCTGGAACGCATCACCGGCGCCGAAATATACAGCCAGCTTTCTATCGCCGCTTTTGAAAAGCACAAGCAGGAAGCTGCGAAATTAGCGGATTTGAAAAAAGAAATGGACGCTCTGAAGCTTGTTGAGGAAGCGACTTTGGACGCTTGGCACCAGGAACGCGAAGAAAAAACGAACGAAAGTGCATTGATGAAAGCGGCGATAGAAAACCTGCGGGCCCGCATCCAGCGCATCGAAAAGCAAAACGAATTAATCGAAAGACAAAAAACGCTCGATGAAGCCCTACAGTTGTTGGCATCAGAAACGCTCGCGGCACAAGCCGATTTGGAAAAATTAGCCCGATACGACCTTGCACAACCCTGCTCTCCCGATATCGCGCGCTTAGACGATTGGGGCCAGCGTTTGGAAGCGATGGCAACCGAATTGACCCAATTGGCGGCCTCCATTACAGAAAAACAGGCTGAAAAAGAAGGGACTGCCGCTCAATTGAGCGAAAGCGAAATGTTGTTGAAAGCGCTCGAACAGGAGCAAATACAGCTCCAGCCGCTTTGGGATGAAGCCGCCCGGCTCGATGTACAATTGGAAGAAAAAAGCGCAGCGTTTGCCCGACAGCAGCAAGCGCTGCAACAAGCCACCGCTGAATTGGATGACAGCCGCCGTCAAGATGCAGCCTTACAGGAGCGGATTGCTGCGCTCGATCAGCAAATTGAGATCGCCGAAGCCTGGATTGCGGAGCGGCCAATCTGGGAAGAACTGAATGGTGATTTGCCTGAAATTGAGTTGCGGCGCGACCAATTACGCGACTTCACGACCAGTAAAACGGACCTTGATCGAAAAGTCGCATCCCACCAAAAACAATTCGCTGTACTAAAGGCCGAAGTTGCAGCAATGGATGGCGCGGCCTCCAATCTGAGTTCGGAAATTGCAGCGCTGCAAGAGCAATTCAAAGCAGGCAGTCCGGAAAAATACGCGCAAAACCGCAATGAATTGCTGCAACTGCTCTCGATCGAAATCCAGGAACTGAACGATGAGACGCGGTTGCTCAGGGAATTATCGGAGCTTACGGAAAGCTACAACAACCTGCTTGTGGAGCTTTCTACGCTTGAAGAGCAGGTGTTGCACCTCGAAAACGAAGAAGAAGAAATCAATAAACGGATCATGTCCTCTTTGGAAGTGGTGGAAGATATGGAACTGCGTTTGGCGTTCAAAAAACAGGTCTATGCAGACCAGTTGCTGATTGCCAATTACGAAAAAGACCGGGATGAGCTGAAAGAAGGCGAACCTTGCCCGCTCTGCTTTTCCATCCACCATCCTTTTCATCAGAACCACCACAAGCGGCCTTTTGTGGATCAGGCGAAGCAGGAATTGGATGCAGCAACCCGTCAGTATGAGTTACTGCACAAAGAGCAACGGCAGTTGCTACTCCGCCAAAATGAAATCGCGACCCAAATCCGCCAACTTCGCGGCGACGAATTGAAACCCCTGAGTGGTGCCATCGAAAAACAACTGCAACAAATTCTGGGATACGAAGATAAAATTGCCCGTATTGCGCCAGAATGGTCCGATTCAAGTTTTGCGCTGTCGCGGTCGCATCTGTTGCAAAGCAAAGTGGCAGCAGTGCAGGAAACCGCTGTTTTGAAGCGGGTTCAGAAAGAAAAATTAGCAAAAGTCAACGCAGAACTGGATGAAAAAGAGCGCCTTTTACAGGAAAAAAGCAAACACCTGAGCGAACGCGTCACAGAACTGCGGGTTTTGGAAAATGAATTGCAGAACGCCACCGCGCAACAGCAAGAGGTTGGGGCTAAGTTGGCGGAAATTCAGGCGTCGTCAGCGCTCCTGTTGCAAAAATATGACCTGAAATTCAGCGTCGAAACAGCCCGGGAAAACTTTGATACGCTCAGAAAATGGACCGATCTATGGCGATTGGGCAAAGAAAAACTTGGCATTGCCCAAAACGATCGCGAAGCAACCCGCCGCGAAGTGCAACAGGTGCAAAAACAAACCCAACAATTTGCCGGAAGGCACGAACAGTTGCAACGCGCCGTACAAGCAGAACAAGCCACTTTTAATGCGCTGCAAAATCAGCGCCGAACGGTGCTTGGCGATAAAAATCCGATGGAGGAGCGAGCGGCGTATTCAGAAAAAACAGGAGACCAAAAGCTGAAAACCCAGGCGTTGCGCGAGGCGTTAAATGCAATCTCCGCCAATTTGGAAAGTGATTTGCGCTTACAGCAAGCCCGTTTATCAGAAAGCCTGACTTTGCAGGAAAAAGCCTCGGCATTGGTAACTACCCTGAACGAATCCGCCCAAAAGGCAGGATTTGCGTCCCTCGAAGCGCTCAGAGAAGCTTTGCTTTCGCAAGAAGAACGCACGGCGCTTGAAGTTTTGAAAAAACGATTGGAACAAAAAGCCCTCGAAATCCAGGAAACGAAAAAAGGGTTAGCCGAAGCCTGGGCGCAAGTCAAAACGGAAGGGGAAGAACCCAGTGATTATGTGGCCTTACAATTGGAGCAGGCCGAAAAAACTGCACTTTACGATACGCTTCAGCAATTGATTGGCGGCCTGAATGAAAAATTAGCGTTCAACGAAAAACAGAAAAAAACGGCTCAATTGTTGATCCAAACCATTCAAAATCAGGAAAAAGAACTCACCAGATGGGCCAAATTGAATGAACTCATCGGGCAGGCCGATGGCAAAAAATTCCGGGTGTTTGCGCAATCGCTGACCCTGCGAAAACTGACCGCTTTGGCCAACCGGCACCTCACCCGCCTGAATGGCCGCTACCTGATTCGCAAGCGCAGCAGCGAAGACCTTGAATTAGAGATTGTAGATACCTTCCAGGCCGACAACCGCCGTTCGATGAACACGTTATCGGGCGGCGAAAGCTTTGTGGTCAGCCTCGCCCTGGCGCTGGGCTTGTCCGACCTGGCCGGGCGCAACACCACCATCCGCTCCCTGTTTATTGACGAAGGCTTCGGGGCTTTGGACGACAACAGCCTCGACCTTGTGGTCACCACGCTCGAAAACCTACAAGCTTCGGGCAAAACCATCGGCGTCATTTCGCACGTGAAGGCGATGAAAGAGCGGATTGCGACGCAGATTCAGGTAAAAAAGAGCGGAAATGGGTTTAGTGAATTAGTGATAACTGTTTAGGGTCGCTGAAATAATAACTGTCCACTTTTCCAGGAGGCCTTTTGCTCCTACCCTGCGTTGGGGAACCACCTCCCTTAGCTATGGCTAAGGTCGGGAACCCCCGCCTTGGTTAGAATCAAAATGCCTTGCCCGGAGAAAGCGACCCTTATTAATTCAGCACCCCTTAGCTATGGCTAAGGTCGGGAACCCCCGCCTTGATTAGAATCAAAATGCCTTGCCCGGAGAAAGCGACCCTTATTAATTCAGCACCCCTTAGCACCATAAATGGACAGACACTAAGTAAGTTAATTCAATAATTTGTTAAAGTTTTTTGAACCTATTGTTTGAAACGAACATACCCTGTATATTTGATCTATTCCTTTCCTCCGAACAATTTCGGAATTTGCAATGCTACCGTTCCTGCTTTTTCTACAGGAACCACTATTGAACACACACACAAACATCGCGGGACAGCCTGATATCAGGCTGCAAATTGAGCTTTTGAAATCGTTTACGGCTTCAAAACCGGATTTCACGTGCTCAAAACGGGGTTTCGTCATTTTTTTCAGCGGCGGATAAGCAACCGCTGTATAATTGTGGGGGAAAATGGGAGGAGAGATAGAAAAGGTTACGCATTAACTGTTAACATCATTACCATTTGAAATCATGAAACAAGTTCTGCTTTCTCTGACTGTATTGTTGCTATCCATGCCATTGTTTTCTCAGGAAGAAATTGTCTATCGAAAGCTTGCCACCCAGGAGGTAGAAACGAGGATGAAACTGGAAAATCCGGCCTTATTTGAAGAAAAATCCATGTTGGAAAGGTTTGTGCAGGAGCAAAAAAATAAAATTGAATTTAAAAAAACTATGATTCCTATTGTATTCCATATTTTATACAACCCCGGTAGTTTTTACATTTCATCAGAGCAGGTTTTGTCTCAAATAGAAGCGCTGAACAGCGATTTTTCGCTGAATTCAATGCTGGTTCAAAATATAGAAGGCGTAGCCGAAGAACTTGCTCAAAAAGCTCAGGATACGGAAATCAGCTTTTGTCTCGCAAATACAGATCCCATCGGGCAATAAACAACGGGGATAGAGTCAGTTCCTTCTTCAACCAATTCCTGGCGAACTGATGACGCTTTTAAGTATCCTGGAAATGGTGGTGTTGCAGCCTGGAATACCAAAAGGTACCTGAACATTTGGGTGGTAAGCCTTGGCGATAATGTCAGCGGTTATGCCCAAATGCCGGGGGGATCTGCTGAAACGGATGGAATTGTAATTGACTACCGCTTTTTTGGAAATAGCGGATTTTCAAACACTGCTTTTACCGAAGGTAGAACGCTTACACACCTGATCGGCAATTACCTGGGACTCTATGATTTGTGGGGGGAATTCCCTTGCGCTGACGACTATGTGGAAGATACGCCAATTCACAATGCCCCCAACAGCGAATGCTATCCTCATCAGCATGTGAGCACCTGCGAGGGCAATCCGATAGAAATGACCATGAATTTTATGGACAATAGCCCGGATGCCTGTGCTTATCTATTTACGATGGGCCAAAAGATCAGGATGCAAACCTTCTTATCTGAAGGAGGGCCCCGTTCAGGGTTGACCCAAACAGGAGCCACTCAGTACGATGCGGTTCAACAACCGGGATTCAGCCTTGATGCCCCCGCACCGGAATCGAATACTACAGAGGAACAGGTTTTTACGCTTCGGGCATTTCCAAATCCGGCTACCGAAAATATACAATTAGAAATTTTGAGTCCAGACGCCGGCTACACCTACGACGCCAATGGCAACCTGAAAACCGACTCCTATAAAGGCATCACCAACATCGCCTAGCACCACCTCAATTTGCCAACTGTTGTTACCCTTAGAGCTTGTTCGGGTTTTCGTG
>Ga0105044_10004586_pt1 | contig 18970 bp, 17 predicted proteins | sample MAT01_FD_78092 | JGI IMG/M metagenome (GOLD analysis project Ga0105044, IMG submission 78092) | Freshwater microbial communities from Lake Fryxell liftoff mats and glacier meltwater in Antarctica - MAT-01 | ecosystem: Environmental > Aquatic > Freshwater > Ice > Liftoff microbial mat | place...
ATGATGAAAACCCTCTTGCGCCTCTGGCGCACACTTCCCATGTGGATTCATGTTCTTGCCATGCGGTTGTACCGTCCCAAGTTTCGAGCTGCGGTTGCGGCGATGATCTTTGATGAACAGGGACGAATCCTCTTGTTCAATCACACTTATCGAAAGTTTGAGTGGGGCATTCCTGCGGGCGGACTTGAATACGGCGAACAGCCTGAACAGGCGATTGTCCGCGAGTTTTTTGAAGAAACAGGCATGCAGATCAAAGTTGAAAAGCTGCTGCTGGCCGAAAGCTCAAAGGGAGATCACAATATCAGTTTGATATTTTTGTGTAAAATCATAAGCGGAACTTTCACGGAAAGCTCTGAAATTTCAGAGATGAAATATTTTGATCTCAATAATCTGCCAGCCATGATGTTGTCTGCAGAAAAAGAATTGATACAATGGGCGGCAAAGGAAATTAAGTGACAAACATTCTCCTCGTTGGGCTCGGCGGATTTATTGGTTCAATCCTGCGCTATCTGGCCAGCGGATATGTGCAGCAATCCACGAAAAGTATTGACTTTCCATATGGTACATTGGCAGTCAATGTGATCGGATGTTTTATCATTGGCTTCCTTGCCCAACTGGCTGAAACGCGCGGCGCATTCACAAGTGAATCCAGGACTTTTGTTTTTGTCGGCATTTTGGGTGGCTTCACTACTTTCTCATCATTTGGAAATGAGACGCTTAATCTCGCGCGTGATAGTCAAATGCTGAATGCGTTTGCGAATATCGGCGCGAATGTGATTTTAGGATTATTAGCTGTTTGGCTTGGTCGCACCGTTTCGTATTTGATCTGGAAATGATGAAATAATCCAGATGGTCGAGTAGGACGAAGTCCGTATCGAGACTATCGGAGTTGGAGACACCATGCACCTACCAGAAGAAGGATATTTACTGCGCATCTTCATCGGCGAGTCAGACCGCCACGATGGCAAACCATTATATGAATGGCTTGTATTGAAGGCGCGTGAACATGAGCTGGCTGGCGCGACGGTCTTGCGCGGTATCATGGGCTTTGGTGCGAACACACGCGTGATTCACACTTTCAAAATTGAACGTCTCTCTGAAGATATGCCGATCGTGGTTGAGATCGTCGATACAAAAGAAAAACTCGAAAAATTTCTCGACGCAATTGATGAGCATATTCAAGCGGGTTTGGTCACGTTTGAGAAGGCACAAATCCGTTTTTATAAGGCAGATAAAAAATGAATTGGCTTGAAGTTTCACTGACTGTAAATGGCGAGCTCGCCGAATCCGTTGCGGATGTTTTCGCCCGCTTCGCGCCCAATGGTGTGATGACCGAGCAGGGCGTAAAGTTTTTAGATGACGAGGACGAAGGCACGGCAACAGGTCCTATCACCGTCCGCGCTTATTTGGAAGTCAACGATCAATTGGAAGAAACGCGGCAAAAACTCGAGGAGTCACTTTTCTATTTGGGGATGATCACCCCCGTGCCGACTCCTTCTTACAAGCAGATCGCGGATCAAAACTGGATGGAAGCCTGGAAACAGCACTACAAGCCGATCCTCATCGGACGGAGACTCCTCATATTGCCAGCATGGTTGGAATCTCCTGAACCCAAACGAATCCCGATCAAAATTGACCCTGGCATGGCTTTCGGGACAGGCACACATCCCACTACGCAATTGTGTCTTGAATTAATGGAAGTCCACTTTGACAACACGCAGCACACAGCACGCAACACGCAACAAGTAATTGATGTCGGCTGTGGTTCTGGGATTCTCTCCATCGCCGCGCTAAAACTTGGCGCAGAAAAAGTATTGGGTGTTGACATTGATATTGAGTCTGTCAAAAACTCGCGCGAGAATGCTGAGACAAACGGAGTAGGGGCGGAATTAATTCTCGGGCAAGGCTCAGTGACCGAGGTTTTAAGTGGCAGCTTCCAGTTTAAGTCTGCGCCGCTGGTGGTGGCAAATATTCTTGGCCCGATCCTGATCCGCCTTTTTGACGCGGGACTCGCAGAGTTGGTGGATCCCAATGGAGAGATCATCTTAAGTGGGATTCTCGATCATCAGGCAGAATCTGTCATTAAGGCTGGGCAGGCTAAAGGCTTGAAAAGAAGCGATCAACGTCAGATCGGTGATTGGGTTGCCATTTCTCTGAAAAAATAAAATTATATATGTCATTGCGAGGAGCCGTTTTTGGCGACGAAGCAATCTCCTCTTAGTTGGGAGATTGCTTTGGGCGAAAAAGCATCGCCCTCGCAACACTTGCACCGTACGCAAGTGCAGGTGTGACATTTCATTTGGATTGTGCTATCATACAAACAACCATGGACCGTCGCAAACTGGTGTATTACCTGCTCTTGAACGTTTTTGTCTCAGCCTGTGTGACAGGGACGATCTTGTTCTGGTATGACCGCAATTCCCGCGCCGTGAATCAGCCGTCTGTTCAACAAGCCGCAAACAGTGATGCGAATCCAGCTCCCACTCTCAACTCGCAGACAGATATTGCAGTCAAGATAAGCAGTGTCGTTGGCGCAGGGACCTTGAGTTCGGAGATCGTGGTTGTAAAATTTGAAGGCGAAGGCCAGTTGGATCTAACAAGCTGGCAAATGAAAGACGAAGACGGCAATACATTCAAGTTCCCGCAGCTGACGCTTTATCCCAACGGCGCAGTCCAAATCCACACCGCCACAGGCACAGACACCGTCATTGACTTGTATTGGGGCATAGGCGACGCCGTATGGAGTTCTGGCGAGAATGCAAGCTTATACGACGCGCAAGGCAATTTGAGAGCAGTTTATCGTGTTCCATAAAAACTCCGCTGGTTGAGTAGGCGGTGTTCTTCCGCCATATCGAAACCAGCAGTTAAGTGTAAAGAAAGAATAACTTGAAACGCGGTGGTTTCGATATGCCGCTATCGCGGCTACTCAACCACCAGACTGATACTTATTACCTGAAACTTGACACCTGACACCTACTATGACCCAAGCCCTCTATCGTAAGTATCGCCCCAAAGGATGGGACACCGTCATCGGACAAGATCACGTTGTCCAGACGCTCACCAACTCCATCAAAGCGGACCGTGTCGGTCACGCCTATCTTTTTGCGGGTCCGCGCGGAACTGGCAAAACAACTGTCGCGCGATTGCTGGCGAAGGCGGTCAACTGTCTCAACGAAGACCCCTCCCAAAGACCATGTAACACCTGCGATCACTGCACGGCCGTCAATGAAAACCGTTTTATGGATATGATAGAAATTGACGCGGCTTCAAATAACGGCGTGGACGATGTTCGTGATTTGCGTGAAAAAATAAATTTTTCTCCATCACAGGGAAAATATAAGGTTTACGTGATCGATGAGGTTCATATGTTGTCGGGCGGCGCATTCAACGCGCTGCTCAAAACACTGGAAGAGCCGCCGCCTCACGCAATCTTTGTCTTAGCCACCACTGAAATTCATAAAATTCCCGCCACTGTGCTTTCGCGCTGTCAACGTCACGAGTTCCGCCGCGTTCCAGTGGACGAGATCGTTACCAACCTCAAACATATTGTCGCAGCTGAAAATCTCACAGCCGATGAAGAAGCGCTCACGCTTATTGCGCGTCAGTCCGCAGGTGGGATGCGTGATGCGCAATCTCTACTCGATCAACTCGCATCCACGGGAACGAAGATCACGCTTGCCCTCGCGCAAACTGTCCTCGGCACCGCTACCAGCAAAACTGTTTTGGATATCATCACATCCGTTCTTGACCATCAGCCTGCGCACGGCCTCGAAACCATACACCGCGCCCTAGATTCTGGCGCCGATCCGCGCTCGCTTGCCCGTCAGATCGTTGAATATCTGCGCGGCCTCATGCTCATTCAAATGGGCAACATCGATCAGGTCGAAGCTACGCGCGAGGTCAAAACGCAAATGGACGCGCACGCGAAATCATTCAGTACCTCCGATGTTTTGCGTATGATGAAAATATTTAACAACGCTGCTACGGATTTGCGCGGCGGCTGGCAGCCGTCCCTGAGTATTGAACTTGCTTTAGCAGAAGTGTTGGACGCCCCAACAGAATCTCCCCAAATCGCCGCGCCGCGTCAGACTCAGCCGAAGCCTGCTCCTGTTTCGAAAACACGCGAAGCGTCCAACACCTCCGCTGCTGCCTCCGCGCTGAGCGGAGCGACCCAACAGGGGAGCGAAGTCGAAGCGCTTGAAAAACCCATCATCAATGCAGGTGACATCATCAAATCATGGAAACATCTGGCTGCATCTCTTCCCAAATCACAAGCGAATCTTGCAGCATTGTTGAACTCCGTCAAGATGATCGATGTGCAAGGTAAAACGCTTGTGCTTGGCCTCGCCAGTGATGTGCTCGTCTCAAAGATCGATAAGCCTGATCAAATTGAACTTGTTCAAAAATTGATCAAGGATAATTTCAACGTTGAATTATCTGTTCGCTGTATCGTCACCAACGCCAAAGGCAAAATCCCACCGAACGTGCCGCAAGACGGCATGGTCGCTGCTGCCATTCAACACGGCGGCGAAATCGTGGATATGTAGGTTAGTTATTTTTGGTGGTCGAGTAGCCGCGCCTTTGCTCTTTGCGGCGTATCGAGACCACGTGATATGTAATTGGTAATTCGTAATTGAGGTTCAATTATGGCAACAAATAAAAAGCGAAGTGATATAAAACCAGAATTTATTATTGGCTCTGCGCCTCAACTGCCTGAGAAAAAGATCAGTGAAGCACAACAGATACAACTCGATATTATTGCGAAAACGAACTTCAATTTCTTTAATGGCAGAAAAATTGCGGAGTGGCTGAAAGAGAACCACAAAATGTGGCGTGCAGTTTTGTTGCCTTTGGATTTTATTTCACTTCGTGATATGGACAATGGTCACTGGCATGCCGACACTCTTTATATTTATCCCGAAGATGGATATCAATTTAAGTTAGAAGAAATCATGAAAGATCGATTTCATGCAGATGCAACTCAATGGTTTGGCGGGAATAGCGCCATGGATATGCTTGGAACAAGTGAAGTAAAAGATGGTTCTTATGTGATTCTTTCGGCATGGTGGGATTAAATTGTATAATTCAACGACTATAAGATTATTTGACTAGCAAACCAGGAGACTAACGAATGGCAAAAGGATTTAATCGTGGCCCGGCTATGGGCGGTGGACAATCACAATCAGGCATGTTGCAGAAATTACAGCGTGTGCAACAGCAAATGGAAGAAGAGCAGGCGAAACTCGCCCTTGAAACGGTTACTGCAACCGCAGGCGGCGGCGCGATCAAAGTCACCATGACTGGCGACCAGAAATGCCGCGAAGTCGTCATTGACCCTGAGCTGTTGAAAGATGCAGATGCTGAGATGTTGCAAGACCTGGTCTTGTCCGCTGTCAACATGGCGCTTGACCAATCACGCGAACTCGCCAACCAAAGGTTGGGTCCGCTTTCGGGTGGGCTGCCCTTTTAACTAACATGTCGTTGCGAGGAGGGTGCTCTTCCCGACGAAGCAATCTCCTCATCGTAGGAGATTGCTTCGGGCAAAGAACAAGAACGCCCTCGCAATGACATAATAAAAATATGCTCCTTCCTGAATCCATCCAATCCCTTATCAACGCCCTTGAACGCCTGCCAGGTATCGGGCCAAAGTCTGCTTCACGGCTGGCTTTCTATTTATTGCGCGCGTCTGAAGATATTGCACAGGATTTATCTGTTGCGCTGGCGAATTTTAAAGCCAATACAGCTTTTTGTCAGGAATGTTTCAACATCACAGAAGCGGGTCGAGAACTTTGTGAAGTCTGTGAGTCACCGAAACGTGATGGCTCACTAATTTGTGTCGTTGAAGAAGCATTAGACGTCCTGGCTTTGGAACGTACTGCTGGCTTTCACGGCAAGTATCACGTCTTGCAGGGAGTGATATCTCCCATCGAAGGCATTGGGCCAGATGACCTCAAAATCAAGCAATTGATAGACCGTGTTGCCCGCGGAGGGGTCAAGGAAGTGATCCTCGCCACCAACCCCAGTATGGAAGGAGATACGACCGCCATGTATCTAAGTCAACAGTTGGAGCCGATGGGGATGAAAGTTACACGTCTTGCGCGGGGTCTCCCTGTGGGCGGTGACCTTGAATATGCAGATCAAAATACATTGTTGCGTGCATTATCTGGAAGACAGGAAATGAATTAGCAATCAGCCCCGTTTTTACGGGGCTGATTTTTTTATTTTGTAAGTAATGTCTGTAAAATATCTTTAATTTTAGGAGTTTGTTCTGCATCTTTGAAACCTAAAATTCGATGATAAATATCGGCTGCCGCTTCGTGAAATCCGCTTGGCATTCCAGCCTCTTGAAAGGTTGCTGCAATCTCTTTCATTTCGCCCTCAAATCGCCAAGCCTTTGCAGTCACACGCGCCACTCTTTGATTGACCTGTTCTGAAAACCCTGATTCGTCCATGTCCCATTGTCCATAAAGTTCTTCGCGTACGCCCAAAGATTCAGCAGCACCGAGAATTGCACAGAGCAGGGCAGTGGTCCCTTTGGAATAAGCGGCGTAGCACATCTTAAGTGCCGATGCTTTGCCGATTTCCGTGCCAATAACCTTTGTTTCTAATGGTCCTTTGGAAAAATAGTTTCCGATTCCACTCGCATCTTTTCCCGAAAGATAAAGCCAGGTGGATTTTGGTTCCCAGGCTGGGCCGCCAATGATCCCGCCATCCACAAATTGAATTCCCGTGGACTCCATCTTACTCCCGATCATTCGGGCCCGTTGTGGAGAAATGGCATTTGCATCCAAATATAGTCCTTTGAAACCCTGTTCTATTACTTGATTTGCCACGTTTTCTGCGGCGTCTGGAGGGCAGATGCTCAAGATTGCGTCACACGTCTGGCAAAGCTTTCCCAGCGAAGTCAAATCGGTCAAGCCGTGCTTCTCAGTACGATTCTTCGTTTTCTGACTTCGACCTTCGGAAACCCAATAAACCTGATGCCCATTGTTTTGAGCAGAAACAGCCATCGAAATACCCATTTCACCGGGATGTAGAACACCAATTTTCTTCATGCTCAACTCCTATATTGTGCGCGTGTTATCTGGAAAACAGGAAAATAATTAAATAGAAACTCGTAAACGAATCTCCATGAGCAATTGATATGCTAATCATTACAAAAACCGCTGATTCGTGAAAATCAACGGCTTTTGTAATTTGTCAGTAAGTTATTAATCTACACTTTTGTGTGAGTTATGCTGTCATGATTTTCGAATACATGCATGCATATTTCCAGGTCTTCTTCGTTGCGAGCGAGAAAGAAAACCTTTTCAATCTTCATTTGCGGATTGGTTTCGATGTGAGAAATTGCTGTATCAATCAGTTTTCTGGCAACTTCTTCTGGTTTTGACTTGGCGGTACCGGTGCCCATCAAGGGGAAAAGTATGGATCGGATTTCCTCACTTGCCAGCTCCTTTGAGTCTGCCTTTTTTAATGCGTTACGAATGCATTTCTCAACTTCTTTAATGGGTGCGTACCCGACCCCCACCTCCCCTTCGACAGAAGCGGCGTGAAATATCTTTTTTACATTGTTCGATTCTTTTAGTTCTCCCGAGCCTGTGACCATCACCTGACCCGCAGCAGCTCTTACGCCTTTTGCAAGTTTGCCGCTAAGCTCATTTGCGATCACATCGTCAGTTACGATACCGGATTCGTCTTTAACTGCTCCCATGTATCGAATTGTAGCAGAAATGCCCCGGTCGAAATGCCGCGCCATTTGCATATCGGTGTTCTCTGGGTTTACCCAAACATCCACCTCTGTTATTTCCTGGATATCCCCGGTCACAATTCCGATTTGCTTGTCAGGGATATTCACGATCTGATATGTACGGAACTCCTTTTTCCCCAGTTTTTTTGATTTTCGTTCAATATTCAGGTTGTCAAGATACTCATGTACAAGACTGTCCACAGCTTGTTTTTCCAGCCCATTCCTGACGAAATTGCTGATTATTTTTCTGCTGGCATTGAGTTTTTCATTGTCATCAAGGTCGTAGCCCAGTACGTTCAGTCCGCTGATATTGAACGGCGGAGGTTGATTGCTGTTCTTTCGTATTACCAGGGTTGTATGTTTGTTTAAAGCATGGCGAACGCCAAGTTCATAATAGACATTGGGATTCATAAACGAGACGTCCACAACTGTCACATCTGCTTCGAAAATGCCACGGAACATTTTTGCATGGATCGAGCCTGTGTCAATGATCTCATCGCATCGATCACATTTAACACCAAGCGACTCGACTGCTGCCTTTATCAATTCATGATACACATAGTCGAAATCGATTTCAACTTCGGTGCCATCCGGCCTTTTCTCTTTCTTTTGCCCAAAGGGCATGATCACAAAACATTGTTTTCCTGCAAATATATTCCCTTCCATGCTTCCTCCTCGTTTGATAAATAATTTATTTTTGTAGCTTTAGTTGTCGATTTTCCAGCCACAGAATTCCTATGATCGTTTTCGCATCCCTGATCTCCCCTGCTTTTATTCTTCCAAGAGCTTCTTCCAACGAAATTTCGAAGGACGTTATATCTTCACCATGATCAAGAAGTCCGCCCGTTTTATTGTATTTTGCGAATTCTCCGGAGACCTCAGCATAGTACAAAAATATTTGTTCCGAGCTTCCCCCCGGAGAAGTAAAGAAAGTATTGATGTGCTCAAGGGTGGAGATGATCATCCCTGATTCCTCATGTAATTCCCGCCGCGCAGATTCTTCAGGCGATTCGCCCGGGTCGATCATTCCTGCTATTATTTCAGTTATCCATCCATGCCCTTTGCTGTATGCTGGATATCGGAATTGGTCAACGAGAATTATTTTCTGTGTATCCAGATTGAAAACCAAAATTGCCACTGAATTCCCTCTTTCAAGAGAGAATCGACGTATCAGGGGACTCATCTCTCCGTTGAATTGTTCAAAACGAAGGTGCGCTTCCTGCACCTTGAAAAAATCATCCAAAACCAATTTCTTTTCTTCAATAAGTACTTTTTTCACGGCGGCCTGCCTTTTTAAAGGAATATTCTCGAGTATAACCAATTCTTTCAAAAATATGTTCTGTCCTTCACTTCCCAAAAACCTAAATGATATAATTTTTTTGGGCCTTGCTCATATTGATAAGAACCAGAGAGATAGGAAATGGATACTCCAATACACAAGCGCAAGTTTCATTCCTTTATGAGCCAAGCTCATATTAACAGAAAAGTCGCGGATCAATTGGAATCTTGGCTTACCGGCAAAGCGGGGATCCCAATTTGGTATGACTCGCATTTTCACCAGTCGGGAACAAAGCTTGCATCCGAATTTGGAACCATCCTTGAGCAATGCAGGTCCGTGTTTATTCTTCTTTCACAACAGTCAGTCGAGTCGGGCTGGGTAAGGGAGGAATTTGATGCGTCTCAGGTTCAAAGGGCAAAATATGAAGATGCTTTTCGTATTATTTCAATTAAAGTTGAAGAGTGCGAAGTGCCTGCTTTTCTTGAAACGACCAAGCTTATCGATTTGTCCAAAAATGGTTTTGATCTAAATGCGGCCAGTGAACTTTTGTTAAGTTTGTATCCCGTTGACCCAGCCCTGGAAACCGGCTTTGATCGCGATGTGTATATTGACCATTCACAGAATGAAGTTAATATTCAAGACAAAAATAATTTTATAAAGCTTTTTCGGCCAGTACTGTCAAGTTTGAAAAAGCAATGGAGAATGCCGCTACATCCCCAATATTTTTTTTATGGTACAGACCTTAAAGATGAGCATAAAGAAAGAAATAAACTCGTGCGTCGTCTTATTCAGAGAGTCTCGGCCATGCCGTGTCTAATGGGGGAGGATATACGCCAGGGGCACATTCAACAGGAAATTGCCAAGCGAGTTGTAGGCGCTTCCGTAATGATCGCTGATGTCTCTGAAGAAAACCTGAATACCTGCATAGAAGCTGGCATGGCTATGGGGGCAAAAGTACCTCTTCATCTGCTGGCTGGTGGCGCACGGCGCAAGCCTCCGTTTATGTTTCGCGATCAACAAATCTGGCATTATGACAATGAGGTAGAGTTGATTGGTATTGTACACAACCTCGTTTTGCCGTATCGCAGGCATATTTATTGATCACGGGATTCAAAATAATTTATTATCATAGTGATATAGGTTGCGTAGTTTATGAAAATAACTATCTTGACATATGGTTCGCGCGGTGATGTCCAGCCGTTTCTACCATTGGCGCGCGGATTAATGAATAGAGGACACCAGGTTATTCTTGCCGCGCCTCAACGCTTCGAAAACCTCATCACCGAACATGAAATTCAATTTGCCCTCCTCGCTGGCGACCCCGAAGATTTGAGCCGCCGCTTAAATGATTCTGGTTATAACTTTTTCAAGATGATTCGCGAGTTGATGAGTCATGCAATTGAAATTGGCGCGCAGGTGTTACAACAAACTGAAGAAGCCTGCAAAGACGCGGATCTTATTATCCATACCTTCACACATGCAGTTGGCGCGCATACGCTTGCCCGCGAGAAAAACATTCCCGATATTCACATCCAGCTTTTTCCCATGTTCACGCCCACGGGCGATTATCCAAACATCGCTTTGCCAGATTTTAAGATGCGTTCTCTCAACCGATTGAGTCATCGAGCCTCTTCAGCGATTACGTGGTGGAGTTCAAGACTGGGATTTGAACAAGTGCGCCGGCGTGCAGGACTTCCCAAACGAAAATTATTCTGGCCTTTTGATGACAGCCCGCTTCGCCTTCGGACCCCGATCCTGTGTGCCTGGAGCCCAGGGATTCTCCCACCTTCGGAAGACTGGTCTTCACGCATCCATGTGACGGGATACTATTTTTTTCCAATGGATGATGCTTACGAGCCATCCATTGAACTTGATTCGTTTTTAAAAGATGGTAAACCTCCAATATGCGTGACATTTGGAAGTATGGTGAACCGTAATGTTGAGAGGATTGATCAAATAGTTCGTGAGGCATTAAGGCAAACCAATAATCGCGCTGTTATTCTTTCCGGTTGGAGCAATATCAAGCATCAATCTTCAAATGACTTTCTTTATATTGAATCAATTCCACATGATTGGCTGCTGCCACGCTGTAAAATGGTCATTCATCACGGTGGGGCAGGGACTACGTCTGCTGGATTGCGCGCGGGGATTCCAAACATTGTTATTCCTTTCACTGCTGATCAACCATTTTGGGGAAATAGAGCCCATACTGTTGGTGTGGGACCAAAACCCATTTTGGTAAATAATCTTTCGGTTGATAAGTTAATACGTACAATTGTTGAGGCTGAGAAAAATGTTATTCGCGAGCATGCACAGGCTGTCGGTCAAGAAATAAGAAGCGAAGATGGGGTCGGGAATGCGATAAAATTGATCGAAGCGTATGCTCTCGAGTTCAAGGCGAATGCAGATTCTGCAATCCGAAAATGAGTTTAGTTTGGCACATATTTTAAGGTTCAATTGTCTGATAACCTATTGACAAAGCAAGAGAAATACATATAATTGTCGTTCGCCAGTAAAAACGAACAAAGATTTCGTCCCCAAAAGACAAATCAATGACAACTGAGTAACCGTCTCCAGTCAGAGACACAAGACAAAAGTTTTGCAGTCTGACAAGCCGATGCAATAGAAAGCATCGGTATTTTAGTCTGTGTAAATCATTGACAGGCGGTTATAGAGCAGATAAAATACCGTCCGCTCAAATGGCAAGCACCTTAACAACTGAAAAGTGATAGGAAACAAAATTTTTTGTTGAACCAGTAAATCCGTAACTTTAACACTCGCAAGAGTGCAAAATTTTATGCGGAGAGTTTGATCCTGGCTCAGGATGAACGCTGGCGGCGTGCCTAATACATGCAAGTCGAACGAGGTGCTTTTGTAGCAATACGAGAGTATCCTAGTGGCGAACGGGTGAGTAACGCGTTGGTGACCTACCCCAAAGTGTGGGATAACAGTCCGAAAGGATTGCTAATACCGCATGTGGTTATCGGATTTAGAAACCAATAACTAAAGGAGCAATTCGCTTTGGGAGGGACCTGCGTCCCATCAGCTAGTTGGTGAGGTAATGGCTCACCAAGGCTACGACGGGTAGGGGACCTGAGAGGGTGACCCCCCACAATGGAACTGAAACACGGTCCATACACCTACGGGTGGCAGCAGTAGGGAATATTGCACAATGGGCGAAAGCCTGATGCAGCAACGCCGCGTGTGCGATGAAGGCCTTCGGGTCGTAAAGCACTTTTCTGAGGGATGAGCAAGGACAGTACCTCAGGAATAAGTCTCGGCTAACTACGTGCCAGCAGCCGCGGTAAAACGTAGGAGGCAAGCGTTATCCGGATTCACTGGGCGTAAAGCGCGTGCAGGCGGTTCGGTAAGTTGGGCGTGAAATCTCCTGGCTTAACTAGGAGAGGTCGTTCAATACTACCGGACTTGAGAGTGATAGAGGAAGATGGAATTCCCGGTGTAGTGGTGAAATGCGTAGATATCGGGAGGAACACCAGTGGCGAAAGCGATCTTCTGGATCATTTCTGACGCTCAGACGCGAAAGCTAGGGTAGTAAACGGGATTAGAGACCCCGGTAATCCTAGCCGTAAACGATGTAAACTTGGCGTCGGTGGCTTAAACTCCATCGGTGCCGCAGCTAACGCGATAAGTTTACCGCCTGGGGACTACGATCGCAAGATTAAAACTCAAAGGAATTGACGGGGGCCCGCACAAGCAGCGGAGCGTGTGGTTTAATTCGATGCTACACGAAGAACCTTACCCGGGTTTGACATGCAAGTGGTAGTGATCTGAAAGGTGAACGACCCGCAAGGGAGCTTGCACAGGTGTTGCATGGCTGTCGTCAGCTCGTGTCGTGAGATGTTCGGTTAAGTCCGCTAACGAGCGCAACCCTCGCTGTATGTTACATGTGTCATACAGGACCGCCGGTATCAAGCCGGAGGAAGGTGGGGATGACGTCAAGTCCGCATGGCCTTTATGTCCGGGGCTACACACACGCTACAATGGTCGGTACAATGGGTTGCTAAGTCGCGAGATGGAGCCAATCCCCCAAAGCCGGCCTCAGTTCAGATTGCAGGCTGCAACTCGCCTGCATGAAGCTGGAGTTGCTAGTAAACGCGCGTCAGCTATAGTGCGTTGAATACGTTCTCGGGCCTTGTACACACCGCCCGTCACGTCATGGGAGTTGGTAACACCTGAAGCCGGTAGCCTAACCGCAAGGAGGGCGCCGTCGAAGGTGGTGCTGGTGACTAGGACGAAGTCGTAACAAGGTAGGTGTACCGGAAGGTGCGCCTGGATCACCTCCTTTCTAGAGTTCTTGAGCAAATCTCCAAGGAGATGCGCTCTACTCAAATGTACTAAGCCCACACGGTGAGTTTGGGCGCTGGAACGCATAAATGCGTTTCCTATCACTTCTCAGTTGCTAAGGAAAAATCCCGGGCTTGTAGCTCAGTTGGTTAGAGCACTGTGCTGATAACGCAGGGGTCACAGGTTCGAATCCTGTCAAGCCCACTAACCAGGCTAGTCCTGGGGATGTAGCTCAGTGGGAGAGCAGCGCGTTTGCAACGCGAAGGTCGCGGGTTCAAATCCCGCCATCTCCACTGATTTTATGAGTACTATTGGAGAGTTATAAAAGTTTGTTAAACGGCAAGAAGACATAGGTTTCAAGAATACATCGCTTGAAAAGGTTGTTTTTACGACCTGGCGATGAGCGCCGGGTCGTTTTGTGTCTGTGACCAGCGCAGTACCTTATAAAGTAAAGAAGCATTTTGAATGGTGATTGATGTTCTCGATGGTAAAAATCGAGGATGTCAGTCACCCGTCAAACGGTGAATGCACCTTAAAAACTGAATAGCAAATGATGTAGTCTGATAAAGTAATTTATTTTTATCAAAATATTAAAGAAAAGTATCAACTTCTCCGTATCACGTGGAGAAGCTATTAAGAGCTTATGGTGAATGCCTTGGCGTCAAGTGCCGATGAAGGACGTGGGACACTGCGATAAGCCTCGGGAAGCCGTGTACAGGCGTTGATCCGAGGATTTCCGAATAGGGAAACCAACTGTTGCGAACCAACAGTGTCCTCTTGTTGAACACATAGACTTGAGGATGGGAACCTGGGGAACTGAAACATCTAAGTACCCAGAGGAAAAGAAATTATTCCCCTAGTAGTGGCGAGCGAACGGGGAACAGCCCAAACCGAGTCTGCTTGCAGAATCGGGGTTGTAGGACCGGTAATACGGAAGTTACAAAACAATCAGTTAGCGGAAAGGTGTGGGACAGCCTGCCAAAGAGGGTAATAGCCCCGTATGCGAAAACTGATCGTCTTCCACCGTGTTCCTGAGTACTGCCGGGCACGCTAATCCGGCAGGAATCTAGGGAGTCCACTCTCTAAGGCTAAATACACTTGACGACCGATAGTGAACTAGTACCGTGAGGGAAAGGTGAAAAGTCCCCCTGTTAGGGGAGTGAAATAGAACCTGAAACCATAAGCTTACAAGCAGTCGAAGGGCTACGACAAGTTGAGCCCCCTAGAAATAGGGACGTTCCTTGTTATGCCTGACGGCGTGCCTCTTGGAGAATGAGCCTGCGAGTTAATTTCAGTGGCGAGGTTAAGGGAGTAACACCCGAAGCCGTAGCGAAAGCGAGTCTTAATAGGGCGTATAGTCGCTGGAATTAGGCCCGAAACCGAGTGAGCTACCCATGGGCAGGGTGAAGCGAGTCTAAACACTCGTGGAGGCCCGAACTCACTAACGTTGCAAAGTTAGGAGATGACCTGTGGGTAGAGGTGATATGCCAATCGAACTCGGAGATAGCTGGTTCTCCCCGAAATAGCTTTAGGGCTAGCGTCATGCGTTTAGTACCGGAGGTACAGCACTGAATGGGCTATGGGGCTTACAGCTTACAGAACCCAATCAAACTCGGAATGCCGGTACTCCATAGCATGGCAGTCGGACTCCGGGAGATGAGTTTCGGGGTCGAAAGGGAAACAGCCCAGACCATCGGCTAAGGTCCTCAAATCTATGCTAAGTGGGAAACGAGGTGAGGTTACTTAAACAACCAGGAGGTTGGCTTAGAAGCAGCCACCCTTTAAAAAGTGCGTAACAGCTTACTGGTCTAGTGACTTCGCGCGGAAAACTTAACGGGGCTAAGCATAGTACCGAAGCCATGGGTCTCAACATTAGTTGGGGCAGTAGGGGAGCGTTCTGTCAGCGGTGAAGGTCGATCGTAAGGGCGACTGGAGCGGACAGAAGTGAGAATGCAGGCATGAGTAGCGTACAAATATGTGAGAACCATATTCGCCGTATATCTAAGGTTTCCGACGCCAGGTCATTCCGCGTCGGGTTAGTCGAGTCCTTAGCCGAGGCCGAGAGGCGTAGGTGATGGACATCCGGTCAACATTCCGGAACCGCTAGAAAGTGCGATGGGAGGACGCAACGAGGTAGGCCAGCCCATTATTGGATTTGGGTGCGATCCATCTAGGCGTTGAGATTGGCAGGTAAATCCGCCAGTTGAGCTGAGGTGAGAGCGAGCCGTAAGGCATAAGTGGTTGAGCCTTGTTGCCAAGAAAAGTCTCTAAGCATAACTTTCTAGTGCTCGTACCGCAAACCGACACTGGTAGATGGGTAGAGTATACCAAGGCGAACGGGAGAACTCTCGTTAAGGAATTAGGCAACATGACCTCGTAACTTCGGGAGAAGAGGTACCCTCCTTTGTGTTAAAGCTTCGGAGGGTCGCAGTGAAATGGCTCTGGTGACTGGTTAACAAAACCACAGGTCTCTGCTAAGCCGTAAGGCGATGTATAGGGGCTGACGCGTGCCCAGTGCCGGAAGGTTAAAGGGAGAGGTTAGCGCAAGCGAAGCTTTGAACTGAAGCCCCGGTGAACGGCGGCCGTAACTATAACGGTCCTAAGGTAGCGAAATTCCTTGTCGGGTAAGTTCCGACCCGCACGAACCGCGTAACAATTAGAGCACTGTCTCGACGAGAGACCCGGTGAAATTGAAATGGCTGTGAAGATGCGGCCTACCCGCAGCAGGACAAAAAGACCCCGTGGAGCTTTACTGCAACTTGGCATTGTATTTGGATATGATCTGTGTAGGATAGGTGGGAGGCTTTGAAGCTGGCGCGCTAGCGTCGGTGGAGCCAACGGTGAAATACCACCCTGATCATGTTTAGATCCTAACCCCATTCCGTAATCCGGATGGGGGACCGTGCCAGGTGGGCAGTTTGACTGGGGCGGTCGCCTCCCAAAAGGTAACGGAGGCGCCCAAAGGTTCCCTCAGGTGGAATGGAAACCCACCATAGAGTGTAAAGGCATAAGGGAGCTTGACTGTAAGGCCAACGCGCCGAACAGAGACGAAAGTCGGGCTTAGTGATCCCACAATACCGAGTGGAAGGGTTGTGGCTTACCGGATAAAAGCTACCCCGGGGATAACAGGCTGGTGAGATCCAAGAGTTCACATCGACGATCTCGCTCGGCACCTCGATGTCGGCTCATCGCATCCTGGGGCTGGACAAGGTCCCAAGGGTCGGGCTGTTCGCCCGTTAAAGCGGTACGCGAGCTGGGTTCAGACCGTCGTGAGACAGGTCGGTCTCTATCCGCTGTGGGCGTAAGGGATTTGAAGGGAGCTGCTCCTAGTACGAGAGGACCGGAGTGGACAGACCTCTAGTGTGCCAGTTGTTCCGCCAGGAGCATCGCTGGGTAGCCATGTCTGGCAAAGATAACCGCTGAAAGCATCTAAGTGGGAAACTTGCCCTAAGATTAGATCCCTGTGACCCGTAAGGGTGTAAGACCCCAGATAGACTATCTGGTTAATAGGCAGCATGTGTAAGCGCAGTAATGTGTTAAGCTAAGCTGTACTAATGGTCGAGGGCTTCCTTTACGTGATGCGGAGAACTTGGTACTTTTCTTGTAAACAAACATCAATTTGCTGTTCAGACCAACATTGTGAAATTGTCCCTTGGTGATTTGAGCGACGTGGGTACACCCGGTCCCATACCGAACCCGGTAGTTAAGCACGTCAGCGCCGATGGTACTTGGAGGGCGACCTCCTGGGAGAGTAGGTCATTGCCAAGGGGCTTTTCTTTTAACATATTACGCGCGGGGTTCTATTATCCGCGCGTTTATTGTGCGCAGCTTTAGATATATTTTAAGTTGCATAACATAATTTTCTCAATTTTCATGTAGAAAGTAGGTGAATTTCATGGCTTCAGTAAATTTGCGTAATGGCGAGTCTCAAGACTCTTTGCTCAAGCGCTTTCGCAAGAAAATAGTCAAGAGCGGTATTTTAAGTACAATTCGCAACAAACGCTGGTTCGTTTCCAAAAGCGAACAGCGTCGAATGGAAAAAAAGAAGGCAATCCGCCGAATCAAGCGGCGCTCCTTCAAGGATAATGAATAGGAATAGCAGGATGCGTATATGACAAAAGAAGAAGGCAAAATTAAAGTGGATGGCCTTGTGATCGAAGCCCTGCCCGGAACCCAGTTCCGCGTGCGGCTTGATAACGGTCATGAAGTACTTGCCTATCTCGCGGGAAAAATGCGTAAACATTACATTCGCATTCTGCTGGGAGATCATGTCTCCATGGAAATGTCACCTTATGATCTAACACGCGCCCGTATAACCTTTCGTCAACGTAAAAACGCACCCACTACTTCGGTTTGAAATTAATTTCCTGATTGAATTTATGAAAGCTTACTGTGAAAACGGTAGGCTTTTTCATTTTTATGGACTCATCGCCTTGCTAAACATCAATACTTAGAATCTTCTCATCTTTGCATGTATCGTGTATAATCCCGAACGCAGATTTGGCAGAGCCTGCTTTTATGGGCGCCTTTTGTGTAAAACGAGGAGTGTGAAGCGTATTTTTGATCATACGGTCATTTAGTTCGTTTCAGATCTTGTGTGTATGGAGATCCTCGGCCAATTCTGTGTAATGGCCGAGGATCTTTCATTTTCACGTGGAAAGTAGTGATTTCATTGGGAACAGTAAATTTACGCAATGGAGAGTCCCAGGACTCCCTGCTCAAACGCTTTCGCAAAAAAGTTGTTAAGAGCGGCGTTCTAAGCTCCATTCGAAACAAACGCTGGTTCGTCTCCAAAAGCGAACAGCGCCGAATGGAAAAGAAGAAGGCAATTCGTCGTCTGAAGCGGCGTTCTTTCAAAGAGAGTGAATAGATCAGGAGGCGTATATGACAAAAGAAGAAGGAAAAATCAAGGTTGATGGTCTTGTAATTGAAGCCTTGCTGGGCACACAATTCCGGGTGAGGCTGGATAATGGTCATGAGGTATTGGCATATCTCTCCGGTAAAATGCGCAAGCATTACATCCGTATTTTGCTGGGTGACCGTGTTGCTCTGGAAATGTCTCCTTATGATATGGCGCGTGGTCGAATTACGTTCCGCCAGCGTAAAGTTGCCCCTGTAACTACTACTGAATAATCATTATTCTCGATTTTATTGCAATCAAAAAAGGCACCCAGTAATAGGTGCCTTTTTTGATTGTTTTTCGGCTTCTGTTATGGAAGTTCCCGCCATGAACCAAGTACCTTCATGTAATTTGCCCGTTCGAATGCGGCGGGTTCCTTGACAGATTTCTGGCTCATGCTTCCCTGCATTTGTTTAATGGATGTGTATTCGCGTTCCTTCATCCATTCTTCCATATCATTTAGTAATGACGGGACAACCTGTTCGCCATTATGCAAAAGAGTGGACGCCATCATGGCGACCTTTGCCCCTGTCATCATGGATTTGATAACATCTTTGGCAGTGTGTACGCCGCTCGTAAGGGCGAAATCTGTGTTTATTTTTCCATGCAGGATCGAGATCCAGCGTAACGGGAGCCGCAAGTCTGAGGAAGTGCTCAGATCGAGGTTGTGGATGATCTCCAACTCCTCCAGGTCAACATCTGGCTGGTAGAAAGGGTTGAATAGCACCAGTCCATTTGC
>Ga0105044_10004588_pt1 | contig 18968 bp, 14 predicted proteins | sample MAT01_FD_78092 | JGI IMG/M metagenome (GOLD analysis project Ga0105044, IMG submission 78092) | Freshwater microbial communities from Lake Fryxell liftoff mats and glacier meltwater in Antarctica - MAT-01 | ecosystem: Environmental > Aquatic > Freshwater > Ice > Liftoff microbial mat | place...
CGTTCTTCGAACCGTTCGTCGATCCACCGTTCATGGGAAACTCCAGGAGGATGCGGGAGATTGTCTCACCTGATCCTTCAGAACTATACAAGGAAAACGCCGCCAAGGTGCATCCGCCCAGCGAAGGTCAGACGCCGCAACCAACCATAAGTTCCGACCGACCCGTGGGCAGCCGACTGATCATTCGGTCGCTGAACTTTGTGCGGCGACCGATTGCCGCGTTGCCATTTCACGCTCGATATCTCTCGCCACGCGATCGGCCAGCCGCGAATCGGCCTGCGAGGGGACTTCGTACTGAGGGTAAATCCCTTGGGCCGAAAGCGTTGGGTCGGTTGATCGGGTCGAGAAGAGCAACGCCCGGCTCGCGGGCCGCAACGAGTAGTCTTGCATTCGATACACCACCACATCGACGCGGCCAACGATCGCGCCGTCCCGGTTCAGGTTGGGGACACCATCGGCGTTTTCGAACGTCACCCGAACCCGCCGATTTTGCTGATTCACGAGGTCGCTGAATTCCTGCGACACCGTCGTTTGGTCAAGATCCCACGGCGTGGCGAACCCTGATGACGGCTTAGCCGCGGTTGTGAGAACCCCTTGCTCGGAATCGACACGCTCGATCGGGAACCGGCGGTTCCGCAGCACTTCGCGGGCCGACTCGAACGCCACCACATACTCACCGGCGGGCACCGCGAACGTCGAGGGACCCTTCGCAGCACACCCACCAATCGCCACCGCACCCGCGAAAGCACCGATGATCGCCACGAGCATGGCCCAGCGACCGCCGTGCAGGTTTTCCGTCTCTTTGCCGCTAGTGCTCGTTGCTCCGGTGCTCACTGCGCACCCCCTGCCGTCGTCGGCATCCCTGCGGGCACGCTTGCGGGCTCGTTCGGCGGCTGTGGAACAAACGGGATGTGCTCCCACCATTTTTTCTCCCGGCTGAAGGCCGGGTACATGTATCCATTCCTTGCTGCGAACGGTGTGTCGGTCGCGTTGTACCACTCCAGCCAGGCTTTCTGCTCAAAGCCGAAATCCTGCCCGGTCAACGTCCGCAACGACATCAACGTGTTGCGGTTGACGCTCAGGTTGGGGTCTTCCAACGACGCCACCAGTTCCTCCACGACGATTGTCTGCGGATATTGGCCCAAGGCCGAGGCGGCCTCAAAGCGCACCTGCGGCTCCGCCTCGGTCGTGGCGTTCAACGCCTTCAGCAGAGGTACCACCGCCGCCGGATTGTGAATCCGCTGCAAGCCCCGAGCGACCTCGATTCGCACGTTGGCATCCGGATCGGCTAGGCCTTGGATGAGCAGTGTTGCATCGTCTGGCGTTCCGTGCCGCGCCACGGCCCGTGCCGAGACTGCCCGAACGCCGGGATCCTCGTCATCCATGTTGTCGCGGAAAAGGGCCATGTATACCGGCTCACCGGCGAACGTTGCACTCGACAGGAGCAGCGTCCCACGATAGCGGTTGTTCGCGTTGTACTTGTCCAGCGCGAGGGCCGCCGCCTCGGTGGGCGTGGGGCCTGAGAACGCCGAAAAAACACTGTTGGATCCGGGCTGAAGTCCCAGATCGGGCGTGGCGCACCCGCCCAGCAGACCGCCCAGCACACCTAGGCCCGCCGCCCCGACGATTGCCCGCACGCCACAAACCCGAGTCCATTTTCCATCCCGGCCGAAGCCCCGACAACTTTGTACCATGGGCACAGTATAGAAAAGATGCCCTCACATCGCACCCATCACTTTCCGCCACTTCCGACCCGTCAACGAAGGGCTCGATCCATCTCTTTGCCGCGGCGAGGTGCCCCTGCGCTTTTCGCCGCGGTTGTTGCCCTTCTCAACCTCGTGGGCTGTGCCTCCGCGCCACCGGCCGCGCCCACGGTGGTGAGTCAATCCGGCCACCCATCGGCCCCTCGAACGGCGGAATTCATCTTCCGCCTCGGCCCCGTCACCGATCGTTACCGGATCAATACCGAAGATCGCTTCCGCTGCCGCGAAGCCACGCCCATTGATGCTTCGGGATCTTGGACGGTCACCTCGCGCGACGGAGATTGCTTCAGCAACGGTCAGTTGCGACGAACCGTTCACCTTGTCCGCCTTACCGATGGGTCCATCGCCATGAATCGCTTGGACGACCACGAACATGACCGTGCCGCAACCTTCGATCCGCCCTTAATTCTTTACCCGGCCTTGCTCGCTCCGGGGGCCGTCCATACGCATGCCAGCGACCTCGCCAGTGGCAAACTTGATGGCTCGGGCACCAAATCCGGCACCGCCACGTGCGAAACCCGCTTCCTCAACGATGGTCGCCTGCAGATGGCGCTCGTCCTCCGGTTGTCACCCGCCGTCGTTCGGAGAACCACGCAGTGGACGCTTGATCCATCCGGGCAGATCTTGCAAGAAGACGACCGACGCACGCTGCACGTGGGCCCTCTGCGGCTCGAGAACGAACACGTCGTCCTTACTTTTGATCCGGTCCGTTAGCCCTGCTCGCTGGCCTTGGTCGCCGCTCATCGCGGCGGATCGAGCGCGCGTTGGCCCGAATCATCCCGTAGCGCCAGCGGTGTTCCCAGAACTTCCCGCATCAAGATCGCCTTGCGCCACTGCATCCGGGTGAGGTGCACGCCAGTTCGTTCGCGCGCGGCCGGGGCTTCCACGTTCGGGACCAGCCGATGCGTCACCTCGCCCTCATCATGGAGCCGAGCGTGCGCCTCCGTGGCGTGCCGAGAAAGTTCGGGCATCGGAGCCGGAACTGAAGGACGCTGACTCTGCGAACGCTGCGGAAGCACTGGCCCACGCTGCGCCTTTTGCTTCACCTTATTCCGCTGCGCAGGCTGTGTGCGTTGCGGAGACTGTTCACGCTGCGGCACTTGTGGTTGTGGTTGCCGTTGATTCGTCTGCGTCTGCGTTTGCGGAAACGGAACGTTCTGCGTCGGCAATCTCCTCACCGGTGTCGTTTGCGGTGCCTGCTGCACGCGGGCCTGCCGCGGCTCTGCCACCCGACCGGCGGTCTGCTCAATCTGGGTCCGACGTCGACGCGCCAACTCTTCGAGTTCACTGGACGCCGTCCGTTGCACCTGAGTGCCGCCGGGGATCGCCGGGGCGTTCACCGCCGCTGTGCCGCGGCGCATCTCCTCGATCTTGCGGCGCTCGTTGTCCAACAACGCCCGACGTTTGTCGGCCGACTTCTTCATCTCCTTCAGAATTCCGACCAGCACCGGGAGCGCAACTATCAGCACGGCGAACAGTGTCCGCCCGTACCGCTTGAAGAAGTCAATAACATCCTGCATCGTCATGGCGGCGAATCGTAGTCAAAACCCGCGAGGTGCGTCCCCAAAGCGTCCGCCCCGGTACCCGCCACGACCCCGATCGTCCGTCCGCCCCCGACAACCCGTACAAACGCAGTCCCGAAGGCCTGCTCCAACGAGTCTGCCGCCAAGACTTCCGCCGTGTCGCCCGACGCCAGCACAGACCCCCCCACCAGAACCACCAGGCGATCTGCGAACCGCGCCGCCAACGACAGGTCGTGCAGCACCACCACCACGCCGTGGCCGCGGGCCGCCAAGCCCTTCAACACCGACATGGTCGATAACGCCTGCGCGGGATCCATCGCGGCGACCGGTTCATCCGCGAGCAGCATGCTGGGCGGGCGGTGGTCTGCAGCGCCGCCATCCAACTGCGCCAGCCCGCGTGCGACCGCCACGCGTTGCTGCTGGCCCACGCTCAATGTGCCCATGGCCGAGGCCGCCAGTTCGAGCAATTTCATGCTCTGTAGTGCGTCATCCACGTGCTCGTCCCGCGATGTTCGGGCGGCGGCAAAACGCCCCAGACGCACGACCTCACGCACTGAAAAATCAATCGGTGCGACCGGCCGCTGCGACACAAACGCCAGACGCCGGGCCCGCTCCGCGACCGGCAACATCGCCAAGTCCCGCTCGCCCCAATGCACCGCCCCGAGCGTGGGCTTCATCAACCCCGCGGCCACCCGCAGCAGCGTCGACTTTCCTCCACCGTTGGGCCCCACCACGGCCGTCAAGATGCCGGGGCCAAAGGTCAGGGAAACGCCGCGAAGCACCGCCGCCCCCTCATACCCGGCGTGAATGTCGTTCAATCGGAGCATCGGAAACGACCGTATGCGCCGAAGGCGGAACGCCAAATGTCTGTCTCTTTGGACGCCTTACACGTCGATCGTTTGGACCTTGTTCTCTGCCCGCTGTCCTGAACCTTCCACCCCGGGTCCCCCGTCTCCCCCTATCCTCCCCCGCATGCTTACTCATCCAACCATCGCCGTCACCGGCGGCAGCGGTTTCGTTGGTCGCCACGTCGTTGTTGAACTGCTCAACCGGGGATACTGCGTCCGCGTTCTCGTCCAGAACCGCCAGAAAGCCCGCGAAGCCCTTCCCCGCTCGGGCTCACTCACGCTTGTGAGCGGCGATGCCCGGAACGAAGGGGACGTCACCGAACTTCTGACGGGTGCCGACGCCTGCGTCAACCTCATCGGCATCATCCGCGAAAACAGGCTTGAAAAGAAGACCTTTCGCGAACTTCACGTCAACGTCACCCGTCGCCTCGTGCATGCGTGCGAACGCCTCGGTGTGAAGCGTTTCGTGCAGATGTCCGCCCTTGGCGCTTCTGACACGGGCGAAGCCGAGTACCAGCGAACCAAGTTTGAGGGCGAATCGATCGTTCGCCAGAGTTCCCTTGGCTGGACGATCTTCCGGCCCTCGCTGATTCACGGCGTCGGTGGAGAGTTCATCGAGCAGGCCGCGAGTTGGGCCAGTGGCCACGTGCAGCCTTGGATCTTCCTTCCGTACTTCCGCAAGATGACCGAGGACAAGCGCGTTCCGCTCGGCTCCATGAACGAATCCGATCCGCTCGTGCAGCCAGTCGCCGTTGAAGACGTCGCTTGGGCCTTCGCGGAATCACTGGAAAACAACCTCAGCGTCGGCGAGGTCTACAACCTCGCCGGTTCTGAAGTCCTTTCGTGGCCGGAGATGCTGGAATGGATCCGTGACCACACCGCAGGCTCCAACCATCGTCTGAAGCCCTTCGGCATCCCCGGCAAACTCGCCGCCCTCGGTGCCAAGGCGGCCGAGTTCATCGGCTTGGGCGGGCTGCTGCCGCACGACGAAGGCATGGCCATCATGGGCTCGCAGGACAGCATCGCCGCCCTCGACAAGGCCCGCACTCATCTGAAGTTCTCACCCAAACCCTTCCGGGCTACGTTTGCGGCCTACGCCCCCCAACTCTGAAACTCGTTCCTTCTTTTTCCCTTCCTTTGCTATTTTCCCATCTGCGATTTTTCCCATGCCCTCCCGCTACACCCGCCGCATTCTCACTCACCTCAAGCACGAAGACTACTCGCCCCAGCGTTCGACCGAACTGGCCGATGCGCTCGGCATCACCGACGAAGAAGCCGACACCTTTGCCCAGGCGATTGCGCTCCTCGTCTCTTCCAAACAAATTGTCCTGAATCCGAACGCCACGATCACGCTGCCCTCGCTCGCATCGATGGGCGGCGAGATCATCGGCACCTTTCGCAAGAACCCGCGCGGGTTCGGGTTCCTGACCCCCACCACGCCGGTGCGCGAGGGCACTGTCTTCATCAATGCCGAGAACACCGCCGATGCGCTCTCGGGCGACACCGTCCGCGTCCGCATCGTGAAGGATCGTCGCCCCGGCCCCGGCTCGGGCTTCGTCGGTGAGATCATCGACGTCGTCAAGCGCAAACGCTCCAGTTTTGCGGGCGAACTCGCGAAGCGGGGCGATCAGTGGTTGGTGTATCCGGACGGCCGCGAGATGACGGAGCCCATCGTCATCCGCGACGCTGAATCGAAGAACGCCAAGGTTGGCGACAAGGTTATTGTCGAGATCGTCACCTACCCGGAAGGCAACTCCCTCGCCGAGGGCGCGATCACGAAAGTGTTGGGAGATGCCGGACGGCCCGACGTCGAAACCCAGGCCATCATCGCGGCCTACGACCTCCCCGGCGAACAGCCGGAAGAGTGCATTGAGCAGGCCCGCGAGGCCGCCCAGGAATTCGACCGCCAGATCGCCGAGTGGGCCAAGTCGGGCCCCTCTGCCCTCGAAAACCGCCTCGACCTTACCAACGACTACATCATCACCATCGACCCACCGGACGCCAAGGACTACGACGACGCCATCAGCATCGAGCGTCTGCCGGGGGGCGGATGGAAGCTTGGCGTCCACATTGCCGACGTCGCCCACTTCATTCCGGTCGACAGCACGCTCGACCTCGAAGCCCGGGACCGCGGCAACTCGTGCTACCTGCCGCGGCTGGTGATCCCGATGTTGCCGGAGGTTCTGAGTAACGGCATCTGCTCGCTGCAGGAGGGCGTGCCGCGGTTCTGCAAGTCGTCGTTCATGAACTACGACGCCCAGGGGAACGTGAAGGGCGAGGGCACGGCCAACGTGTTGATCAAGTCCGCCAAGCGGCTGACCTACCTGGAAGCCCAGGCGCTGATCGATGGCGATGTGGACGAGGCCCGCAAGCACGCCAAGACGCCGCCCAAGTACACCGACCAGTTGCTGGCGACGCTGCAGGAGATGAACGCGCTGGCGAAGCAGATTCAGGCCCGCCGCCACCGCCAGGGGATGATCGTCCTCGAGCTCCCCGAGGTCGTCTTGAAGTTCGATGAGAACGGTCACGTCGTGGACGCCGAGAAGGAAGACGATGCCTTCACGCACAAGTTGATCGAGATGTTCATGGTGGAGGCGAACGAGGTGCTGGCGCGGCTCTTCGAGGGCCTGGGCGTTCCGCTGCTGCGGCGCATCCACCCGGAGCCCGTTCCCGGCGATGTCGATGCGATGCGCAAGGTCGCCATGGTCTCGGGCTTCCGTATCCCCAAGAACCCCACACGCGAAGAACTGCAGGGGCTTCTTGACGCGACCCGCGGCACACCCGCCGCCCGCGCCGTCCACATGGCCGTTCTTCGCACGCTCAGCAAGGCCGAATATTCACCCGCCCTCATCGGCCACTTCGCGCTCGCGAGCGAGGCCTATGCCCACTTCACGAGCCCTATCCGGCGCTACGCCGATCTCACGGTTCACCGGGCCTTGGCCGAATACCTCCGCCGCACCGAGAACGGTGAGCAACGCCCGCGCTCCGACGCCCAGAAGCGCGAACTCGGCGCGAAGATGCGCGAGACGGAGGCCTGCCCCTCCGAGGAAGACCTCACGCAGATCGGTATCAACGCGACGCAGCGCGAGGTGAACGCGGAACAAGCCGAGCAGGCCCTCCGCACCTTCCTCGTGCTCCAACTCCTCGAAAAACACATCGGTGAAACGTTCAAGGGTGTTGTGACCGGCGTCAACAACCGCGGCATCTTCGTCCAACTCGACAAGTTCCTCGCCGACGGCTTCGTGAAAAGCGAAGACCTGCCGGGCGATGTCACGCGCGACAATCTCACACCCTTCTGGAAGATTGATCCGCGATCTGGCGGACTCGTCGATCAGCGTTCGGGCCGGTCGTTCAATACCGGCGAGTTCGTCACCGTCAAGATCGCCAATGTCGATCTGGCCAAACGCCAGATGGACCTCACCATCGACGACGCCGCGAACCGCGCCGTCGGAAAGGCCAAAAAGGGCGGACTCCTTTTCGGTCAGGCCCTGGGTGGTGGCATGTCATCTGCATCGGCGAGCGGCGGGTTCGAGAAACGCAAAGGCATGGACGGCGAAGCCCGCCGCAGCCAGAAGAGCAAGAGCCGCGACAAGGGCAAGGGCAACCGCTTCCGGGACAAATAGTCTGTCGGGTTTCATCGCGGCAACGGATCGATCTAGTTCACCTCGCTCACTCCGGCGATCGCGATCGAGCTGATACCGGTGATTTTGAAGTTCTGCGTCTGCTTATCACGCCGAAGGTCGATCTTCCACCACGAGACGTTCGGGACGTTCCAGTCCTGGGCGATCACCCGCACCTTGATTTGCACCCGACCAACCTCCGGGCCGTCCATCGTGGCCTGATTCTCGAGCACCGACCATTCCTTGACGCGATATTCGGCGCGGAACCGCTGCTCGACCAGCCCCAGGATTTCCGATTTGCCCATCCCGGCCGGTGATAAGAAATACACCAATCGGGCATCATCTGAGAGCAAACCGTCCAGCGTGTCGACATCCGCCGTTGCCACCGCCCCGACCAACTGGGCGGCCATCGCCCGCATGCGTTCGCGCGGCGTTTCGATCACCGAGGCGAGCACGATCAATCCGGCCGCGGCTATGGCGACGGCCAGCGCCGCCAGCAACCCCGCCAAGAACTTTCCGCGCCGATTCAGAACCACATACGCAACCGCCGCGAGGAGCAGCAGGAGGGTGGCGCCATACCAAGGCGATTCAAAGAGCATCCGGCCCCATAGCGGCCCAGGATCAAGGGGCAAAGGCGTCGGAACGTCGAGACTGTCAAGCAGACCTTGCATGGTTGATCGTTGGCCCCCCGGCGGGAACGTGTTGCCGCAACTTCTTGGGCTATTGAGGAAACAAACGCCGATGTAGTGAGGCCGCCCCGAAGACGTCGGGACCGGTGTGCATTGGACCCACTAGACGACCCCTCAGACGAACCGCTTAGACGAACCCCTTAGACGGCCGGGTACACCTTCGGCGACCGCTCATGCCCCCCACGCGAGAAACTTGCCTCGAACGCAACCTGGAAGTTCTCGCACGGGCGTCCGGCCCCGCGGCGGCTGCGATTTTGAAAGCCGCCTCGTTGGCGAATCTCAACTTCACCACCGCTGCGGACGGTTCCGTCACCGCCGAATTGTCGGAGGGCGGCACGCGTCGCCGCCTGGGCAGTGCCCATCGACCGCTTGAGGAAGCCCGCACCTTGGTGGCCGACGTTGATGTCACTGCCGCTGCGGTCGTCGTGGTCTGTGGTTTCGGGCTTGGGCACCATGTTCGACTCCTCGCCGAACGCATGAAGCGCACCGGCCTCATCGTCGTCTTTGAACCCAACGTCGGCCAGTTGCGGGCCGTTCTCGAACACATCGATTGTTCCAATTGGCTCTCCGAGGCCAACGTGGTTGTTCTGACCGACGAGAACGAAACCGGCGAGATCTCCAAGGTGACAAGGGGCTTTGAGGCCGCCGTCGCGTGCGGGCTTCGTCTGATCGAACACCCGCCCAGCCGTCCGCTCATCGGCGAGCGTTGGAAGCGCTTTACCGAAACCTTCACCACGGTCGTCAAGGCCGTTCGCACGGCCGTCGTCACCACGCTTGTGCACGTCGATATCAGTTTGCGCAACGCGCTGCAGAACATCGACCACTACGTCTCTTGGCCTGGCCTCAACGATCTTGCGGGTGTGGCCAAGGGGCGGGCGGCCATCATCGTGTCGGCGGGCCCCTCGCTCGAACGCAACCTGCACCTGCTTGAGGATCCCGCCGTCCGCGAGCGGTTCGTCATTATCGCGGCCCAAACCGTCCTGAAGCCGCTCTTGGCCCGCGGCATCAAGCCGCACTATGTGACGGCCCTCGACTACCACGAGATCTCCCGCCGCTTCTATGAAGGCTTGACGCCTGAACTTGTGGAAGGAATCACGCTCGTCGTCGAGCCGAAGGCCAACCCGGCGATCCTCGAGGCCTTCCCGGGCGCCATCCGCTGCGTCGCCGACCGCGTCCTTGATGAAACACTCGGGCCCGCGTTCGGTGCTCCTGAGACGCCCCGCAGCGAACTTCAGCCCGGCGCCACCGTCGCTCACTTGGCGTGCTATCTCGCACGTCATCTTGGGGCCGACCCCATCATCCTTGTCGGGCAAGATCTCGGCTTTACGGATCACTGTTATTACGCGGCCAATGCCGCGATCCACCGAGTGTGGGGGCCCGAATTGGGCCAGTTCCGCACGTTGGAGATGCTGGAGTGGGAACGCATCGCACGCATGAAGGGGCTTCTGCGCCGCACCACCGACCAAGCCGGACGCCCGATGTTCACTGATGAACAGATGGCGACGTACCTCGTCCAATTTGAGCGTGACTTTCTCGCCGACACCCAGCGCGGGCTCACCATCATCGATGCCACCGAAGGCGGGTGTCACAAGCGCCACACCAAGGTGATGACCCTCGCGCAGGCCATCGACCTCCATTCGCCCGCAACCCGGTTTCATCCCCCGGCCACTTTGAAGCACGCCGACACCGCCCGCCGAATTGACGCCGTCCGGGCCAGGCTCACGGATCTCGCGGCTGGCGTCGCCGAGATGAAGCAGCGAAGCGACGACACCGCCGACCTCATGCGCCGGATGAAGTCGTCGCAGGCCGATCAGATCGAGACCAACCGCCTTATTGGCGAGGTGCACGCCCACGCCGCCAAGGTCGATCGCCTCGGAACCGCCCATTGGCTTGTCCAATATCTCAGCCAAACCAGCCAACTTCGCCGCTTCAAGGCCGACCGTGCGATGGAAATTGCCGGTGACACGCTGACACCGTTTGACCGCCAAACCCGCGAGATCGACCGCGACCTTTCGAACGTGACATGGCTGGCCGAGAGCGCGGGCCGAGTGAAGACCCTGCTTGCCCAGACCCAGGCCACACTCGCGGGCGAACCCCGCCGCACCGCCGAAGACACTCAAGCCGTCGAAGACCGCGCAGCACGCCCCGACACCAAGGTCGGCGCGATCCTCGTCTTTGACCACCTTTTGACGGGGCTCAACACGCCGCGGCCACGCAGCCCATCACCGGAGCAATGGCTGCACGCCACTCTCGACCGCCTCGCAAACGTTGAAGGGCTGGCGGGTGTTCTGCTGCTTGTACCGCCTCACACCCAACTGACCAACATCGCAATGCCGTGCGGCGTCGAAACCCTGACCAGCGACGAGTGGACAACATGGCAGCAGCACCGGGCCATGCTGGGCGCGGCCCGTGCCTTTCAACCGCTTTCGTGGCGCGGAGCCATCGGCAACTCCACCATCTTCGATGAAGCCGTGTGCCCCGCCATTGCGGCGGCCGCGGCAGCACGCCACCACTGGGACGCCGTGCTGATCATCGGCAGCGACTGGACGAATCTTGATGCGGAACTCAACACGGCCTTGGTCAACCGCTTCCGTGAACTCGAAACCCCCACGGTCGTCTTCTCGCAAGCCGCCCCCGGTTTGGTGGGCGCCGTTGCGCCGGTGACGCTGTTGCGAGAACTGGGGAACTCGGGCTCCAAACTCGCCACGCTGGGCGGAGTGTTGGGATACCTCCCCGCGGCCCCGCAGGCCGACCCGATCGCCAAGAGCCCTTGTGTGCACGTTCATCAGGGCTGCCGCGACGCCTTCACCCGTCATATTGCTGCTGAACATGATCGCGCTGCGGATGGGCTTCCTTCGCACATTGAAGTCGGGACCGGGCTGCGCTCCAACCACGCACTCCTCTGCGCCCTCACCACCCTCGTTCAACACCGGCCGGATCTCGCCGTGACCTTTGACCTTCGAGGTCTCCTTGCCGACCTCGTCCGAGATCGGGCAACTCTCTGTTTCAACCTCGCCCGCGCGGCCGGCGTCGCTGCGCTCCACCTTCACCTCGATGCGCACGCCGCGGGACAATGGCTCAACACGCTCGCTTGCGAAGTCGTCAGCCTCGACTTTGGCACCACACCCACCGACGCCGTTCAAGAACAGGTACTTGCCACCCTGAGGGCTAATACGTGCTCACGCTGGATTGTGCCGCGGCTGACGAAATCCGCCGACAATCTTGAGCGCATGGAAGGCTGGTATGACTTCTGGCTCACGGTCGGTGGCTGCGCCGTCATCGATCCGCCCGGCCCGAATGATCGTCTCACGGCCCTCCCTTGGCCCGCCGCCGCGGACGAGGCACGAACCCGCTCTGAATGGCGCATCGAACCCTCCGGCCGCATCCGCTCGCGTGACGGTGTGGTCGCCGACCTTGCGCTTGAAACAATGGCCACGGTCATCGATCGGGTGCAGGGCCTTCAGGCTGAAACTCGTGAGGCTATCGCCGTATGAGTTCCGCCGTCGCCATCATCCTTGCGCGAGCCGGGAGCAAGGGCGTCCCTGGCAAGAACTTAGCCGACATCGCCGGGCGTTCGTCCATCGAGTGGACGATTCGGGCAGCGCTGGAAGCCGTGCCGCACACGTCCGTCTTCGTCTCGTCCGATGCTTCCCCGGCCCTCGCCATCGCCGAACGCCTCGGCGTTGGATCAATTGCACGTCCGCCGCACTTGGCCACAGACACGGCCCGGATCGACGATGCTGCCCGCGACGCGGTGTTGCAACTAGAAGCGCGTGAGACTGTGCCAGTACAGGCCGACCGCGGCATCGTGATTCTTTACGCCAACGTCCCCGTCCGGCCGTCCGGGCTGGTCGCCCGCGCGCTGACGCTCATGGACGACACGCGTGCGGACAGCGTCCAGAGTTATGGCGGCGTCGGAAAGTTCCATCCTTGGTGGACGGCCAGACTCGACCCCGCCACCGGCCGCGTAGCGCCTTGGGAAGGAGAAGTCCTCAACCACAACATCTTCCGCAGGCAGGATCTTCCGCCCGCGTACGTCCCTGATGGCGCGGTCCTCATCGTGACGCGGCGGGCGCTATTCCTTGAAGTCCCCGGGGTGACTGATGGTCCTCACGCGTTCTTCGGTGTTGACCGCCGCGGCATCGTCAACCCCGAGGGCTCTGTCATCGATATCGACACCGAAGAGGACCTCACCCTCGCGAGACTGCGAATGAGCACACACGTCTCCTAATATTGGGGCTCCACGACCCGCTTCGTTGCGCTCCGCCACCCCCATGCACATCAGTAACCGACCAATTGGGATCGCACACCCCGTCTACGTCATCGCCGAGATCGGTGTGAACCATGATGGCTGCCCCGAGCGCGCCTTGGAACTGACCCGCCTCGCCGCGGCGTCCGGGGCCGATGCCGTCAAGTTCCAACTCTTTGAGGCGGATCGCCTCATGAGCCGTTCGGCGAAACTCGCGGCGTATCAGAAGGCTGCGGGAGAAACCGATCCCATCGAAATGCTTCGGCGGCTGGAATTGACGATCGAGCAGATGGCCCCGTGCGTGATGTTGGCACACGAGCGCGGCATCCACGCGATCGTCAGCGTCTTTAGTGTGGAACTTGTCGAGGTGGCGGAGCGACTGCCTTGGGATGCGTACAAAACCGCAAGCCCCGACATCGTTAATAAGCCGTTGCTGGACGCCCTGGCCGCCACCGGCAAACCGCTGATTGTGAGCACGGGCGCCAGTACGCTTGACGAGGTGAAACGCTGTGTCGGCTGGATGCGGGCGATGCACGAGCGGCTCGCGCTTCTGCAGTGTGTGAGCAGTTATCCGACGCCCGTCGAGTTCGCGGCATACTCCGGCATCACGGCGCTCCGTGCGGCGTATTCCGGGCCGGTCGGCTATAGCGACCACGTGGACAGCGAAGAAAGCGGCGGGCACGCGGTCACCTTTGGTGCCGAAATCCTTGAGAAGCATTTTACTTACAGCCGCAGAGCGCATGGGCCCGACCACGGGGCATCGCTTGAACCCGCCCGATTCCTCCACTATCGCCAATTGGCCGATCTCGCGCACGCTTCGAGGGAAGAGACCGCAAGTCGGGTTCAACACAGTTCTGTCAAGGAGGTTCTGCACATCGAGCAGGACGTCCGTACCGTCTCCCGGCAGTCTCTCACTACCACCCGCAACCTCCACGCCGGCCAAACCCTCACGCGAGCCGATCTCACCATCAAACGCCCCGGCAGCGGCATTCCACCCTACGAACTCGATGACACGCTCACGCGAACCCTCGCACGCTACGTCCCGGCCGATACCCCGCTTACTCCTGACGACCTTGTCCTGAGTCCATGATCCGATGTCCCGTTGCTCACACCTCTTCTGGCGTTCACCATGATCGGCGATGGCTGGGATAACGAACCCTCGATCCGCCCGTCTTCCGGTGAACCCCGCGCGGAAGGCACACCACGTCGCATCGCGGTCGTGACCGGCAGCCGTGCCGAGTTTGGTCTCTTGCGCCCGGTGATGACCGCCATTCATCAGCAGGGCACGCTCGAACTCGCGGTGATCGCAGCGGGCTCGCACCTCATCTTGCCTGCCGAAACGTTCCGAGAAGTCAAAGCCCACTTCAAGATCGCCGACATCGTGCCCATGCAGATTGCCGGCAAACACGGCCGCGAGGAAGACGTCGAATCCGTCGCCCGAGGGCTCGCCCGTTTCGGTCGAACGTTCCAGAAACTGCGGCCCGATTGGGTCGTGGTCTTGGGCGACCGAATCGAAGCCTTCGCGGCGGCCGCGGCAGCCTCCATCGGCGGGTTTCCGCTCGCCCACATCCACGGCGGCGATCGTGCGGAGGGCGTCGCCGATGAGGCCATGCGGCACGCCATCACTAAACTCGCTCACCTTCACTTTCCCGCCACCGCCCAGTCCGCCGATCGGCTTCGCCGCATGGGCGAACGCGCGGAAACGGTGATCGAAGTGGGAAGCCCGGCCGTCGATGGCCTCGCCGATGTGCCGAACCTTCCGCCAAGCGACTTCCAGTCGCTCGGCTCCCCCACCACCATTTTCCTGATGCACCCGATCGGCCGCTCAGCCGAGGTTGAGGAAGCGGATGCCGCCCGGATCCTTGCCGCAATGGGAAGCGCCCATGTCTTGGCGTTGGCGCCCAACCACGATGCGGGCCGGACCGGCATTGCCAAGGCGATCAGCGAGTGGGGCGGTCGGGCCCTCGAGCACCTGCCGCGAGATCAATTCGTCGGCCTGCTCAAACACCTCGCGGCAACCAAAGGCGTCCTGATCGGCAACTCCTCTGCCGGGTTGATCGAAGCGGCCGTCCTCGGTGTGCCTGTGGTGGATATCGGACGACGTCAAGCGGGGCGGGAACGCACCGAGGCGGTTATCCATATTGATACCCCCGACGAGGCCGCGATTCGGCGGGCCATTGCGGCCGCCCAAGCCGCTCCTGTTGCGGGCCATCCTTATGGCGACGGGCATGCGGGCAAGCGGATTGCGGCGGCGTTGGCCCGGACCGAACCGGGCGAATCGGCCATTCTGCGCAAGCGGAACTCCTACTGAGCCGCCCGTTCGGCTTGGTCTGGCGAAAGTCGGACGCACCAACCGCCGATTGACTCTCTACCGGACGATCCGATCTTTCCGGCGGGAGCCATCGACATGGGCGTGGTGACACAAGAGCGCGAACAGATTGTCTCGAATGCGATCCGCGAGATCAGCCACATCGCGACATTGCCCGAGATCACGATGAAGATCGTGGAACTCGTGGAAGACCCCAAGAGCACCGCGCAGGACCTGCACAAGGTTATCGCGAACGATCCGGCCCTTTGCAGCCGGATCCTGAAGGTCGTGAACTCCTCGTTCTACGGCCTGCCCGGGCAGATCGGCTCCATCAACCGGGCCATCGTGATGCTGGGCCTCAACGCCGTCAAGAACATCGCGATCGCGGCGAGCCTGTCAAAGCTTTTCCGAGGCGGCGAACTGACGACCAACTTTTCGGCCAAGGACCTTTGGACGCACAGCAACATTACCGCCGCGGCCGCCAAGATGGTTGCAAACACGTTGAAACTCGGGCTTTCCGATGAAGCTTTCCTCGCGGGTTTGATCCACGACATCGGTTTTATGGTCGAGATGCAGTTTGATCGCAACAGACTGATCGAGGTATTCCGTCGGGTCGGGGCCGACTCGGGGGGGGTTCCGGCCAACGACATGCTGGAGGCGGAACTCGCGGTGTACGAGGCGACTCATCAGGACTTTGGCTCGGGGCTCTGCGAGAAGTGGAAGTTCCCCAAGAGTTTCACCCTCGTCACCGGATACCACCATCGACCGATGGAACTTGCGTCCGAAAGCCGCACGCTCTCGTGCATCGTCTATGTTGCCGATCGCCTGGCGGCCGACACCGGAGAGGGCTTCCGCCAGGACTTGGCAAACACGACGGTGGATGCGGCCGTGCGTGACGAACTGAAACTCACCGACGCCAAGATCAACGAAATGCGGACGACACTGATCGCCAACCTCAAAGACCTCACTGCGCTGCTGACCTGATGTTCACCTGACCCTTTCGGGCGGGGCGGCGACTTTTCAGCGGCGTTTACGAACTCTCTCTTTCTCCCTCCGGGCGGCTGCATGGAAACACGCGGCCGTCCTTTCTTTTTGCGCTAGGCCACCAGCCCGACCGGCTTGAAGTCGTGTGCGGGCAGGACCTTTTCAAGGTTGGCATTGCCCAAGTGCACCCGGACGAGTTCGGCGAGCACGTCGCGGAAATCCGTTGTGTGCAGCAGATCGCGTTTGTCGTGGAGTTGATCGGGGCCCAAGCCCGGCCACTTGGTGACGATCGGGCTTGCGGCGACCCTGGCTTCCGCGGCCCGCTTGACCGCTCCGCCCGCCACCAGCATGCAGTTGGCCCAACCGTGATCTGTGCCGCCGGTGCCGTTCTCGGCGGCGGTTCGGCCAAAGTCTGTCAGGGTTGCGACCACCACGTCGTCCATGCGGTCTTCCATGTCGGACATGAAGGCTGCGACAGCAGCGGCCAATTCGCCGGCCAATTCGCCAAACTGTCCGCCGGCGCCTCGACCCTGCGCGTTGTGCGTGTCCCACCCACCAAAGTCCACTTCGGCGACTTCCAGGCCGACATCGGCCCGGATGAGCCGCGCCACTTGCATGAGCCTGCGCCCAAGGTCGGTCTCGGGGTACGGTGATTTCGGGCGGTACTTCTTGCCGGCGATCGCGCGAAGGTCGTCGATGGCTTCCAAGGTGTTGCCTGCGGTGTCGGCCAGCAAGGCGCGGGCGGCGTCGCGGTCTCCGGGAAGGGGGGTGCAATAGGCGTGTTCGAGGGCGGCTTTCACTTTGTCTGCCCCTAAGCCGTCGGACTCTGGCGGAGAGAGATCTTCGACGCCCCGCAGGGCATACGCGGGGGCTTTGCCCCGGAGGATTCTGGGGAGCGTGTCGCCGATGGCTACCGCCCGGATGCGGCCGTGCCCATCGCTGGTCGAAAGATGCCGGTTGAGCCAGCCATCCGAACCGACGGTGTTGCCGATGACGCCGGTTTCCCAGACGTCCTGTTCTTCAAAGTGCGACCGTGTGTTCTTGGAATAACCGACCGCGTGGGCAGCAACCATCACCTTGGAGTCAAAGAACGGTTTGAGCGAAGACAGGCGGGGGTGCAAGCCGAATGTGCCGTCGAGATCAAGCGCGGCATTGTCGCCCGCGCCGGGAGCGCCGATCGCCAGCGAAGGGCGAAGTTTGCGGTAATGCGGGTCGCCAAAGGGGACCACAAGGTTGAGACCGTCGGCTCCGCCGCGCAGGAAGATGACGACCAGCGTCTTGCCCTTTGCTGTCTTGCCTTTTCGCGACGCCACCAACCCGGCATTGGCAATGGCCTCCATGGGCGAAACACCGATGTACGCGGCGAGGAGGCCCGAGGATTGCAAGAAGAAGCGGCGGTTCAGGTTCATGGTTGGCCTTGAGTTCAGCGGTCGAGCGGTACGTGATCAGGTTGACGAGTTCATTTGAGATTGCATTCCGGCATCTGGGCCACTAACTCGGCGATTGCCCGGCAGCGATCGTGCGGCGAACCTTCGGTGGCCTGGGCCGCGGTGAGCATGGCGGTGTTCGAGGTTTCACCGAGGACGTTGCCGGTGAGGCGGATGGCGGTCGAATCGATGACGTACTGGGCCCAGTGTGCATCTTCGGTGGCGTTGCCCCATCGCAGCCTCGGAAAGGCGAGGTTGGAGATGGGCCACCGCAGGTCGTGCGCGAGCGCCCAGCGCTGCACCATGGCGTTGGAATCGGCGTAGTCGGCGTCATCCTCGGGGTAGCCGTCGGGCGTAGCACGATCGAACATGCCGGCACCCGACCTCTGCAGGAAATCGATGGCCGACCACGGGTTATTGGCTTTGGTGACCCGGATCAACCGGAGCGCGTAGTCGAGCGGGTGTGCCATCCGGGGTTTGCGATCGGCGAAAAAGAGCGGGTGCGAAGCCAATGCCAGAAGGACATCGCGCATGTCGCCCCCTGTGGCCTCAAACACCTTGGCGAGATCTGCCACCAGGACGCCATTGGCGGGCGATTGGGTGTAATGCGATGCCAGTTTTCCGCAGACGAACTCGGCGGCTTTGGGGTGAGCCGCGAGCAACTCGAGAGCCGCGCGGACACGATCAAACCTGTCCGCCCTGGCGGCCTTGGGGAAGGTGACTCCGAGGAGCTCGGTTTCGCGTCCTTCCGCGAGCGCGGGGTCGAAGCGGAATGAGTGCAGGCGGATCTCTCCGCCGCTGCGACCATCACCGATCTGTGCGGATGTCCAGCCGGTCAGCAGGTGGGCCAACGCCGTGACATCGGCTTGTGAATACCCGGCGTTCACACCCAGCGTGTGAAGTTCCATGATCTCGCGGGCGTAGTTCTCGTTGATGCCGCCCGCAAAACTTGTGTCCTGATCGAGGTAACGCAGCATCGCGGGCCCGGTAGCACTCGCGAAGAGCAACTCAGGGAAGGAAGCGACACCCAATCGTGAGAACGCAACGTGCTCGGCCCACTTGCGTTCGCCCTCGGTCTTGTTCACCCAAGTGGAAAAGTGGTTCTGGGCCCAGAACGTGAACCGCATGCGCACAGGGTTGGTGGTCCCGATGGCCTGTTGCACCGCCCGGCCTTTCACCTCGTACTCCGATCGCGGGTTCCGGTAGAAGGCCAGACCACGCCCGAGGGCCGCCAGGTCGCCCGGTTCCTCGGTACTGGCGGTCAAACGCGTGCGGAGCCACCGATCTTCGCCCTCGGCGAGCAGGTCCGCGAGATCGGCCTCGGACGGACCGAACGCAAACCGGTTGAGCAGGTGGACCGCCCGCTCATAGCGGGTGGGCTGGGCGGAGGCTTCGGGCAGCCGTTCAAACGTTTGATCGGAACTGGTGGTGGTGTTGCCCGCTTCATCGCGCACCCGCACCGCGATCGTGTGGGGTCCCGGCTCCATGGTGCGGCCCATGATCGGCAGCACGATGCGGCCGAACTCGCGGGGCATCCAGCGCGAGAGCCCGGTCTGC
>Ga0105044_10004589_pt1 | contig 18968 bp, 15 predicted proteins | sample MAT01_FD_78092 | JGI IMG/M metagenome (GOLD analysis project Ga0105044, IMG submission 78092) | Freshwater microbial communities from Lake Fryxell liftoff mats and glacier meltwater in Antarctica - MAT-01 | ecosystem: Environmental > Aquatic > Freshwater > Ice > Liftoff microbial mat | place...
AAAGTGGATGAAGATGGTTACATCTTTCTTGAGCGGTACTTAAAACCGGGCGCCAATACGATTCTTGTAACTGCTACTGATAAAGCAGGTAATACGGCCAGTAAACCATTAACGATAAATGCCAAAGCTACTCCCATTAGTACACAGCTCACTTCGGATCCATCAGGTGCGTTGAGGAGCAATATTAGATACCATGCTATTTTTATCGCCGAAAATATTTACAATGATCCTATCCCAGACTTAGAACATCCTATTAATGATGCAAGAACATTAAAAAATATTTTGCAGACCCAATACACTTTTGATGTGGCTAATATTGATACTTTATACAACCGTAGCCGTGTTGAAATAATGCAGAAGATTGACCAGCTAACCAGTTCCCTTGATTCAAACGACAATCTTTTAATTTTTTATGCCGGGCACGGTACTACTACATTAAACAGGGATAATACCCGGGATGGCTACCTGATACCATCTGATGCAGTATCTGGCTCTAAATCAACTTATATTTCCCTCTTTGATATCAAAAGTGTAATAAAGAACAGTAACGCTAAACATATTTTACTGATAGCCGATGCCTGTTTTAGTGGTGCTTTAACAAGAGAGCTGCCCAAAGATGCTTCGGCAGCCATTAAATTACAATATGAAACCACCAGCCGGGCGGCCATGACAAGCGGCAACCTGACAACAGTGCCGGATGTAAGTAAGTTTCTTTTTTACCTCAAACAAAAGCTAACCGAAAACAAAGAAAAATACCTGTCAGCTAAAAAATTATTTGACAGTTTTTCAGAAATCGTTCTGAATAATACAGACCCACCCACTGCGCCTTTATTCAGAGGCATACAGGATGTGGGAGATGAGGGCGGACAGTTTATCTTTATAAGAAAAAATAAATAAAATATTATGCGACTTACGGTCATTTTTATCAAATCAGTTTTAGCTGTAATGCTTATCGTTTGTTTTTCTGCTGTATCAGCACAGGATGCAAAATATTATTATGATCAGGGCCAGAAGTTTTCTGAGGAAGATAATACAGATGCTGCGATTAAAAGTTATACAACCGCCATCAGCAAAAATGCTAATTATACAGATGCCTTTGTGGCAAGGGGCACCATTTATGCTAACAAAAACCAAAATGGTTTAGCCATCCTGGATTTTACAAAAGCCATCAGCTTAGATGCCGGCAATGCTGACCTATACGTAAGCCGGGGTGATGCTTACCTGGGAGATGAACAACTCGATTCAGGCTTTAAGGATTTTAAAAAAGCTATTAGTCTTGAGGCCGGCAATGCCGGAGCTTATGCCAGCCTCGGTGATTATTATTCCAGGAAAGATCAATATGATTTAGCCGTTCAGCACTACACAAAAGCCATCAGTCTTAATGATGAGTATTTGTATGGATACACCAGCCGGGGTTTTATACATGCAAAAAATAAAAATTATGATTTAGCCATTAAAGATTATACAAAAGCTATTGCTCTCGAACCTGAAAATGCTTCAACATACGTTAGCCGGGGCGATGTTTATGCAGATAAAACCCAATATGATTTAGCTATTAAAGATTATACAAAAGCTATCGGACTCGACGGGGATAATGCGGAAAGATATATAAGCCGGGGGTATGCTTATGGGAGGGATTTTGAATATGAATTAGCGATTAAAGATTATACAAAAGCTATCGAACTGGATAACAACAATGCAGATGCTTATGTAAGAAGGGGTGATGTGTACATAGATGACAATCAGTATGATTTGGCTTTCCTGGATATACAAAAAGGCATCAGCCTGGACCCCGCCAATGCAGGAGCATATACCAGCCGGGGAAATTATTACCTGGCAAAATATCTATTTGATTTAGCCCTCCAGGATTATACAAAAGCTATTAACATGGATCCAAGTGAAAATTCAAATTATAATAACCGGGGCAACGCTTACAATCAACTTGGAAAATATGAACTTGCTATGCGAGATTATAAAACCAGTATAGAAAATGACCCGGCGTTTGGCAAAGCTTACATTAATATTATTTCGCCGTTGATACGTATGCAACGTTTTACTGAAGCAAAATCCTATTATGACATTTATAAACAAAAAAAACTGACTTCATATATCGAATCAGATGAATATAAATTTTATTTACCTTTTGTTACTGCTGTTATCCAGCTTTCGAAAGGAATGCATGCAGAAGCTATGGATAACCTGAGCAAGGCTATGGAGGAATACGGCACAGAGATAAAGGAAGAAACAAAAAGGGAATTCGTTGATATGCTTTTTCTGAACGGATACATTGCAGAAAAATTATCCCTGTATGAAGATGCAAAAACGATCTATGAGCAATCATTAGCAATAGATTCCCATCAACCAGACCTCAATGAAGCACTCCAACGTTTAGAGAAAAAACAAACTGCCACAAGAAGTATTGACAAAACGGGGCCGGAAATATCGTTGATCAGCCCCGCACCATCCCGTGGTTTTGATATAGTAGCAGATAATGCCAAAACACAAATAATTGGCAAGGCAAAAGATGATGCCGGCATAGCATCCATTAAAATAAATGGCATTGCCGTGGAGAAATTAGAAGAAGATGGCCTTTTCATTACTAACCAGGTGCTGAAATCAGGAGCAAACTCATTAGTAATTACTGCCACAGATAAACAAGGTAATGCAGCCAGCAAAACATTTACAATCAATGGTACTACTTTGGCAACAAGTAATAGTACCCAACCGTCTCCCAATCAGTCAATATCATCCACAGCAGCAAAATATTATGCCATACTGATTGCGGAAAAAGATTATGATGATCCGGGTATTCCTGATTTGCAAAACCCGGTAAGAGATGCTAAAGAATTAAAAATAATTTTAGAAAGCAAGTATACTTTCAGTTCGGCCAATATTGACACTCTGTACAACCGCAGCAGGGAAGATATAATGCAGGCCATAGTACAGCGTTGTAATACACTGACAGAAAACGATAACCTGGTAATTTTTTATGCTGGTCATGGTATTGGTGAAAAAGATAAATTTGGAGATGTGGATGGCTACTGGATACCAACTTCTGCCAGGAAGGATTTAAATGCCAGCTATATATCTGCCGATGATATCAATAAGGCCATCAAACGTAGCAATGCAAAACACATTTTAATAATTGCCGATGCCTGCTTTAGTGGTGCTTTTACCCGTTCTCTTCCTGCAGATGCTTCTAAAGAAATAGCAAAGCAATATGCAGTATCGAGCCGTAAAGTAATGGCAAGCGGTAACCTTGAGCCTGTGCCGGACAACAGCAAGTTTTTGTTCTACCTGAAAAAATCATTGACAGAGAATAAAGAAAAATACATCACTGCTAAAGATTTATTCGATGGCTTTTATAAAGCTATCCTGAGCAATTCAGATAACCTGCCGCAATATGCAGCCATTAAAAATGTGGGAGACGAAGGCGGTGAATTTATTTTTATAAGGAAATAGAATCTACAGGCTCATCATTTCTTTAAACTTCACCGTTTGCCGGCGGCTAACTTCTATTTTTTCGCCACCTTTTAGTTCCAGCAGCAACCCACCGTTGAAGTAAGGTTCTATTTTATCTATCATCCGCAGGTTTACAATATGCTTGCGGTTGGCCCGGAAAAATGTTTTTTCATCTAATCTTTCTTCCAGTGCATTCAGCGATTTAAGTATAAGTGGTTTGTTAACCCCGAAGAACACTTTAGCATAATTGCCCACACTTTCAAACAAACGTATATCGCTCAATTTTACAAACCAGCAACGTTCGCCATCTTTTACAAACACCTGGTCACTTTCAGTAAGTATGCTGTTGTTGAAATTTTCTCCTTCTGGTTTTACTTCTTTATGTTCTGTAAAATGCAGTTTCTGAATTGCATCAGCAAGACGTTTAGGCTCTACCGGTTTCAGCAGGTAATCCAGAGCATTTACTTCAAATGCTTTTAAAGCAAACTCATCGTACGCCGTGGTAAAAATAACCTGTGGTGCTCTTTCTAACTCCGATAGCATATCAAAACCAGTTTTGCCCGGCATTTGTATATCGAGGAAAATAAGGTCAGGCTGCTGACTTTCAATCTTACTCAACCCTTCTTCCGCATTAGCTGCTTCATCTATTATTTCTACTTCGGGAAACTCCTGTAATAATTTTTTTAACTCCGTTCTTGCAAGGCGTTCGTCGTCAATAATAATTGCTCTCATGTGTATCATTTTATTTTGTTAGCCACATTTAATTCGCCTCAATAGTCGTTCCTGTAATGAAACAGACTTTGATTATGGCTCATTTCATGAAAAATAGTTTAGATAGTAACTACTGGTATCAATACTTTGGCTTCTACCAGCAAAGGGTTTATTTGTTTTATTTCAAATCTTGCTTTATCTCCGTATAATAAACTTAGGCGGTTGGTGGTGCTTGACAGACCGAAACCTTCTCCTCCATACTTCTTATACCCGTTTAAAACACCGGTGTTTTGCACCGACAACTCATGATAGCCACCTTTAAAATCAGAAATCACTTTTACTATCCCCCCGTCTATTTGTTTTCCGATGCCATGCTTAATAGCATTTTCTACTAATGTCTGCAACATCATCGGCGGCACTGGTTGATCAAGGGTATCTTCATCAATATCATACTCAATTTTTAGCCGGTCTTCAAACCGCATATTTTCTAATGCGAGATAATCTTTTACAATACTCAGTTCTTTCTCCAGTGTAACTGTCTCCATTTTTTCTGATTGCAGGCTACTTCTGAGGATATTGCTTAACTCCGTCACCGCCTTCCTGGCCCGTTGCGGGTTTTCATCCACTAAAGCCCGGATACTGTTCAGCGAATTAAAAATAAAATGAGGGTTGATATGAGCCTTAATGGTTTGAAGCTCCAGTTCTTTTACCAGCGACTCCAGGTGCAATGTATCCAACTGTTGCTTCCGGCTTTTCTCTACATAATGATAAACAAAGTAGATCAGGTTCCAGATAAAGAAAAGAAGGAAATAAAGAAACGCATTATTCAGTACTACCAGCCACAAGGCAAACCAAAAGCTGTAGTTCTTTTCTCTCAGCAATTCATTGTCCACCTTTTTCAATATATCCCCGGCAATCATCACCTCCACATACGCAAAAGAAGCAATTAATGAAGCAATGATGGTAATGCCGAAAAAAAGGAATATTTGTTTGGTAAGGTTTCGTTGCAACAGGCCGAAGCGGACAACCAACAGCCGCATTAGGTGAGAGAACAGGATACCAAAAAATATGAAGGTGCCCAGCCGTTTAAAAAAAACAAGCTCAAGAGTGGAAAAGGAGAAAGCAAAAAAAGTGTATAGCAAAAAGAAGCTTCCCCAGCCCAATGCCTGAAATATCCAATATCTTGGTTTACCGAGCCACATATCAGCAAATCTAATTAATACCGCCAGAGGCGGCTTCCGTAAATATACCAGTGGCTGATAACTTTTACAAATGGGTTTTTGGTTTATTTTCCGGTAGCCGTAAACCCTGTGTTACAGAACATTCCTTTCAGTACATTGTTAGATAATCTTTAGCAAAAAAGGCTGAACGGAAAATGCTATTTTTACACCGCCTAAACTGGACACATGGAAATCACACCCGGACCACTTTTAAAGACAATTGATTCGCCTGCCGACCTGAAGAAATTGCCCAGGGAAAAATTGCACCAGGTATGCGATGAATTGCGCCAATACATTATTGATGTTGTTAGTGTACACGGGGGTCATTTTGGTGCCAGCCTCGGTGTGGTGGAGCTAACAACTGCACTTCATTACGTTTATAATACTCCATACGATCAGTTAGTGTGGGATGTGGGTCACCAGGCTTATGGCCATAAAATACTGACCGGTCGCCGTGACAATTTTCCGACCAACAGAAAATATAAAGGTCTGAGTGGTTTCCCTAAAAGAAGCGAAAGTGAATACGATACATTTGGTGTAGGCCACTCTTCCACTTCCATTTCTGCAGCATTGGGTATGGCTATGGCTGCAAAATATAAAGGTGAAACAGACAGAAAAGTGGTGGCTGTAATTGGCGATGGTGCCATGACGGCCGGCCTTGCATTTGAAGGGATGAATCATGCGGGTGTGGCTGATACAGATATGCTGATTATCTTAAATGATAACTGCATGGGAATTGACCCGAATGTGGGTGCATTAAAAGAATATTTAACCGACATCACCACATCACCAACCTATAACAAAGTAAAGGATGATGTGTGGAAGTTGCTGGGCAAATTACCCGTTGGCAAAAATTTTAGCCGTGCCATGGCACATAAGCTTACGGATGGATTGAAAGGAATGGTAAGCAGCAGTTCCAATTTATTTGAAGCCTTAAAGCTTCGCTACTTCGGACCTATAGACGGACACAACGTCGCCAAGTTGGTTGATACACTGAAAGACCTTCGCAATATTCCCGGACCGAAAATATTGCATATTGTAACTACTAAAGGCAAAGGGTATGCCCTGGCAGAAAAAGATCAAACCAAATGGCATGCACCCGGACTCTTTGATAAAATAACCGGTGAGATTCAAAAGAAAAAATTCGATTTGCCACAAGCACCCAAGTACCAGGATGTGTTTGGCCATACCATTATAGAATTGGCAGAAAAGAATGATAAGATATTTGGCGTTACTCCTGCCATGCCTTCCGGTTCTTCTTTAAAATATATGATGGAGAAAATGCCACACCGTGCATTTGATGTGGGCATTGCAGAACAACATGCCGTAACAGTAAGTGCTGGTATGGCTACGCAGGGCATGAAGGTATTTTGCAACATCTATTCTTCTTTTATGCAGAGGGCTTATGACCAGGTGGTGCATGATGTGGCGATACAAAAACTACCCGTTATCTTCTGCCTCGACAGAGCCGGTGTGGTGGGTGATGATGGGCCCACCCATCATGGTTGTTACGATATTGCTTATATGCGTTGTATCCCCAACATGATTGTTAGTGCCCCGATGAATGAAAGTGAATTGAGGAGCCTGATGTACACAGCACAATTAGAATCTACTACGTTGCCATTTGTTATCCGCTATCCAAGAGGTGAAGGTGTAATGCCGGAATGGAAAACAGAAATGAAAGAAATAAAAATCGGGACTGGCAGAAAACTTAAAGACGGAAAAGACATTGCGATTCTATCTTTTGGTCATCCCGGAAACTTTGCTGCGGCTGCTATCCGTGAGCTGAAGAATGATGGACTTACCGCTGGTCATTTCGATATGCGTTTTGCCAAACCATTGGATGAAGCATTATTACACGAAGCCTGTCAACAGTATGAAAAATTAATTACTGTTGAAGATGGAGCGGTTGAAGGTGGCATCGGCAGTGCCATTCTTGAATTCATGGCAGCACATGGTTATAAGAATGATGTGAAAATTCTGGGTATCCCCGACAGGTTAGTAGAACATGGCACACCAAAAGAACTTCATAGGGAGTGTGGTTATGATGCACAAGCTATTGCTGATGCAGTGAGAGAGATGATGAAGGATAAGGTGAGGGTGAGTCAGTTGATGAGATAAAATTATTCTATACCTGATTTATGTAATGCAGAAAGGATATACTTTCTGCATTTTTTGTTAACGATAGTAAGCCGATGAATTTTCTAAGGCTTTGGTGACTTCGAAAATCAAACTACCTTTATATAGCCCGTTTTAACAACCAAACCTCATGGCATGAAAAAAATCCTGTCAATAATAATTTCACAGATGAAATACAGGTTGATTTTATTTCTTTGCATGATTGCCTCTGCTCTTTCTGCCCAGCAAAAGGTAGAGTGCAGCACACTCGACATTAATAAAGTACCCGGTAAATGGATATGGCAAAACACAGCCCCTTCTTTTCAAGATCCTATCCCTGCCAGCCAATGGAAATTTTGTGAACCTATACGGAAAGAATTACAGCGAATTATGCCGGTTGCCTTAAATGGTTTATATGCCACTAACAGCATTGCCTTTCCTAAAGGCAATGCCTTTTGGCATACAAACAGCCCTTCAGCTTTTGAATGCTATCTGATGTTAAAGAAATTTGAATGCCTGAAAGGATATAATATTTTACAACCCGAAGGCGAAACTGGCTGTTGGGTTTATTTTTCTGTAAATCAAATGGAAGGGGAAAAGTTTCCATTGCCCGAACAGGGAACCGGGGTTACTTTTAATAAGTCAAGAATAAGAGTTACCAATATTGAAGTTCAGGCAGATGCTGCAAATAATAAAATAATATACAGCAACTACAGAACCGATGAAACAATAAGGCATTGCTATTTTTTTTCATCCAGAAAAGATTTGCCCTGGAGAAAAATGACCAATAAAGAATTATACTCTGCCTATAAAATGCATCACGAAAAAAGAGTGAAGCTGGAAATCGTCCGATTTGAAAAGTTAGTACAGGATGATGAAAATAAATACATCGGCCTTTCTGCAACCGAAAAACAAAAACAAAACTACTGGCCTGATATCATCAGAAAAAACAAGGAGACATTACAAAAAAAAAGAGATGAACAACAAAAAATAACAGCCTGGTATACTTCAGTCCTGCAACAATCGCATATAGATGCAACTGCATACGTAACCAGTGTCAACGAATCTCATTTCTATCCAGAAAGATTAGTGGCTACCCCGGGAAATGGTTACAACGCATGGGTAGATAACCTGAATTTTTTTGATAATACAAAACCTAAAGACGAGCCACAATGTATAGCATTAAACATAAGAAGGCAAGATGAATATCTGCCCAAAAAGAATTTTATGGATTTGCTCTTCAGCCAGTTTAATATGGATGTGCTGGCTAAAATGATTAGCGAACCTTCTAAAAAACCAGGCGGTGTTAATAATATCAATGGTTCGCTGGCAGATACAAAAATAACCACCAACGGAAAACAAGAAGATAAAGGGCCGGTATCTATCAATTTTGATAACAATGCCGAAGGGCAATTCCCGACCGGATGGTTAGGAATGAAAAATGCAGTAGTACAATCAACTGGTGGTAACAAATGGCTCACCATTACCAAAGATGGTTATTGGTATCCCCGACAGTATAACAAAGAAATAAAAAGTGGTTTTGACATGTCGTTCAACCTGCTGTGGAATGAAGACATTGCTTACAACAGTGGTGCTTTTACCGTAACACTTGGCGATATTGATTATGATAATATCGCCGAACGGTACAGGCTGGATGATAACCAGGAAATGTTCTGGAGTTTGTATGACAGCTATGCCGGTAATTTCAACCGGGTCATTCTGTGGTTCGACCCATACTGGAATGGCGGTGGCACTCTCACTGTGTATTCATATAATAACCGGGAATCGCTAAAATTCAGTAAACGTATAACCCTGCCTGACTTTTATAAAGATAAAAACAGTCATCAAATCAATATAAAACGAAATGGAAATGGTTTAATAGTAATTGACAACGGTAAAACAATTGCTGATCTCTCTGATGTTTTTTTAACTACAGTCCGGTACAATCTTAATACCTTCAGCCGGTATAAGGGTATTAATAGCGATAATAAAAATGATGTATTTTATCTTAATAATATCCGGTATACGTATTAATTATGATAAAGCAATAAGTAAAAAGTAAAATCAATTTCGCCTGAAAATTAGAAGTTTTTGTAATCAAATCGACTTACATGAAAAAATTAATTATTATCTTACTGTTTCTCCTGCATGCCCGGCTTCATGCACAATTTGGTATCGGCGTTAAAGCCGGTGTCAATTTTGCCAACATCAAAGATGAGGCGGGATTTAACAGCGACAGCCGCACCGGTTATATGGTGGGAGCTTACTTTGCTCCGGGAGCAAAAAAATTTCTAAGCTTCCGGTCTGAGATAATTCTTTCCCGGCAGGGTTATAATTATAAAACAGCCACCAATACGGGTAATGTAAATCTCGATTACCTGTTACTGCCTCAATTGTTTGTCCTTAAATTTTCAAAATTAGTACAAGTACATGCCGGTGTGCAGGGTGCATTTCTTCTAAATGCCAATGTGGACAGTACCGGCTCCGGCAGCGGCAGCCTGTTCGATTATTTCAAAAGGTTTGATTATGGAGTAGTAGGCGGTGCAGAAATTTTTCCATTTATGGGTTTGTTTATCGGCGCAAGAATTAATGTAAGCCTCAATAATGCAAATCAGGAAGCTCCGCTAGGCGGTAGCTGGCCTAATTTCATTCCCAGGGTTGATGCAAAGAATAATGTGGTACAGATCTATACGGGCTGGCGATTTTAATCAGCTTTCAGAAACCTTTAACGGCTTTGAAAAAATTAGTTGTATGGATTCCCGTTGAGTAAGCATCTCCCCAAAACTCAAACGCAGTTACATGAAAATTGTCGGCCTCCTGTTGCTTTCAGGTCTTGCTATCGTTGCCCTTGGTTGGTTTTCTCAAACTAACGCCTGGAAAAAAACAATAGCACTGCATGCACCTAAAAAAGAAGTCTCCGTTCCGGTATCCAACAAGACCATAGAAAAACTGGAACAAAAAGCCACGGCTGCTAAATTGTTTGCAAGACAAAAAGGCTACAATGAAAACATCTGTTTCCTTATTGACATGAGCCTTGCTTCAGGACAAAACCGTTTCTTCATTTATGATTTTAAAAAAGATACGCTACAGGCAGCAGGGCTTGTGGCGCATGGCAATTGTTTTGAATACTGGCTGGAGGGCAGAAAATATAGCAATGTGGTGGGAAGCGGTTGTACGTCGCTGGGAAAGTACAAAATCGGCAGCCCTTACACCGGCAAATTTGGTTTTTCCTACAAATTGCATGGGCTCGATAGCAGTAATAATAATGCCTTTGAAAGAACAGTGGTGCTTCACTCTCATAGTTGCATCCCGCAAACAGAGGTGGCGGAAGAAATTTGCCAGAGTAACGGATGTCCAACAGTTTCACCAGCCATGCTGCATCTGTTGAAACCTATTATCAATAACTCTAAGAAACCACTACTGCTCTGGATTTATGAATAGGGTTTCCCAATGCTTCATCTATTATAATGAAGCCAATGATTCTTTTGCAGGGCCTGCTTCCTTTAAATATTTTCGTTGTACATATTCTTTATAAGAGATACGTTGTACCTGGCTCAGCAGCCAGCCGTGAAAATTAAAAATATTAAGCGTTTGCTTTTGTACTTCGCTGTCGCCGCTGGAGTCTAATTCATCAATAGCTTTTTGAAACAACTTGCTTTTCTCTTTATACGCAGTCAGGTAAAAAGTATCATGAAAGCAATGCATTAATGTTTTTTCAAACGAATGTAATTTATTCCGCCCCGGCGAGCTTTTGGGATGAGATTTTTTGTAGAAATAAGTATAGGTGGACTTGTATTGTGCGTCAAACAACCGGGTGTTGTTCATGTTGTACAAAATCAACAACAAAAAAAGATTGGCAAAAATAAACTGCTCTTCCCGGGTACCATCTTTGAAATAGGTAACACCTCTTTTAGTAAACTGTAGCGACTCTGTATAATTATCAAGTACAAAACAGGCAATACCAAGTGAAAAGCAGACCGTTCTGTTCATTTCTGCACTTAGCAGCGGTTCCCATTTGGTGTATTTTGTTTTCATGTTTGCTACCAGCTTTGCTACTTCGCCATATCTCGCCGTTTTATTGTAGACTTTATTCAGAGCCAGGTATTTTATTGCTTCAAAATGTGCCTGCTGCATTTCATCTCCTATCTTTCCGTTTACTTTATCATTAAAAATATGTTCTACATACTCATAAGCCCCTTGCACAACACCTACGTAGTTCACCATGTATAACAGTTCAATGTAGTGCTCTGTATCAGTTTCAATAAAACTTTTATGTTCCCACCAATCCTTAACAGCCTCCCTTATAAAAGGAAGAGCAGCTTCTGTATCGTAAGATAAATAGTGCAGTGTAGCATGGCACATCCGGGTGTAATGCCTGTACCAGAAGGACCGGCTATTCAGACCTTGCTTTTTGTTTTTTACTGTCCGCAATAATTCCTGTATCTCGTTTTTAAGCACTTCATCAAAATCAAAATGGGCTTTTCGTTTCAACATTAATATTTCTGCATACATATCCCGGAGGGTTATCATATCTGCATACTCATCGTATGTCATAATGTTTGACTTGAATAATTTATGCAAGTCATCATACTTTACCTGCACATTGCTAAAGAGTACCATTTTTTCAAACTCCTTTTTTAATAACTGGCTCATTGAAAACAATTCAATCTTTCTTGCCTTCTTCATCGTCTTTTCCCACAATGCCAATGCTTCGGCCAGTAATCCCTTTTGGCGGTTAATTCTTATTAACTGTATGCTTTTGTAAATGCCCTGCTCTGCATTGTTCCTGTTATTGTATTCAATCAGGCATTCGTTCAATTGATTATGCAGGTAATGTTTTTGAAAAGCAATGTTCTTTTTTGTGATAAAAGGGGCAAGTTTTTTTAGAAGGGTTTCTTCGTCATATTTTTTTTGTGTTGTTATGGCATCAAAAAGTTTTATATACAGGGAGGTTTTAATACTGCCGGCACCTTTCTTTTTGAAAAAAAGTTTTTCATTGCGGTTCATGCTCCGTATTAAATGCCATAAACCGGGCGATGCTGTGTTCATATTCTTTCTTATTAATGAAGGCTGTCAAAGCATTTTTTAATGAACTTTTGCACACTCATACTCTTTTCATTACCAAATATTACCTGCGAATACAAAATATATAACACTTATTATCAATATTTTACATAAGAAATGAACAATTTGACACCTTTTATAAACCAAATAATTGCTGAAAATATAAAAAAACACGGGCATTACCCAACTTAGATTTACAGTATCAATTTAATGTCACTTAATTAGTTCTTATAATTTTTTTCTGATTAAAGTCCATTTACCATTAAGCCGAAAATTCAAAAAAGAAAGTAAGCATTTAGCCAAACCAACTGATTTTAATGCAAAAAGCCATCCGCCTGAGGCGGATGGCTTTTACTTTAGGGAATCTCTAAAAACCCTCCAAGATTAAACCAAAAGAAACTCTATTTGAGTGGAGAAATCTTGGAGGGATTAGTTTTTAGAGATGCCCTTTATCAGACAATGAACTTTTAGTCCAATGACGCTTCCATTGTAATAGTGGTATTCAGCAATTTGCTGATCGGGCAATTCTCTTTTGCTTCCGTAGCACACTCTGCAAACTTGTCTGCTTTCATTCTTGGCACTTTTGCTTTCACTACCAGGTGACTTTCAGTAATAGCTCCGTTCTCTAAAGTGATAGAGCAGGTTGTTTCAATTTTCCTTGGAGTAAATCCGGCAGCTCCTAACACAAAACTCAGCTTCATTGAAAAGCAGCCGGCATGTGCAGCGGCTACCAGTTCTTCAGGGTTTGTAAATGTGCCGTCATCAAAACGGCTTCTGAAATCATATTTCTTATTTTTTATCACCCCTGATTGTGTGGTTAGTTTACCAGTTCCTTCTTTACCGGTTCCTTTCCATTGTGCAGTTGCTGATCTTTTCATTGTTATAGTTTTTATTGTGGTTGATTAATTTCTTCCAGGTCGGCCAGTCGGTTCTCCGGCTCATTGTATTCAATGATGAAGTTATTCTTTCCTTCGCCGATTACTATTTTTAAAAATTTCTGCTGCACCAGTTCCAGCAGCGAAAGAAACAGGAAAATAGCATGAACCCGGTTCTCACATCTATCAAATATCTTTTCGAATGATATATTTCGTTGTTCTCTAGCCTGCGTCAGCATCTGGTCACGGCTGGCCTCCATGGTATAATCATACTGCACCACTGTATGCACCGGTTTATTGAGGCGGTCGCTGTATTTCTGCATGGCTCTTTCGAAGGCCCGCATCAATTTGAACAAAGTGATGTTTTGTATTTCTGTGCCCTCACTGTCTTCCTCTCCAATCTGTGATAATTCTTTCTGAATATTTCCTCTCTTTACCATCATCATCCGCAAGGCTTCCATCTCAGCCATTTGTGCAGAAACTTCTTTGAATCGTTTGTACTCCAGAATTTTATTGATCAATTCCTGGCGGGGATCAATCTCATTGCCTTGTGCATCCAGCTCTTTTCTTGGCAGCAGCATTTTGGCCTTTACCCGCATCAATGTAGAAATAAACAGGATGAACTCGCTGCTCAATTCAATATTGAGTTCTTCACTTTTGTGAATGTATTCAAGAAAGTCGTTAATAATACCGGTGATAGGGATATTATAAATATCCAGTTCATCTCTTTCAATAAAGAAAAGAAGCAGGTCAAAAGGACCTTCAAACTGGGGCAATTTTATCTGGTACGATATATTATTCACTGAAACGATTGATAAAAAAAAAATAAAGTCCTGCTATTGAAACAGGACTTTACAAAAGTAAGGGAAACGAAATGATGGAAAATACTCCCGTTTTCCCCAAATTATTTCTTCAAAGCATCCCTGATCTCACGGAGCAGGATGATATCTTCGGCAGTAGCAGCCGGAGCCGGGGCTTCTTCTTTCTTTTTGTTAGCCTTGTTTACCGCTTTTACTACCAGAAACAAAGCAAAAGCAATAAGCAGGAACATTATTATCGACTGTATAAATTTTCCGTAGGGAAAAATAGTGCCGTTGACAGAACAACTGAGATAAGAGAAATCGGGTTTACCAACTACCATGCTCACAATAGGCATGATGATGCCATCTACCAACCCTTCAATTACTTTACCAAAGGCACTTCCGATAATTACTGCTACCGCCAGGTCAACTATGTTGCCTCTCATGGCAAACTCTTTAAATTCTTTAAACATTTCCATAAAACTGACTTTAGTGTACTAATAATAAAAGTGAAAATAATGGTTTTGCCAGCTATGCTGTTTTTTTTCGATGAACCGGCATTTTGTATCTGTAAACGCATCATTTCTTCATGCCGGGAAATTGCATATCAAGGCTTTTAAGCAAAGCATGTAATTGCGAAGCAATAATATTTTCCTTGTACCAATTCTGGTCAGCAGGCACTATTATCCATGCCGGGTTATTACAGTTATTAAAACAATCCTCATACATCTGCATATAAATATCCCAGAGCCTGGCTTCTTCAAAATCTTTTTCGTTGTACTTCCACATTTTGGCCGGGTCCTTCATTCTTTCATTCAGTCGTCCCTGCTGCTCTTCCGGCGAAATATGCAGGTAAAATTTGAGGATATGTGTATGATTATGTTCCTGGAGCAATTTTTCAAAATCATTAATAGCATTCATTCTTTTGGTAGCGGTTTCATCATCACACCATTTATGTACTCTTGTAACAAGTATATCCTCATAATGCGACCGGTTGAACACCTGTATCATTCCTTTTGCCGGGGCATGCTGATGTATGCGCCATAAAAAATCATGTGATAGTTCTTCGGCTGTGGGTGCTTTGTATGACTGCACCGTTACCCCCTGGGGATTCATATTGCCGAGTACATTTCTGATCACTCCATCTTTTCCGCTGCCATCCATTCCCTGTATCACCACCAGTACACAATGCTTGCCTTCAGCAAACAAAAGATTTTGCAATTCATCCAGCTCTTCCAATATTAATGCTGTCTTCTTTTTGGTTTCTGCTTTGTCGAGGTCCTTTGGTGCCCTGGCAGAAATTTCGCTTAATTTAATCTGGCTCATAAATTATTAATTAAAAGAATGATGACGCAATATACTACTTCAACCAATCTGGCAAATTGGCAATAAAAAAAAGGATTGTCTGATCTCATTTTAAGAACTTTGCCCCTTTATATGAGTAATAAGTTTATTAGCTGGGCTATTTTCATCATTCTTTGTATCATCTGGGGTAGTTCTTTTAAACTGATGCATGACAGTCAGCAAGGCTTATCAGCAGCCCAGATAGCAGGACTCCGTATTTTTTCTGCCGGGTTAGTGTTTGTTCCGTTTGCTTTTTTTCATTTTTCAAAAATTCCGAAAAACAAACTGGGCCTGGTTATTCTCAGTGCTGTATTTGGAAATTTACTGCCTGCTTTCCTTTTTGCAGAAGCCATTACCAAACTTGATAGTTCTCTGGCGGGCATTCTTAATTCTCTTACGCCGATTTGTGTGGTGGTCATCGGCATTTTCTTTTTTAAGGATAAAATCAAACCACAAAAAATTGCCGGGGTGTTGACAGGTTTCCTGGGATTAGTATTGCTTATTGTATTGCCGCTGCTATTAGAAAAAAAGGGGATGAGCTTTAATAACCTTAGCTATACGTTGCTGATTGTGCTGGCCACTTTTCTATATGGTATCAATGTAAATATAGTAGGCCATTATTTAAAAGGGATAAATCCAATTCATAATGCTACCGTTTCGCTGGCTTTTATGACCATTCCAGCAGGCATCGTTCTCTGGCAACAGGGGTTCCATCAAATTAATTTTAATGATGTAACTGTCCAAAATTCTGTTTGGACTTCCATAGCTCTTGGTATTGGAGGAAGTGCTATTGCAACTGCATTATTTTACATCCTGGTGCAGAGAGCCGGAATTTTATTTGCCTCCCTGGTTACTTACGGTATTCCCTTCATTGCTTTGTTTTGGGGATTTATTGACGGAGAAAAAATAACCTGGGTTAAACCACTTTGTCTGGCTATTATACTGCTCGGAGTTTATCTTGCCAACAGGCCCGATAAAAAAGAAAGCAACACCGTTTGATGTTGCTCTTCAGAAAATAGTTTGCGGATCCTATACAGACATAATCTCTTTTTCTTTTGATGTAAGGTGCTTTTCAACAGCAGCCGTGTACTTGTCAGTTACTTGCTGCACTTCGGCTTCCGCATCTTTTGCCGCATCTTCACTTAATCCGTTTTTTTCCATTTTTTTAATATGCTCGATAGCATCTCTCCGGATAGAACGGATAGCCACTTTTGAATGTTCTCCTTCGCCCTGGCATCTTTTTACCATCTCTTTTCTTCTTTCCTCTGTTAGGGGAGGCAGGAACAGACGGATAAAACTGCCATCGTTCTGTGGGTTAATGCCAATATTGGCAGCAATGATGGCTCTTTCAATAGGCTGGAGCATATTCTTTTCCCAGGGTTGAATACTGAGTGTGCGGGCATCCATAGCACTTATGTTTGCCACCTGATTTATAGGCATAGAGGAGCCATAATAATCTACCTGTATGCCATCCAGCATCTGGGGATTAGCTTTTCCAGCTCTAATTTTGACCAATTCAGCTTCCAGGTGATTGATTGCTTTACTCATGTGGTCATCGGCCACTGCAATAATTGATTGAATCTCTTCTGACATAATATTTTTTTTATTTCAAACCAAACCACGGCAGTTCCCGGTTAATTGAACGGCAAATCTACTGAAACACCTCTATTCAAAAAAAATGCCCCGATTATTACCGGGGCTATTAACAAGTTGCAAGGAAATTAATTTTTTTGAGCGGCCCGTGCCTCTTTTGTCAATTTTACCACTTTGGATGAGGTTTTTAACTCTGTCGCTCCATCCATCCTTTTGGCAATAACCATAGTACGGCGGCGGCGGTAATAATATAAGAACCCAAGTCCCGAAAAAGCAAGGGTCAGCATAATTGACAACACTAAAGTTGTACCAAGGAATCTTCCAAACCATGCCAGCAATATAAATCCAACATTAATACCTACACAAGTAAGCGTAACAGCTGCATGGCCCAATCCCCTGTCTAATAATAAATGGTGGACATGGTTACGGTCAGGCGTAAAAGGTGATGTACCGTTTAAAATACGGATACTGAATACCCGCAGCGTATCAAGCAAAGGCACAATAAGTACAGAAAACCCGATAGCAACAGATGCAGTAATCGGTATGGCAACAGTGGGCTCATGTGCCACATTAATAAACTTGATAACAAGAATGGCATTAACAAGTCCGATCATCAACGAACCCGAATCACCCATAAATATTTTAGCAGGGTGATGATTAAATATCATAAAAGCTACAAGACTGCCTGCCATGGCAAATGATAGTAAAGAATATGCCTGCATATTGACTGCGAAAAAGTAAGAGCCGAAAACCAGCATGCTGAGAATACCCAGACTGGCTGCAAGGCCATCTACCCCATCAATCAGGTTAAATGAATTTATAACGACAATAATAGTAAGATAAGATAAGGCAAGACCAAACCCTTCAGATACCTGCTCAATTCCAAACAGGCCATACATGCTGTCTAACCGGATGCCGCCCAGATGAATCAGGATAGAAGCTGCAATTATCTGCCCGATAAACTTCTTGGTGGCTGATAAAATCATCAGGTCATCTTTAAGACCCAAAAAGAAAATGACTATCGCTGCAGCAAAAAAGTATTGAAATTCGTAATTGAACTGTCCCTGGATGGACAAAAGTGAAGCTAAAATAAAACCCCCGAAAATACCAACGCCGCCTAAAGAAGCCACCAATCGGGTATGAACTTTACGTTCATCCGGAATATCATACAGTTTTTTCTTCTCAGCTATTTGCAACACCACCGGAATAGCCAGAAAGGTGATGATAAATGAAACGGAAGCAGTTAATAAAACGTCAAGCATCTAAGCAGCTTTTAAGATGGTACAAAAATAGGCGTTAGCCCCTTTAGTTTTCTTTTTATTATATACATAATTTAGGGTATAGTAAATTAATTTTCAGTAAACCACAGGATGAGTTGGATTTGTTTCCAGATTGATTAATCCGGAGAAGTTTTGTATTCAAAAAGATTGCACTTTTGCAGCGAAACCCTTATTTAGGCTGACAAGATACAAAAAGTTTAAAAAGAACCAATTTTTTATGGCAGAACTAACCGTAATAGCTTCACAAGTACGACGTGACATAGTAAGAATGGTGCATGGTGCCAGCAGTGGCCACCCCGGTGGTTCATTAGGTTGTGCCGATTTTTTAACGGCGTTATACTTTAAAATAATGAACCATGACCCTGCATTTGACATGGATGCCAGGGGTGAAGACGTATTTTTCCTATCCAATGGCCATATATCACCACTGTTTTATTCAGTATTGGCCCGTTCCGGCTATTTTGATATAAAAGAACTGGCGACTTTTCGTAAAATAAATTC
>Ga0105044_10004591_pt1 | contig 18964 bp, 16 predicted proteins | sample MAT01_FD_78092 | JGI IMG/M metagenome (GOLD analysis project Ga0105044, IMG submission 78092) | Freshwater microbial communities from Lake Fryxell liftoff mats and glacier meltwater in Antarctica - MAT-01 | ecosystem: Environmental > Aquatic > Freshwater > Ice > Liftoff microbial mat | place...
CGCCAAAATTTGGCACTTTGTGACCTTTTATAAGCCAAGTTTAGGGGTCAAATTTGCTTTAAAAAGGCAGATTTGGCTGTGTTTTCAAAATTGGCGAAGGTATTGATGTTAGAGAGCGGTTTTGTGTGAAACGCACGGCGTTAGACCCTCACGCTGTTTAACGCCTCACCGCAGAGTTCAGAACTGGAAGGTCATCCCGAAGTGTCTCTGTATTCGCTCCTAACGGAGGCTCTAACCTCAAGCCTGAGTCTGGTCAACCTGAGCATTGTTCATGCTCCCGGCTTCAGCCGGGGGTCGTTGACACGGGGCTTGATCCAACCAACCAGTGGACGTAAAAGAGCATAGCGGCTCAAGGCTCTGGCCCGCGTCCGACTCTCTTCAGCCAGAATCAACGTGCTGCCAATCACAACCAGCGTATTGACGATGCCAAAGAAGACCAGTTCTTCGATGGGCAAAACGCCGCCGATCAACCAGGGCAGCGATTGGGACGGGGCAATCGTCCATGTGCCTGCGCCGATGGCGATGGTGTCGGTCAGGCTGAGATACAGCGTACTCAAGCCGATGCCTGCCAGCACGGTGCGCCAATGCCGCAGCAGGATATCCGCGCCAAAGGCCAATTGAATCATGATCGGAATCAACGCCCACGACAGCTCCAGGCTGAGATACGTCAGCGGCTTGTAGCGAGCATCGGTGAAGGTGAGGATGAGTGCGATGACGGACAGCACCCAGACTATAAACGTCACAGCGGTAGCCCAGATCCTTACCCGCGTATTATCAGCAGGGTGGGGAGCAAAAGGCAGTCGCTTATGCAACCACAGCAGGAAGAGGCCCGTCATAATCGGCAGCAGAATGAAGAACAGATACTCCTCAAGCGGCACATAGCCAAAGACGATGCCTGTCACGAGCGCCGGGTTGTAATACCAGACGCCCGACGCCACCAGATAATTATCCCAGGGCGTCGTGTAGACGAACGCGACGAGGCACAACAGCGCAATCACGCGCACGGGCGGCCAACTGTGCAGGGCCTGGGGCTGTTGGCGGTTGTGCTGCTGATCGCGCCGATTGAGGGCGAGAAACAGCACAATTGGCAGGCCGACGAACAGCACCAGAAACATCAGATAGGTCATGCCGAGTCTCCTGTGGCGCGGCGGCTCTGCCACCAGATACGTGGCAGACGGCGCACCTTGTCCATCGCGCTCAACGAGGCCCGCCGTGTGAAGACATCATAATCATGCGCCTCGATATCCGTCAGAAGCGCCTGATACAAATCGGCGGCGGCGGCAATCGAGAAGCGCCCGGAACGTTCCAGCAGGCCAATCCCGGCCTCTGATTCGGCATAGAGCTGGCGGTTGCGTTCGATCTGGAAGGCCATAAATGCCCGCCAGCGATCATCGACCCGCTGCGTATTGAACGTCTCATCGGTGATGTCGAAGGCGTCGAGTTCATCCTGCGGCAGATAGCAGCGGTCATTGCACCAATCTTCACCGACATCGCGCAGAATATTGGTCAATTGCAGCGCAACACCCAGGCGAATTGCGTAGGGCAGGGCATCTTCGCCGCGAAAACCGACGATATGCATTGACATCAGGCCGACGGTTGAGGCCACACCGTAGGCATAATCGGCCAATTCATCGAACGTCTCGTAGCGCGTCTGATACAGATCACGACACACGCCATCAATCAACTGTTTGGCGTAGCCACGCGGCACATTGAAGCGAGCCTGCGTGTCGGCCCAGGCCAGGCACACCGCCTGATCCAGCGCGGGATGATCGCTCATCACCTGATATTCCCAGCGCCGCAGGGCTTTAAGACGCTCTTCAGGCGGCTGTGTCGTGGCATCGACAATATCATCGGTGACGCGGCAGAAAGCGTAGAGCGCCCGCACCGCCAATCGCTGTTCATAGGGCAGCAGGCTGGATGCCATATAAAACGTTCGGCTGTGACGATAGGTGATGGCCTCACAGCAGTGATAGGCAGCCCGCAGCGTCGCACGATCCGGGTTAATTCCAGGACGAGCCTGACTGCGAAAGGCTTCCTGGGCGGCACACAGCAGACGGACTTCCCAGGGCTGAGATTGAATCAGGCTCATAAGGTCGGCTCAGTGGTGGGAACAGGCGATGAATACAGGGCGGAAGGGCTGGCGTGGGCCGCCCCAATCAGGTTTTCAACGATGATCGACGACGACAGAACCCCTGGCAGCCCTGCGCCCGGATGCGTTCCCGCACCGACGAAATAGAGATTCTCGTAATCCTCGGAGCGATTGTGCGGCCTGAACCATGCCGACTGCGTGAGAATCGGCTGGACAGAGAAGGCGGCTCCCAGGCGGCTGTTCAGTTCATGGCGGAAGTGGAGCGGGTCAATATAGTGCTCGGCGATGATGTTCTCTTGCAGATCGGGCAGATAATTGTCTTCGAGGAACTGCATAATCGCATCCCGATACGGCTTGGCGGCCTTCGTCCAATCGATGCCTGACCCCAGATGCGGCACAGGTGACAGCACATAGAAATTCTCGCAGCCATCCGGCGCAATCGACGGGTCAGTGAGGGAGGGCATGTGCAAATAGAGCGAAAAATCTTCCGAAAGCTGCTGCGCGTTGAAAATATCGCTCAACAGGCCCTTATAGCGCTCACTGAGGATGATATTGTGATGGGCGAGGCCCTGATCGCGGTAGCGGCGTTTCGTCCCAAAGTAAATGACAAACAGCGACATGCTGTATTTCATCAGGCTCATCTTGGTTTTGACGTACAGGCTCTGATGGCGCTTGGGAATTAGTTTGTCATAGGTGAAGCCCACATCAGCATTGACGACCACATGATCAGCACGGTGGATGGTCTTGTCGGCGAGGCGCACCCCAACAGCCTTGTCGTTCTCGATCAGAATTTCATCGACTTCCGCGTTGAGATGCAGCGTACCGCCGATATCCTCAAACAGCTTGACCATCGCATTCACCAATGCACCTGTTCCGCCCATAATATAGTGGATTCCCCACTTGCGCTCCAGATAATGGATCATAGCGTAGATCGACGGGGCATCAAACGGGTTGCCGCCAATGAGCAAGGGATGAAACGAAAAGCAGCGCCGCAAAAAATCATCCTGAATGAACTGTGACGCATATTGATACACACTCAGATAGGATTGCAGACGGATCAAATCGGGCGCGACTTTGAGCATATCGGCGATGCTCAGGAACGGCTTGTCGGCCAGTTCCACGAAGCCTTTTTGAAAGATCGCCTTTGTGGTCGCTATGAAGCGCACATAGCCATCTTTATCCGACGGATTCCACTGCTCAATCTGGCTGAGGATGAACTCTTCATCGCCATTGTAGTTAAAGACGCGCTTGTTGGCATCAAAAATACGATAGAAGGGGTCACAGGGCGTCATCTGGAAGTAATCCTGCCAGCGCTTGCCTGCCGCCTCCCAGATATCCTCCAGCATAAACGGCGCTGTGATGACGGTGGGGCCGCCATCAAATTTAAAGCCGTTGATCTCATAGACGTAGGCGCGACCCCCTGGCTTATCGCGCTTTTCAAACACCTCAACCGTATGCCCTTTGGCAGCAAGGCGCACGGCTGCACCCAGACCACCGAAACCGCTCCCAATAACAATCACTTTAGCCATTCTAAACCTTTCCTCGTCACGTTTGAGTTATGCCATCCATCGAAGAGTCACACATGAAACAAATATAAGCGCGAGATGAATGTTTCCACGTCATAAGGTTTACACTCCTAATCTTTAGGAGTGTTTACTAATTTTAACCAATAAACGACATCTGTCTCAAGGGTTGGTTTGAGTCGATATTTCAGATATGGATGTAAGCATATCCAGAATCATAAGCGTATCGGAATCAATTCTTAGACTTTACACCGTATATCTAAAGAAAGACTAACGCAACATTTGTTTGAGAGATTGAGAGGCAGGGATGTATCTCGTGAGAGGGTTGACAGCCTCTATTCTCGATTACACTGAACTGAGACAATGTGGAGGTTGGAATGTACAAGCGGCTTCTTTTTATAATAGTGATGTGTTGTATCGTTGTCGGTTGGGCACAGGCCCAGGAGAATATCATAGGGCGTCTGGCCTACATTGGCTCGGACAACAATGTTTATACACATGATTTTGCCAGCGGACAGGACACGCCACTGACGACGGACGCCTCCAAGACGCGCCGCTATCAGTGGCCCACATGGTCGAATGATGATCTGTTGGCCTATTTCTGCTGTGATCTGCAAGCGGCGGACACCGCCAAGATGCAGGGATATATCTCCGCGACAGGCCGCGAGGCCGGGCGTGTCGTCTATGAAGGAACCGCTGCGCCCGTGATTTATGCATCCTGGGCACCTGCACCATGTGATGCTGCGGGGACATGCCGCGATCTGGCGCTGCTCATCAATGATGTGCCTGTGTCTGGTCTGCGGGTTGATCTGGTGCGTGATACGGGAACGAGCCAGATCAGCGAGACAATTGCGCGGGGCAGTCCCTTTTACTACACCTGGAGTCCGGATGCCACGAAGATGGTGTTTCATCGCTACGGATCAGAGCTGTCCCTGTATGATCTTGCCAGCAAAGATATCAGCGGTAAGACTGACGCGCCTGTGACGTTCCAGACGCCCGCATGGTCGCCGATTGATGATCGTATTTTGTCGCTGGTTCCTGGCTCAGAGGCCAACCGCTCAACGCTGATGGTGAGCACGAGCGATGTGCAACAGACCCCTCTGCGCGAAAATCTCAGTGGGCTGCTGTCGTTCCTGTGGTCTCCCGATGGACGCTATGTGGCCTTTCGTCAGTTTGGTGCGGATGGCGAGTATGGTGCGGTCTTCATCGTCGATGCGGTCACGGGGGAGATTGTGGCGCGCAGTGATGTGAAAGGGGTGATCGCCTTCTTCTGGTCGCCGGACAGCACGCAGTTGGCCTATATCACGGTGAATCTTGGCTCTGGGATGCAAGCTTCACTGACGAGCGATATGCTGGTGGCCTATCAGGGATCGGCGCAGTTGGAATGGTCGGTGCTCGCTGTCGTGTCGGGCTTTAATCGGCCGTTATATACCTTTACGCCTACCACTGAGACGATCTATCTGCTGCTGTATTTCGATCAATTTGCGCCGAGTCACCGTGTCTGGTCGCCGGACAGCCGCTATCTGGTGTTCGGCGAAGTCGGCAGTAGCAATCCGTTGATCTCGATCTATGACGTGCAGCAGAACCAGCAGACGACAGTGGCGGAGGGGATATTCGCCGTGTGGAGTTGGCGATAGAAAAATCAGCCAGACACTGTAACATGGATGCGACCCATGATATCTCAACATAAGGAGAGATCAGGCATGTCGCATTCATGGATACGGTGGAGCATTCTGTTATGGACGCTGCTTCTGGCGGGGTGTGTGCGTGATCAGCCGCAGGTGATTGTCGTTACGGCGACATTTCTGCCCGCGACGCAGGCGGCGCTGGCCCCGTCAACCCAGGTTGCGCCGTTTGCATCGATGGTTCCGCTTGCAACACTGTCTCTCTCGAATGGTGCGGACGCTGGCCCTGTCATGGCGGCTGAACATATCGTCCAGCCGGGCGATACGCTGTTTGGCATTGCCCAGAAATATGGCCTCACTCTGGCCTCACTCATGGCGGTCAATCCGTCGATTAATCCCGATGTGTTGAGCGTGGGCCAGATCATCGCCCTGCCAAGGACACCCACCGCGCAGACGCCTGCGCTGCTGCTGCTGCCCGACAATCGGCTGGTGCGTGGGCCGGGCAGCGGTTCGCTCGATGTGTCGGCCTATGTCGTCGCGCTGCCCGGATATCTGAAAACGTCATCTGATAGGGTCAACTTCAATCAAGCCAACGGCGCAGGGCAGCCGCGCTTGCTGACAGGAGCGCAGGTGGTGGATGAGGTCGCTCTAGAATACAGCGTTGATCCGCGCCTGCTGCTGGCGGTGCTGGAATATCGGGCTGGCTGGCTGACCAACCCGAATCCGTTGGAAGCCCTCAAGACCTATCCTCTCATCAGCCAGGAGCAATCCGTCGGCTTTGATCGCGCTGGGCTGTATAAGCAGTTGTCATGGGCGGCCAACGAGTTAAATCGTGGCTATTACGGCTGGAAGAGTCGCGGCGCAAGTTTGATTGAATTTAAGGATGGGACGCGCCTGCAATATGCCCCGACGCTGAATGCGGGCACAGTGGCGCTGCAATATTGGCTCAGTCTGACGCAGGATGCCATCAACTGGCAAAATCAGGTTGGCGAGGGCGGCTTTGTCGCGGTTTATCGTGGTTTATTTGGCGATCCGTTTGCCGGGGCCTTTGAGCTTGTGCCGAACAATCTGACGCAGCCCCTGCTGACGCTTCCGTTTGCATCGGGCGAAGTCTGGTATTATACGGGCGGGCCGCATGGAGGTTGGGGCAGCGGTAGCGCCTGGGCCGGGATTGATTTTGCGCCCCCCGATGATTTCTCCGCCTCCGGGTCTTTCTGCACCACGTCGCAGTATGCGGTGCGGGCGGTGGCCCCCGGCATCGTGGCCCGCAGTGCCGATGGAGCCTTCATCCTTGATCTGGATGGCGACGGTGATGAAACAACAGGCTGGACGATCCTGTATTTGCATATGGATCAGCGTCTTCCCACCGGAACCCGCGTCAATACGGGCGATGTGGTAGGGCGTGCGGCCTGTGCGGGTGGCTTTTCCACGGCGACGCATCTGCATATGGCGCGACGCTACAACGGTGAGTGGATTCCGGCTGATTGTGCCACCTGTCGCCCTGACTCGCAGCGTCAAGCCTTTACCCTGGGCGGTTGGGTGGTCGAGGGCATCATCGGCCAGGAGTATCAGGGCTTCCTCAAACAGGGGACGACCACGCTCCAGGCGGAACAAAGCCGCCTTCTTCCTATCAATCACATATCCTGGTAGACGCTAATGACATTCATGACAAAGATGAGGCATATCCTCTTCCTGTGGCTGGCCGCCTTCACCCTATGTGTGCTGCTGGTGACATTAAGGCCAGAGAGCGTATTGGCGCAGGTTCGCGTCAGCGCAACGCCTGTCTCGGCGGTTCTGCCGCAGGCGCAGCCACAAGCGATCCAGCAGCAGGCGATGTTCGCATCGCCAACCCCGACGGTGACGCCCACCGAAGACCTCAGCATTGGATTTGAGGTCAAACCCGATCTTGGGACAGCCGACGTGCGAGCCATGCCTGATCCGGAAGGCGAACGGCTTGACCCGATCAAGTCAGGGACGCGCTATATCATTACGGGGCGCTTTTACAAGTGGATTCGCTTTCAGTATGACAAAGCGCTGGATGGCTCCGGGTGGGTGTTTGAAGATCTGGTGGATATCACGGGAACGGGCACGATCCCGGATATTGATCCATATGCCACGCCGAGCGCGACCCCAGCAGGAGGAAATATTGAAGAAACACGGGCGGCGGTTACACTGACACCGGGCGCGATTGACACATTGGATGCCCAGGCGCGATTGATCGCTGTGCCGACAATGGCGACGACAGGCGAGGTGCAGGCGGGTGTTTTGCCGACCTACACGCGACCCGCTGAGGTTGCACCACGTCAGACACAGGCGGCAGTCAGCAGCGGTAGGCCTGCCACGCTGCAAGAAACGCTGGCACGGGCCGCAACCGGCCAGATTCCGCCGATTGTGCCAATTCTGGTTCTAGGGGCGGCAGGGCTGCTCGGCATGATCGTGAGCTTGTGGCGGCGCTAAAAGAAAAGGGGGATGGCGCGATCTTAAGCGGGGTTCTCCGGTCAGGGCGACCTTGCCATTCATAAAGGGTGTCACGAGGCTCACGCAAAGGAAATAATCTTTGACCCTGACAGCAAAAAGGCCCTGTCTTAGCAGGGCCTTTTGCGATATCCAGGCACAATCTTAGTAGCTGCTGCTGGTGCTGCATGAGCCGCAGCCGCCGGCTGATGTCGAATCGGCGGCGCTGTCGTTGGTACGGAAGGAGGTGCCGCAACCGCAGGATGACACGGCATTGGGGTTGTCGATGCGGAAGCCGCCCCCGATCAGGCTGTCGACGAAATCAATCGTGACGCCCTTGAGATACATCATGCTGGTGGGGTCAATCAGGAAGCGCAGGCCGTCCATCTCAACCACTTTGTCAAATTCCTGAGCCTTCTCTTCAAAGGCCATACCGTACTGCATCCCGGAGCAACCGCCGCCCGTGACGAAGACGCGCAGCGCATGATTGGGAATATTTCGCTGCTGGAGAAGATTACGAATCACACTTGTGGCGGTTGGCGTCACAGTGATCAAGGCGGTTTCAGTTGTAGTGGGGTTTGTGATATCGATCAGGTTCATGGAGATGAGAACTCCTAGAGATAAAAATCATGTGGATTGTTGTCACAACTATAGAGCACTCTGCAAGGTGTGTCAATAAAACAGACAGAGATGAGAAAAAAGGCTAATTTCGCTCTGGGATGAAGTAGCCACAGCGCGAATCGCCAACGGCCATACGCTCTGTCAGGCGCGGGACGACGCCAAGCAGGTTGGCGATGAGGTGCATGTCCATACGGCACAGCGAGTCGCGCTCATGGGCCAGATGATGATAGGGACAGTTCTCCATATACAGGTAATATCCCTGCGGCGCAATCTCCCATGCGGCGCTGTAGCCGTTCTGTGACAGGTAATCAATCACGGCATCAAGGCGCTGCTCCATCGGCCCATTGGGGATTTGCGCGTCAGCGGCCCATCCCACTGCAATGCCTTCCATAATCACATTGACGCGGGCAGGCGATAACTCATGCCCGATCTGCGTGATGAGCGCCGCTGCCAGACGCTGATAGTTGTTGGGGAACAGCGCTGTGCCGCGTTCGGTCAGGGTGTAGTGATGCTGGGGGCGGCCTGGGGTTGTGCGGGGGCGTGCAGAGGCATGGTCAATCAAGCCATCGTCTGCCAGCTTGTTGAGATGATGACGCACCGTGACAGGCGTGATGCTGTCCCCACGATGAACACGCAAATCAGCCACGATATCATCGACAGTGGCTTGCCCGCGTCTTTTGAGAATATCGAGAATGGCCTGACGGGTTTCCTGCATCGGGACATCCACAGATTTTTAACGACGTTGATGACTAAAATTCTAATGGTGGGCGGCCCTATTGTCAAACGCCCCTCGACAGTGCTAGGATGTATCCCAATGCAATCCGACCTTTATCACCAATCAGGGGGAAAACCCGTTGAGCCTCGTCGTTGCCTTTCAGGGCATCCAGGGCGCGAACAGCGAAATTGCGATTCGTCAGCATTTCGGTGGCCCTGTCGATGTCTATCCCTGTCATGATTTAAATGAACTGTTTCATGCGCTGCAAACGAATAAAGTCTCAAACGCCTTACTGCCCGTCGAAAACGCGCTGGCAGGTTCCGTCAATGGAGCCTATGAGCTGCTGATGGATTACGATTTTGTCGTTCAGGCGGAAGAGATTTTGCACGTCCATCATGCGCTCGTTGCGCTGCCGGGAACAGTGCTGGCCGATATTCAATTTGTACGCTCGCATCCGCAGGCGCTGGCGCAGTGTGATCGCTTCCTCAAGCGGCATAGCATGACGCCTGTCCCCTGGCACGATACAGCGGGCGCGTCCTATGATCTGTCGCAGGATCACGCGCCAAACAGCGGGGCGCTGTCGTCCACGCTGGCGGCGCAAATGTACGGCCTTGAGGTGCTGGCGACGGAGGTTGAGGATGTGGCCTTCAATTACACGCGCTTCTTTCTGTTGGGCCATGAAGCGGTGGAACGCGCTGAACGCAACAAGACATCGATTGTCTTTGCCACGCGCAATCGCCCTTCGGCGCTGTACGAATGCCTGGGCGAATTTGCCACACGCGGCATCAACCTGACCAAGATCGAATCACGGCCTCGGCGCAATCGCCCCTGGGAGCCGGTGTTTTTCCTCGATTTTGAAGGCCACTGGCAGGATGAGCCGTGCAAAGAGGCGTTGATTCGCCTGGTGCAAAAAGCATCGTTTGTAAAAATGCTTGGCTCGTATCCAGCCGCTAAAACAGACTCTGTGGGGATCTAAAATATGATGCAAAAACTTGATGTGGCGATCCTGGGCGCAACGGGTGCTGTCGGGCAGCGCTTCATCCAATTGCTGGAAAATCACCCCTGGTTCCGTGTGGCCGAGCTTGTCGGCGGCTCCAGCGCGGGCAAACGCTACGGCGATGCGGTCAACTGGATTCTCGATGGCAATCCGCCTGCCCACCTGCTCGATCACGTTGTGCTGCCGCTTGAGAGTAAGCTTAATTCACCGTTGGTCTTCAGCGCACTGCCCAAAGAAGCCGCCGAAACCCGTGAATTTGCCCTGGCCGCAGCCGGACATATCGTGTGCAGCAATGCCTCGACCAATCGTATGGTGGCCGATGTGCCGCTGCTGCTGGCCGATGTGAATGCTGATCATCTCGCTATGGTGGATGTGCAGCGCAAAAATCGCGGTTGGACGACGGGCGCACTGATCGCCAATGCCAACTGTACCGTGATGCCGCTGGTGATGGCGCTGGCCCCTTTAAAGAAATTTGGTGTCCGCAAAATTTTCAGCGTGAGTGAGCAGGCTATCAGCGGCGCAGGCTATCCGGGCGTGTCATCGCTCGACATCATCGACAATATCATCCCGTATGTGCCGAGCGATGAAGAGAAAATGGTGATCGAGGCGCATAAGATGCTCGGTGCGTATAGAAGCGGCACGATTGATGAATTCGATGCCATCATCAGCACGACCTGCACCCGTGTTCCCGTGATCGATGGTCATCTCCTCAACCTGTCGATTGAACTTGAGGCCAAGCCCTCGCTCCAGGCCATTTTGGACGCCTGGGAGAATTTCCGCGCCCCTGAGATCGTGAGGCAGCTTCCGTCATCGCCGGAGCGCCCGCTGTACTATCTGACGCAGATTGACCGCCCGCAGCCGCGCCGTGATCGCATGGCGGGCAACGGCATGGCAACGACGGTAGGCCGCCTGCGTGAATGCCCGATTCTGGGCTATAAATTTGCAGCACTAGCCCACAACACCATTCGCGGCGCAGCGGGCAGCAGCATCCAGAATGCCGAACTGCTGGCGGTCTCAGGCTATATTGCTGATTTCCAGCCTGTACCTGCTGTGATGGGAACATAACTGACACCTGTAAGGGACGATCCGATGGGTCGTCCAACATTCCTCTCTCTCCAACTTGACAACAGGTAAGGCCCCTCGCTAGACTTGTGCCACATACAAACGTCCGCCAGTGCGTAACACCACCCGGCGGTGCGGGGTTTCCTCATGAAGACGCATCCAACAGGGTAGAGATTCCTATGAAAGTATTTATTGCCGGGATTGATGGGTATCTCGGTTGGGCGCTGACCCAATATATGACCGCCAAAGGTCACGAGGTCGCTGGGGCCGATTTGATGCTGCGACGCGAATGGGTCGAAGAAGTGGGCAGCATCAGTGCTATTCCCATCACCAATCGCGAGGATCGCATCGCCGCATTTGAGACGCAGTTTGGCAAGTCGCTGGATTTCCGCGTGGGCGATCTGTGCGATTACGAGTTCACAACCAACTTTCTGGCTGAGTTCAAGCCCGACGCCATCATTCATCTCGGTCAGATGCCCTCCGCACCCTATTCGATGATTGACCAGAAGCACGCCGTCTGGACACAGATCAATAACGTCACTTCGAACATGAACCTACTGTGGGCCATGCGCGAGGTTGTGCCGGATGCTCATCTCGTCAAATTAGGCACAATGGGCGAATACGGTCAGCCGAATATTGACATTGCGGAAGGCTTCTTTGAGGTGGAATATCGTGGGCGGCGGGATCGTCTGCCATTCCCGCGCCAACCAGGGAGCTTTTATCATCTGAGCAAGGTGCATGATTCGCACAATACGCACTTCGCCACCCGCATCTGGAAGCTGCGTGCCACTGATATTATGCAGGGTGTAGTCTTCGGCACACAGTTTGAGGGCCTGGGCGATGCGCCTGCGCTGCGGACACGCCTCGATTTTGATCAGTGCTTCGGCACAGCGATCAACCGTTTCTGTGTGCAGGCTGTCGTCGGGCATCCGCTGACGCTGTACGGTGCGGGGACACAGAAGCGCGGGTTTATTCCGCTACGTGATGCGATGCGATGCTTGACATTGGCGACGGAGAATCCGGCAGAAAAGGGTGAATTCCGCGTCTTCAATCAATTCGCGGAAGCCTACGATCTGACCGAATTGGCCCAGATGACGAAGGAAGTCGGCGATGAGATGGGTCTCGCTGTCGAGATCAAGCACTACGATAATCCCCGCCAGGAACTGGAAGAACACTACTACCAGCCGGATCGTGAAAATCTGTTGAAAATCGGCTATGAGCCATCGACGGATGTGAAATCTGAGCTGCGAATCATGATCAAAGATCTGATGCAGCATAAGGATCGCATCGCCGAAAAGATGGACATTCTCGTGCCAGATATTCGTTGGGATGGAACGCGCCGCCGTTCGCAGGCTGTCGCAGAGACGCCCGCCCAGCATTAAAACGGACGGGAGAGGGCTATCCCTCTTCTGTCCCACAGCCACAGGAGCGCGGAGCAGTTGCTTGGCGCTTTTCGCTTGTCAGGCCATTGATGCATTACATGGGAGAAAATAGGAAATATGGTTCAATTTCTGGAGCTTCGTTTACTGTCTGCCGAGACGCGGGCGAACATTATGCGCCGCGCCGAGCAGGATATCAGCAATCTTTTACCACTGGCGCAGGACGTGATTGACCGCGTTCATAAAGAAGGCGATGCAGCGGTTGTGGAGTTTGCCCGCCGCTTCGATGCCAAAGAGTTCACCGCTTCGATGCTCAAGGCCACGCCGCAGGATTTTGCGGCGGCACGCGCTGCTGTCCATCCCGATGTTATCGCGGCGATTGAACTGGCGCACACCAATATTTTGCGCTTTCACGAAGAACAGATGCCAGAGCAAATGTGGTTCACCGAAGTCCAGCCCGGCATTATGGCAGGCGAGAAGATTACGCCGATTGCCAGTGCGGGCCTGTATGTGCCGCGTGGTAAAGGCGCATTTCCCTCGGTCATGCTGATGCTGGCGACCCCGGCAAAGGTGGCGGGTGTCTCGCGGGTGATCGTCGTGACGCCGCCGCGTCCCGATGGCAAGGCCGATGACGCCTCGCTCGTCGCGGCTGAAATTTGCGGCGTGGCTGAGGTCTACGTCGTCGGTGGGATACAGGCGGTGGCGGCGCTGGCCTATGGCACGCAGTCGATTCCCAAAGTTGACAAAATTATTGGCCCCGGCAGCAGCTATGTCTCAGCCGCCAAACGCCTGCTGTATGGCACGGTGGATGTGGGCTTGCCCGCCGGGCCCAGTGAAGCGATTATTTTGACGGATGAGAATGTCGATCCACGTCTGGCGGCACTTGATCTGATGGTAGAAGCCGAGCATGGCCCCGAATCGGCGGCGCTGCTGGTGACGCACAGTCGCGCAGTGGCAGAGGCGGCGCAGGCTATTCTGCCAGAATATATCGCGCAGCTCCCGGAATGGCGGCGGGCCTTTGTGAGCAATGTCCTGAGCAGCTACGGCGGCATTTTGCTCACCGAGAGCCTTGAGGAATCAATCCAATTCGTCAACGACTACGCGCCTGAACATCTGGAAGTGTTGGTCAAAGACCCGTTCATCGTCCTGAACAAGATCAAAAATGCGGGCGAAATCCTGCTTGGAGAATTGACGCCGATCCCAACCGCCAATTATGCGTTGGGCCTGAATGCGATTCTGCCTACAGGCGGCTTTGCGCGGACATTTTCGTCCGTCAGCGTGTGGGATTTCCTGAAACGCACAGGTGTCGGGTATCTTTCACGCGAGGGCTATGAGCGCCTGCAAGGGGCTGTGGCAACGCTGGCCGATTATGAGGATTTCCCGGCGCACGCCTTCGCCATCCGTAAACGTAATGAGATCTTAGGGATCAAGTAATGGGCGATACGTTTCAATTCATTCGCCATCTCCAATTTGAAGACAAGGGCCGCGCTGAGGCGCTGCTCCTGATCTTCATGCAGGAGACCTATCCGTTCGATGTGGTGAAGGTGGAGCTGCGTCCGCTGGCAGTGTCGCTCAACTCCTTCAACGGCTTTATGACGCTGCGAGATGGGACGCGGCTGTTCTTCAAGACCCACACCGAGAGCGACACTCTCATCACCGAATACTACAATGCCGATCTGCTGGCCGAGGCGGGCTATCCCATCATCAAGCCCATCTATAAATCGCAGGAGATTGGCAAGCAGATCCTGATCTATGATCTGATCGAAGATCGCTCGGTGTTTGATATTGCCTGGGACATCGAAAATGGACGACCTGCGGCCCCTATCATCCCAGCCCAGTATGAAGCAGATCGAACATTGGTTGAGCTGTATGCGAAGACGCTGACACACCAATCGCTGGAAGAGGCGGCCCAGGCTCCGATTCATCAGCTCTTTTCGCACCGCCTGACTGCCGGGCGGCTGGATCGCTTCTATGGCCCGATGACGCGCCTGATTTTGCCGCAGCCTGAACCCAATCTCATCCGCATGGCCGATGTTCGTCAGAAGCATTGGGTGATCAATGGGCAGCGCTATGACGAAACCCTGAATGACCTGATTCGTCAGGCGGTTGATCTGCTCAATCCTGAGCAGGCTGGCCCCGCGATCATCGGGCATGGCGACGCGCACAATGGCAACGTCTTCTTCCATCCCAACGACACACCGCTGACAGGCGAGATGGTCTATTTTGATCCGGCGTTCGCAGGTCGCCATCATCCACTGCTCGATCTGACCAAGCCGCTGTTTCACAATGTCTTCGCCATGTGGATGTACTATCCGCAGGAGATGAAAGAGCGTACCCCGATTACGCTGCGCGAGGAGGACGATACATGGCATGTAGAGTACGACTATCCACTGCCACCGATTCGCCAGTATATTTTCGATAGCAAGATTAAAGCGGCGCTGCGTCCCACATTGCTTCTGCTGAAAGAGCGTGACATGCTGCGTGAGGATTGGCGGCGCTATCTCAAGGCGGCGCTGTTCTGCTGCCCCTTCCTGACGATGAATCTGACCGACGACACACGCTTTCCGCCGCAGATCAGCCTGTTGGGGTTGGCGATGTCCGTCGAGATGGGCGGCGAGAGTCATGACAAACGCAGCATCATCGACACATGGTTGGATGACGTGACGCCATAAATCGCATAGAGAATCGTAGGGGCGCAGCACTGCCGCGCCCACGCTCCGCAACTCTGTGATAGCGAGTTAAAGCCGTTCCAGCAGTTTTGTATACGTCTTTGATTGTTCCAGGAACAACAGGCGCACAGGCGAGACAATGACATGTGTGCCGCCAATCGCCCGCAGATGCTCCACACTCGCCAGCAAGTTCTGGTTGCTCACCGTGAGCGTGACCGTGTGCCATTGGTCATCGCCTGCGCGGGTGCTGTACATCGGGGCCACCGTCGGCCCCAGCAAGCCGCGTGTGAGCGGATTGGTCGTGACCTGCGCTGCCACAGCCTCCGCGCTTTTCCCGCGAATATCGGCTGTGATCTGGACACACTGCCGCCCATTGAGCGCCGCATCGATGTATTCCGCCAGCACACGCACGGCATCACGCACAGCAGCCTGCTGGAGCGCGTAACGATTGCCGATCAAACACGCCTGAGCGCTCATGACTGTGCCGCCTTCAATCTGCTTGAGGTGATTCTCGCGCAGAGTGGTTCCCGTTTGCGTCAGATCAACGATCATATCGGCATAGCCAATCGTCGGCGCGGCCTCGATTGAGCCTTCGGCCTGCACAAGCGTGAAGTGGTGAATCTGATGGTGATGCAAAAATTGACGGGCGAGGTGCGTGTATTTGGTAGCGATCCGCAGGTTGCGGCCTTTTTGCTCACGAAAATCAAGCGCAATCTCGGTCAGATCAGTCATACTCTCCACATCAACCCACGCCTCCGGCACAGCGATGCATAGATGACAGTGGCCGTAGCCAAGCGCCTCATGAATGACCACGATATCGGGCGATGAATGCTCTTGCAGCACATCCAGCCCGGTGATACCTAACTGTGCTGTTCCATCAGCGACCTTATAGACGATATCGGTCACGCGCTGATACAGCACCTCCAGGCCAGGGAGGGTCGCAATTGTGCCTGTGTACTGGCGCGGATTGAGGCGGTTGACCTTCAGCCCACAGTCTTTGAGAAATGCTTCAGTGGGTTCAGCCAGAGCGCCTTTACTGGGAAGGGCAAAAATCATGCGATCTGTCATGCGCGGGTCGCTTTCACGGCGGCAAGAAGGTTTGCCAGAGTGCCATAGATATGTTGACGATAGGAAAAATCGTGCGCTGTGCTGCTGATCTCGCCCGCTTCATCCTGGATCAGGACGGCAATCCCGTTCTGGCGCAGCAGACGCGCTGTGTCGATAGCCTGGGGGCCGCTCAGGGTGATTGGTGAGTGCTCATCGTGCGGCTGTGGCAGCTCGTTGTGCAAGGCGTCAATATAGTATGCAAAGCCGACTGCCGGGGTTGCCTGCGTGCCGCCGAGCAAACGGGTCAGCTCATCATAGCGTCCGCCGCCTGCCACTGCCTCGCCCTGCCTGGATTGCAGCACGAAGACAAGTCCGGTGTAGTATTCCCAGTTGCGGGCCAGATTGGGTTTCACAATGATGCGTTCCGGCGCAATGCCCGCCGCGATAACGCGCTGCACGGTCTCGCGCCACTGAGCAAGGAGCAACCGTCCTGCTTCATCGTCTGCATCAATCCACGCCTCAATCTTCGCAAAGACGCTCTCGAAACCATCCTCGATCTGCATCCATTCCACCAAGAAATCGAGCGCTGTCTCAATCTGAGGCCGCGCCACCGCCCGTTGATGTTTCCGCAGCATTCGCAGCGCAATGTCTTCGCGGGTGCGTCCGCCCATTGTCGTGCCGTACTGGGTTGAATCCAGCAGCACATCGAGCATCCGCTGCGTGCTGGCGGGCGTCTCATCGAGGCCTGTCACGGCGTTTGCGGCCAGCGCAAAGGTGGCCTGGAACAGCGTCAGTACATGCTCTTTGCCATACTGTGCCAATGCATCACGATGGCTCAACAGCCAGCGGATGATGCGCCGATCCAGCCCGAAACGCGCCAGGAGATGCCATTGGAGCGCGACATGGCCCATGACCAACCGCCACTCTGTCAAATCAATCGCCTGAGCGCCTTCAACGGCCATGCCAATAATTTCAGCTTCGGCGGCGCGGCCTGCCATGCCAATCAACTCCGCGCCCAGGCTGTGCTGCTGGGTGCGATCCTCTGTCGCATCATCGACAAAGGTGGCCCCACAGAACTGCCAGCGGACAACCTGGCCCGCCGCGTGCTCAAGATAGTGTCGGGCGGCAGCGGCGGTAAACTCAGGCCGCAGGGCCAGCATCTGATCATGATGCTCGAAGGTGAACAGGCGATCAATCATCAAATCGCCTGCGCGAGTCAGAAAAACATCGGCGGGCTGCACGATAGGAATATCGACCAGGGTATAACCGTATAACTGCATGTGCGCGAGAAGCTGCTGCTCTAGCGCCCGCACGCGAGAGGCGTTCACATATGGCTCCGTCTGTGTGTGGGACGGAGCGTATGATAGCGTGATTTTGGCCTCGCGCAAAGCGAAAATAACATAAAAAAGCCCCAAAGAAGACTCTTTGGGGCTTTTTTTATCTCTTACACTGTTACATCTCAGATCTGAGTGCCGTCGCCATCGCTGCTGAAAATGTACACGGCAGGCCCCGGCGTATTCGCCTTCGCATCCGGCCCCAGGAAGGCGGCCACCTGCTCATACATGTAATGGGCATCGGTGATGGACATGTTCACACAGCCATGACTGCGCCGCGTCCCCAGACGATTATGCCAATATTCGCCGTGCAGAGCGCGGCCATCGTCAAAGTACATCGTCCAGGGGACTTCCTCAATCATATAGTAATCGTCGCCCACTGTGCCCCAGCTCATATTCTCGCGCTCGGCCCGAAAATAGATATGGAATATCCCTTCATACGTGGGCCAGCGATCACGTCCCGTCGTCGTCAGCGTGACAAAGATTGGCGTTGTGCCGCGATAAAGCGTGATATTCTGCTCGTACAAGTCAACCGCAAACCATAGATCAGTATCAACCCCTTCTGGCAGGGTTTTCAGCGGCTCAAACTTCGATACATGATATTGATGAAGCCATTGATCGGGACCAATCTGATACCATGTCCGCGCAGCGCCATTTTCATCGGTGATGATGGTCGATGAATAGAAATTGAGCACATCGTACTGATGCACCATGACCGCATTCGGATCGTCTTTATTGGGGTCTATCCCCGGCGCAGAACTCACATAGGTATCGTCCAGCGCCCACCCAATCGGATGCGGCAGGGGCAGCGCTTCCGCCGGGAGAGGAATGCCCGTGAAGGGTGACATGGCATAACTCATCGATTGCAGTGTGCTGGTCGGAACCCATTCCGAGCGGTTGATGCGCGTCCAGTCACCCTCATCCTTGAGCGCTGTGACATACACATAACCGGGGTCGAGATGGCGCACTACCGCACCATTGGGGGCGTCATACACATCTGAGCCGCCCGCCAGCTTCATATAGCGGCGGTCATACATCAGGTCTTTGCGCGGTTCGAGCGATGTTAATGTCAATGGGCGCACAGCCGCAATATCCATCGCAGATAGACCCACACGCTGATCCTGCGCGGCAGAGGGTACAAGCAGTGCGCCGAGCAGCAATAACGCCGTTAATCCCTGTTTCCAAGTCATCGTCTCACATCTCCATCGATCCATCCCAATATCTGATGTGAGAATAGCACAGGCGTATCTCCCGCTGCTCAACGCCCGTATGACGCTTGCCTGATGGATACCCTACGCTGTCAGATACCCCACGCCTAAAGGCGGGGGCTTGCAGTTATGGCGGGATTGAAACCCAAAACACACACCGCGTATGGCGGAATGACTGCCGCCCGGCGTCCGATGTTGACCGCCGCGTTCGTTGTTTGCTCCGCTAACTGTTGCCCGGACG
>Ga0105044_10004592_pt1 | contig 18964 bp, 9 predicted proteins | sample MAT01_FD_78092 | JGI IMG/M metagenome (GOLD analysis project Ga0105044, IMG submission 78092) | Freshwater microbial communities from Lake Fryxell liftoff mats and glacier meltwater in Antarctica - MAT-01 | ecosystem: Environmental > Aquatic > Freshwater > Ice > Liftoff microbial mat | place...
CCGGTCCGGGCGGCGATCGGGGTGGACCGGTTCACCGAGGGTTGCGAAGCGGCGACGTGGCATGCTGGGGCGTGCGACGCGCGCTGATCCTCGCCGTGGCCGTCGCCTTGGCTGGCACCGCGTCCGCCGCTCCGCCCGCCATGCCGCGCGGCAGCCGCGTCGAGGGAGATCGCGTGCGATCTGCCCTCGGCTTCCGCGCCACCGTCGACCACTTCGCGCGCGCCTTCGCCAAGAATGGGGTGCTGGTGCGTCGCCTCGGGCCCTATCAGGTCGCCGGCGTCGACGTGGTGCGGTTCCTGGCGCTGGCGCCCCAGCCACCCTGGTCCGCGGTGCACGTCTACCGGGTCGGCGGCGTCACCTGGGTCTTCGTCGTGGCGGCGCCTCTTGACGGCGCCGCGCCGAGCGAGTAATCAATCTCCGCCCGCACCGGCGGGTGATCCTCGGGGATCGTCTAATGGTAGGACGTCAGTCTCTGGAGCTGGCTATCTTGGTTCGAATCCAAGTCCCCGAACCAGCCGCTTGACCTCGCAGCCACAACCTGCGACAAGAGCGGCCCCGGTCGCGAATTCGTCCCTCGCCCCGGTGACTGTCACTACGCGAACCTGCACGGTTACGAGCACTGGCCCCATCGTCTAGCGGTCTAGGACGTCGCCCTCTCACGGCGAAAACAAGGGTTCAAGTCCCTTTGGGGTCACGAGTCACGGATCACGAGTACTGTCACAGCCGAAGCGGCGCCCTCCCCGGGCGCCGTTTTTCGTTTTCGGCACACTCTTAGGAAGTTTGCGACGCGACACGCGGGCGGTTCGCGGTTACAAGGGGGCTCGGTTACGCGGGCCAGGAGAAGGTCTTCTGGTCCCGTTTCCGCCGAGAGCACAGGAGATTGTTATGTCTGAAGGCACCATCAAGCGACTCACCGACAAGGGCTTTGGCTTCATCGCCACCGGCACCGGCGCAGACCTTTTCTTCCACATGTCCAACCTCGACGGCATCCGTTTCGAGGAGCTCCGCGAGGGGCAGGCCGTGTCGTTCACCGAGGGCAAGGGCCCGAAGGGACCGCGCGCCGAGAACATCCGCCCCATCTGAAGACTCGGCGCAAGCCGGTCTGAGGTAGGGCACGTCGAGGTGTGACGCCAGGGGACGGGGGATGGAGACGACAGAGGTGCTGCGGTCGCGCGCCGCCGGTGGCGACGGCGACGCGAGGTTTCGACTGGGCGATCGGCTCGCTACGGCCGCACACGGGTGCGGCCCGAGCCATGGACCAAGATCGCAGCGCTGTGGACACGCGCGCTCGCAGCGGGCAGCTGTCTGGAACTAGCGCGGTCGGCGGCGCTCGACGAGCCACGTCGCCAGCGGCAGCAACAGCAGCGCGGGAAGCACGTAATACGCGGCGCTGTCGGGTGTGGGCCGACGCGGCCGATAGACGTCGCCCACCGACAGGCACAGGAGCAGGTACGCGACGACGATGGCGACGCCGCACCACGCCCACGGCCCGAGGTCGATCGGCAGCGACGCGCGCGGCGAGCTGGTGGGCGCCCGGCCATCGAGGACGGGGCGCCAGGCCCGCAGCTCCCACACCAGCAGCGCGACCAGGCCGAGCACCAACAGCGTCGTGACGACCACGGTGGGCGCCCGGGCCGTGCTCCAGCAAAACCCGGCGATCGCGGTGGCGATGGGCAGCGCGACGGCCGCGCCCAGCGTGGCGCGCCGCTGGGTCATCAGCAGCAGCGCGGCGACCAGCTGCAGGACGCCGACGAAGCGATAGAAGCCGCCGGTGGCGTGGAACCCGTGGAGGAAGTCGTGGAACGCGCCCCGGTTATCGGGGTCGGTGAACGTGTGACCGAGGAGCTTGGTGAGCCCGGCCGGCACGAACGCGAAGCCGATCGCGATGCGCAGGTTGACGACGACGAGGTTGGCCCAGCGGGTCGCGCGGGCTCGATCGACGAGCCCCTCGAGGCGGTCCAGGAACATCGCAGCAACGCTACCAAGTTCTCCGACGAGGTCGAGCCTCGGGAAACCTGGTCGGGGGCGGCCGTGCCCATAGCGGGAGCCGGACGCCGAGATCGACGGCCGCTCCGGTCGCGGTCACGGGGTCGGACAGGGCGCGAGGGGCTCGCGGGCGATCACCACGTCGTCGATGAGCGCGGTGGTGCCGTTGGTGGCCTCGGGCGCGACGTAGGCCAGGCCGACCTCGAGGTCGCCGATCCCGGCGGCGGGTCGGGTGTCGAGGCCGTCGCGATCGACGACGAGCGCGCGGTCGGCGTAGAGCGTGACGTGGCCGGCGGTATCGGAGACGGTGAGCTCGAAGTCCAGGCACACCCAGCGTCCGAGCGGCATCGGGGCGAGGTACGCGTAGACGTCAGCGCTCTGCACCGCGACGCCGAGCATGCCGCCGGCGATCTCGACGTTGGTGCCGAGGAACGGCGCGGCGGTCTCGCCCAAGTGCAGGAGCGCGAGCCCGCTGGTGTCGGCGCCGGCCGGGACGTTGGCGTAAAAGCGCGCGTAGTAATGATCGGCGACCGCGATGCCACGGGTGAGCGCCGCCTTGCCCCCGCCGACCGCGACGGTGGCCCGCATGGCCTGGTCGCCGTCGGCGGCGTCGGGATCATCGAGCACGACCGCGCCGCGATCGACGAGCGTGGTCCATGCCGGGTCGACGGCCTCGAAGCTGTTGCACGCGACGACCCCGCTGATGGCGTCGCACTCGAGGACGTTGCTGGGCGGCGCGGTGGTCCCGCACGCGACGAGCGTGGCGACGCACGCGAAGGAGACGGGCAAGCGCATGCCGCGCAGCCTACTCGGCGCCGATCGGCGGTGGCAAGGTATCCTCCCCACATGGCGGCCAAGCGCGAGACGCTGACGATCGCGGGCCGCGAGGTCGGCATCAGCAACCCCGACAAGGTGTTCTTCCCCCGGCTCGGCATCACCAAGCTCGAGCTGGTGCGCTACTACCTGGCGGTCGCCGAGGGTGCGCTGCGCGGCATCGCGCGTCGCCCGCTGATCCTCAAGCGGTTCCCCGACGGCGTCGAGGCTGAACCGTTCTACCAGAAGCGTGCCCCCGCGCACCGCCCCGACTGGGTGCGCACGGCGACCTTCACGTTCCCGTCGGGACGGGTGGCCGAGGAGGTCGTGGTCGACGACGCCGCGCAGCTGGCGTGGATCGTCAACCTCGGGTGCGTCGATCTGAACCCGCACGCGGTGCGCGAGACCGACATGGACCGCCCCGACGAGCTGCGCATCGATCTGGATCCGGTGCCGGGCGTGGCGTGGCCGCAGATCGTCGAGGTCGCCGAGGTGGCGCGCGCGGTGCTGGCCGATCACGGGCTGCGCGCGTGGGGCAAGACCAGCGGCTCGCGTGGCATCCACCTGCTGGTCCGCCTGCGGCCGGCGTGGCCCTTCGCCGAGGTGCGCCGCGCGGCGCTCGCGGTGGCGCGCGAGGTCGAGCGGCGCGCGCCGACCCTGGCGACCAGCAAGTGGTGGAAGGAGGAGCGCCACGGCGTCTTCCTCGACTACAACCAGAACGCGCGTGACCGCACGACCGCGAGCGCGTACTCGGTGCGCGCGACCGCCGACGCCCGGGTGTCGATGCCGCTGCCGTGGGACGAGCTGGTGCGCTGCGACCCGGCGGCGTTCACGCTGGCGACGGTCCCGGCGCGGTTCGCTGCCAACGGTGACGCCCACGCCGCGATCGACGAGGACACCGGCGACCTCGCCGGCCTGCTGGCGTTGGCGGCGGCCCAGGAGGCCTCGGGGCTCGCCGACGCGCCCTGGCCGCCGCACTTCGAGAAGGCGGCCGGCGAGGCCCGCCGCGTGATGCCGTCGCGGGCCAAGCGCGCGCCCAAGGACCCGGGCGCAAAACCGGCGCCCCGCCGCGCCTCGAAGTTGCCCGTGATCACGATCGGTCAGGCCAAGACCAAGGCCGACGCGCTGGCTGGGATGGAGCGCTGGCGCGCGGCTCACCCCGCGGTCGCCGAGTTGCTCGCGCCCGAGGACGTCTTGGTCGACGCGATGCGGGGCCGCAGCTCGGCGTACTACCGGGTGCGCGTGAACTTGAAGAACGTGCCGGTCGAGCAGCGGCCGGTGGAGGTGGCGGCCGACCCGACGTATGACCCGGCGGTCGAGTGGAAGGGCATGACGCGCGAGGCGGGGCCGCCCGAGGAGGCGCCGCGCGACGAGCCGGAGGCGTGAACCGCAGGGTCGAAACCGAAACCGAATCCGAATCCGAAACCGAAACCGAAACCGAATCCGAATCCGAATCCGAATCCGAATCCGAATCCGAAACCGAATCCGAATCCGAATCCGAAACCGAATCCGAAACCGAAACCGAATCCGAAACCGAAACCGAAACCGAATCCGAAACCGAAACCGGAAGCGGCTAGCGGAAGAGAGCGGCGAGCTCGGCGGGGACGGTGACCTCGAGCTGGTCGTAGCGGCAGTCGGGGGGCGATTTGTCGAGCCGCCAGCGACGGAAGTGGGTGGCGTGGCGGAAGCGGTCGCCCTGGAGATGGTCGTAGGCGACCTCGCAGACCCGCTCGATGCGGAGCGGTTCCCACGACAAGTCTTTGCCGCGATTCCAGCGGCTGGTGGCGCCCGGCACGCGCTGGCCGGCGGCGGCGGCCTCGGCTTGCCAGTCGGCCCACTCGCGCCACGGGTGAGCTTCGCGCGCGCCCTCGCGCAGCGGCGCCAGCTCCGTGGCGAGCTGGGCGCGAACGACCTTGGTGAACGCGGCGCAGATGCCGACGTGATGCAGCCGGCCCTCGCCATCGTGAAGGCCGAGCAGCAGCGAGCCGACCAGGGTGCCGGGCGCGTCCTTGTACCAGCGGAAGCCCGCGACCACACAGTCAGCGGTGCGCTCGTGCTTGATCTTGAGCATCGCGCGCTTGCCGGGCTGGTAGGTCGCGCTCGCCGGCTTGGCCATCACCCCGTCGAGGCCGGCGCCCTCGAAGCGCGCGAACCAGTCGGCGGCGACGGCGCGATCGCGGGTGGCCGGTGTCAGGTAGACCGGCGGGCGCGCGTCGGCCAGCACGCGCTCGAGCACCTCGCGTCGCTCCGACTGCGGGCGCCCGCGCAGGTCGTCGTCGCCCAGCGCGAGCACGTCCCACGCGATGAACGCGGCCGGGTGCTCGCGGGCGAGCAGCGCGATGCGCGACTTGGCGGGATGGATCCGCAGCAGCAGCGACTCGAAGTCGAGCCGCTCGCCGGTCGCGATCACGATCTCGCCGTCGAGGACCACCCGCGGTGGCAAGCTGGCGCGCAGCGGCGCCTCGAGCTCGGGGAAGTAGCGACCCAGCGGCTTGCGCTCGCGGCTCTGGATCAGGAGCTCGTCGCCGTCGCGGAACACCAGCGCGCGAAAGCCATCCCACTTCGGCTCGTAGAGCCAGCCATCCCCTTGAGGAATCGCGCTGGCCGCCTTGGCGAGCATCGGCTCGATCGGCGCTTCGATCGGAAACGGCATGGGCCACCGTAACCGAGCGCCGAGGGCACGGCGAGCGCGCCCGCACGGCGAAGCCGCTTGCCAACCGCGCCGCGCGGGCCCGACCGGGGCGTTCGCTTTGCAAGACCGGCCGAAATGCACCGCGACGAGATGGTCCCCAACGACGCTGGCGTCACCCCCTCGAGCTGGATGGACACCAGCGTCGACGTCTTCGACGACGAGTTGCCGGCCGGCGGCGGCGAGACCAGCCGCACCACCGCGCACCTGTCGACCGCGCTCGACGACGGCTACTACCGTATCGCCCAGCTGCACTGGCCGAGGGCGCTCGCGTCGCGGCGGCCAGCCACGCCGCCGCGATCGACCGCATCGAGACCATCGCGCGGGCCCACGCCATCGACTGCGACTTCGGGCCAACACCGATCTCGACGCTGCGAGTTGATCGCGTGAGCTGCCACACGCCGTGGCGTGCTCGAGACGGTCGTTGTCGGAGGAAGTGCTTGAGCCTCGATGCGGCTTCCCCTACGGTCCGCCCATGAAGAAGCTTGCACTCGTGATGTCGCTCGGCCTGGCGGTCGCAGCGTGTGGTGATGATGGAGGCACGCCGTCGATCGACGCCGGTCCCGACGCGGTCGACATCGACGCGCCTGCCGCTGGCGTGTGTGGCACTCCGGCCGCGACGATCTCGACGTTCCCTGGCATGTTCACCGGCGCCACCATCGGCAACGGTCGCCACTCGGTGGTCGCCGAGGGCGCCTGCGCCGTGGAGCCCGGTTACTACGGCGCCGATGGCGAAGACCAGGTCGTCGCGCTCACCGGCCTCACCGCCGGCGCGACCTACCTGGTGAACCTCACGACCGACGAGGATCTGTCCTTTTACGTCGCCACCTCGTGCGACGCGTCGGGCCCAGCCTCGGGCGCGTGCCTGCTGCACGTCGACCAGTACCTGCGCAACGAGAGCGGCGTGTTCACCGCGCCCGCCAGCGGCTCCGTCTACATCATCGTCGATAGCCCCGACGACCCCGAGCCGCCCGCCACCGGCGTCTATACGCTCGCCGTGAGCCTGAGCGAGTGCGAGGACGACACCGAGTGCACCGCGGCTGGCGAGAACATCTGCATCGCCAACACCTGCGTCGAGTGCCGCGACTCGTTCGACTGCAACGCCGGCGCGCCGGCCTGCGACTCGGTCACCAACACCTGCGTGACCGACCTGTCGATGTGCACCGGCGACGACGCCGGGGAGCCTGACGACGGCAGCCTCGCGGCCCGCACCCTGACCTACCCGACCGAGATGTCGCAGACGGTGACCATGGCCGCCATCTGCAGCCTGCCTGCGGCGGAGCGCGATTTCTACAAGATCGTCGCGCCGGCCGCCGGCTCGATCCGCGTCGCCGCGACCTGGACCGTCACCGGCGCCGACCTCGACCTCACCGTCCGCGACTCCACCGGTGCCGTCGTCGCCTCCGGCGGCAGCGCGGTCGCGACCAGCGAGACCACCATCGCCGCGCTGCCGGCCGCCGGCACGTATTACATCGAGGTCAGCCAGTACGCCCCGTCGGCGACCGCGGCCGCCACGCCGTACACGCTGACCTTGTCGGTGCCCGAGTGCGCCACCAACTTCGACTGCGAGCTGGCCGGGGCGCCGGTGTGTACCGCCGGTACGTGCGTCGCGGGTCCCGCGACCTGCACCGGTGACGACGCCGGCGAGCCCGACGATGGCCCGGCCGCCGCCCGCCCGCTCAACGGCGCGGTCGCCACGCCGGTGTCGCTGTCGGGCTCGGTCTGTAACTCCCCCGGCATCGAGGCCGACTGGTACCGCGTCGACGTCAGCGACGGCGAGGGCGTCACCATCGGCCTGAGCTGGCCGACCACCACCGCGGATCTCGACATCGCCGCCTTCGACGCCCAGGGTCGACTGGTCGGGCTCGCGTTCTGGCTGGCCCCCGAGTCGATGACGTTGACCTACCTGCCGTCCGGCGCGTACTACCTCCGCCTCACCCTCGCGGGCGCAGCGGTCGTCCCCGCGGTGGCCTACACCATCACCGCGACCCGCACCGTCGCCCAGACCTGCGCCACCCGCACCGACTGCGCCGCGACCTACTCGAACCAGGTTTATCGCGGCACCTGTGGCGCGACCGGCGCATGCTCGTTCATCGCGCCTGGCACGGCCGCCTTGGGCGCCGCCTGCGACTCGGGTGACGACTGCATGGGCGGCGAGTGCTCGTACTCGATCTTCGAGTCCGACGCGGCGCTCAGCGTCTGCACCAAGACCTGCACGACCACGGCCGACTGCGCGACCTTGGGCGCGGGCTACGCTTGCTCGACCGGCTTTACGACCAACGTGTGTCTGCCGAGCTGCACGACGGAGCTCCAGTGTGGCGCCGATACGCGGAGCGGCACGCTGGCGCTCGGCCAGCCCTGGGACTACTTCACCTGCACCGCGGCGACCGGCGCCTGCAGCCCGTGACGTGACCTACCGGGTCGCGATCACGCTGACCGCACCGACCTCGCGCACCCAGGCGTCGTCGGCCTACGCGGTGATCGCCCCCGGTGACACCGCGCCGTTCGTCTACGCGGCGTGTCTGTTCGGCGATGCCGACGGCGCTCGGGCCGAGCTCGAGGCCCGCGCCGCCATCGCCCGCCACGCCGCTCGGCGGGGCCTGGCCGCGCCCGCCGCCCCCATCGCGGTGACGCGGGTCGTCCTCGCGGCGACCGCGGTGCCCGCCAGCTCGCCGTCGCAGCGCGCGCTGGTCGCGCTCACCGACGAGCTCGACGCGCTGTCGGCCCGCGTGAAGCAGGGATTCCCCGACGAGGTGACCTGCCGGCGCGGCTGCGACTCGTGCTGCCACCAGCAGGTCGGCATCTCGCGCGTCGAGGCCGAGCGGGTCGTGCGCGCGATCGACGCCCTCGCGCCCGCCGCCCGCGCCGTGCTGGCGGCCACGGTGCGCCACGCGACCACCGGCGATGAGCCCCCTGACGTGTGCGGCGCGCTGGGTGCCGACGGTGGCTGCCAAGTCTACGAGGGGCGGCCCGTGGTGTGCCGCAGCCACGGCTTGGTCTACGGCTACACCACCGAGACCACGCGCGGCGAGACGGTGCCCGGCTTCGCGCGCAGCTGCGGCCTCAACTTCCGCCACGACGCGCCGGTCCCGCTGCTGCGCCTCAAGCCCCCGGCTCGTACCGATACCTCGTACGTCCACGACTCCGACGCCGGAGCCGAACGGCTGCGCCTGATCGATCTCGCGTTCATCGCCGAGCTCGGCGTGGCGACGTCGCCGGTGCTCGACCGTTCGATCACGCTCAACTCGTTGTTCCGACGGATCTTCGACCAGTGAGCGCGGCTCCGCTCGCCTGTGGCGAGCGCGCACAGTGAGCGGACGCGCGCGGGGCAATCGTGCTGTGCACGCCTACAGCGCGCCGATCACCTGATGTCACTGGGCTAGGGATTTGCAATTGTCACACCGCGGTGCAAGCAGAGCTCTTCAGCATCAGTCAGCTCGAGCGCCACGCTCGCACGATGGCCGAGAACCACGAGGTCGTGACCAAGGGTCGCGGGCCTGACCGACTGCTGCGGAGACTGGCCGAGAACCAGCGCGTGTTGCGCGACGCCTACGCGCTCATCACCGACGCGGTGGCGCGGGGCCGGCAGATCACGCCAGCCGCTGAGTGGTTCATCGACAATTACCATCTGATCGAAGAGCAGATCCGCACCACGCGCCGGCACCTGCCCCGCGCGTACAGCCGCGAGCTGCCGCGTCTGCGCAACGCCGCGCTGCCCGGCACGCCCCGGGTCTACGACCTCGCGATCGAGCTCATCTCTCACGCCCACGGCCGCGTCGATCGCGAAAACCTGCGCGCGGTGGTGTCGTCGTACCAGGCGCTACAGCCCCTGGGCATGGGCGAGCTGTGGGCGATCCCGATCATGCTGCGGCTGGCGCTGATCGAGAACCTGCGCACCGTGATCAGCGCGGTCACCGCGGGCCGCCGGGCTCGCGAGGTCGCGGCGACCTGGGTCGGCAAGATGATCGAGCGGGCCGCCACCGAGCCGGCCAAGGTGGTGCTGGTCCTCGCCGACATGGTGCAGGCCAACCCGCCACTCACTGATCCCTTCGTGAGCGAGATGGCGATGCGCCTGCAGGCCCAGGGCGCCGCGCTGCAGTTTCCGATGGCGTGGCTCGAGCAGCGCCTCGCCGAGCAGGGCTCGAGCGTCGACCACGTCTACCAGTCCACGACCCAGAACCAGGCCGCCGATCAGGTAGCCATCGGCAACAGCATCGGCAGCCTGCGCTTCCTGACCGCGACCGACTGGCGCGACTTCGTCGAGGAGCTGTCGGTCGTCGAGCACACCTTGCGTCGCGATCCCTCCCGCACCTATCCGCACATGGACTTCGCGACGCGCGATCGCTACCGCCACGTCGTCGAAGCGCTGGGCCGAGCCTCGAAGCGCACCGAGCGCGAGGTCGCCGAGGCCGCGCTCGCGCTCGCGCAAGGCGGCCACGATCGGGCCGGCCACATCGGCTACTACCTCGTCGATCGCGGCCGTCGGCAGCTCGAGCGTGCCGTCCACATGCGACGCTCGCTCCGGCTGCGGGTGCGCCGCCTGGGCCGACGCGTCAACCTGGCGATCTATCTCGGCGCGATCGTCGCGCTCACCGCCGGGCTGGTGCTCGCGGTCGCGGCGGCGGCGCCGGTGGCGGTCGCGCCGTGGTGGCTGGCGCTGCTCGCCGTAGTCGCCAGCCAGCTGGCGGTCGCGCTGGTCAACTGGACCGCCACCATGGTCGTCAAGCCGTGCGTCTTACCGCGCCTCGACTTCACCGACGGCATCCCGGTCGAGCACCGCACCATCGTGGCGGTGCCGGCGATGCTGAGCAACCCCGCCGAGATCGACGAGCTGGTCGAGACGATGGAGGTGCGGTTCCTCGCCAACCGTGACGAGCAGCTGTCCTTTGCGCTGCTCACCGACTATCGCGACGCGCCAACCCAGACCCTGCCCGGCGACGCCAAGCTCCTCGAGCGCGCCCGTTCGCGCATCGCGACGCTCAACCGCCGCTACGGCAAGGACGGCGCGTTCTTCCTCTTGCATCGCGACCGGCGCTGGAACCCGCGCGAGGGCGTGTGGATGGGTTGGGAGCGTAAGCGCGGCAAGCTCGAGGAGTGGAACCTGGCCCTTCGAGGCGACCTGGCGCGCTTCGCCACCGTCGAGGGTCCGGTCGAGCGCCTGCGCGACGTCAAGTACGTCATCGCGCTCGACTCCGACACCGCCCTGCCCCGCGACGCCGCCAAGCTGATGGCCGCGACGCTGGCGCACCCGCTCAACCGGGCACGCTTCGACGTCGCGCGCGGACGCGTGGTCGAAGGCTTCTCGATCTTGCAGCCGCGGGTCGCGATCAGCATGGAGAGCACCGCGCGCTCGCGCTACGCGCGGTTGTTCGCCGGTGAGCCCGGCATCGATCCCTACACGCTGGCGGTGTCCGACGTGTACCAGGACCTGTTCGGCGAGGGCTCCTTCGTCGGCAAGGGCATCTACGATGTCGACGCCGTGCAGCAGGCGCTCGGCGATCGCCTGCCCGAGAACCGAGTGCTCAGCCATGACCTGCTCGAGGGCGCCTACGCCCGCGCCGGGCTGGTCAGTGACGTGCTGCTGGTCGAGGACTATCCGGCGTCGGTGTTGGCCGATCTGGCGCGGCGTCACCGCTGGATCCGCGGCGACTGGCAGATCGCGACCTGGCTGGCCGGCCGGGTGCCGGGCGCTCACGGCAAGCGGGTCGCGAACCCGACCACGCTGCTGTCGCGCTGGAAGATCTTCGACAACCTGCGGCGCAGCCTGGTGCCGATCGCGTCGGCCGCGCTGCTGGCCGCCGGCGGGTTCCTGCCCGGCACCGCCGCCTTCGCGGTGCTGGTCGTGCTCGCGATGTCGATCTTCCCCGGCCTGCTAGCCGCGGTCGCCGCGCTCACCCGCCGTCCCCGCGATCAGTCGCGCCGCGAGCACCTGCGCGAGATCGGCGGCGGGCTGACCCGCCAGCTCGTGCGCGAGAGCTTCTCGCTCGCGCTGCTGCCCTACGAAGCGTTGCTCTCGCTCGACGCGATCGTGCGGACCGCGGGGCGCTTGCTCATCACGCGCAAGCGCCTCCTGCAGTGGCGCACCGCCGCCGACGCCCAGCGCAGCGAGCGCGGCGATCTGGCCGGCACCTACCGGACGATGTGGATCGCGCCGGTCGTGGCGATCGGCGCGCTGGTCGGGCTCGCCGTGGCGGCGCCCCATCGGCTGGCCTGGGTCGCGGCGGCGCCGCTGTGCGCGCTGTGGCTCGCCGGCCCGCTCCTGGCGTGGTGGGCGAGCCGACCGCTGGCGGCGGTGCGCCCGCACATGTCGACGCCCGACCTGGCGTTCCTGCACGGCGTCGCCCGCCGGACCTGGCGGTTCTTCGAGCGGTTCGTCGTGCTCGAGGACAACTACCTGCCGCCCGACAACTTCCAGGAGGATCCGCCGCGCGGCATCGCGCACCGCACCTCGCCGACCAACATCGGCATGTCGCTCACCGGGACCCTGGCCGCCCACGATCTCGGCTACCTCTCGACCGGCGAGCTGATCGTCCGGACCGCGCGCACGCTCGACAGCGTCGATCGCCTCGAGAAGTACCGGAGCCACCTCTACAACTGGTACGACACCACGACGCTCGAGCCCCTGCTGCCGCGCTACGTGTCGACGGTCGACAGCGGCAACCTGGCCGCGCACCTGCTCATCCTCGCGGTCGGCCTCGACGAGCTGGGCCGCGACCCGCTCGCCCGCGCTCAGACCTTCGCGGGCCTGGCCCACACCCTGGCCCTGGTGACGCCGACGGGGGCCGGGCCCGACGCCGCGGCGGTGATCGCGCGACTGCGCACCGAGCTGGCCAGCCCGCCGACTGCCCTGGCCGAGACCCAGGCGTGGCTGACGCGCTTCAACGCCGATGCCTTGGCGCTGATCCGGGTCGTCGAGGAGAGCGACGCCGAGTCGCTGTGGTGGGCCCAGGCCGTCGAGCGCCAGAGCCGCGACGTCATCGCCGAGTTCGACCACCTCGCGCCCTGGCTCGCCATCGACCCCGCGGTCGCCGGCCCGCGGCCTGCCGACTCGCTCACCTTGGTCGATCTGGCTCGGCTCGAGATCACGCTCGCGCCGATGATCGACGCGCCCGAGCTGCGGACCGCGATCGCGCTGGCCGCCGAGCGCGCCGGTCACCGCCTCGATCAGCTCCAGCGCCTGGCCGCGCGCTGCCGCGAGCTGGCCGACCTCGACTACACGTTCCTGTACGACCGCCGCCGGCACCTCTTGTCGATCGGCTACAACCTCAGCGATCACCGCCTCGACACCGCCAGCTACGATCTGCTGGCGTCGGAGGCCCGGCTCACCAGCTTCGTCGCGATCGCGCAGAACAAGCTGCCGCAAGAGCACTGGTTCCGCCTCGGTCGCCTGCTCAAGTGGGCTGGCGACCGGCCAGCCCTGCAGTCGTGGTCGGGCTCGATGTTCGAGTACCTGATGCCCAACCTGGTCATGCCGAGCTACGACGGCACGCTGCTCGACGACACCAACCGCGCCGTGGTCGCTCGCCAGATCAGCTACGGCGCCGAGCGTGACGTGCCGTGGGGCGTCTCGGAGTCGGGCTACTACAAGACCGACGCCCAGCTCAACTACCAGTACCGCGCGTTCGGCGTGCCCGGCCTCGGCTACAAGCGTGGCCTCGCCGACGATCTGGTGATCGCGCCCTACGCGACGGCCATGGCGCTGATGGTCGACCCCGACGCGGCGTGCGCCAACCTGCGCCGCCTCGAGCGCGAGGGCCAGCGCGGCGCTTACGGCTTCTTCGAGGCGGTCGACTACACCCTCGAGCGCCTACCGCCCGGCAAGGACCACGTCACCGTCCGCTCGTACATGGCGCACCACCAGGGCATGGCGCTGCTGTCGCTCACGTACCTCCTGTGCGATCGCCCGATGCAACGCCGCTTCTTGGGCGATCCGGCGTTTCGGGCCACCGATCTGCTCTTGCAAGAGCGCATCCCCCACGCACCTCAGGTCGAGGCGGCGCCGCCCGAGACCTCGACGTCGCTCGCGCGCGGCAACGACAGCTCGCACGCGCTGCGGGTGTTCACGACGCCGAGCACGCCCGCGCCCGAGGTCCACCTGCTGTCCAACGGCACCTACCACGTCGCGATCACCAACGCCGGCGGCGGCTACAGCCGGTGGAAGGATCTGTCGGTCACCCGCTGGGCCGAGGACTCGACCCGCGATGCGTGGGGCCAGTTCGTCTACCTGCGCGATGTCGACAGCGGCGGGTTCTGGTCGGCCGCGCACCAGCCCACCCTCGAGCGCGCGACCCGGTACGAGGCGATCTTCTCGCAGGGCCGCGCCGAGTTCCGACGCACCGATCACGAGCTCGAGACCTACGTCGAGATCAGCGTGTCGACCGAGGACGACATCGAGCTGCGGCGCATCAGCCTGTGCAATCGCAGTCGGGTCGCGCGCACGATCGAGGTCACCAGCTACGCCGAGGTCGTGATGACCCAGGCCGCCACCGACAGCGCGCACCCGGCCTTCAGCAACTTGTTCGTGGAGACCGAGCTGTTGCCCGAGCTGCAGGCCATCGCGTGTACCCGCCGGCCCCGCTCGGGCGGCGAAAGGCCGCCGTGGATGTTCCACCTCATGGCGGTCCACGACGGCACGGTCGGCGACACCTCGTACGAGACCTCGCGGGCGGCCTTCCTCGGTCGCGCCCGCACCGCCGTGGATCCCCAGGCGATGTACGCCGACGCGCTCACCGGCTCGGCTGGCGCGGTCCTCGATCCCATCGTCTCGATCCGTCGCCGCATCACGATCGGGCCCGACCAGACCGCGCGTATCCACATCGTCACCGGCGTGGCGGCGACCCGGGACGCCGCGCTCGGCCTCGTCGAGAAGTACCGCGATCGCCACGTCGGCGATCGAGTCTTCGAGCTGGCCTGGACCCACAGCCAGGTGGTGCAACGCCGCCTCGACGCCAGCAACCTCGAGGCCCAGACCTACGAGCGGCTCGCCTCGAACGTGCTCTACGCCAACCCGCTGCTGCGTGCGCCCAAGACGCTCATCGCGCGGAACCGCGCCGGGCAGTCGGGGCTGTGGGCTTACGGGATCTCCGGCGATCTGCCGATCGTGTTGGTCCGGATCGCGGACGTCGCGAACATCGAGCTGATCCGTCAGGTCGTGAAGGCTCACACCTACTGGCGCTTGAAGGGCCTCGCCGCCGATCTCGTGGTGTGGAATGACGACGCCTCGGGCTACCGGCAGGTGCTGCAGGACGAGATCGTGGCGGTGGTCGCCGCGATCGCCGACACCGGCTGCCTGGACCGGCCCGGCGGCATCTTCGTGCGGCGCAGCGAGCACATGTCCGAGGATGACCGCGGGCTCATGCAGACCGTCGCGCGGGTCATCATCACCGACACCGCGGGCTCGCTCGCCGAGCAGATCGAGCGCCGGGTCCGCGTCGACCTGCCGCCGCAGCTCCTCGCCGAGGACAAGCGCCGCGCGATCGCGCGCCACCGGGCGCCGGCCACCCCCGCCGCGTTCGAGCGCGCGGGCCGGGTCGCGTGGAACGGCTATGGCGGCTTCCGGCCTGACGGCCGCGAGTACGTCATCACCACCAGCCGCGACGCCCGCACCCCCGCGCCGTGGTCCAACGTGATGGCCAACCCATGGTTCGGCACGGTCGTCAGCGAGAGCGGCGGCGCGTACACTTGGTGCGAGAACGCCCACGGCTACCGGCTCACCCCGTGGGCCAACGACGCGATCACCGACGCCAGCGGCGAGGCGGTGTACCTGCGCGACGACGAGGACGGTCGGGTGTGGTCGCCGACGCCGCTGCCGTGCGGCGGCACCGAGCCGTACACGACGCGCCACGGCTTTGGCTACAGCGTGTTCGAGACCATGGAGGCCGGCATCACCAGCACGCTCACGACCTACGTCGCAATCGACGCGCCGCTCAAGTTCGTCGTGGTGAAGGTGCGCAACGACTCGGGTCGGGCCCGCAAGCTGTCGATCACCGGCTTCGTCGAGCTGGTGCTCGGCTCGAATCGCGCGCTCAACGCGCCCTACTGCTTCACCGAGGTCGACTCCCGCAGCGCGGCGATCCTGGCTCGCAACACCTTTGGCAGCGAGTTCGCGGGCCGGGTCGCCTTCCTCGACTGCAGCGAGGAGCGGCGCACCGTCACCGGCGACCGCACCGAGTTCCTCGGCCGCAACGGCACGATGACCCGCCCGGCCGCGATGGGCCGCGCCAAGCTTTCGGGCCGCGTGGGCGCCGCCCTCGATCCCTGCATGGCGATCCAGGCCGCGGTCGACCTCGCCGACGGGCAGGAGCGCGAGATCGTGTTCACGCTGGGCTCGGGTCGGGATCTGGCCGACGCCCGCTCGCTGGTGGTGCGCTTCCGCGGCGCGACCCGCGCCCGGGGCGCCCTCGACGAGGTCGAGGCCTACTGGCAGCGCACGCTCGGCACCGTGCAGGTGAAGACGCCCGACCCGACCCTCGACGTTTTGGCCAACGGCTGGCTGGTCTACCAGGTGCTGTCCTGCCGCATGTGGGGCCGCAGCGGCTACTACCAGTCGGGCGGCGCCTTCGGGTTCCGCGACCAGCTGCAAGACGCGATGGCCTTGGTCCACGCCGAGGCGCCGGTGCTGCGCGGCCAGATCCTGCGGGCCGCCTCTCGCCAGTTCCCCGAGGGCGACGTCCAGCACTGGTGGCACCCGCCGCAAGGGCGCGGCGTGCGCACCCACATCTCCGACGACTATCTGTGGCTCCCCTTCGCGGTCTGCCACTACGTCGACGCGATCGGCGACAGCGGCGTCCTCGACGAGAAGATCGCCGGGCTCGAGGGTCGCGCGGTCAAGCCCGACGAGGACAGCTACTACGATCTGCCGGGTCGCTCCGAGGAGGCGCTGTCGATCTACGAGCGCTGCCAGCGCGCGGTGCTGCACGGGCTGCGCTTCGGCGAGCACGGCCTGCCGCTCATGGGCACCGGCGACTGGAACGACGGCATGAACCTGGTCGGCGAAGGGGGCAAGGGCGAGAGCGTGTGGCTCGGTTTCTTCCTTTACGACGTGCTGGTGCGGTTCGGCGCGCTGGCGGCCAAGCGCGGCGATGCGGAGTTCGCCGAGCGCTGCGCCACCGAGGCCGCGACGTTGCGGTCCAACCTCGAGGCCGAGGCCTGGGACGGCGACTGGTATCGACGCGCGTACTTCGACGACGGCACCCCGCTGGGCTCGTCGACGTCACCGGAGTGTCAGATCGACTCGCTGCCCCAGAGCTGGGCGGTGCTCTCGGGGGCCGGCGAGCCCGAGCGGGCCCGCCGCGCGCTGGCCGCGGTCGATCACCGCCTGGTGCGCCGTGACCTCGGCGTGATCCAGCTCTTCGATCCGCCCTTCGACACCTCGTCGCTCAAGCCCGGCTACATCAAGGGCTACGTCCCGGGCGTGCGCGAAAACGGCGGCCAGTACACCCACGCCGCGGTGTGGACCGCGATGGCCTTCGCCGCCGCCGGTCAAGACGAGCGGGCCTGGGAGCTGTTCAACCTGATCAACCCGGTGCGCCACGGCGACAGCGCGGAGGCGATCGCGACCTACATGGTCGAGCCCTACGTCGTCGCGGCCGACGTCTACACCAACCCTCAGCACGCCGGTCGCGGCGGGTGGACCTGGTACACCGGCTCAGCCGGCTGGATGTATCGCCTGATCACCGAGTCGCTGCTCGGGCTGCGTCTCGAGGTCGACCAGCTGCGGTTCGCGCCGCGGTTCCCAGCCGGTTGGGAGCGCTTCGACGTGACGTACCGCTACCGCGAGACCACGTACCGCATCGCGATCGAGAAGGTGGGTGACGGCGGCGCGAGCCGGGTGGTGTGCGACGGCGTGGTGCAGGCCACCCTGACGATCCCGCTGGTCGACGACCGCGTCGACCACGTCGCCGAGATCTTCGTCGGCCTCGACCTGGCCGAGCCCTTGCCATCGTCGGCCTTGCCGCGGCGCGAGGACACCATCGGTCCGCCCGACGCGGGCGTGGGTTAGGCTCGCGGCATGGTCTTTGGCGGGAGCGGCGCCTCGCTGCTGGCGACACTCGATCGCCTGGCCCGCATCGCGACCGGCGCGGACCTGCGCGTGATCGGCGAGCGCGCCACCGCCGCCATCCGCGAGGAATTCGGGCTGGCCTACGTCGCGATCATGCTGCTCGACGACGACGGCGCCGTGCTGCACCACCTGGCCGAGTCGACGACGCTCAGCGCGTCGACCCCGGCCGGCTTCGTCCTGCCGGTCACCGAGGGGCTCATCGGCCGCGCCATCCGCGCCGGCGCGTCGGTGTTCGTCGCCGACGTCCACGACGATCCCGACTACGTCGAGGCCATCCTCGGCGTGAACAGCGAGCTGGTCATCCCGCTGCGGGCCGGCGACCGCATCATCGGCGTCCTCGATTGCGAGGCCACCGAGCCGACCGCGCTGGCCGAGCGCGCGGAGCTGATGGAGTTGGCGGCCAGCCGCCTGGCGATCACCCTCGACAACGCCCGGCTCTTGCGCGAGCAAGCGGTCGCCGGCGCGGCGTTGGCCCGCAAGGCTCGCGAGCTCGAGCTGCTCAACGAGGTCGCCCGCGCCGCCACCGGCGAGCTCGAGCTGCGGCCGATGATGCAGCGGATCGTCGACGCCATCCGCCGCGGCTTTGGCTGGGAGTTCGTGGCGCTGGTTCGCGTCGAGCGCGACGGCGCGCGCTTCGTCTGCGAGGCGCTGTCGACCGACCTGCCCACCGAGATCTACGTCGGCTACAGCCGGCCCTACGGCTCGGGCGTGATCGGCGAGGTCGCGGTCACCGGCCAGACCATCGTCATCGACGACGTCCGGGCCTGGCCCAACTACGTCGAGACCTTGCCGGGCGCGCGCAGCGAGGTGTGCGTGCCCGCGATCTACCGCGGCGAGGTGGTCGCGCTCCTCAACCTCGAGAGCCGCGCGCTGGCCGCGTTCCACGATCAGGTCGGCCTGCTGTCGACCGTGACCGAGCAGATCGCAGGCGCCATCGCCAACGCCCGGCTGTTCGAGGAGGTGCGCCGCCACGCCAACCAGCTCGCGATGCTGTCGGACGTGTCGCTGGCCGCCACCGCCTCGACCGATCTGGGCGGGCTGCTCGAGCGGGTCGCGCGGTTCATCCACGATCGCCTCGGCGTGCCGCTGGTGTCGCTGCATCTGCTCGATCACCTGGCCGGCGAGCTCGAGCTGGTCGCTCACGCCGGCGGCCCGGTCGAGCTGAGCGGCGGCGGGCGCGAGCCGATCGGGCGGGGCGTGGTCGGGCGGGCCGCCCGCACCGGCGTCGTGCAGGTCGTGCTCGACGTCAGTCGCGATCCCGACTTCGTGCGGATCAACCCCGCGACCCGGGCCGAGCTGGCGGCGCCCATCCGGTTCGGCGAGCAGGTGCTCGGCGTCCTCAACCTCGAGAGCCCGCACCCCTCGGCGCTGCGCGACCTCGAGGACGTCGTCGTCACGCTGGCCGATCAGATCGC
>Ga0105044_10004593_pt1 | contig 18963 bp, 21 predicted proteins | sample MAT01_FD_78092 | JGI IMG/M metagenome (GOLD analysis project Ga0105044, IMG submission 78092) | Freshwater microbial communities from Lake Fryxell liftoff mats and glacier meltwater in Antarctica - MAT-01 | ecosystem: Environmental > Aquatic > Freshwater > Ice > Liftoff microbial mat | place...
ACTATGTTTCGGTGACGCGCGAGGCCCAGGGTCTGGAATGGTCCCGGATGAAAGCCCCGATCCTGGCCGCCATCATGGATCATTTCGTGTCCGGCGCGCCGTTGATGCGGGACGGGGATCTGGCGACCGACGACACCGGGGGCGAAGACAGCGAGATCGTCACCGAGATCAAGGCATTGTTGGACAGTCGCGTCCGCCCCGCGGTGGCCCAGGACGGCGGCGATATCCTGTTCGACGCCTTTGACGAGGCGACGGGGGTCTTGCGCCTGCGCATGCGCGGGGCCTGCGCCGGATGCCCGTCCTCGGCCTTGACGCTGAAAGCCGGCGTCGAGCAGATGATGAAACACTATGTGCCGGAAGTAACCTCGGTCGAGCAGGTTCTTTAAGCGCGCTGCCGCTCGCCGCGCGGCGGCTCGCTGCCGGAGCGCGGCGGATGAACTCACTGAAACGATTTCGTTCTCGCCTCCGCAGACGGACGGCGCCATCATCGGGCGATGGCCCGGTTCGAGAGCGACAGCGACGCCCGGCGTCTGGGCGAAGCCCTGGCGGCGCTGCGCCGCGAGCGCGGGCTGAGCCAGGCCGACGCCGGGCGAAGGGCCGGCATGACCAGCCAAGGCTGGGGCCTGTACGAAACCGGCAAGCGGTCCGGCCTGTTCCGCCCCGACGTGCAGCGCCGGCTCACGTCGGCGTTGGGAGCCTCGACAGAGGAGCTGTCGTTGCGAAGGGGATCAACCTGGACAGCCTCCACAGAGGGCTCGCCGCAGGGCATGGCAAGCGCCGGACGGGATTTTGACGCCGCGCCCCGGGCGACGACCCGGCGGTTGCAGCTTTCGAACGACGATCTGGCCCCCTGGGCCGCCTCCGGGGTGGTGGTGGAATATCAGCCGGGCCGGTGGCCGCGCCGTGACCAGGGCTGCGTCATCGAGATGGCGGACGGCGAACTCCGGGTCCGGCTCTACGACCGCGCCGATCCTGATGTCCTGGTGGTTCGTGGCGCGGGCGGCGACGAAGTCATCTCCCGGCAGGCGACCCGTTCCGTGTCAGCCGTCGTGGCGCGGCTGGAATATTGAATGAAACGATTTGGTTGCATTTATGGCGCGTTCATGAAATGTTCTGAGCGGACACAGGACTTGAACGCGCATGGCCAGGACGGGCGAGAAGGACGAAGTCGACGCCTATGTCGGGGCGCGCATCGGGCTGAGGCGGTCGGCGCTGGGCATATCGCAGAGCGGTCTGGCCCTGCAGCTGGGCGTCAGCTTCCAGCAGGTGCAGAAATACGAAACGGGTCAGAACCGGATTTCGGCGTCGCGGCTACACCGGGTGGCCACGGCGCTGGCGACCTCGGTGGATACCTTCTTCCCGCCGGTCGAGACCGCCCCTTCGGGACAGGATGGCTGGGACGGATTGCGGTTCATCACCTCCACCGTGGACGGTCGGGCCATTGTGGCGGGTTTTCCGCTGATCGAGGACCGCGCGGTCCGCAAGGCGCTGGCTCGCATCGTTCAGGCCCTGGTCCGCGACGCCTGAGTCGTGAGTCCGGTGGGCCGGCATGAGGGTCCTGATCGTCGATACGGCGCTGGGCCTGTGCACCACCGGGGTCTTCGAGGTTGAGGGAGCCGGGGCGACGCCGCTGGGTCTGTGCTCCGAACCCATGGTCAAGGGTCATTCCGAGCGGTTGGCCGGTTTTGCGCGAGACGCCGTGGCGGCTTCCGGGGGTGGTTTCGACCGGATCGACCGGATCGGCGTCACCGTAGGCCCTGGGTCGTTTACCGGCCTGAGGGTGGGCATGGCCTTCGCCCAAGGCCTGGGCGCGGCGCTGGAGCGACCGGTGGTCGGGATATCGACGCTGGACGCGCTGCGCGCGACGGGAGGTGAGGCCGGGGCGGTCGCCGCTCTGATCGACGCCCGCCGGGGCCAGGTCTATGCCCGCTTCTGGATCGACGGACAGCCGACAGGTCCGGCCGGGGCGCTGTCCCTCGAGCAGGCGGCAGAAGAGGTCGCAACGCTGGGTCGGGGCCCGCTGCTGATCGGGTCCGGAGCCCCGTTGCTGGCTCATGCCGCCCCGGCCGCAACCCTGTTGGCGCTGGACGGACCCGGGCCCGAGGCCTTGGCCAGGCTGGCCGCGGCGGCCGATCCGGCGAGCGCGCCTGCCCGACCGCTCTATCTGCGCGCACCCGACGCGACGCCCTCCACCCGGCTGCCCGGGCAGGCGCGCAGTCCCGGTGCCGGCGTGTGAGCGGGACGGCACTTCCGCATGCGACGACCGCCGGGGGTCTGGCGGCGATCCACGCCGAGGCGTTCGATGCGCCGTGGGACGCTCCGGCGTTCGAGGCCCTGCTGGGTCAGGCAGGCGTGTTCGCGGTCGCGGAGGTCGACGGCTTTGTCCTGATCCGGGTCGTGGCCGACGAAGCGGAGATACTCACCCTCGCCGTGCGCTCGTCGGCACGGGGCCGTGGTCTGGGCGCGCGTCTGGTGGGGCAGGGGGCGGCGGCCGCGGCGGGGCAGGGCGCGGCGCGCCTGTTTCTGGAGGTCGCTGAAGACAATTCGGCGGCCCTCGCCCTTTATGCCCAGGCAGGCTTTGCGGACGCCGGACGACGGCCCGGCTACTATGCCCGCCCGGACGGTTCGCGACGGGATGCCCTGATTTTGGCGCTCAACCTCGGTGACCGGCTTCCCTAGCCGGGCTCACCCGCCTATCTTGTCTTCCCATGGACCGGATCGAAAAACTCTGCGCCGACCGCGGCATGCGCATGACCGAGCAGCGTCGCGTCATTGCGCGCGTGCTGTCGAGCGCCGACGACCATCCGGACGTCGAGGAGCTGTACCGCCGCGCCTCGAGTATCGACCCGCACATCTCGATCGCCACCGTCTATCGCACTGTCCGCCTGTTCGAGGAGGCCGGGGTGGTCGAGAAGCACGATTTCGGCGATGGTCGCAGCCGCTATGAAGAGGCTGGCGACGACCATCACGACCACCTGATCGACGCCAAGTCCGGCGAGGTGTTCGAGTTTTTCGATGCCGAGATCGAACGGCTGAAGACCGAGATCGCCGAGCGGCTGGGCTTCAGGCTGATCGGCCACAAGCTTGAACTTTATGGGGTTCCCATCGAGGGGGCGGAACCGTCCAGCCGCGAAGGCCTGATCTTCCGCCGCCATTCGCACACCCACGGCGACATCGGCTCCTGACGATGGTTCACCGATGACAGGGACCCTGTTGCCGCCGCAGCCGGCGGCGGGGACGGGCGCGCCCGGCAAGCGCCTGTTTATCAAGACCTATGGCTGCCAGATGAATGTCTATGACTCCGAGCGTATGGCCGATGTGCTGCGCCCGCTGGGCTATGCCACGACCGACACGGCCGAGGACGCCGACTTCGTCATCCTCAATACCTGCCACATCCGAGAGAAGGCGGCCGAGAAGGTCTATTCCGAGCTCGGAAGGCTGAGAGAATTGAAGGACACCCGGGCGAGGAATGCGACGACTGAGACGGGGACATCGAGGACTTCGATGATCATCGCCGTGGCGGGCTGTGTCGCCCAGGCCGAGGGCGAGGAGATCATGCGGCGCCAGCCTGCGGTGGACATCGTGGTCGGACCACAGGCCTATCACCAGCTACCCGAACTGCTGACCCGCACGGCGCGGGCGCGCGGCGAGCGCATCGGGGCCGACTTCGCCCCCAACGCCAAATTCGACGCCCTGCCGTCCGCCAGAAGTGTCGACGGGCCGACGGCCTTCCTGACGGTCCAGGAGGGATGCGACAAATTCTGCACCTTCTGCGTGGTGCCCTATACGCGTGGCGCGGAATGGTCGCGGCCGGTGGCGGCGGTGCTGGCCGAGGCGCGCGAGCTGGCGGCGCGGGGCGTGCGCGAGATCACCCTGCTGGGGCAGAACGTCAACGCCTACAACGGCGAAGGGGCCGACGGCGCGCCCTCGACCCTGGCCCGGCTGGCGTTCGCCCTGGCCGAAATCCCCGGTCTGGACCGGATCCGCTACACGACCAGCCACCCCAATGACATGTCCGACGACCTGATCGCCGCCCACGGCGAACTGGACGCCCTGATGCCCTATCTGCACCTGCCGGTGCAGTCGGGGTCGGACCGGATCCTGCGGCTGATGAACCGCAAGCACGGGCGCGCGACCTATTTCGACGCGATCGACCGCATCCGCGCGGTGCGCCCGGACCTGGCGCTGTCCGGCGATTTCATCGTCGGCTTCCCCGGCGAAACGGACAAGGATTTCGCGGAGACGATGGATCTGGTGCGGCGCGTCGGTTACGCCAGCGCCTTCTCCTTCATGTATTCGCCGCGTCCGGGGACCCCGGCCGCGACCATGCCGCAGGTTGCCGCGGCCATAGCCCGCTCGCGCCTCCATGCGCTGCAGGCCCTGCTGTGGGAGCAGCAGGCCGCCTTCAACGCGTCGCAGGCCGGCAAGACCCTGGACGTGCTGTTCGAGAAGAAGGGACGTCACGGGGCCCAGGCGATCGGGCGCTCTCCGTATCTTCAGTCCGTGCATGTCGAGGACGCGGATCATCTGATCGGGACGATCGTTCCGGTCGAGATCGAGCGCGGCCAGCAGAACAGTCTGGTGGGCCGCCTGATCCAGCAAGCGGCGGTGCCGGTGCGGCCGGGAACCGCTGCGGGTCGAGCGACAGAGGACCAGCAGAGTGGCGCGTGAGAGCGAGTTCCTGTCCCTGGACGACAGCGCCATGCGCGCGGTCATCGGTCCCAACAGCGGACATCTGGCCCTGATCGAAGAGGCGTTCGACGTCCATATCGAAACGCCCGGCGGCGGGTTGTCGATCAAGGGGGCGGCGCGCGGGCGGGCCGACGCCAAGCGGGTGATCGGGATTCTGGCCGATCGGGTCGCCAAGGGGGCCGCCGTGGATGCGGGCGATGTGCGCGCGGCCGTGGGCGGGACGCGGACGGGTGCGTCCGGTGCCGGTCGCTCCGACAGCGGCCCGATCGCCCTGCCGATCGGACGACGCGGCGCCATCGTGCCGAAGACCGACGCCCAGACCAACTATCTGGCCGTGCTGGCGCGGTGCGAACTGTCGTTCGGCGTGGGCCCGGCCGGGACCGGCAAGACCTTTCTCGCCGCCGCCTACGGCGCCGCCCTGCTGAAGCGGCGACAGGTCGACCGGTTGGTGATCACCCGCCCTGCGGTGGAGGCGGGCGAAAAGCTGGGCTTCCTGCCCGGCGACCTGAACGAAAAGGTCGATCCCTATCTGGCTCCGATCTGGGAGGCCCTGAACGACATCCTGGGTCCCGAGGACGTCCAGCGGCGCCGCGACAAGGGCGAGATCGAGGCGGCCCCCATCGCCTTCATGCGCGGCCGGACGCTGGCCCACGCCTTCATCATCGTCGACGAGGCCCAGAATACGTCGCGTCTGCAGATGAAGATGGTGCTGACCCGACTGGGCGAGGGCGCGCGGATGGTGGTGACCGGCGACCCCTCGCAGGTCGATCTGCTGAATCCGCGCGATTCCGGGCTCAAGCATGCCCTGCGCATCCTCGAAGACGTCAAGGGCGTCGGGGTGCAGCGGTTCGAGGCCCGGGACGTGGTGCGCCACGCCATGGTCGAGCGGATCGTCCGCGCCTACGACGCCGATTCGGCCCGGGACCGGCCGGCGGCCGATCTCGAGGATCCGGACGCGTGATCGAGGTCGAGGTCGAGGACGTGGCCTGGCTCGACGCCGTGCCCGACGCTGTGGCGTTGACCGAACGGGCTGCCCTCGCGGCCTTGGGGACGGCAGCAGGGGATGTCGTGGTTCTGCTGACCGACGATGCGTCCGTGTCGGAGTTGAACGCCCGGTTCCGCAGCCGGGACGGGCCAACCAATGTGCTGTCCTTTCCCGCGCCGGAGAGCGCCGCGCCGCATCTGGGCGACCTCGTGCTGGCGCGAGGCGTCTGTGCCGCCGAGGCCGGGGCCCAGGGCAAGACTTTGGCGGACCATCTCACTCATTTGACGATTCACGGCGTCCTCCACCTGTTGGGGCGCGATCACGCCGACGACGCAGAGGCCGAGGCGATGGAGGCCGAGGAGACAACCATTCTTGCCAGCCTGGGCGTCGCGGACCCATACAGGCGCGATGACAGTTCTGACGGCGATGCTTGATCACGAAAGCCCCCGGGCGCGGTTGATCCTGCGTCTCGGCCGCATCGGTCTGGCCCTGGCGGCCGGGGCGGGCGCGGCGCTGGCGCACCCGCCGTTCGGTTTTCTGCCGGGCCTTCTCGGCTATGCCCTGCTGATGTTCCTGGCCGAGCGCTCGACCACGGTGCGCGGCGGCTTCTGGATGGGGTGGCTGGCCGGCTTCGCCTATTTTCTGACCAGCTGCTGGTGGGTGGCCGAGGCTTTTCTGGTCAATCCGGCCCAGGCCTGGATGGCCCCGTTCGCGGCCAGCCTGTTGCCGATCGGACTGGGCCTGTTCTGGGGCACGGCCACGGCCCTTTATCGGCGGTTCCTGCCGGACGGGATCAAGCGGGTGTTGTTCTTCACGGCCCTGTTCTGCCTGCTGGAATGGCTTCGCGGCCACCTGCTGACCGGGTTTCCGTGGAACCCTGCGGGGGCCAGCTGGAAGGCGGGATCGGCCATGTCGCAATTCGCGGCGGTCGGCGGTGTCTATGGCCTCAGCCTCATCACCGTGGGTGCCGCCGCGGCCTTCGGCCCCCTGCTGGGGGCCGGTCAGCGCAAGGCCCGGGTCGGGTCGGCGGTCCTCGGCGTTCTGGTCTTAGCCGGCCTGATGATCGGGGGGGCGATGCGGCTGTCCCAGACCCGGCTGGAGCTGACCGGCACTCTGGTGCGGATCGTTCAGGCGGATGTGGCCCAGGAGTCGAAATGGACCCCGGAGGCCTATCGCGGGATCGTCGACCGCTATGTCAACCTGACGGCCCGTCCCGGTGCCTCGGTACCCGACGTCATCATCTGGCCCGAAGGCGCCCTGCCGGCCTCGGCCAACGACGTTTTCGCCGCCGGCGCGCCGGAGGCGCAACTGATCCAGCGATCCCTGCTGCCGGGCCAGACCCTGGTGGTGGGATTGGGGCGCGGCGAGCCCCATCCCGACCGACCTGGCGAGGGGCGCTATTTCAACAGCCTGATGCTGGTGCGGAACGGCGGCGGTCCGGCACCCGAGGTGGTGGCGGCCTATGACAAATACCGCCTCGTCCCATTCGGCGAATTTCTGCCGGCGGGCAGACTGCTCGGGGCCCTGGGCGTCCGCAGCCTGACGCATATGCCGCTGGACTTCAGTCCCGGGCCGCGCCCGGCACCGATCGATATCCCGGGCGCGCCGAGAGCCCAGCCGCTGATCTGCTACGAAAGCCTCTATCCGGGTTTCACCAACGGCGCCGCAGGCCGGCCCGGGTGGATCGTCAACATCTCCAACGATGCCTGGTTCGGACGCACATCGGGGCCGATCCAGCATTTGAACCTGGCCAGCTACCGCGCGATCGAGACCGGCCTGCCCTTGGTCCGGTCCACCCCCACCGGCGTGTCGGCGATGATCGACCCTTGGGGCCGGGTGATCGGCGGCCAGAGGCTGGAGCCCGGTGAGAGCGGCGTCATCGATGCGCGTTTGCCCCGACCGACCGGAATCACCCTCTACGGCCGGATCGGCGATCTGATTTTCTGGCTTGCGGCGGTCGGGGGAATGGCGGTCGGGGTGCCGTGGATTCGCCTCCGACGCGGGTGGAGAACCCGTGGCGTTGGGGTGGCTGGAGCCTGATTCCCGCTCGGCGAGCGGAGCAAAACCGCCTACACAACCTTGATTGGCCAAGGTAGTCGGGTTTTTGCATTTTTTAATGACAGGCGGCAAAGCCGAGCGCATTCAAGCTTTGGGGTAAGCAACCGAAGGACGAATGGACGATGGCGAGAGGCAAGGGCGAAGACGGCCCTCATCCTGTGGACCGGCACGTGGGCCGGCGTGTGTGCGAGAAGCGACTGGCTCTCGGCTATAATCAGAGCGATCTGGGGCGGGCGCTGGGGCTGACGTTTCAGCAGATCCAGAAATACGAGAAGGGTGCCAACCGCATCTCGGCGTCCAAGCTGTGGGACATCGCCCGCTTCTTCAAGGTCGACATCGGCTATTTCTTCGAAGGCCTGACCGGTGCCCAGATCGCGGGCATGGCCGAGGGCGGCGGTGCCTATGAGCACGACTTCCCGGCCACCCGCTACACGATCGAGATCAGCCGGCTGGCTCCGCAGCTGTCCAGCCGCCAGCAGAAACTGGCGCTGGAGTTGATCCGCGACATGGCCGAGCGAAGCGAGCCGGACGGGGACTAGCGACCCGTCCGCCGTTATCGTCTGGCCTATCGGGACGATGAGCCGGCACGCCCTTGGCCGAAGGATGGGGCCTGGGCCTTCTGTTCCGCCCAGTAGGCCGCGCCCTCCCTCGGCTTGAACATGGTCTTGGGCACGCCTTCGCGCGACACCACGGCGAAGGTGTTGGTCGAGGCCTGGTAGAGCAGGACATCGCCGTTCGGGCGCTCGACCCGGTCGGTGCCGGCCGGCGGTCGTTTGGTGAAGGCCTCGACCCGGGCCAGATAGTCCTCGGCCGACCGCGCGTCGAAATCCGCCCCGTTTCGCTCGAACAGGCGCTCGATCTTGGCGTCAACCGTCTCGCGGCGGTTGGCGGTCAGCGCCGGCCGCACAGTTGCCTGGGCGGTATCCGGGGCGCCGGCCGATGCGCCGGGCGCGGTGGTCAGGGCGACATCCGATCCGGCGGCCGGTCGCTCGCGCGTCTGGACGGCGGTATCGCCGTTGCCGCAGGCGGCGAGGCCCAACAGTCCCAGCGTTACGACGAGGCCTCGAAGGCCGATAGCTCGCTTGGCGGTCATAATCCCTCCCTTGGTTGAAATGCGCGCCGGGCATCATAACCACAGGTCGTGTGTTCGTGCAATGTTCCGGATCGGATGCACGACACGCGACGGCCTCGGTCCGCGTGCGGATTGATGCCGGCCCCTTTTTTGGATTCAGCGCGATTCGACCTGAAGCAAAAATGGTCTAGATCAGCGGCATGACTACAGCCTCGCTGACCGGACGCCGGGTTCTGCTGATCGTCGGCGGGGGCATCGCCGCCTACAAGGCGTTGGAGCTCGTGCGTCTGCTGAAGAAGGCCGGCACCGAGGTGATGACGGTGCTCACCGCCGGAGGGGCGGAGTTCGTCACCCCGCTTTCGCTGGCGGCGCTCAGCGGGAATCCGGTCCGTCAGTCGCTGTTCGTGCCCGACGACGAGACGACCATGGGCCATATCGAACTGTCGCGCTGGGCCGATCTGGTGGTGGTGGCTCCGGCGACGGCAGGACTGATCGCCAAGGCGGCCAACGGTCTGGCCGACGACCTCGCCTCGACTACCCTGCTGGCCACCGACAAAAGGGTGCTGCTGGCCCCGGCGATGAACGTCCGGATGTGGCTGCACCCGGCGGTACAGGCCAATATGGAACGGCTCACGGGTTTCGACGGCTTCCACCGCGTGGCTGTGGTCGGCCCCGATGAGGGCGAAATGGCCTGCGGCGAGTTCGGTCCGGGCCGGATGGCCGAACCGGCGGCGATTCTTACGGCGATCGAGGGCTTGCTGGACGGGCCGGACGGTCGTCCGCTGGCGGGACGTCGGGCGGTGGTGACCGCCGGGCCTACGTTCGAGCCGATCGACCCCGTGCGTGGCCTGACCAACCGGTCCAGCGGCAAGCAGGGCTATGCGATCGCCGGGGCGCTGTCGGAGATGGGGGCCTATGTGACGCTGGTGTCGGGTCCGGTGGCACTGGCGTGCCCCGCAGGGGTGCACCGGATCCAGATCGAGACGGCGCGCGAGATGCAGGCGGCGGTGCGTGCGGCGCTGCCTGCCGATATCGCCGTGATGAGCGCCGCAGTCGCGGACTGGCGCGTCGACGGCGTCGCGTCGGGCAAGATCAAAAAGGCCCCCGGCGGTCCGCCGTCGCTGGCGCTGATCGAAAACCCGGACATTCTGGCGGCTCTCTCTGCGGCCGGGCCCGACCGCCCGGCGCTGGTCGTGGGCTTCGCGGCCGAAACCGCCGATCTGGAAGCCAACGCCCTGGCCAAACTGTCGAGGAAGGGCTGCGACTGGATCGTCGGCAATGACGTGTCCGACGACGTGTTCGGCTCCGACGGCAATACCGTGACCCTGTTCAGCCGCGACGGCGCCGCCGAGCGCTGGCCGCGCCAGTCCAAGGCCGATGTGGCGCACAAGCTCGCCGTTCGGATCGCCGATCATTTCAAAGCCTGAAAGCCTGACCGCATGACCACCGTCCGCGTCGAACGCCTGCCCCATGCCGATGGATTGCCGCTACCGGCCTATGAGACGTCGGGATCGGCCGGCATGGATCTGAGGGCCGCGGTGGCGGAGGACGCACCGGTAACGCTGGCCCCCGGTGCGCGGGCGCTGGTGCCGACCGGGCTGAAGATCGCGCTGGAGCCGGGGCATGAGGCCCAGATCCGGCCCCGCTCGGGTCTGGCGCTGAAGCACGGCCTCACCTGTCTGAACACGCCGGGCACGATCGACAGCGACTATCGCGGGGAGGTGGGCGTCATCCTCGTCAATCTGGGACAGGCGCCGTTCGTCATCCGGCGGGGCGAGCGCATCGCCCAGCTTGTCGTCGCAAGACACGAGCAGGCGGCGATGGTGGAGGTCGAGGCGCTCGAAGAGACCGCGCGCGGCGCGGGCGGCTTCGGCTCGACCGGACGTTAAACGGAGCCATTTGCCGCGACCGGCGTTAACCCTGCCGGCGGCCAAGCTCGGCCGTACCAAGGAGGTCGGCGTATGGAGTCCCTGTTCGATTCGATCAGTGCGTTTCTGAACGGCGTGTTTGGCCTCGCCCAGGGTGGGTTCGACACCGTCAATCAGGTCACCGGCCTGGTCATCGCGGTGATCGCGACCTTCATGATGCCGGCCTGGAACCGGCTGTGGGCCACCTCGCTCGGGGCGGCCTTCGTCTTCGTCCTGGTCGGCGTGTTGCGCCCCTTGCTGGACGGCGGCGCCATCGTGTTGCCGCCGCTGCTGACGGTTGCCTTCTGGATGACGGTGCTGGCGCTGTTCCTCGGCTTCGCCGTGGTGATCGCCGCGATGTTCCTGATCAAGTCGCTGTTCACCGGCGGCGGGCACGGTCGGCGTCGGCACGCTCACTGAAGTCGGGACGTGATTTTCGCGCTCAGGCAGCGAGCGCCCGCGTCATGAGCGATGGCACTCCAGCCAGGCGTGAGCCTGCCCGGGATCAGGCCTGTCGGAAGCCCAGCACGTCCTGCATGTCGTAGAGGCCGGACGGGCGATTGCGGACCCAGGCGGCGGCGACCACGGCACCGCGGGCGAACAGCGAGCGGTCGATGGCGGCGTGGCTCAGCGTCAGGGTCTCGTCCTCGGACGCGAACAGGACGGCGTGCTCGCCGATGACGCCGCCGGCCCGCAGGGACGCGAAGCCAATCCGGCCCGGCGGGCGTTCGCCCGTCACCCCGTCCCACGGTGCCGAGCGGACGTCGGCCAGATCCTCGCCCCGGCCGCTGGCGGCGGCCTCGCCCAGCATCAGGGCGGTGCCGGAAGGGGCGTCGACCTTGCGCCGGTGATGGGTTTCCAGAACCTCTATGTCCCAGTCGCGGGCGTCCAGCCTCTGGGCGGCGTGTTCCACGAGACCAACAAGAATGTTGACGCCCAGCGAGAAATTGCCGCTGCGGACGATGGCGATCCGTTCGGACGCCCGCAGTATGGCCGCGTCCTGATCCGGGGTCAGGCCGGTCGAACCGATCACCAGCGCCGGCCCGCCCCGTTCGGCGCATGCCAGGGCCAATTCCACGGAGGCGTCCGGGGTCGAGAAATCGATCACCACGTCGCACAGGCTGAGGTCGGGGATTTCGCCCCGGTCGAACCGGGTGGCCACGACCACATCCTCGCGCGCATCCAGTACTGTCGAGACCGCGCGGCCCATCCGGCCCCGGGCGCCCGAGATGCCGGCGTGAAAGATGGCGCTCACTGAGCCGTTTCTTTCGAGCCCGGTTCGGTACCGACGATGTCGGCCCAGAAGCGCTTGGCCTTGCCGGCGAAGGAGGAGTTCCTGGGCGTCTGGGTGTCGCCGAGCGACGCGGCCAGTTCTTCCAGCAGTTCCTTTTGGCGGGGCGTCAGGTCCGTCGGGGTCTCGACGAACAGTTCAACCACCAGATCCCCGCGCAGGCGACCGTTCAGATGGGGCATGCCCTTGCCCTTGATACGCACCGTCTTGCCGGTCTGCGATCCTGCGGGGACCGTCACCGGGGCCTTGCAGCGGCCGTCACAGGCTTCGGACACCAGACAGGGCGCGTCGACCTCGCCGCCGAGGGCTGCGGTGGGCATGGAGACCGGTACCGTGACCAGCAGGTCGAGATTGTCGCGCTCGAACAGTTCGTGCGGCGTCACGGAAAGGAAGACATACAGGTCACCGCGCGGACCGCCGCGCTGGCCGGCGTCGCCTTCGCCGGACAGGCGGATACGCGAACCATCGTCGACCCCGGCGGGGACCTTGAGCTGGAGCTTGCGGTTCTTGCGCACCTGGCCGTGGCCATGACAGCCGGTGCAGGGCTCGGCGATCATCTGGCCGTGGCCACCGCAGCGCGGGCAGGTGCGCTCGACCTGGAAGAAGCCGTTGGCGGACCGAACCCGGCCCGCGCCCTGGCAGGTGGTGCAGGCGGCAGGCTTTGTGCCCGGCCTCGCACCGGTGCCTTCGCAGGTGTCGCAGGTGGCGCTGGTCGGGACGGCGATCTCGACGTCGGCGCCGCGATAGGCCTGTTCCAGCGTGATCTCGAGGTCGTAGCGCAGGTCGGAACCCCGGCGCGGTCCGTGCTGGCGCGCCCCGCCGGCGCGGCCACCGAAGACGTCGCCGAACGCATCCCCGAAGACCTGCGAGAAGATGTCGTTGACGTCGGTAAAGCCCTGGCCCTGACCGCCAAACCCGCCTTGGCCGCCGTTGACGCCTGCGTGGCCGAACCGGTCGTAGGCGGCCCGTTTCTGGTCGTCGGACAGGACCGAATAGGCCTCCGAGATTTCCTTGAAGCGGGCCATGGAGTCCTCGCACCCACCATTGCGGTCAGGGTGGTGCTGCATGGCCAGCTTGCGATAGGCCGCCTTCAGCCCGGCGGCGTCGATCGTCCGCTCGACCGCGAGGATCTCGTAATAGTCACGCGTCGCCATCCGGCGTCCGTCCTCCTATACCCCAACCGCGCCGTCCGGGCCTCTAACGGGCCGCTGAACCGACGCGGTGACCGGGCTGACATGGGCACCCGATCGTTTGATGCAAGTTTCGTGAAACGGCCCCACCCGTCGACCGACGAGCAGGGCCATGGGGAAAGCGCGGGCCCTTTGGCCTAGGCGCTCTTCTTTTCTTCGTCGTCGCCCGAGACTTCCTCGAACTCGGCATCGACCACGCCGTCGTCGGCGGGCGCGTCGGCGGCGGCCCCATCGCCCTGCTGCGAGGCATACATGGCCTCCCCCAGCTTCATCGAGGCCTGGACCAGGGTGTTGGTCTTCGTCCGGATGTCCTCGGGATCGGTGCCTTCCTTGGCCGTCTTGAGCTCGGCCAGGGCGGTTTCGATCGCGGTCTTCTCATCGGCCCCGACCTTGTCGCCGTGTTCGGCCATGGCCTTTTCGGTCGAGTGGATCAGGCTGTCGGCGGCGTTGACCGCCTCGACCATTTCCTTCCGGGCCTTGTCGGCGGCCGCGTTGGCCTCGGCTTCCTTGACCATCTTGTCGATGTCGGCGTCCGACAGGCCGCCGTTGGCCTGGATTCGGATCGACTGTTCCTTGTTGGTCGCCTTGTCCTTGGCGGTGACGTGGACGATGCCGTTGGCGTCGATGTCGAAGGCGACCTCGATCTGCGGCATGCCGCGCGGCGAGGGCGGGATGCCCATCAGGTCGAACTGGCCCAGCACCTTGTTGTCGGACGCCATCGGCCGCTCGCCCTGGAACACCCGGATGGTCACGGCCGACTGGTTGTCGTCGGCGGTCGAGAAGACCTGGCTCTTCTTGGTCGGGATGGTGGTGTTGCGTTCGATCAGCGGAGTGAAGACGCCGCCCAGGGTCTCGATGCCCAGGGTCAGCGGCGTCACGTCCAGCAGCAGCACGTCCTTGACGTCGCCTTGCAGCACGCCGGCCTGAACGGCGGCACCCAGCGCCACGACTTCATCGGGGTTGACCCCCTTGTGCGGCTCCTTGCCGAAGAATTTCTTCACCGCTTCCTGGACCATGGGCATGCGGGTCATGCCGCCGACCAGAACCACCTCGTCGATGTCGGAGGCCTTCATGCCCGCGTCCTTCAACGCCTTGGCGCAAGGCTCGCTGGTGCGCTGGACCAGATCGTCGACCAAGGCTTCCAGCTTGGCGCGCGACAGCTTGATATTCAGGTGCAGCGGGCCGGAGGCGTTCATGGTGATGAAGGGCAGATTGACCTCGTACTGGGCGACCGAGGACAACTCCTTCTTGGCCTTTTCGGCCTCTTCCTTGAGGCGCTGCAGGGCCAACTTGTCGGAACGCAGGTCGACGCCCTGCTCCTTCTTGAACTCGTCGGCCAGATAGTCGACCAGACGCAGGTCGAAGTCCTCGCCACCGAGGAAGGTGTCGCCATTGGTCGATTTCACCTCGAACACGCCGTCGCCGATCTCGAGGATCGAGACGTCGAAGGTGCCGCCGCCCAGGTCATAGACGGCAATCTTCTGGCCGTCGTTCTTGTCCAGGCCGTAAGCCAGGGCCGCCGCGGTAGGCTCGTTGATGATGCGCAGGACCTCAAGGCCGGCGATCTTGCCGGCGTCCTTGGTCGCCTGACGCTGGGCGTCGTTGAAATAGGCCGGGACGGTGATGACGGCCTGGGTCACGGTCTCGCCGAGATAGGCCTCTGCGGCCTCCTTCATCTTGCCAAGCGTGAAGGCCGAGATCTCCTGGGGCGAATAATCCTTGCCGTTGGCGCGCACCCAGGCGTCGCCGGTCGGGCCCTTGACGATCTCATAGGGGACCATCTTCTTGTCCTTGGCGACCACGGGGTCGTCGAACGAGCGGCCGATCAGGCGCTTGATGGCGAAGAAGGTGTTGGTCGGGTTGGTCACGGCCTGACGGCGCGCCGGCTGACCCACCAGAGTCTCGCCACCGTCCTGGATGGCGATGACGGAGGGCGTGGTGCGGTTGCCCTCGGCGTTTTCGATGACCTTGGGGGTCTTGCCGTCCATGACGGCGACGCACGAGTTCGTCGTGCCCAGGTCGATGCCGATGATCTTGGCCATGTGCAGGTCTTTCACTCCATTTCAGCGGGCGGTGCGGCGGCCTTTTAAAGCGAAGCGCCGCGCGTGACCGCCCCCGGTGTCAGGGTCTTGGGTCGGTTGGTACGGTTCCGGCCCCAAAGCCCCACGATACGCGGGGTTTTACGGCGGTTGTCGCCGATATGGGAAACACCCCCCCGCCCGCAAGACCCAATCGCCCGGCCAGAGCGAATCAAGGCCCGCGCTGCCATGGTGACAGGCTCAACTATTTGAGGGATAACAGGGATATTGTCGGCGGTTGGCCGACATCAGGGGATGACTGACATGTTCACATTCAAGACCATCGCTCGCGCCGCCTTGATGGTGGCCGCTCTGGGTACGGCGTCCGTCGCTACAGCCGGTGCAGCCGGTCCGGCGATCGCGCCCGAAACGGTCGCCGTCCCGGCAGCCGCGACATCCCAGGACCGTCGTGTCCGCATCCACAACAACACCGGCTGGACCATGCTGTATTTCTATGCGTCGAACGTCAGCAGAAGCGGCTGGGAAGAGGATATCCTCGGCGACGACGTTCTGAGCTCGGGCAGCAGCATCATGATGAATATCGACGACGGCACCGGAGCCTGCCGGTTCGACTTCAAGGCCGTGTTCACCAACGGCCAGGAGCTGATCCGCAACGACATCAACGTCTGTGAGGTTACGGACTATTACTACAGGCGCTAAGCCCGTTATCGCCTCGACCGATTTCTTGGCCTGATGCCCTTCGGGCGACTTGAGCCCGGCCTGCGCGCGACTACCTCTCCGGTGTGAACGGAGCGCGCGAGATCGATACGGGAATGGAGGGCTTCCGATTCTGGCCGGGAGCCCTTTCCGCCTTGGAACAGGCCGATCTGCTGGCCGAGGTGCTGGCGGCGGCGGAACGGGCACCCTTCTATCGACCGGTGACTCCGGGAGGGCGGCCGTTCTCCGTGGAAATGACCGGCCTTGGTCCGCTGGGCTGGGTTTCTGACCGCGCGGGCTATCGCTATCAAGAAACCCATCCGGTGACCGGCATGGCCTGGCCTCCGATGCCGGACCGGCTGATCGATCTCTGGACCGCCCTGACCGATTGGCCGCAGCCGCCGGACGCCTGCCTCGTCAACCGCTACCGGGACGGCGCCCGGATGGGGCTGCATCAGGACCTCGACGAACAGGATCATGGCGCGCCCGTGCTGTCGGTCTCTCTGGGCGATACGGCGGTGTTCCGCTTCGGTCCGGCCAGTGGCGGACCGACTCGCGCCCTGAAGCTGGCCTCGGGCGACATCTGCGCCCTGACCGGCCCGGCGCGGCTGGCGCGTCACGGGATCGACCGGTTGATCGCCGGTTCCTCAAGCCTGATTCCAGGTGGTGGCCGGGTCAATCTGACGCTACGGCGCGCCCGATAGCGTCACGCTAATCGTGACTCGACGCGGACGGTCGGGGATATCAATCTCCGGCCCTCGCCAGCCGGAGGCCGCCCATGAACAATCTGATCCGTCCCGAGGGACCCGAGCCCGACGATTTCCGTTTCAGCCGCCGCGCGCTGGCGACCGGTACCCTCGGCGGGCTGTTCTTCGCCGGCTATGCCCCTGCGGCGCTGGCGGCGCAGGCGACCCCGGTCACCACCGACACAGCCGGCCTGGTCGTGGAGGACGCCACCTATGCCGCGCCGGACGGCTTCACCCTGCCGGCCTATGTCGCGCGGCCGCGGGGGGAGGGCCCCTTCCCGGTGGTGATCGTGGTGTCGGAAATCTTTGGGGTTCACGAATACATCCGCGACGTCTGCCGCAGGCTGGCCAAGGCCGGATATGCCACTATCGCGCCGGCCTTCTTCGTCCGGGTCGAGGACCCGGCCCCGCTGGCCGACATGGCGCGCATCCAGCAGATCGTCGGCGCGGCGGGGTACGAACAGGTGATGGGCGACATCTCCGCCACCCTCGACTGGGCCAGCCAACAACTGTGGGCCGACGCAGACAAGGTCGGCATCACCGGCTTCTGCTGGGGCGGAAAGGTGGTCTGGCAGGCCGCCGCCCGCTTCGCCGCCATCGACGTGGGCGTGGCCTGGTACGGGCGTTTGGCCCCGGCGGCCACGGCGACGCCTGAGCAGGCCACCGCCGGTTCGCCCTGGCCCGTCGACCTGGCGGGCGACCTGAAGGCGCCGGTGCTCGGCCTGTATGGCGAGAATGACAGGGGCATACCGCTGGACAGCGTCGAGGCGATGCGCGCCGCCCTGCAACGCGCCGGTGCGGTGGACAGCGGCATCGACGTCTATCCAGCCGCGCCGCACGGCTTTCACGCCGACTATCGGGACAGCTATCGGGCCGCCGACGCCGCGGACGGCTGGGCCAAGCTGCTGGCGCTGTTCGAGGCCCGGCTCAAGCCCTGAAAATCAGGCCTGGCCGTCGAAATTGCCGCCGGTCTCGTTCGTCGCCGCATAGGCCGCATTGCCCGCCGCCGCGCCTGAGCCCTTGGCGGCGACCACCACCATGGCCGGACGTACGGTCCGGCCGAACAGGGCATAGCCGGCCTGCAGGGTCTGGATCACCTGTCCGCCCTGCACGCTGTCGGACGGCTGTTCCATCATGGCTTGGTGCAGATGCGGGTCGAACGCCTCGCCCGCCTCCGGCGCGACCCGTTTCAGATTATTGGCCTCGAAGGCGGTCAGGAGCGATTTCTGGGTCAGCTCAAGCCCCGTGACCAGACCCGCCTCCCCGGCGTCGGCGTTCTTCGGGGCGGCCATCAACGCCCGTTCCAGATTGTCGGCCACGCCCAGCAGGTCGCGGGCGAAGCGCTGGATGGCGTAGGCGCGGGCGTCGTTGGACTGGGTCTCGGCCCGGCGCTTGGTGTTCTCGGCCTCGGCCACGGCGCGCAGGGCGCGGTCCTTCCACTGGTCGCGCTCGGCGATCAGGGCGTCGATGGGCGCCAGGCCGTCGTCGTGGTCGGCGGGATGGGCGTCGAGGCCAGCCTCGGCATTGGCTTCGGCTTCGTCGTCAAAGTCGTTGTATGTGTCGCTCAAGTCTCTTGTCCGTCCAGTATCCGGCCCAGCACCCGGGCGGTGTAGTCCACCAACGGGATGACGCGGGCATAGTTCAGTCGCGCGGGTCCGATCACGCCGATGGCGCCCAGAACCCGCTGACGGCCCGTCATATAGGGCGCCGCGATCACGGCGGAACCCGAAAGTGAAAACAGTCGTGTTTCCGCGCCGATGAAGATGCGCACCCCCTGCGCGTTCGAGACCCCGTCCAGCAGGCCGATCAGCTGTTCCTTCTGCTCCAGGTCGTCGAACAGGATACGGACCTTCTCGAGATCCTCGGCCGTCTCGCGGTCGTGCAGCAGATTGGCCCGGCCGCGCACGATAAGGGCCCGCTCGCGCTCGGCTCCGCCTGACCACGCCGCCAGCCCGTCCTCAACCAGGCGGGCGGCGGTGACGTCCAGTTCGCGCCGGGCGGCCTCCAGCTCGACCCGCATCTCGGTCCGCGCCTCGTGCAGGGGGCGCCCCTTCAGCCGGGCATTGAGGAAGTTGGAGGCCTCGGTCAGGGTCGAGGGCGTGACCCCGGCCTTCAGCGGCATCAACCGGTTCTCGACCGAGCCGTCGTCGCCGACCAGCACCGCCAGGGCCTGATCGCGGCCGAGGGCGACGAATTCGACGTGTTTGACCCCCGCCTCGCGGATCGGGCTGGCGACGATGCTGGCCCCGCCGGCGAGGCCGGAGAGCAGGGAGGAGGCCTCGTTCAG
>Ga0105044_10004594_pt1 | contig 18961 bp, 15 predicted proteins | sample MAT01_FD_78092 | JGI IMG/M metagenome (GOLD analysis project Ga0105044, IMG submission 78092) | Freshwater microbial communities from Lake Fryxell liftoff mats and glacier meltwater in Antarctica - MAT-01 | ecosystem: Environmental > Aquatic > Freshwater > Ice > Liftoff microbial mat | place...
CTGCTGTGGACGGCGGCCGTGCTCATCGATCGACCCGAAGTCCTCACGGCTGCGCACCGTCGCTACGTGGAGGCGGGCGCCGACGTGATCATCACGTCGAGCTATCAGGCAAGCGAAGCCGGGTTCGTTGCGGCCGGTCTCAGCGCAGCTGAGGCCCGTCGCCTACTTGCATCCACCACGGCTGTAGCGCGCGCTGCCCAGCCATCCGTCGTTGCGTGTTCAGTGGGTCCGTTCGGTGCGTTCCTGGGTGATGGCAGCGAGTACAGCGGTCACTACGCGGCCGGCTGGGCCGAGGTGCGCGCGTTCCATCGTGCTCGGCTCGAAGTGTTGGTCGATACCGCTCCGGATGTGTTCGCCATTGAAACCATTCCGTCGCTCGCGGAGGCGGAGATCGTGGTGGAGGAACTGAGGACGCTCACCGACGCGCCGGCGTGGCTGACGTTCACGTGTGTAGATGCGGCGCACACCTGCAGTGGCGATGTGTTCGCGGAAGCGGTCGCCGTAGTTGCGCCGGCGCTTGCGGCCGTCGGGGTGAACTGCACGGCCCCTGGATTGGTGCAGCCCCTACTGGCGTCGGTTGCGACTGACCTCCCGCTCGTCGTGTATCCCAATCATGGGGCCATCTGGGACGGTGACCACAAGTGCTGGTCGGGGGCCACCGGAGGCGTCGAGCTGCCAGCGCTGGTGCCCTCCTGGCTGGCAGCCGGTGCCCGACTGATCGGCGGCTGCTGTGGAGTCGGCACTGCCGGCATCGCCGCCCTCGCCGACCTGCGCCGAGCGATTTCGTTCGGTCCCGAACTGTGAGTTCAAACGACCGTACGTAGCGACCCTTGAATTCAAAGTTCGAGTCCAAAGAACCCGACACTGCCCGGTGAAGCGACTCGCCGGTACAGTCGGCGCATGGCTTCAAAGATGCAGTATCGCCGGCTCGGTCGCAGCGGCTTGCAAGTGTCGGTGCTCTCCTTCGGAAGCTGGGTCACGTTCGACAACCAGCTGGGCGATGCAATGGCGCTGGAGTGCATGTCCGCCGCGTACGACGCCGGCTGCAACTTCTTCGACAACGCGGAGGCGTACGCCGGGGGTGGCAGCGAAGGGCAGATGGGCCGTGCCATCGAGGAGCTCGGCTGGAAGCGCGAGTCGTACGTTGTCAGCACCAAGTTCTATTGGGGCCTCAACGGCAACATGCGCAACATGCGCAACACGCTGAACCGCAAGTATTTGGCGCAGGCCATCGACGGTTCGCTGGAACGGATGCAGCTGGATTTCATCGATCTCGTCTACTGCCACCGCGCCGACCCGAACACCCCGCTCGAAGAGACGGTGTGGGCAATGAGCGACATGATCTCCCAGGGCAAAGCCCTGTACTGGGGGACCAGTGAATGGACCGCCGACGAGATTCGAGCCGCCTGGGACATCGCCGACAAACACCATCTCCACAAGCCGGTCATGGAGCAGCCGCAGTACAACCTGCTGACGCGCACGAAGGTGGAGGAAGAGTTCGCTCGTCTGTACGACGAGATCGGCCTGGGTACCACCATCTGGAGCCCGCTGGCCAGTGGCCTACTGACCGGCAAGTACAAGGATGGCGTGCCCGAGGACAGTCGTGGCGCCCTGCCGGGTTACGAATGGCTGGCGGAGCGCATGAACGACGCCGAGTCGGCCGCCAAGGTCGAGCGTCTGCGGCCGATCGCTGCCCAGCTCGGCTGCTCGTTGGCACAGCTGTCCATCGCCTGGTGCGCATCCAACCCTCGCGTCTCGACCGTGATCACAGGTGCCAGCCGCGCCAGCCAAGTGGTGGAGAACTTCGACTCGCTCGACGTGCTGACGGCGCTGACCCCTGAGGTGCTGGAGCAAATCGCTCACGCTGTCGCCTGACGTGCAGGGCTAACCTTGCACCAATGCGCACTTCGCTCTCCGAACTCCTGGCTTCTGGCCGCGTCCTGTTGGCCGATGGCGCCACCGGTACCAACTACATGATGAACGGCCTCGGGCCCGGCGAGCCGCCAGAGTTCTGGGTGACCGACCGACCCGACGATGTGATGAGCCTGCACCAGCAGTTCGTCGATGCCGGCGCAGACATCATTCTCACCAACACGTTCGGGTGTAACCCACACCGTCTCAAGCTGCACAACGCACAGGCGCGCACGTACGAGCTGGCCAGGGGCGCGGCCGAACTCGCACGTCGAGTTGCCGATGCAGCGCCACGCCCGGTTGTGGTGGCCGGTTCTGTGGGGCCCACAGGCGAGCTGTTCGAGCCGATGGGCGCGCTCAACCACGCCGCTGCGGTCGCCTCGTTCGCCGACGAAATTCGCGGCTTGCGCGATGGTGGTGCCGACGTGGCATGGATCGAAACGATGTCCTCGCCCGAAGAAGTGCACGCTGCGGTCACCGCCGCCATCGAGGGCGGCATGCCGTACGTGGTCACCTGCTCGTACGACACAGCGGGTCGCACGATGATGGGCCTCATGCCCGGCGCAATGGCTGACACGCTGGCCGATGAACCGGTCGCCCCGCTGGCAATGGGGGCCAACTGTGGCGTCGGCGCCTCCGACATTCTGGTGACCCTGCTGGAGATGAATGGTGCGCCGTACCCACTGGTCAGCAAGGGTAATTGCGGTGTGCCGCACTTCGTCGGCACCGAGATTGTCTACACCGGTACGCCAGACCTGATGGCGAGATACACAACGATGGCCATCGACGCCGGCGCACGGATCGTCGGCGGCTGCTGTGGCACCAGCCCAGAGCACTTGGCGTCGATGCGCGTTGCGATCGACAGCTATTCGCCGGGCGAGCGCCCGACGATGGAAGCAATTGTCGAGCACATCGGGGTGCTCACGAACTCGGCGCCGGCCGAGACCGCCGGGCGCAGCACCCGCCGCTCTCGCGGCTAGTGCCGAGACCGGCCTACAGGGTCAGCCACTGCTTCAACACTGCGATGGAGAGCGGAAGTTGCTCAGCAGGGGTGGTGTCGTTGACCATGGTCTGCACGCTGTACAGCCCTTTGGCAGTGGTCAGGTAGAGAACCGAGTTGCCACCGACCATGGCGCCGACCAGTTCGGGGTCGTCGAGCGCGACGGCCACTCCCATCGAGGCCTGCACGTCGAGGAAGGAAGCCTGATCGTCGGGGTCGGTGAGCAGGCTCAGGATCACGGAGCGGCTCTGATCATTGAGGCCCATGAACTCGCAGGTGCCACTGCCGGTGACCTGGCCGAGGTCCAATGGCACGCCGACCTGGGCCGATAGATCGGCAGCGCTGGGCAACTGCACACAGTCAGGCATGAAGGTGGTCTGCGGGGCGAAGGTGCCGCCGAGGATGGTGGTGGAATTTGGTGCAATCGACCCAGCGGCTGGATCGCTTCCTGGGGACGAACTGTCGTCGTCGCTGCACGCTGCAGCGCCGACAACGAGAACGCAGGCAAGGACTGCACGACGAAACCTCGCACGACCAAGATTCGAGCGACACGACACGATTGGTTCCCTTTCCCGACCCGAGGGAGTCGCGATGCGAACGACCGTACCCTGCGAGACCAGGGTTGAACGGGGAGGGCTGTGATTTCACCGGTGGCGCGGCGGCAGCGACTCCTAGGCTGTCGGCCATGTCCGAAGCAGTGTCCATCGTTGCCGGCCCCGAGCAGCTGGCCGCTGTCAAGTACGACGCCGATGGTCTCGTGCCCGTCATTGCGCAGGACGTGCACACCAAGAGTGTGTTGATGATGGCGTGGATGAATGCAGCCACGCTGGCCACCACCCTCGCTGAGGGCCGAATGGTCTACTGGAGCCGCAGCCGACAGGAAGTGTGGCGCAAGGGCGACACCAGCGGCGACCGCCAGTTCGTGCGCGAGGGCTATTACGACTGCGACGGCGACACGCTGCTGTTCCTGGTGGAGCAGGAAGGCAGTGGCGCGTGCCACACCGGCGAGTACTCGTGCTTCTATCGCGCATTCGGGCCAGCCGCATGAGCCCCGTTGGTGGCGGACAAGTCGAGGGGGTGACCGCCACGATGCGCCCCAGCCGCGACGAGTTCCACGAACTGGCCGCGGAGCACACGGTGGTTCCGGTGTGGGCAGAAGTTCTCGGCGACCTGGAGACGCCGGTCGCTGCGTACCTGAAGCTGGTCGGCGAGGGCGAAGGGTTCCTGCTGGAGTCTGTCGAACATGCCGAGAGGTGGGCTCGCTACAGCTTCGTCGGGCACGACCCGGTCGCCACCCTTGAGTTACGCGACGGCCTGATCGAGATCAAGGGCCAGCACCTCAGTGCTGACATCCCGCTCGACAGGGGAATGTTGGCAGCGCTCGACGCGATCATCGCCGCGTACCGTGCGCCCATCATTCCAGAACTGCCGCCGTTGCAGGGGGGTGTGATGGGTTACCTCGGCTACGACGTGGTCCGCGAAGTCGAGAACCTACCCAACGCGCCGCGCGACGACCGTCGGCTGCCCGACGCGGTGATGAGCATCATCGGTTCGTTGGCGGCCTTCGACCACTGGCGCCAGCGCGTGTACCTCATCGAGAGTGTGCCCGTACTCGATATGGACACCGCAGGTATCGATCGCGAGTACGACGCTGCCTGCCTTCGTGCGCAGCGCGCCGTCGACAAGTTGGCGATGCCACTTTCTGCACCGGCCGCCGAGCCACCGCAGCCCGACGAGCAGGCACCTCAGGTTCGCAGCTCCATGCCCGACGGCGTGTACCAGCAGGCAGTTGCGGTGGCCAAGGAGCACATCCTCGCCGGCGACATCTTCCAGGTCGTGCTGGCCCAGCGCTACGACATCGATCTGCAGGCCGACCCGTTCGACTTCTACCGCGTCCTGCGCCAGGTGAACCCCAGCCCTTACATGTACTTCCTGCGCCACCCCGATGTCACCATCGCCGGCAGTTCGCCCGAGCCGATGGTGAAAGTGTTGGGGCGCACGGTGGTCAGCCGGCCGATCGCGGGCACCCGCCGGCGGGGCCGCAATGACGACGACGACCGTCGCATGGCCGGCGAGCTGAAGGAGAACCCGAAGGAGATCGCCGAGCACATCATGCTGGTCGATCTAGCCCGCAACGACGTCGGCCGGGTTGCCGAGTTCGGCACAGTGCAGGTGACAGAGCTGATGAATCTCGAGCGCTACAGCCACGTGATGCACCTCACCTCGCAGGTGACCGGCGAGTTGGTGGAGGGCAAGACCCCCATCGATGTGCTGCGGGCCACTCTGCCCGCCGGCACGGTCAGTGGCGCTCCGAAGGTGCGTGCAATGGAGATCATCGACGCACTCGAGCCGGTGAAGCGCGGGCCGTACGCGGGTGTGGTGGGTTACGTCGACTTCAGCGGCAACCTCGATACCGCGTTGGCCATTCGCACGATGTTCGTTGGTGTGCACGGGGCGTCGTTCCAGGCGGGCGCGGGCATTGTCGCCGACTCCGTGCCGGATGAGGAAGACCTGGAGTGCCGCAACAAGGCGGCGGCGCTGCTGTCCGCCGTGCCCGCTGCGCGCCGGATGACTGCGCAACGTCGCCCGCAGTAGCTCTCGCGCTAGCCCGCAAGCCCATCAACCCAAGGGCACCCGCATGGAACGCCTACTTGAGCAGCAAGCTGATCAACAAGATGGTGCCCAGCAGGCCGACGCCGAGCATGCCCAGTATTGAGATCGCGGCGAGCACGGGCACGCTGGTGATGGCGCGTACACCGGCCCACAGCGCAGGCAGATCGGTACTGCGCGACCTCAGCTCGGTGCGCAGACCGGTGAACGTCTTGGACGACGCAATGACCCGCTGCCCGCTGTCGTAGTCGAGCAGCACCCGTGAGCCTGGCGAGGCACCGCCGAGGAAGGTGCGCACGTTGTCGATCAGTTGCGGGGCGAACTTGGCGGTGATCCGCAACAGAACACGAGCGATGAGGGCGGCGCCCACGGGGACCAGGCATATCACGCCGCCGATGATCACCCACGCCGTTCGGTGGTCGGCAAACAGCCACCATCCGGTGGCAAAGGTTGCTGTGCCGATGGCGGCTGCAAGGACAGCCACACCGGTGGCGAGGCTGGAGAGCCGGTTGAGAGTCAGTTGCAGACCGTCACTGACGCGCCGGACGACGACATCGGTTTCCATCGACACAGTGTGTCAGCAGCAATCGGCGGTGCGACACTGTTGCCATGTCCTTTTCCGAGCGCTTCTGGACCGAGTATCCGCGTGATGTGGTGCAAGTAGCTGGCGCCGACGCGCTCACCTACCTGCAGTCGCAGCTGTCGCAGGACCTGCTGCCATTACAGGTTGGTCGGTCGGTGTGGAGCTTCGTGCTGCAACCCACTGGCAAGGTCGAAGTGTTGTTGAGAGTGTGGCGCACCGCCGCCGACACCTTCGTGCTCGATACCGATGCCGGCTTCGGTGAGATTCTGACGGCGCGCCTGAGCCGCTTCAAGATCCGTGTCAAGGCCGACATCACCGAACTGGACTGGACGTGCATCGCGGTGCGCGGCGCTGGCGCCGCGCAGGTCGAAGGCCTTGCGTCATGGGGCGAAGGTGTCGACCTGCTCGGCGCTGCTGTGCAACCGCCAGCGGGTGTGCAGCACGGCACGGCCGAGCAGTTGCTGTCCTCGCGTATCGACGCGGTCTGGCCGCAGATGGGGGCCGAGATCGTGCCGGGCGAGGCCATCCCTGCTGAGACCGGGATCACGGGTGTCGCCGTCAGCTTCACGAAGGGCTGCTATCCCGGCCAGGAACTCGTCGAGAGAATGGACAGCCGCGGTGCTTCGGCGCCCAAGCTGCTGCAGCAGGTGATGGTCGCCGAAGGCGTCGTGGCGGGCGATGCGTACGTGGTCGACGGCTCATCAGTCGGGGCGATCACCAGCGTCAGTGGAACAGCCGCCTTGGCCTTCGTGAAGCGCAGCGCACTGAACTCGTAGCTGCCGCGCCCGGCGCCGCTGGTGGGGTTAACCCCACCAGCGTTTCACCGGGCCACACCATCGACCCGAGGCCGCGCGATCGTGATGATCGAGTGCATGCCCACTCCACACGGAACTGCTGTCCACACACCCAGCCGGGGGTCCACGTATCCCATACCTGCATCGAATGCGCTCGTCCAGGTCCGCTCGCTCACCCGTATCTGGGGGAGGGGCGACTCGGCGCAGATCGGCATCGCCGAGGTCGACCTCGACATGCGACGCGGCGAGTTGCTCGCCATCGTCGGCCCGTCCGGGTCGGGGAAGTCGACGCTCGGCGCGATCCTCGCTGGCATCGACAGCCCAACCTCTGGCTCGCTCGTGGTCGACGGCTGTCGGGTCGACAATCTCAAGCGCGACCAACTTGCACGCTGGCGGGGAGCGAACGTTGGCATCGTGTTGCAGAACTTCAGCCTGTTGCCGACACTGACAGCAGCAGAGAACGTGGAGTTGGCGCTGATGCTGTCGGGTCGTCGAAAGAACCGGCGTGAGGCAGCGCTGTCTGCGCTGGCGGCCGTCGGCATGGTCGAGAAGGCGAAGCGGCTTCCGGCGCAACTGAGCGGCGGCGAGCAGCAACGAGTCGCGATCGCGCGTGCGGTGGTGGGCCGCCCGGCGCTGCTGGTCGCCGATGAACCGACGGGGAACCTGGACCAGGCGAACGGTCACGCTGTGTTCGGAATCCTCACTGGGCTTGCATCCTCGGGTACCACGGTGGTGTTCATCACCCACGACCTGCAGCTTGCGGCTGAAGCCAATCGCATTGTCACGATGGTCGATGGTCGCGTGCATGGCATCGCTACGACGGCGGGGCTGTGATGCGAGCAGCGTTTCGTCAGTTCCGGCGCGCGCCGATGCGCATCGTTGCCAGTGTCTTCGCGCTCTCGCTTGCGATCGGCGCGGTCGGCGTGATGGCAATTCCCGCAGTTGCGCGTCAGCCGTTGCGTGATGTGGCCGTTCGCGATGGGCTGGCCGACTTGGTGATCAGTACCACCGCGCTCGACTCGGCACAGGTTGCAGCCCTCGCCACGATTCGGGGGGTCGCCTTGGTGGAGGCGAGCACATCGGCGGTCGTCGAACTGGGCGATGGTGATGTCACAGTCGTCGGTATGCAGCTCGTTGATCAACAGATCGACCGCCTTCATGTGATCGACGGGCGACCTCCCGCCACTGACCGGGAAGCCTTGGCTTCGCCGGGATTTCGTGCGATCGGTGAGACGGTCACGGTCGGTGTGACCTCACTTCGAATTGTTGGGCATGGCGACACGTTGTGGTTCGGCGGTACTGACACCCTCTACACAACGACGCAGTCGGCGTTGGCGATCAGCGGTTCGGAGGGCCCCGACCGGATTGCGATCGTGGCGAAGGTGGACACGGCCGCCAGCTTGCACAGCATCGCCGACGAGGTCCGCGACGTCATCGGCAGGCAGGGCGACACGTTTGCATCGTTCCCCTTCTTCCTGCCTGGTGAGCGGACTCCGATCGAGGATGACATCGAACAGATCAGCACACTGATCGGCCTGCTCGGTATGGTGGCCGGGATCGTTGCGCTCGTCCTGCTGGCCTCCACGACCAGCACACTGATCGCCGAACGCAGCCGCGAAACGGCGGTCATGCGTGCATTGGGGTCTCCGTCGCGTCCGCTTCGGCGGCGATTGCGTCGGATCGCATTGGGGATCACTGCTACGGCGCTGGTCATCGGTCTCCCGCTCGGTGTGCTGATCGCCAACGTCATCGCTCGACTGGTGCTCGACGAGTTCGTCGGCATCACGCCGAAGTTCGGTTTCAGCATCGTGGTCGTCGCGGGGAGCGCGGCTGGTGCGTTGCTCGGTGCGCGCCTCGTCTCGGCACGCGCTGCTCGCCGTGTCACCAAGTTGCCACTCGCGGAGGCACTGCGCGACCGTGAAGGAGCGCCGTTCGGTCGACGGTTCAGCGACCGCTTGCTCGCGAGGATGCCGACGGGTGGGCTGCTGTCGCGTGTCGCGCTCAGGTCGTCGGCGCATCGGCGCACGAGGGCCGTCGCCGTTGTCGCGCAGATCGCCGCCGGTGTCGGTGCGCTGCTGGTGATCACCAGCCTCACCACTTCGGTGAACGGCTTCAACGACGCAACACGAGCGCCTTGGCGATGGGCGTCGATGACCACTGCCGGACAGAACGGATTGCCGTTCGACTCGGGCGTGATCGACGGCACGTCTCGGCAGGAGTTGGCGATTCGCGTGGACGGCCAGGTCAGCGACCTGGATCTCGACATCTTTGGGTTCTCACCGGACACGACGATGTTCTTCAGCCCGATCCGTGACGGCTCCTGGCTGTCGTCGAGCGGCGCCCCCGAGGCGGTGCTGAGCGCCGGATTTGCAAGCCGCTCTGACATCAATGTGGGCGACACCATCGACGTCGACCTGCCATCGGGCATCGTTCGGTACAAGGTCGTCGGCACCGTCGACGACCACGGCCGGGCGGTGTATCTCGATGTCGCTGTGCTCGCCGCAGATCTTGGTGTACCCGGTCGGTACAACATGGTCCTGTCGGCCGACGAAACGCCGACGCTGCGCACATCGGTACCGGTTTCCACGCAGACCATGGAACAGTTGGCTCAGCAGGGCGAGGACGATCGTGCGTCCTTCGTACTGATCTTCGGCGCCATCGCCGCAATCGTTGCTGCAGTCGCCGCTCTGGCAGTGGTGTCGACGATGTCGGTCAACCTGTACGAACGTCGACACGAATTCGCCGCGGTGCAGGCCATCGGCGCCCGCCGCCGGACCGTCCGCGGGCTCATCGCTCGCGAGCTGTTCCCACTGGGACTTGTCGGCATCGGCCTTGGTCTGGGCGCTGGTTACCTCGGTACGAAGGGCATCATTGGTTCGTTCGAGGCGAGCAACTCGGTCGACATCGGAACCGTGTTCGCCACCAGCTCGTTGCCGGCGATCGTGTCGGGCACGCTGCTCGGCTTACTCGTGTTGGCCACGATGGCTGCCCGTAGTGCCGGTCGTCGACCGATCGCCCCGACGTTGAGGGGTTCGACATGACGTGGCTGCCGCCAGGGTCCGGAGGGCGCGAGACTGGTTCGATGAGTTCGTTTCCTCCGCCACCACCTCCAGCGACGGGTCGCGAGAGCACGGGCGGCGTCGGTGACGTCTCGTTCGACTGGTCGACGGTGCGCGATCTCGCGGAGCGCTGGTTTCGGCCGCTGCTCGAACCAGAGGGTTGGCTGGCACTTGGTTACCTGTTCGTCGGGATGCTCAGTGGGTTCGTGTTCTTCGGCATCGGTGTGGGTGTGCTGGCGACGGGCTACTCGTTGCTCGTCATCTTCGTCGGCGTGCCGCTCACGGTCGTTGCTTTTCGGATCGTCGAGGCGTTGGCGCGATCCGAGCGGCGTCGGGCAGCACTGGTCGGCGTCACGATCGACGACCGACCGTTGAAGCCCGCCAACGGGTTCGGCCCCCGCGCGTTTCTCGCGGTGTCGAACGATCCGGAACGCTGGCGACTCGCTGGGTATCTGCTGGCCAACACCATCATCGCGCCGACGCTGTTCGCAGCTGCGTTCGCTGTGCCGGCCCTCCTGGTCGGTCAGATGTTCAGCTTCGACATTCTTGTTGCAGTTGTCGCTCTTGCGTTCGCCGGTGCCGTGCCAAGAATCGCCATCCTGGTTGCACAACTGAAGGCCAACATCGATTCCTGGATGCTCGGGCCGGACCAGTTGGCCGGAATGCGTGAACGAGTCACCTCGCTGTCGTTGCAACGCCAGGACATCCTCGACGCGGTGGCGCACGAGCGCCGGCGCATCGAACGGAACCTGCACGACGGAGTGCAGCAGCAACTCGTTGCGATCGGCATCGATCTCGGTCTCGCCACCAATCACCTCACCGACGATCCCGAGCTGGCCCGTTCGTTGATCGTGCAAGCTCGCGAGCGGGTGCAGGGCTCGATCGGTGAGCTGCGCCAACTCGGCCGTGGCTTGCACCCTGCAATCCTCGAAGACCGCGGGCTCGATGCAGCGCTGAGTGCCGTTGTCGCAGGCTCGCCGCTTCCCATCTCCGTGCATGTCGATTCGCGACTCGCCGTGTCGACCGACGTGGCAGAGACGCTGTACTTCGTTGCCAACGAGGCAGTTGCAAACGTGCTCAAGCACTCTCATGCCCGAGTCGCCTCCATCCACGTCACGGTGATTGGTGACCTGGTGCGAATCACCGTTCACGACGACGGTCGTGGCGGCGCTGATCCTGCTGGCGGCTCCGGCCTAGCAGGCATCCGGGCGAGAGTGCGCGGCGTCGATGGGGTGTTCAGCCTTTGCTCACCGGCCGGTGGCCCGACGACGATCTCGGCGGAGGTTCCGATCAATGGCTGACAACACAGCGTCTCCAGTGGCCTTGCGGGCGGTGGTCGCTGACGACTCGGTGCTGCTGCGCGACGGGGTCGTGCGGCTCTTGGTCGACAGCGGCATCGAAGTGGTGGCCGCTGTTGGTGATGCCGATTCGTTACTGAAGGCCGTGGCCGCGCATCTACCCGACATCGCTCTCGTCGATGTGCGAATGCCACCGACGCACACCGACGAGGGCATCCGTGCCGCGATCGAGATCCGGCGGGCGCATCCCGGCGTGGCCGTACTGGTGCTGTCGCAGTATGTCGAGGAGCGCTACGCCGGTGATCTGCTCAGCGGCAACGTGGGTGGCATCGGCTACCTGCTGAAGGATCGCGTGATTGACATCGCCGAGTTCGTCGCGGCCTTGCGCCGCGTGGCGGCCGGCGGATCGGCTATCGACGGCGAGGTCGTTGGACAGTTGCTCGGCCGCACTCGGCATCGCTCCGAGCTCGACCGGCTGACCCCGCGCGAGCACGACGTGCTGCGTGCGATGGCCGAGGGCATGTCGAACGCTGGCATCGCCGAGCAGCTCGTGATCTCGCCGGGCGCTGTCGAGAAGCACATCGGCAACGTGTTCACGAAGCTCGATCTTGCGCCCGAGGACCATGCGCATCGCAGGGTGCTCGCGGTACTCACCTATCTGCGCAGCTCCGGATAGTCAACGACGCCCGATGAGGGCTGGGCCTACTGGGCGAGGGCGTTGATGAACTGCGGTTCCGCTCGCAGTTGCTCGAACTCAGGTGCGGCATCGATCGCCGCCTGCAGCGTCTGCGGGGGCGCAGTAGTGGCCGCCGAGCGCAACCACGCGATGGCCGTGTCGCGGTCGCCAAGTGCGGCGGCGGCGCGGGCCACGTGTACGGCCAGCATTGCCGGCCGACCGTTGTCGTAGCTGGCGGCGGCGTAGTTGGCCGCTTCCGGGTACTCGCCGAGGCGCAGCAGAATACCCGAGACCACGAAGTCGCTGAACGAGCGGCCGTGGGGAAGGGGGCGTGGCAGCAACGCCACCAATTCCTCCAGCGCTCGCAGCGGCGCGGCGTCGGGCGGCCACCAGTTGACAGGATCAGGATCGGTGAGATCGGCCAGCAGCAGTTGGCGGGCGACCTCCGGGTGACCGTGACGCAGCTGCTGGTATGCGCGAAACCAGGGTGATGGCACGTGGCCGCCCGAGAACCGCGACACGTCGCCCGTTGCCCACGCGAGTGCCTCTGCTCGCGCGAGCGACTCCTGGCCGGTCGTGTGGTTCGAGCGGGCTTTCTCGGCGGACACGATCTGAGCCACCGACAGCAATGGAATTGCCATGAAGATGATGAGCCCGCGAAGCCCGGGCTGCGTCGCCATGTAGATCATCGCGCTGACACTGGCGACGATGGTGAAGATGATCATGAAACGCCGCGAGTGCTTCGGACTGACAGCATCGACGGCCTGTTCGAGGATGGTTCCGCCATCGAACGGCAGGATCGGGATCAGGTTGAAAAGTCCGATTCCCGGCCCCGCCCACAGCGCACTGAACTGCGCCGGTGTGAGGCCGCGGATGGGCCACTCGACCGGCCCGCCAAGCGCGAGGTACAGCGCAGTGCCGGTGACGATCTGGACTGCCGGCCCAGCGAACGAGATGCCGACCCGTTCCCATCGCGACAGCGTGCGCGACGGCAGAAAGGAGGCATAGCCGGCCATGAACGCAAGCGTGATTTCGGCCTTCGCACCGGTGGCGCGGGCGGCTACGGCGTGGCCGAGCTCGTGGATCAGCGTGAACAGCGCAATGAGGCCGGCGAAAATGATCGCGCCCTGGGTGCCCAGCCCGCGGTCCGATGAGTTGGTGACTGCGATCAGCACCATGAACATCCAAAAACCGGCGCCGACGTGAACCGGGAAGCCGAACAGACGAAACGCGGTGAGCGATGACGGCACCCCGCGAGCCTACGGCCTGAAACCGGTCGCTGTCCGCGAGGCGTGGCCCAGGTCCGGCGTAGACTCGCATCTCGTGTCATACGTCTACGCCTTCGATCACAAGCACCGCCGCCCTCCCATGGAGTACAAAGATCTCCTTGGTGGAAAGGGCGCCAACCTCGCAGAGATGACGAGCGTATTGAAGCTGCCGGTGCCGCCGGGCTTCACCATCTCCACCGATGCCTGCCGGGCGTACATGCATGGCGGCTGGCCGGCAGGCCTCGACGAGGAGATCGCCACGCAGGTCTTCAAGCTTGAAAAGACGATGGGTCGCAAGCTGGGCGATCCGTTCGACCCGTTGCTGGTGTCGGTGCGTTCAGGTGCCAAGTTCTCGATGCCGGGCATGATGGACACCGTCCTCAACCTGGGCCTCAACGACGAGAGCGTCAAAGGCCTGGCGCACATCACCAATGACGAGCGCTTCGCGTACGACAGCTACCGCCGCTTCATTGCCATGTACGGCCGCATCGTGTTGGGTGTCGACGGCGAGCACTTCGAACACCCGCTTGAAAAGGCCAAGGCCACCGCTGGTGTGAAGACCGATGCCGAGCTCACCGCCAAGGCGCTGAAGGATCTGTGCAAGCAGTATCAGGCGGTCGTCAAGAAGGTCACCAAGAAGCCGTTCCCGCAGAAGCCGCGTGAGCAGCTACGTGGTGCCGTCGAGGCCGTGTTCGCCAGCTGGAATGGTGCCCGCGCCATTGCCTATCGCGTTCGTGAGCGCATCGGCCACGACCTGGGTACCGCCGTCAACGTGCAGACCATGGTGTTCGGTAACCGCGACGAGAACAGCGGCACCGGCGTGGGCTTCACCCGCAATGCAGCCACTGGCGACAACAAGCCCTACGGCGACTTCCTGGTCAACGCGCAGGGCGAAGACGTGGTTGCCGGTATCCGCAACACCGAAGATCTCGACCACATGAAGTTGGTCTTCCCGGTGTGTCACAAGGAGCTGTTGGAAATTTTCGCTCGCCTCGAGCGCCACTACACCGACATGTGCGACACCGAGTTCACCATCGAGCAGGGCAAACTGTGGATGCTGCAGACCCGCGTGGGCAAGCGCACCGGTGCCGCCGCGCTGCGCATGGCTGTGGAGATGACCCGGCAGCAGGGCAAGGGTGCTGCCAAGTGGAGCATCTCCAAGCAGGAAGCCATCATGCGTGTCGGGGCCGATCACCTCGACCAGGTGTTGCACCCGCAGTTCGCCAACAAGGTGAAGGCGGTGGCCAAGGGTCTGGCCGCGAGCCCGGGTGCCGCCGTTGGCACGGTGTACTTCACGGCTGACGATGCAGTCAGCGCCGATGGCCGTGGCGAAAAGGTCATCCTGGTCCGCAACGAGACCAGCCCAGAAGACGTGCACGGCATGATGGTTGCGCAGGGCATTCTCACTGCTCGCGGTGGCCTCGTCAGTCACGCTGCCGTCGTCGCCCGTGGTTGGGGTACGCCCGCCATCGTCGGCGCCGACGCCGTCAAGATCGATGGCAAGACCTTCCGCGTCGGCGCTGTGGTCGTCAAGGAAGGCGACGTCATCAGTATCGATGGCACCACTGGCGAGGTCATGCTGGGCGCGATGACGTTGGCAGCAGCCGAGCCGCCGGCCGAATTCCACACCATCCTGAAGTGGTCGGATGTCGTTCGTCGGGGCAAGCTCGGCGTGCGCGCCAACGCCGACACCGGCGAAGATGCCACCAACGCCCGCGAGCTGGGTGCGGAAGGTATCGGCCTGTGCCGTACCGAGCACATGTTCCTTGCACCAGACCGTCTGCCGGTCGTCCGCCGGATGATCCTGGCCGACACGCCTGCCGAGGAAGAGGCGGCGCTGGCCGAGCTCGGTCGTGTGCAGCAGATCGACTTCGAGGAGATCCTGCTGGCAATGGATGGCCTGCCCGTCACCATTCGCCTGCTCGACCCGCCGCTGCACGAGTTCTTGCCCTCGGCCGAAGAGTTGCGCATCAAGAAGGCGACCAAGGGCCTCAGCAAGACCGAGACGGCCGAGCTGAAGGCCGCAGAAGAGTGGGCCGAACACAACCCGATGATCGGTACCCGCGGCGTTCGCCTCGGTGTCGTCAAGCCGGGCCTCTACGCAATGCAGGTGCGTGCGCTCATGGCCGCAGCCGCATCGCTGCGCAAGAAGGGCAAGAACCCGATCGTGGAAGTGATGATCCCGCTCACGGTCACCCGTGAAGAACTGCAGCTGGCCCGTGGCTGGGTGCAGACCGAGATCGACCGTGCCGTGAAGGGCTTGAAGAACAAGCCCCACGTCACCATCGGCACCATGATCGAGACGCCGCGTGCGGCTATCCGCGCCGACGAAATTGCCGAAGAGGCCGACTTCTTCAGCTTCGGTACCAACGACCTCACGCAGATGACGTTCGGTTTCAGCCGTGACGACGTCGAGAGCAAGATGATGCCTGCCTACCTCGAGCAGGGGCTGCTGAAGCGCAACCCGTTCGAGACCATCGACGTCGGTGGTGTCGGCGAGCTGGTCAAGATGGGTGCCGCCCGTGGCCGCTCGGTCAAGAAGGGTCTCAAGCTCGGCGTGTGCGGCGAGCACGGTGGCGACCCGGAGAGCATCGCATTGTTCTACGAAGCCGGCCTCGACTACGTCAGCTGCAGCCCGTTCCGTGTGCCCATCGCTCGCCTTGCAGCAGCACAGGCAATCATCGGCGGGTCGAAGGCCGAGACGAAGTAGTCGGTCTCCCGCGTGCTATTCGGCTCCACCGATCGCAGCTCGAAATTTGTCGACCTCGATGTCGCGGCTGGGTGGTGGGTGGCGTTGCTGGCAATCATCAGCACGCTGCTGTTGGTCGACCTCCTGGTTGTTCACCGTGAAAGCCACGAGGTCAAGACACGCGAGGCCGCCATCGAGTCGGCTGTCTGGATCTCGATAGGCCTCGCGTTCGGGTTGGTCGTGTGGTGGGGTTTCGGTGGCGGAGCGGCGGGCGAGTACTACTCGGGCTACCTCATCGAGAAGAGCCTCAGCATCGACAACGTCTTTGTCTGGGCGCTCATCCTCAGCTACTTCCAGGTGCCGCTGCGGTACCAGCACAGGGTGTTGTTCTGGGGCATCTTCGGCGCGCTCATCATGCGGGCCATCTTCATCTTCGCCGGCATCGCGCTCATCGAGAGGTTCGACTGGGTGCTCTACGTGTTCGGCGCGTTCCTGCTGTTCACGGCGGGCAAGTTGGTCTTCTCGAAGTCAAACCACGTCGACCCGTCGAACAGCAAGTTCCTGAAGCTGGTGCACCGGGTGGTGCCCCTCACCGACGAACTCGACGGGCAGCGATTGTTCACTCGCGTCAACGGAAAGCGACTGGCGACTCCGCTGTTCGCGGTGCTGCTGCTCATCGAGATGACTGATGTGCTGTTCGCAGTCGACTCGGTGCCGGCGGTGCTTGCGGTCAGCCACGAGCAGTTCCTGGTGTTCGCATCCAACGCGTTTGCAATCCTTGGTCTGCGTGCCCTGTACTTTCTGCTGGCCGACATGCACGCCCGATTCAGCTATCTGCAGCAGGGTCTCGCCATCATTCTCGCCTTCGTCGGCATGAAGATGATCATTCACGGCTGGTATCAGATCCCGACGTGGCTGTCCCTCATGGTGATCGCACTGGTGCTGGCCGCATCTGTCGGTTTCTCGCTGCGTGATAGCGGCGCTGACACGATTTCGCTACCCGAAGAGCTACCCCCGCCGAACGAACGCTGACCACGATTCAGCGCTCGCCGTCGGCCCGGTAGGGTGCAGCGAATGGCGATCGTGGAGGAGGATCTAGAGCGGTTACGGGCTTCGCTGGTGCTCTCCGACGTCGTGCAGCAGTACGTCGCGCTGCGCAAGGCCGGCAGTAACTGGGTGGGCCTGTGCCCCTTTCATGCCGAGCGTTCGCCATCGTTCAACGTGCGCGACCAGACCAGCCGATATCGCTGCTTTGGCTGTGGTGCAGCCGGCGATGTCTTCAAGTTCGTGCAGGAGATCGACCATGTCGACTTCGTCACGGCAGTGGAATCGTTGGCATCCAAGGCCGGTATCCAACTGACCTACACCACCGGTGAAGCAGGCGACCGTACGCGTCAGAAGCGCAAGCAACTGGTCGACGCGATGGGCAAGGCCGTGGACTGGTACCACGACCGATTGCTGAACAGCCCCGACGCCCGCGCCGCTCGCGACTACCTGCGCAAGCGCGGTTTGGCCGGCGAGACGGCCCGCAACTTCAAGATCGGTTGGGCGCCCGACGAGTGGGATGCTCTGAGCCGAGGTTTGGGTGTTCCGGCCGATGTGCTGCGCGACACCGGGCTCGGCTTCACCAACAAGGCCGGCCGTATGCAGGACTCGTTTCGCGGCCGTGTGCTGTTTCCGATCCTCACCGAGAACGGCGAGCCGGTCGCGTTCGGAGGGCGCATCTTGCCCGGCAGTACCGACCCGGCCAAGTACAAGAACTCTTCGGAGACTGGCATCTACGCAAAGTCGAAGACGCTCTACGGCTTGAACTGGGCGAAGGGCGACATCGTGGCTGCCGACCAGGTGATTGTGTGCGAGGGCTACACCGACGTCATCGGCTTCCACCGCGCCGGTGTGAAGCGTGCTGTCGCCACCTGCGGTACTGCGCTCACGGAGGACCACGTCCGGCTGCTGAAGCGCTATGCCACGCAGGTGGTGTTGGCGTTCGATGCCGACGCCGCCGGCCAGGGTGCAGCGCAACGCTTCTATGAATGGGAAGAGCGATATCAGGTCCGCGTCAGCGTCGCCCGCTTTCCCGACGGCAAGGACCCGGGCGAGCTCAGCGTCAGCGACCCTGAGGGCCTGCGCCACGCGGTCGAACAGGCACTGCCGTTCCTGGGTTTCCGGGTCAATCGCGTGCTCAACAGCCGCAAGCTGCGCTCACCCGAAGATCGTGCGCAGATCGCCGGCGAGGCGATGACATTGGTGAACGAGCATCCCAATGCCGAAGTTCGCAAGCTCTACGCAGGTCAGGTTGCTACCCACGTCGGTATTCCGCCGGCCGACTTGGTCGCGTTGGCCGCTCGTCGTGTGAGATCACCCACCGTCCGCATTGCGCCGGTACGTCGAATCGGTGCCGCGGAGAACGCCGAGTTCGTCTGCATCGCAATGCTGCTGCAGCGGTGGGACGACATCGCGCCCTGGTTGATGGAGGAGCTGTTCGCCGACGAGGTGGCACGACGCGCGTTCTTGGCGGTGGCGGAATCCGGCGGCGCGATCGAAGCCGCGCTGGAACTCGCGGATCCTGAAGCGCGTGAGTTCCTGGAGCGGGCATCCGTCGCCGATGTCGATGCGGACCCGCTGCTGGAGTCGCGCAACCTGATCGCTGCCGCAACCCGTCGGCGGCTCGCCCAGATGGTCGTCGACATCGCTCCGGATCAGTTGCCACTCATTCGTGATGCGCGGCTGCAGCTCGATGACATGGAGGATCCGGAGAGGGCCGATGTTGCAGCGGAGGCGTTGCTAGGGTGGCTGCACGGGGCGAATGAAGGGGCCGAGTGACCAACGACGTGACCAACACGACAGCTGATGCGTCTGCAGCGTCACCTCCGTACGAGGGCGTCGAAGCGGGGGAGTGGCGGGCGATGGTTGCGCGCGGCTCGGCGGCGGGTGTGTTGCACGCCGACGACATCACGCGTGTGTTGCGCCACATCGAGCTGACGCCGGATGTGCTGGTCGATGTGCACGCGACGCTCGAGGCGTTCGGTATCGCCGTCGACGACGGCATGGCCGAACTGCACGACGACACGCC